>Ga0209062_1003965_pt1 | contig 16262 bp, 15 predicted proteins | sample Coa_R2_2_FD_187158 | JGI IMG/M metagenome (GOLD analysis project Ga0209062, IMG submission 187158) | Surface soil microbial communities from Centralia Pennsylvania, which are recovering from an underground coalmine fire - Coalmine... | ecosystem: Environmental > Terrestrial > Soil > Unclassified... | reverse complement strand
CGGCAGCGATGCGATCGACTCCGCCATCACGACGCTCGAGGCCTGGGATCACGAGAGTACCGTCGGCTCGGTCGCGATGACGCTGTATTCCGCGTGGCATCGCGCGATGCGGGGGCGCGACTCGACCGCGCCGGCGCTCGCCGACGCGCTCGGGAGCGCGATGGCGGACCTGACGCGGCGGTTCGGCTCCTGGCGCGTGCCCTACGGGGAGACCACCCGGATGCAGCGCTCCGCGGCGTACTCGCACCCGCCGTTCGGCGCGCCGGCGTTCAGCGACGACCGGCCGAGTCTTCCGGTTCCGGCGGTGAGCGAGAACGACGGGGCGGTGTTCACCATCCGCGCCGTCCCCGGCCGGGAGCGGGTGCGCCAGTACGGCGTGCATGGCGACACGTACGTGAGCGTGGTGGAATTCGGGCCCCGGACCCGCGCGGAATCGGTCATGCCCTTCGGCGAGAGTGGGGATTCCACCAGTAGCCATTTCGCCGACCAGGCGCCACTCTACACGCACGGGACCCTCAAGCCGTCATGGTTCACGCTCGCCGAGGTGCGGGCGCACGCCGCGGCGGCGTACCATCCGGGCGACCGGTAGGGCGGCCCGCTCGCGGGCGCGGCCGCCCCGGCCCGCCCGCCGGAGCGGACATGGGGAAGGTGATCGTCGTCGTGCTCGCCGGACCGCGCGACGGGGTGCAATTGCGTGGACGGGCGGACGTGTTTCGCCAGGCGATCGACGGCCGGCCGCGCCTTCGTGAGGCGGTCGAGATGCGGTCGGCCGACGCGGCCGGCGACGTCACGGCGATGCACGACGCGGAGGTCGTCGTCTGCGGGCACCTGCCGGGCGACGTGCTGGCCGTGGCGCCGGGACTCCGCTGGGTCAGCTTCTGGGCCTCCGGGCTGGATGGTCGGCTCACGCCCGAGATCCGGGCCCGAGGGCTGATCGTCACCAACGCGGCCGGCGTGCATGGACCCAACATCGCCGAGCATGTCCTGGGCTGCATGCTGACCTTCACGCGACGACTCGGGACCTACGCGCGCGCGCAGGCGGCGCACCGGTGGGTTCACCACGAGGAGCCGTCCGAGGAGCTCACCGGCCAGACCCTGGTCATCGCCGGGCTGGGCGCCGTGGGCCGCGCCCTCGCCGTGCGTGCCCGCGCCTTCGGCATGCGCGTCCTGGCGACCAAGCGCGACGTCGACGGCGATGCGGCGGCCGGGGAGGCGGCGGTCGACGAGCTCCACCCCCCGCGGGCGTTCCCGGATCTGGCCGCGGTCGCCGACCATCTCGCGATCACCGTCCCGCACACCCCGGAGACGCACCACCTGGTGGGTGAGGCCCTGCTCGCCCGCATGAAGGCGACCGCCTACGTCTACAACACCTCACGCGGCGGCGTCATCGACGAGGCGGCCCTCGTCCGGGCGCTCGCCGCCGGCCGGCTCCGCGGGGCCGCCCTCGATGTGTTCGAGACCGAGCCGCTGCCGGCCGAGAGTCCGCTGTGGGATCTCCCAAACGTGATCGTCACCCCGCACGTGGCGGGCTTCACGCCGCACTATTTCACGCGGGCCGCGACGCTCTTCGCCGACAATCTGGAGCGCTACCTGGGCGGACAGCCGCTCGCCAACCGCTTCGACCCCGTCCGCGGGTACTGAGCCGGGCGTCGGCCCGCTTTCAACCATCCGGCCGTCCCCGGTGTCGGAGCAGGAAACCTCCTGCCGGCTTCGACCATGTCTGCCTTCTGGACGGATCTCCGGGACGCCTGTCGCAGGCTCCGGCACACGCCGACCACGGCCCTGTGTGCCGTGCTCTGCCTCGCGCTCGGCCTCGGCGCCACGACAGCGATCGCGAGCGCGATCGATCGGGCTCTCATCCGGCATCTCCCCTTCCGCGACCCGGCCCGGCTGGTGACGGTCTACCGGACGGCCCCCCAGAGCAAGAGCAACGATTGGCCGTTCTCGCCCCCCAAGTTTCTCGATCTCGCCCGGGGGGCGCGGCAGCTCGAGTTGGCGGCGCTCGCCTACGATGTCGGCCTGATCGCGATGCCGACCGAAGGCGTCAACGTCCGCACGATCCGCGTCACCGGGAACCTCTTCCCGATGCTCGGCGTCCGGGCCGCGCGCGGCCGCCTGATCGACGTGGCCGATGACAGCGCGGGGCAGAACCCGGTCGCCGTCGTGAGCGATGCCCTCTGGCGCGAGCGGTTCGCGGCCGACCCGGGACTCGTCGGACGCACGATCCGGGTGAACGGCGTGCCGACGACGGTGATCGGCATCGCGCCGCCCGAGTTCCACGTTCCGCACGGGAGCAACGAGATCCAGGGAGATCTCTGGGTTCCCATGCGCTTCACCACGTCGGAGCGCGCGGAGCGGGGCCACAATTTCCTCAACGTGGTCGGACGGCTCGCGCCCGGCGCGACCGTGGCGACGGCCGGGACGGAGCTTCGCTCGCTCGTCGATGCCATGATCGCCATCTACCCACGGCTTCGTGGCGAGTCGGCACGCGCCGTTCCGCTCCAGTCCGACAGCGTCCAGGCAGTCCGGGCGCCGCTCCTGCTCGTCTTCGGCGCTGTCTGCGCGGTGCTCCTGATCGCCGCCGCCAACGTCGGCAGCCTCCTCCTCGCCCGCGGCGTGCACCGCCGGCGGGAGATGGCGGTCCGGACGGCGCTCGGCGCCGACCGATGGGCGGTGATGCGGCCCGCGCTGGCCGAGAGCCTGGTGCTCACCGCTGCCGGCGGGGTGGTTGGCGTCGTGCTGGCCTGGGTAGCTGTCCAGACGATCGGGGCGCTTGCGGTCGTGCGGCTGCCGCAGTTGGCCGGGCTGGGGATCGAGATTCGCATCGTGCTCTTCGCGCTCGCGCTGTCGGCGATCGTCGCCCTCCTCTGCGGGGCGCTCCCGGCGTGGCACAGCGCCAGCGTGGATCCGCAGGACGCCCTCCGCGGCGAGAGCGCCGGGACCGGCGGCGCAGGACGGGCGCAGCATCGGGCGCTCGAGGCGCTGGTGGTCGTCGAGGTCGCGCTCTCGCTCGTGCTCCTGATCGGCGCGAGTCTCGTGTTGCGCGGCTTCTCGGCCCTCGTGAGCCGCGACCCCGGCTTCGACCCGCGGCCTCTCCTCACCTTCCAGGCGACCGTCTCCCCGGATCGCTACCGGGACAGCAGCGTCGTTCGGCGGTTCCTCCGGCCGGCGCTCGACGCGATCGAGCAATTGCCCGGGGTGCAGAGCGCGGGTGCAATCTCGGATCTGCCATACAAGTCGTGGGGATCGAACTCCAACATTCGCTACGAGGGTCAGCCGAACATCGATCCCGAGCACTTCCCGCTCGCCGACGATCGCGCGGCCACTCCCGACTTCTTCCGCGCGATGGGGCAACGGCTGGTGGCCGGCCGACTTCTCCGCTGGGATGATGACGATCGGCCCGGGATCCCGCGGGTCGTGATCGCGAACGAGGCGCTCGTCCGCCGCGACTTCCCGCACGCGGACCCGGTCGGGCGGCGGTTCTACGAGAACGATTCGACGTTGGTGACGATCGTCGGTGTCGTGAGCGACATCCCCAACGCCGGTCCCGAGGCCCCGCCCGTTCCCGAGGTATACTGGCCGTACACGCAGGGTGGTGCGGGCATGGACGGGACCTTCAGCATTGTCGTCCACGCGCGACAGGGCGATCCGGCGACGCTCGAGAAGGCGGTGCGGGCGGCGGTTCGGTCGGTCGACCCCGGGGCGGCCGTCTCGGCGGTGGCGCGGATGACGGATGTCATGGCGGCGAGCGTGGGCACGCCGCGGTTCTACCTGGCGCTCATCGGGACATTCGCGCTCGTCGCGGTCGTGCTGGCGGTCGCGGGCCTCTACGGCGTCATGAGCTACGCGGTCGCCCAGCGCACGCGGGAACTCGGGATCCGGGCCGCGCTCGGCAGCTCGAGCGCGCTCACGCTCCGTATGGTCACGGAGCGCGGGCTGCGGCTCGTCGGGATCGGCGTTCTCGGGGGCGTGATCGCCGGCGCGCTGATCACGCGGTTATTGGCGAGCCTGCTCTACGGCGTGAGCCGCGCCGACCCGGCGACCTGGGCGCTGGCGACCCTGTCGCTCGCCGCCGCCGGCCTCGTCGCGTCGCTCGTCCCCGCCGCCCGCGCCACGCGCGTCGATCCCATCATCGCCATTCGCGCCCAGCAATAGGGGCCGCCGTCCGGCGCCCCTCGTGCCGCCTCGCGGACGTCGCAGCGCCCAACGAAGCCCCACGCGGTTCCGCAGTTCCCGAATCCCGCACGTCGCACCCAGGCATCCCCACGCAGCTCCGCAGGTCCCGATGAGAATGCCCACTCGCTTCGCAGTGGGCATTCTCATCATCCAATAGACCCTGTTCGTTTGCTGTTCAACCGACCCGCAACGCCTCGACCGGGTCGACCGCCATCGCTCGCCGCGCGGGGAGATACGCGGCCGCCATCGCCACCAGCAGCAGCACGCCGGCCACTTCGGCGTACGTGCTCACATCGGCCGGCGCGATGCCGAACAACACGGCTCGCATCGCGCGCGTGGCCACGAGTGACGCGGCGAGCCCGGTCGCGACACCGGCGAGCGCCAGCGCGAGCCCCCTCCCGACGACCACCTCCAGCACCTCGCGCCGCGTCGCGCCGAGCGCCACCCGAACCCCGATTTCCTGGCGGCGCTGGCTCACCGTGTAGGCGACGACCCCCGCAATGCCGAGCGCCCCGAGCAGGAGTCCGAGCGCGCCGAAGCACGCCAGGAGAACGGATGTCAGCCGCGCGCGGGCGACCGTCCGGTAGACGATGGCGTCGAGCGTGGTGACGTTCCGGATCGCCTGATCCTTGTCGACCGACCAGATCGCTCGCTCGACGGGCGCCGTCATGCTCGCCGGGTCGCCGCGCGTGCGCACCACGAGCGTCAGCGATGACCGCAAGTTCTGGGGGGCGGCAACGTAGGCGGCCGCTTGCGGCGCGGCGTCGAGGCCGTGCTCGTGGAGGTCGCGGACGACGCCGACGATCGGGACCCGGCTGGTTCCGAAGATGAGCGCCCGGTCGATGGCGGCCGACGGTGGCACTCCCATGTAGCGACGAACGAATGTCTCGTTGACGATCGCGACATCGGGTCCACCGGCCGTATCCGACGGTGCGAACTCGCGCCCTGCGACCATCGGCGTGCCCAGGGCCTGGAAGTACCCATCGCTCACGTGGTTCACCGTCACCGTCGGACGCTCGCCAGGGGGCGGGATCACGCCGCCCGCCACGGCGAACGGCCACGTCTCCTCGTCGCCCTGGAGCGGGAGCACCTTGGCCGCGCCGGCCGCGACGACGCCCGGGGTCGCGCGCACCCGCTCGAGGATCTGCCGGTACACGCGCGCCATCCGCGTGTCGTCGTTGTCGGTGTCGCGGAGCGTGAGCGCGACCGCCAGCGCATGGTCCGGCCGGAACCCGGCGTCGACGGCGACCAGCTTGCGGAAGCTCTTGGCCATGAGCCCGGCGCCGCAGACGAGCATCACGGCGAGCGCGGTCTCGGCGACGACCATCATCTGCCGCGCCCGGAACCGGCCGCGGCCGGCCGTGCTGCCTCGCCCACCGCCGGCCTCCCCGAGGGCGCGCTGCGGGTCGATCGACAGGAGCTGGAGCCCTGGCGGGAGGCCGAGGGCGACGCCGGCAACGAGAGCGAGCGGCAGCGTCACCAACGCCGCCAGCCACTGCGTGCCCGGCGCGCCGGCGAGTCGCGGTACCTGGCCGGCGGCGAGGTGGAGGAGGACCGGCTCGGCAAGCAGCGCGATTCCCACGCCCACGACGCCGCCAGCCAATGCGAGCACGACCGACTCCGTGAGGACCTGCCGAAGCACGCGAGAGCCGGGTGCGCCGAGGGCCGTGCGCACCGCGAACTCCCGTTCCCGGGCGCCCACGCGCGCGAGGAGGAGGGCCGCGATGTTGACGCAGGCGATGAGCAGGAGGCAGGCGACGGCGCCGAGCACGATCAGCAACGCCGGGCGCGCGTCGCCGACGATCGTGTCGAGCAGCGGCACGGCACACGCCGCCGTCCAGCCGTGGTCGGCGTCGGGGTACTGCTCGGCGAGGCGTCGTTGCACCGTGGAGAGGTCACGCTGTGCCTGCTGCGGCGTCACGCCGGGTGCGAGCCGTCCGACGACGCTGAGCCACCGGGTGGCGCGGTCCTTCCAGGGCGTCGAGCTCTGCGGCTGGTAGAGCGCGGCGAGCCAGGCGTCGGGTCCGTCACCGGGGAACCGCATCGACGGCGGCATCACGCCGACCACGACGTACGGCAGTCCGCTCAGTTGGATCGTGCGGCCGATGATCGACGGATCGCCGCCGAACCGGCGGCGCCAGAGCCCATCGCTGATGACGACCACGTGGTCGCCGCCTTCGCGCATCTCGTTCGCGCTCGGGAGTCGGCCCAGCTCCGGGCGGACCCCGAGCGCCTCGAAGAATCCGGTCGTGACCTGCGCGACCGGCAGCCACTCCGGCGCTCCGAAGCCCGTGAGGTCGGCCCCGCTCTGGCCGGCGCGGTACCAGTAGCCGCCGAGGGCGCTGAAGTCGTGCTGCGCGCGCCGCCAGTCCTCGAGATCGGGGATGGAGATCGGCCGTTCGGCGGGGCCGGTCGCCGGCTCGGTGGGCCAGACGCGGACGAGTCGGTCGGAGTCGGCGAAGGGCAGCGGGCGGGCGAGGACGCGCTCGACCACGCTGAAGATCGCGCCGGTGGCGCCCAGTCCGAGCGCGAGCGTGAGCGCCGTGGAGGCGGCGAAGCCGGGGCTGCGGCGGAGCTGGCGGACGGCGTACCGCACCTCCTGCGCGAGCCCGTGCCACCAGTCCGCGGCGCGGGCGCGGGCCCATTGCCCGCGATCGAGCGACAGGATCGCCTCCCGCGTTCCGGCGACATCGCCGAACTGTCTGAGCGCCTCGGCGCGCGCCTCCTCGGCAGTCATGCCAGCCGCGATCAGCTCGTCGATGCGCATCGCCAGGTGGGCGTTGATCTCGACGTCGACCTCGTCGGCGTTCGGGGGCTCGCCGCGCTCCAGCCGGAATAGGCGTCTGATCCCGCGCATCGCCGGGCCCCGCTCAGGCGGTCCGGAGCACGCGGGCGACCGCGGCCGCGTAGCGCTCCCAGCGCGACACCCGGATCGCGAGCTGCTTCCGGCCGGCCGGCGTGAGCTGGTAGTAGCGCGCCGTCCGGTTCGACTCCGACCGCCCCCACTCGCTCTCGACCCAGCCCCGCGCCCGGAGCCGGTGCAGCGCCGTGTAGAGCGCGCCGTCCTCGACCACGAGCTCGTCCCGGGTTCGGTCCGCGATCCACTGCGCCACCGCGTATCCGTGCCGCGGCCCCCAGCTCAACGCCTTGAGCACCAGGAGGTCCAGTGTCCCCTGCATGAGCTCGAGTTCCGTGTCCGCCACCGTCGCTCCTCGGGCCGGCGTCGGTCCCGACCCCTCAACCTTTCATGGGAAGGTGCCGCGACGCCCCGGTCGCTGTCAACTCCGTGGTACATTCGCGCGCCCCGGGATGCCGCCCCGGTGTGGCATCTCGCGCCCGCGCCGGGCGCCGTGTGTTGCGGACGGCAACGGCGAACGCCGTGAATGCCGGGGCGGGCATCGGTGCGGGATGCGCGTCGCGGGCGGCATGAATGCCGAACGGCGAACGGCGGGCGGCATGAATGGCGCCCCGGCATTGGTGTGGGATGCGAATCGCGGGCGGCATGAATGCCGCCCCGGCATCGGTGTGGGATGCGCGTCGCGGGCGGCATGAATGCCGCCCCTACGGTCCACGCACGGCGACGTGCGTGCACGGCGGCCCCGGCATCGCGCGCGTCGCCGTGGTCCGACGACGGCACCGTGATCCCACCCGTCGTTGCCGTTCCGGGTGCCAGGGGTAATCGCTTCGCGATTACCCCTGGCACCATCGAAAAAACCCGTTCCTTTGGTGGCCGCGGGACGCGGGCCGTGCGAATGCCGGGCCAGGCATCGGTGCGGGATGCGAGTCGCGGGCGGCATGAATGCCGAACGGCGAACGGCGGGCGGCATGAATGCCGACCGTACGGGTACCCCGCGTTGCGATGCGTCCACGGCGGCACGGTCACCGGGGTGATCGGGGGTGGCGGGGTGGTCGGGGTGGTCGGGGGCGGTCGGGCGTGGTCGCGGACGGCTGCTCCGGGGCCGCTCGAGGTCAGGACGCTCGCTGGCGGGCGCCTCTCATTCCGCCCGTCGGCGCGTAAATTCACCGGTGTGAGGACACCGTCGCGGCGGTCCACTCGCGCGCATCAGGCCGACGCCGGTGTCGGCGCTGCGCTGCTCCGCGCGTACGCGGCCGGCGCGCGCGTGAACGAGTATCTGGTGGAGCGACTCCATCCGGACGTGTGGCGGGCCAAGCCGCCCGCGCCCAGGATGCGCACGATCGCCGCGCTCGTCGCGCATCTGTACAACTGCGGACTGGTCTACGTCCGCCGGGCCAGACCCGACGTGGACGTGCCACCGGAGCTGGACCGCTTTCGGGTGACGCAGGCGGGCGCGGTTCGGGCGCTCGCTGCCAAACGCCGCGCCGTACTCGCGGCCGCGGCGCCGGCCCTGGTGCATGGTGGCCGGATCGGCCACTCGCACCAGGACGTCGTGACGTTCCTCGCCTACTACATGGTCCACGACGGCCACCACCGCGGGCAGATCCTCATCCAGGCGCGCCTGCTCGGCCACCCGGTGAGCGTAGAGACCATGTCGGGCATGTGGCAATGGACGGCGCGGAGCCGCGAATGAGCCCGTCCGGTCGGCGCCACATCGCCGCGGGGCCGGTAGATTGGAGCCGTACCATTTCGGTGCGAGGATAGCACGCATGGTCACCGTCCGTCCCTGTCGCGAGGACGAGCTCATCACTGTGCTCGCGATCATCAACGCGGCCGCGGACGCCTATCGAGGCGTCATCCCGCCCGATCGGTGGCACGACCCGTACATGGCGCGCACGGAGCTGCAAGGCGAGATCGGCCGTGGCGTCGTATTCTGGGGCTGTGAGGACGCCGGCGAGTTGATCGGCGTCATGGGGATCCAGGCCGTGCGCGATGTCGATCTGATCCGGCACGCGTACGTGCGCCCGGATCGCCAGCGGCATGGCGTCGGCGCCGCGCTGATGGCGCATCTCCGCCGCCAGAGTCGGCGGCGCCTCATGGTGGGTACGTGGGCCGACGCGACCTGGGCGATCGAGTTCTATCAGCGCCACGGGTTCGTGCTCGTCCCCGACGGACGGACAGCCGCGTTGCTCAGGGCGTACTGGGCCGTGCCCGAGCGGCAGATCGAGACATCGGTGGTGCTGGCCAATCCGCCGTTGGCCGCCGACGAGGGTCCCCTCGACCTTGAGCCGGCGCACGGCTATCCGGGCGTGCTCGGCGGGCAGCCGGCGTTGTCGTAGCTGCGGACGTGGGAGGCATGCCGACCGGAGCCGGCCGAGACCAGATCAAGGACTGGCTCACGCGCCGGGCGCCGCTCCCGTATCTCTGGGCGAGAGAGGCCGTCGGCCGCCTCTACGAAGTGGACGTGCGGCGCGTGCTGCTGCATCGCTGCCGCGGCATCGTTCGCGCCGGGCCGTTCGCCGGGATGCACTACATCGACCGCTCGAGCTGCGGCCCGCTCAGCCCGCGGCTGCTCGGGCTCTACGAGCGGGAGCTCCACGAGGTCGTGCGGCGCATCGTGGGCACGCCGTACGACCGTGTCATCGTCGTGGGGAGCGCCGAGGGGTACTATGCCGTCGGACTGGCGCGGGCGATGCCCGGCGTGATCGTGCAGGCCTATGACATCGACGCGCAGGCCCGCGCCAACCTCCGCGAGCTCGCGATCCTGAACGGGACCGACGACCGGACCATCATCGAGGGCGAGTGCACCCATGCGGAGCTCGAGCGGTTCGCCCGCGAGGCCGTGGTCGTCGTCTGCGACATCGAGGGTGGCGAGCTCGACCTGCTCGATCCCGCCCTCGCTCCCTCGCTCCGCCACTACGACGTCCTGGTCGAGATGCACGACCGCGTGGGGAGCACGACCGTTCGGCGGACGGTGACCGATCGGTTCGCCGCGACCCACGACGTGCGCATCATTGCCCACGTGCCGGCCGTGTCGGCACCCGCCGCGCTCCTCCCCTGGTGGTTCTCCCGCCGGGCGAGGCGACTCGCGCTCGACGAGTATCGTGCGCCGCCGGCCGGCGCGCCCGACGCCCGGTGCGGGCTGGAGTGGGGCGTGTTCTTCGCCCGTGATCCGGCCCGCGGGTCCCGAGCGACCGGGACTTGACGCGGGGACGCCAGTGCTGATATTTCAGCATTCGCATCGTTGATATTTCAGCCTCACTCCGGGAGCGGGGTCTTCGTGTCAGGCAATCCGTGCGTCACACGCCGCAGTGCCCCCCGCCGTACGACCTGTCTCCGGCTCGCCGGGGTGCTCGGGCTCTGGCTCCTGGCGCGACCGACCCCGGCCCAGACGCCGTCGGATTCGACGTACCCGAAGTTCGACCACGTCCTGTCCATCATCCGCGCGCGCAACGCCACGCAGTATGCGATCAGGTCACCGGCCGGGATCGATGAGGCGGCTTATATCCGGATCGGCGGGATCGAGCAGTGGGTGACGATCCGCGGGCAGGATCGCGCCAACCCGGTGATCCTGTTCGCGCATGGCGGGCCGGGCGATCCCACCAACCCCTGGGCGTTCCGGATCTTCGCCCCCTGGGAAGAGCGGTTCACCGTCGTCCAGTGGGACGAGCGCGGCTCGGGGCGGACGCTCGCCAGGCGGTGACGACCGGGCGGTGACGACGGGGATAGTCGGCGCCGTGATCACGCGCGGGCGTGTGGGTGCCGAACCACCAACGGGGGGGCATGGTGATGTCCCGTAGGGGCGGCATTCATGCCGCCCGCTGCTCCCATTTCGCACCGATGCCTGGCCCGGCATTTCATGCCGTTCGTGCGGCATCCCGCACCGATGCCCGGCCCCGCATATCGCGCCGCCCGCCGTTGGCGGAACGGCCGCGCGACGCGGACCGCGTGAATCGCGGGTCAGACATCGTGTGGGATGCGATCCGCGGGCGGCATGAATGCCGCCCCTACGACGGGCACCTGGTGGCATCCCGCACCGATGCCCGGCCCGGCATGAATGCCGCCCCACGGGACGTCATGGCCGCCGCCGATCGGGTTGCCGATCGCCGTGCGCCGCGCGCGGTGGTAATCTCCTACATTCGTTGCGTGGCATTGGGCGTTACGACCGGAGGTGCCTGACATGCGTGGGAGACCCCAGGCCTCAGAGGCCGCCTCGTACTACTTCGCGTATATCGACCGTGTGACCGGCGACGATGTGCTGCCGGTGCTCGCCCGGCAACTGGATGAGACGCTCGCGTGGTGCGCGGCGGTCACCGACGAGCGATCACGCTTCCGGTACGCGCCGGACAAGTGGAGCATCCGCCAGGTCCTGAATCACATCAGCGATACCGAGCGGGTCTTCGCCTTTCGCGCCCTCTGGTTTGCGCGCGGCTTCAGCATCCCACTCCCCAGCTTCGATCAGACCGTGGCGGCCGCGGGTGCCGGGGCGGACAGCGTGCCCTGGGCCGCGCACGTCGAGGACTTTCGGCGCGTGCGCCTCGCCACACTCTCGCTCTTCCAGCATCTCCCGTCGGACGCCTGGGCCCGCGGCGGCGTTGCCAGCGACCACCACGTGACCGTGCGCGCACTCGCCTACGTCATCGCGGGGCATCTCGCCCATCACATGGCGGTGCTGTCGGAACGATACGCATAGGACAGGGCGCCACGTCCGCGTCGACGGAATATCCCGCGCCCCTGATTGCGGGCCGCTTCAGCTCGCGCGCAGTCAGTTCTCCGGTGGCAGCTCGCCCAACGCTTCCAAGTCTGCAAGGTTCTTGCGTCTGCCCGCCACACCCGGGCTGCATTCTCGGGGCGGTTGTCGACCCACAGGTCGAAGTCCTGCGTGCCCCGCGGTACACCATGAACCGCCATGGCGTGAACACCGACCACGAGGAACCCGGCACCGGCATCGATGAGCGCTCGAAGAATGTCGAGCCAGTCCTCGGTCATTCGCGACGCAACACGCGTCCTGGCATCTCCGCGCGGCGGTAGGACGGCAGGGGCTGGTTGGTGAGCTCCCACATCCGGCGGGAAAGCTCGACCACCATTGCCAATCGTTCCTCAGGGGTCGAGATCGCACTGAGGTCGTCCCCCGGCTCCTGCCCGAGGGCATGGATGTGACCGGGGCCCCGCGCCCGGCCAGACGAACCATCACTTCTTCGGGCTCACCTCGAGGAGCGTGACATGGATCCTGGAGACGCCTGTCTGTGTCTCCTGGGTGATGGTCGTGTCCGCGCCGACGACCGCGGGCAGGTCGAGGCGGAAGAGCGGTGCCTGCCCCTGCGAGGCGGCCTCATAGGCGAGCTGTGGGCCCCCCCGCCTGCTCCCCCCGTCGGAGCCGATCGCCGTCTGGCAGCTCGTTTTCACCTTGACGGCCGTCGGCGGTGACGAAATGTCGGCGCGAAAGACACCGTGCTGGACGGTGGAGGGGTCCGGGTCGACGCGCCCATTGGTCAACGTCAGGTCCGCGGTCTGATGCCCGTCGACTCGGCAGCCGATGCTACCCCCAGTGTCGACCATCGCCGCCTCGGCGTGGCCCGTCAGACGACCGGCGGAGTCGATGAACGTGATCGGGATGTCGACCGGCTTCACCGACCGCCACATGACGAGCCGCATGGGGTTGTTGGGCAGGATGGTCCCCAGGTACTCCACCCGCAGCGCGTAGTGGAGCGGCTTGCACCCGCAATCATCGATCTCCGCTGTCTCGCGCCGTGACGCCGCTCGATCCCAGATCTTGGCCAGCTCGACCGCCTGCGGCTTGGTGAAGTTCTTCGGCGGATCCGGTGCGTACGACTTTCCGAGCGCCAGCGACTGGCCGGCCTCGTTGAGCGCTCGTGTACCCTGGAATCCGACATCGACCAGGCCGGTGGCGTCGTTGTCCAGATGCCGTGCCAACCCCGCCTCTCCGAGCTGTCGCTTCATCTGGTGACAGAGTGTGAGCGCGTCGCGTCCGACAAAGGCCTTGTCGTTCGTCGGGATGCGCCACTCTTTCGCATTGCTGTGACAGGTGAAGCAGGGACTCGACGGTCCGCCCCGTTCCATGGCGTCGAGCGAGTCGGGCCCAAAGGTGCCGCCAGGGTGTGTCGTCGGCGAGTTCGTCGCCGCGATGTTCAGACCACCATGGCAGTTCACGCACCGCGGCTCCTGGTTGAAGAGCGGCGTGAGCTTGGCGAAGGCGTCGATCGCCGCCGTCGCGTCCGCGTCGGTGAGCGGACAGACGGCTCGGTCCGCGCCCGGTAGGCGCCCGTGGGGGACGGCGACCGCCGCCCGGGCCTCCCGGATTCGGGGCTCGAACAGTCCGGTCAGGAGCCCGACCAGGCCGGCTGACAGGGCGAGGGCCGACGCCCGGCGGCGCCATGTGATGGGCGGAATCGCGGCGCGACCGCGCGCCGACACGGGCGGGACGAGGGACACGCGGGAGTCCTCCGGCGAGGGTGCCGTTCGGCTCCGCGTCGTACGCCAACGCCGAGCCGCACGAGGAGGCACGTGCGTGCCCCCTGTCCCGAAGACGTCGGCAGGGGTGCTCTCCTCTCACGCCCTCCGGGCCGGTGATCTCCAGGCCATTCGCGCGATGGGTCGCGCCCTCGCATCTTACGCGCGGCATGCCGCTCCGCCGCACCACACACCACAAACATGCCCCCACGCTGCTCCTGCTCGCCACCGCGGCAACGGTCGGCGCGCAGGCGCCGCGACCGAGCGCGCCGCTCGGGCCGCGGATCCCGCTGGCGGCGATACCGCATCGCGTGCACGTTGCGCTCGCGGGGTCCCCGGACTGGATGGCGATCGGCTTCGGGTCGATCTGGGTCGTGAACTACGCGCCCAATCGCGTGTCGCGGGTGGATCCCGCGACGGGCGGCGTGGTGGCCGAGATCCCGCTCGGCGGCAAGGCCTGTCTCGGGATCGGCGTCACGGCGGATCGGGTGTGGGTGCCGACGTGCGGCCACGTCGCCCTCGAGGAGATCGATCCGGCCACCAACCGCCGGGTCGCGCGGCACGCGACGCCGGTCATGGTGACCGTCGAGGGGTCGTTCGCGATCGCCGACGGGAGCTTCTGGATCCCCATGAGCGGCCCGGACTCGAGTGCCACTCGACTCGCCCGCGTCGATCCCCACACCGGCATGGTCCAACGGGTGATCGCCACCGCGAGCGGGTCGGAAGCCGCCGTGGCGGGACTCGGCGCGGTCTGGGTGGCGAGCAGCGGGACGAATACCGTCCTCGAGCTGGATCCCGCTCGCGATCGCATCGTCGCGCGCGTCCCCGTCGGCGGCGCCCCGAAGTTCATGACGGTCGGTGCGGGCGCGCTCTGGGTGCAGAACCGGCGTGATGGCTCCGTCTCGCGGGTCGACTCGGCGACCGTCCGGGAGGTCGCCCGGGTCGACGCGCACGCGCCCACCCCCTACGGCGATATCGCGTTCGGCGACAGCGCCGTCTGGCTGGCGGTCGACTCGACGCTGGTCACCCGCATCGCCGTGCGAACGAACGCCATCGACTATCAGGTCATGGCCGGCCACGGGGCCGACGCGGTCCGCATCGGGTTCGGGGCACTCTGGCTCGCCGACCACGAGCACGGACAACTATGGCGCCTCGACCTCGCGGCGCTCCGGCGAACCGCGGAGCGCAGCCGGCACGGGCACGCACCACCGGGCGCGCGCTAACGGGCCCGCGCACCACCGGGCCCGCGCACCACCGGGCCCGCGCACCCCACGACCGACGCCATGCCGCGCTCCGGGCGTTTGCGTCGGTGACTACCAATGAACTACCTCTGGCGCGTGGCGACCGTCGGCGTCAAGGAGCTCAAGACCCATCTCTCGCGGTACCTGCGCGCCGTCGAGCGCCGCGAGGTGGTCGAGGTGGTCATCGTGACCGAGCGGGACGAGATCGTCGCGGAGCTCAGGGCCCCCGCCGTGCGAGGCATCCCGGAGGGCGCTCGCGACGCCCTGGCGGCCCTCGCGGCGCATGGTGAGATCACGCGTGCGGCACCGGGGAAGGGGCGCTGGCGCTGGTCTGCCGCACGGCTGGGCCTCGAGCGCGCGTTGCACCTGGCGACGTATACGATGGCCCGCGAGCGGATCGCGGGGTTGGAGATGCTCACCGCTGACGAGTGCCTGCGGGCTGCTGTCGGGGGCTGAGCGTGGGAGATGCGCCTGCTCTGGTGGTGCACCCGGAGCCACCCGGCGTCAGTCGCAGTGAACGTAGAAGCGGTTACCGTCCAGATCCTCGACGGTGAACTGGCGTAAGCCCCACGGTTTCCGTTCGAGCGGCTCGACGATGCGTGCGCCCGACGCGCGGAGTTCGTCGTACGTGGCGTCGATGTCGGCGGCGAATATCCAGTGGACCACCGGCTCGAACGGCCGGCTCCGCTGCCGAAAGAAAATCGCGACGTGATCACGCGAGACGGCCCCGATCCCGCCGCCCGGATCGAGCCACCCGATCTGGAAGCCGAGCGCTTCGGAGTAATGGCGTTGAGCCCGGACCACGTCCTCGACCGGGAGCTCCGGCGTCGGATGGGCGAGGGTCGTTCTGTGCCGGGGGCCGTTCACGTCCTGTGGATGCGGCCGATCGCGATGCGGGCGAGCGCGAGAAGTTGGTCCCGGGCGCGCGGACTCGTGGGGATGCCGAGCGACAGGACGGCGGTGCCGCGCCGGAAGACGATGCTGGTGAATGCGGAGGCGCCGGCCCCGTCGGATGTTATCTGCGCTTCATCGGCGCCCGCGAGTGTCACCGGCTTGAACTGTCCGCCGACCTCGCCCATGGCCGTGCGCGCGATCACGATCGCCTGTGGCGCGGTCGTCGCGGGGCCGTAGAACACATCGACCTCGATCTTGCCCGCGGGGCTCGGGTACGCGCAGTAGGCGCTCGCGCCGTCGTCGTCGACGTTGCCCGTGGCCGCGCCGACGGACAGCCCCACGCGCGCGAAATCGGCTGGCTCGAGCACGTTGCACATGGCCGCGCCGGACCCGGGCGCGATGGTGCTGTCGGTCTTCTTCTGCGCGCGCGCCGCTGGCGCGAGGAGCATCAGGGGCAGGGCAGCCCGCACGAGTGGGCGTGTGACGGACGTGAGACGCATGGGAACCCGGGCTGGGGTCATGGGCGAGGATACGCGCCGCCCCTCGAGGGTCGCAAGAGCCGCCGTGCCCACACCCACAGTCGTACCGCCCCCCCGCCCCCCCGCCCCCCGCCCCCCCTTCCT
>Ga0209062_1003963_pt1 | contig 16269 bp, 17 predicted proteins | sample Coa_R2_2_FD_187158 | JGI IMG/M metagenome (GOLD analysis project Ga0209062, IMG submission 187158) | Surface soil microbial communities from Centralia Pennsylvania, which are recovering from an underground coalmine fire - Coalmine... | ecosystem: Environmental > Terrestrial > Soil > Unclassified... | reverse complement strand
GATCGGGCTATGACCAGTGCAGCCGTTGCTGCTCTCGAAGCGAACACCTATGACGGCCTGAAACAGACGTTTCAGCGGGTGCTCGGTCACGAGCCGTCGCAAGCCCAGCTCGAAAACCTGCTGCGTTTACGGGATGCCCTGCAACTGCGCTACGACGATCCCCTGCTCTTGCAGCTCATTGCTATGGAGCATTACAAAGCCTTCTTCGAAGAGATTCCCCAGCATATGGAAAAGGCCAGCAATGCCCTGCTTCGGGAGTTTCAAGCCAGGCTGCAGACGCAAATGGATGCCGCGCAGAAAGAAATCGAAAAGCAACGGGCCGCCGCGGCCGCCTCGCTCACCGGCGTAGCGACGGCTGCCGTGAACAGTGCCTGCATCACTGTCGGCACGAAAGCCTCGGAAGAAGCCAAATCTGCCACGAAATCTGCGATCGCGTCGGCGTTATCGAGCCTGACCTACTCCATCGACCAAACCAAATCGCAGTTGGAAGAAGCCAGTTCGCTGTTCCGGCATCAGTTCCTCTGGTTTGCGGTACTGATCCTGGCCGGAATCGGACTGGGCGCCCTCTGTGCCGGCTTTGGCTACAGCTGGTATCTGAGCAGCAGTCCCGAGAGCGCCATTCATCATCTCAGCCGCCACGATCAGGGTTTGTATTACAGCGGCAAGCTGCTGGACGAGAACTGGGACAAACTCGACCCGAAGACCAAAGCGGCCGTCAACAAAGCACTGGGTACGCACTGGAAGTAACCCGGAAGTGACGATGCCACACGGTTCCGACCAGAGGGGCACAGAAAGCCATACGGCGACACCAGATGCGCCGCACCGGTTTTCCGAGGGGAAAGCCCCATTGGAAACCTTCGACGCCTCTAAACGCGCCGGAAGCACGCTGCCGGTCCTCCGCGCCCGGCTTGATCCTCCTTCCGGTACCGAGCGGAGCCTGTAACACGTGCAGCCCAAGTTGTATCTGGAAACCACCATTCCAAGTTATCTGGCCGCGCGCCCCAGCCTGCAAACCGTACTCTTCACGCATCAACATCTCACCGCGCTCTGGTGGGAACGGCGGCGCAGGGATTTTACGCTGGTTGTCTCGGAACTGGTACGGGAGGAATGTGGTGCTGGTGATCCGCAGCTCGCCCAGCGGCGGCTCGAACTGCTCGAGGGTATTCCCGTCCTGCGGCCGGATCGCGCGATGCTGGAAGTAGCGCGCGAGTTGGTAGAGCGTGGCCCGATCCCGGCCAAAGCTGCCGGCGATGCCTTGCATGTCGCGGCAGCTACCGTGTACGGCTGCGAATACCTGCTGACCTGGAACTGTCGGCATATCGCGAATGCCGAGATTCGGCGCGCCGCAGCGCGTGTGGTGGCTCGGTATGGTTACGATCTGCCGGTTATCTGTACACCGGAAGAGCTGATGGGAGGCGCGGAATGAAGCAGCTGGACCTGAAGACAGACGTACTCGAAGTGAAGGACGAAATCGTGGAAGAGGTGCGCCAGGTTCGTGCGGAATATGCGGCACGCTTTGACTACGACTTGACCCGCATGTTTTCTGATTTGGATAGGAAAGCGGCCGCACATCCGGAACGCTACGCCGATCTGGAACCCGTTCGGCCCCTGCCTTCGTCTGCTACCTGAGTCCATTGTTGTACGAGCGTCAAGAGCGAGGCTCCGTCTGCACAAGCCCCGCTTGGTTTTTAAGCGGGGCGCGGAAGATGGAGTGCTCTTGGACGCAGATGGGAACGCCGCAAGCTGGCGAGAGGAGTTGGCAGTTTTATTGCCAGCTCCCGAGCCTGGACGGCGGCGAGTCCGGGTGGAGGGGTGTCTGAGGGGAGAGCGGAACAGGGCTCCCCTCAGTGTGAAGTATTCGTGCCGCTTGCGGCTTCCAAAAGTAGGTTGTCAGGAGGCTTGCTCTTCTTTTCCACGTTTTCACAGGTATCCAATCAGGTAATTACATTCAGGTAAGGAAACTACAGGATCAATAAGGATGTGGTGCTACCGTTTCATCTCAAAGTGCCAGGATCCTGCTACCGTTTCATCTCAAAATCGCGTTAGAACCTGCTACCGTTTCATCTCAAAAATTACGAGTTTGCACAGGCGTCCTTGAGGAAAACCTCAGAGATATAAGGGCTTAGCTTCAATCACCGGTGCGCATGGTCGGATCTGGACACCTGTGCCCGACAAAGATACCCGGAACTCGGGCTGGAAGATGACAATCTTCCTAAGAGCAGCCGATGCCTTGAGCTTAAAATTGCGTAACTCGGTATAGTCTGCCCCAAGTTGAGCGTGCAATAGTTTCCAAGAAACCTCTTGAGGAGCTTTGTGGCGCGTCACAGTCCAAGAACGATAACTCACCCATGCGAACAGATCTAGTGCGAGCGGGCTTCGCTTCAGCGCCCTAAGGACCCGCATATTAAGGGGAACCGGAATCGCGGTAATGGTGTTATAAAAACTCTCGCTCAGTTCAATCCAGCTGTCCCAAAGATATCCTTGCCGCGAATGTTTAGGATTCCACCAAAGCTCGCTTTCTTCGATGATCGGCACGTTTCGCATGCGCTCACGAATATCGCCATTCGCCACCTCGGTAGTTCTGCGGAAGCGGATTGAGGCCGAAAACAAACGCAACATCTGTCCTTGTAAACGCTTAGCATCCGAACGCTCACCGCGCCCGTTTCTGGGGTTCAACCCCAACTCTGACATGAATTGAGAGAGATTGCGCCCCAGTTCGAGACGGCGACTTTTTGTTCGGACGGCTTCGCTATTGATCCAGTACAGGAGTAGGCGCGGTAGGCTCCCGAAGGGATAACCAATCAAGTTTCCGTCCCCATCGATATCAGCTCGAGTCATGATTAACGTAAGATCGCCATTCCGTCGTGTCCACACAGGGACATCGCCCGGGTCTGAATGCGGAAGGGTTACTTGAACCAACTGGCGCGCAAGGAATGCTAGTTCTACTTCATTTCCGCGTTGCTGATCCTGAAGCAGGTCCAAGAGACCCACGTATTTCGCTATTTCCCCCGCTTGTTTCATTTCGTTAAATAACGATTTCGTTATTTCTACCCACGTTGTTTCACAAGCTCGAATCCATCCATCAGCAACTTGGTCATGGAGATTCCCCGCGCAGCTGCATACGTTTTAAATTCACGCTTGAAATCATCAGGAACCTTAAAATTTAGGGGGGCCTGCCCCGTAGGCTCCGGACGTTCCAAGTTGTCCACTGTATTAGTTGGGGCTGGGGGCGTTCCCTTTCCTGTCCTTGGTTTTGGCACCTTAGCCATTTACAGCCTTCACTCCTCTCCTTCCCGATTTCGTGATTGAATCCACGATGCTCTGCGCCAGTTGATCCGCGCGCGTGTTTAGCGAATCGAACGGCGTTTCCGTCAGGGCACGGCCGACATCCGCTGCGCGCCGATATGCGGTTCTTTCGGGCAACTCGCCTTTTAACACGAAATATCCAGCACGCTCGATATAGCTTCGGGCTTCCGCTATTTCCGTTTCGCTGTCGCCAACTCGGCACAGTGCGAAAGCAATTCTTTCGGTCGGAATGCCTTTCTTAACCAATTCATGGGCCAGTAAGACGGATGGCTCAAGATCGTCCAGCGCCAACCCAGTAGGCAATATGCAAAGAGTCGAGACTTGGGCAATTCTGAGAGTGCCGGCTGTGGAATGAGGTGGGCCGTCCAGTATCAAAAGGTCGTATTGATGGGCAACCTTTAAAGCTTGGTCTACGGTTCCGAACCGCTCGACCGAGATGACTGGCTCGAATGAGTTCTGAAGCCTTCTCGCCTGCCAATTGAAACTTGTGCCCTGGGCCACATCGAGATCTGCAATCTTGACGGCCCACTCTGCGGCGGCATATTCACGTGCGATGAGGCGCGCGATAGTGGACTTCCCAATCCCACCTTTTTGGCCGATGACTCCAATGATCGCCATACCTTCACATAGCACGAAATACACAAATATGTAAATAACGATTTACGTATTTCTTCTTATCGTCTTCGGCAGAAAGCACGATTCACTTCTGTGGAGTACCCGGTTGCTGGGCACAACGGCATTTCACCGTGGCTCGCGAATAAATGCCAGAAATTAGTTCCCCAACGCTGAAAGCCCACCCCGAAAGCGCGCTGCGGCGCGGTGGCGTCAGGGGGATTTTTTCTCATGCGGCTCAAAAACATTCCCCACCCGTTCTGTTTTATACGTATGATAAAGGACATTATCATGCGCTTGGGCTCTCTCTTAATCGACTGCACGCATTGCCAAGCCCGCGTTAATGCCGACGTTCTGGGAATAGCCGACCACACGGTAGAACCCTGGGACGACAGCTATCAAATTGCGCTGCTTCGCTGTCCTGCCTGTAATCACCTTCTTGTCAGCCACCAGGAACTCCTCAAGCCCGCGGGCCTCGAGTCCTTCGACGATGATGCGTTGTGGAGTGATGCCTCACGCATCTGGCCGGAACCAACATCACAGCTGTTAGCGTTATCCATACCCGAGAAAATTCGTAATTGTCTGCTCGAAGCCCGGAAATGCCTGCATGCGACAGCCTACACTGCCTGTGTCGCCATGAGCGGTCGGGCGATCGAAGCCATGTGCAGGCATTTCGGGACCAAGCGAGAAACCCTTTTTGAAGGGCTGAAAGAACTCCACGAACGCGGCGTTATCGATAAGCGCCTATATGAATGGGGAGACGAATTACGCAAACACCGCAATTTGGCAGCCCACGCCAGCGGCGCCGATTTCAACCGGATCGATGCCAAAGATTTGTTCGACTTTTCCATTGCGATCTGTGAGTACGTGTTCGTGCTTACCGCCAAATTTGACGAGTTCAAGAAGCGTCAAACCTTCCAGGAGCAAGGCTCATGACGGGCGAATTCGTCCTTTCTTTCGAGACCACCGCCCTATCTGGGATAGCGAAGCTCCCGGCACTGTTCACGCCTGATGAGAAAACGTCCGAGCGCTTCTTCGGCTTCTTCACGTCGCACATCCGTAACAAGAACACGCGCCGCGCCTACTATCAGGCCGCGTGCCGCTTCGAGGAGTGGCTGCAGGGCAGGGAAGTGGCGCGCCTCGCTGATGTGAAACCCCTACACGTGGCCGCATACATCGAGCAACTGCAGGCGACCTTATCAAAACCGTCGGTGAAACAGCACCTGGCCGCGCTGCGCATGCTCTTCGATTGGCTGGTCGTCGGGCATGTGCTGGAAAACAATCCGGCGCACGCGGTGCGCGGGCCGCGCTATTCGCAAAAAAAAGGCAAAACGCCGGTGCTCGAGCGCGAGGAGGCGCGCGCGTTGCTGGCGACCATCGACACGAGCTCACTCAGCGGCTTGCGCGATCGCGCCCTGATCGGAACGATGATCTACACCTTCGCGCGTGTCGGCGCCGTGCTGCAGATGAATGTCGGCGATTATTTCACGCAAGGGCGCCGCGGCTGGGTGCGCCTCCACGAAAAAGGCGGCAAGGAGCACGAAGCGCCCTGCCATCACAAATTGGAACAGTATCTCGATGAATACCTCGCCGCCGCCGGCATTGGCGGCGACAAAGACGGTCCGCTCTTTCGCACCACCGGCCGCGCCACCGGCGTTGCGCATCGCATGACACAGCCCGATGCCTACCGCATGATCCAGCGGCGCGCACGCCAGACCGGCATTCAGACCAAAATTGGCAATCACTCGCTGCGCGCGACGGGCATCACCGACTATCTCAAGGCCGAAGGCGCCTCACTCAGCGAAGCGCGCAAGATGGCCAATCATGCCGACACGCGCACCACGCAGCTCTACGACCGGCGTAGCGATGCCGCTTCGCTCGATGAATACCAACGGGTGGGGATTTGAATCTGCCCTCTCACACTTGGACACTCAACATCGAATTACTAACTTAAACGCAACCAAACTTTCCGCTCGTACGAAAATCATAAGCCACACACGCCGCTACCAAGCACTTTATAAATTCGACAAATATAGTACGAAAGTTAGTACTTTTTGAACCGCGTGCGCGATTTTTTACTTGCAGTACTTCTCATCCAGCGGTACTTTTTAAACGGTTCTAAACCTACTTCGCTGCTAGCTTCCGCTGTCTGATTCTGAGCGACTGCACAGGTCGCGCATTGTTGTTCCTGCCGTCTTTTTGGGGGTTCTTAAATGCGGTTTGCCGCAATACGTGTATGCGTCGGAGTGTGTTTATTTTTGAGTTTTTGTTTCGCCGAGTCCCCGGTGGCTTCCGGCGACGAAGCGGAAATCGGCCGGGAAATCGCCGTTCCTCGACATCTCCAGGACGGCGAAGAATTCGATCTCTCGATTCGGCAACTGCTCGCTTACGGCAAAAGGCTATTTGAAGCGCGATTTACGTCACAAGAAGGCGCAGGCCGCCCCTTAACAAAAGGGACTGGGGCGCCGCTTTCCGATCCGACCAGCCCTCTTGTATTTCCGCGCAATAATAATCGCCTCTCTGGACCAGAGTCGAATTCCTGCGCTGGGTGCCACAATCAGCCGATCAGTGGTGGCGCAGGCGATTTATCTACCAATGTGTTCGTACTGGGTCAACGCTTCGATTTCGTGACGTTTGATCCGACTGACGGAATTTCAACCCGGGGCACGCTCGACGAGCGCGGGAATCCGGTCACCCTGCCGTCGCTTGCAAATTCGCGCTCGACCGTCGACATGTTCGGGTCCGGTTACTACGAAATGCTGGCCCGGCAAATTACCGCTGATCTGCAATCGATTCGTAACCGCATTGGACCCGGACAGCATGCGGGGCTCGTTTCCAAAGGAATCTCGTTTGGTGTCCTGGCCCGCAATTTCGATGGAAGCTGGAACACGGCTGGCGTCGAAGGCCTTCCGCCCCAGTCGCTGGCTTCCCCCGACGCACTGCATCCGCCCACCCTGCTTATTCTGCCGTTTCATCAAGCGGCCAGCACGGTATCCCTGCGCGTATTCACCAATGATGCTTTCAATCAGCATCACGGCATGCAATCGACTGAGCGTTTCGGAATCGGGACCGATCCTGATGGAGATGGTGTCGTAAACGAACTGACACGAGCCGACATCACAGCCTGCACATTGTTCCAAGCGGCCTTGCCTGTCCCCTCCCGAATCCTGCCGAGGAGTGCCGTGCTTCGCCGAGCCGCAGAGGAGGGTGAGGCTTTGTTCCGACAGAGTGGGTGCGCCAGCTGTCACATCCCCACTTTGCCGCTCGACCGCAGAGGTTGGATCTACACCGAACCTGGTCCGTATAATCCAGCCGGCAATCTGCAGGCCGGCCAGGTACAGCCGATCACGATGGATTTGACCAGCGACGATCTGCCGCAACCACGCCTGAAGCCAGTTAACGGTGTGGTGTGGGTGCCGCTGTTTACGGATTTCAAGCTGCACGATATCTGCAGCGGCCCGAACGATCCCAATGTCGAAAGGCTCAACGCCAATGCCAAGCCCGGTTCCGATGCCTTCTTTGCAGGCAACTCGCGATGTTTGACGCGCCGCCTATGGGCGGTCGGCAGTAAGCCCAACTATTTTCATCACGGGCAATACACGACTATTCGCGAAGCGATTTTAAATCACCTCGGAGAGGCAGTTCAAGCACGACGCCAGTTCACCGACCTCAGCTCGTATCAGCAAGGCGCAGTGATTGAATTTCTCAAAACACTTCAGATCAGGTAATCAGAAAACCGTTTGGAACTCATTTAAAGAAAGGATTCGTTAATATGCTCCGCTTCGCTCATAGAGTTCTCGCGTTGGTAGGAGTGCCCTTGGCACTTGTGGCCGCGCCCTTTCAAGCCCAGTTTCGGGATGCTGCGGCATCTCCCTTGACGCGCGCCAACTCAGCAACCCAGCCACGCAAGAAATCCGCGGCTGAGACAATGCCGATGCCCTTGATTGCCCCGCTTTTTATAGAAGATGCGAGCACTCACAGTGAAATCACGATGGTTAACAACTCCACCCATCCGCTGGATGTAGAGATCACGTTGACAGCTCTTTCCGGCGAGCAGCTCGGTATGACTACAGTTTCACTTGCTGCGCATGAGCAGAATGTCTTGCCCATTGCCGATTTGTTTTCTGCTAGCCCACACACACCAGCCGCAACCTTCGGCTCCATAATGCTGATGCCCACCAGACCCGCCTCGCTGGCCGGACAATTGTCAATCGTTTCACATGGCCCATTTCACACCGAAGATGTTGAGGAAGAGTTCTTGATGGCTATGGAATCGAAACCAACCAATTATCGCGCAGTGGTTGGCGACGTTTCTGGTCTCCCTGCGATCGCGATACGAAGCCTGAGCGCTGCGCCCCAGAAGATATCGGTAACATGCGTCAAAGAAGACGGTTCATTTCATGTAAACGACAATTTGCAGATCGCCCCGAATCAGACGTTGCTCGTGCACGCCTGTAGCGCCTCGGAACACATTCAGATGAACTCTATCAATGATGTATTTGGCAATACTGCCGAGGAGCCAGGGGCCGCGGGAATGTGGGTGTCTTCTTCTGCACCTTCCCAAGAAATAGCCGTCTTCGGTATTGGCGTGCGCGGGAATCTAGCCCGCAGTCTTGTGTCTATTCCTTTCGAGAATGTTAATACGCTTCGATCCACGGCCGGTGTTTACCCGGGGGCGACGCTAAGCCCATCAAGTCACAAACGACAGACGTTTCGTTTACGTATACCCATGGCCAATTTTGGCAATGCGCCCAGAACAGTAAAAGTCTGGCTGACAAAAGGGTCTGGCCCTCGCAGTACGCGAGAACTCATTGCAGATACAGTTGTGGCGGCCGGAACAGCCGTACAATGGCAATCACGCGAGATTCATTCGGAGCCATTCGGTGGTAATTCAGTCGTAGTTGAAGCAGACGGGGCGCCAGGAGAGCTGATCTCTAGTGTTCAGTTGCAACAGGAGTCGCAGGGCAACGATGTGATCGGCACTCTGCCGTGGAAGGACCAAGGACAAGCGGAAAACGGAGGTGAGCATCCCTGGAGCATTAATGGAGGCATGTCTTCAGATGTCCTACTCTTCAATGCGGATCCGAAGGTCAAAAATCAGTCGGTGCAATTTACGGTCTATGCAGACGGCCAGTTTTGGACGCGCAGCCTTACGGTGGACCCATTAGCCACCGTAAGAGTCTCGCTAAAGGACATCATTCAAAAGCAAGAGCTCGATGATAAGGGGCGCTCTCTATCAAAAACCAGCATGAGCGGGATCGTTACATGGTCCACAGGGTTAAATCCCCGCATCTTCGGGAAGCTCATCCAAGCTGATGAGTATACCGGTATTTCTCGTGCGTACGCATGTGGTCAATACGTTTCGGCGTGCGGAGTTGCACTTACAAATCCGTCTCCGAATCCCATAGCTGTTGGCGAGCAAACCGAAGTCGAAGTATTCGAGGTTATGGCATGCACCGGAGACGCTCCTTGCGAGTGTAATGACGGTTGCGGGTCTGCTTCTACAACAGGCGTTCTGAATTGGGAAACGGACAATAGCAACATCTTAACCGTGAATAGCTCAGGGGGCGGTGCCGGAGTGTATACAGGGAAGTCACCAGGACAGGCGTTCGCGAGCGCTTCCGTTGTAGACGCCCAAGGCTGCTACGGCGATGGCGGGGTCCAAGTTACCGTTGTTCAAAACAAGTGTTTCGCGCAATTGAAGTATCGCGCCGTAACTATTGGGGATAATATTCCCACCGGCTACAACCACGCATTCTGGTGGTTCCAGGACTCGTCGCTGACGCATTGGGTGGCAGATGGGGGGCCATCTGGCATTTACTTGAATTCATGGGTAGTTCTGGGCGACACGGGACATTATGCAGCGGACAACCCCAGTCAGCCAACCGCTTGGTCGACTGGCGACACTGGTTCGGTGTGCTCTAACGTTTATACGCTTCACGCGTATGCATCCGCTTGGCCACAGAATGCCACCGTTTACAACCCCACTGGCCCGAACAGTAATACCTTCGCCCATGACGATGCCAATGCGGCTGGGTTCAATCCCCCTAAGCCGCCAAATGCGATTGGCTGGTGAACCGCAAATCCATTCTGAGAGATTGAAACATGCGCGCTACTCAGCTTCTAACAACCACGATCGCCGCTGGGTTCTGCATCTTAGCTTGCCAGAAAGAGTTCGCACAAACAACCGAGCCGGAAATGCGGGCGGTTTCGGTGCTCTCAAGTCATTTTGAAACGCTCGTTTATAAGAAATCTGCACTTCTCTCCAGCGCCGAAGAATTAAACGCTCAACTCCAAAGTCGGCACCAAGTGCTAAGTAGTCGAGCGCTCCGGTTGCCATTTTTGGAGCTCATTAGTGCACTGACCGCTGTGGGGCCAAGTACGGTCGATGATTTAAAGCATAGCTACGAGTCTGTTCTCGTCGGAGCTAGCGATTTCACCTCTCCCGACGGAATCGGCATCGTGGCTTCCCGCAAATGTTATGTCGCTGTAGCAGGCACCGGCGGATTGCAAGGTGGCGTACTGGCTTTTCAGAAAGCGACGCCGTTCTCGGTCAAAGGGGCAGAGGGAGTCACATGGTCGTCTCCCCCGTTCGAAGGGCACGCAAGGCGAACGGACTTTTATGCCGGCATTATCGCAAGCACCTACTTTGTTCTAACGAATGATCGTCAGACGTTCGAACAAACGGTGCATGAATTGGCTAGTAAGGAACCTGTCACCGACCTTCGGCTGCCGAATGGCTCTTTGGGCCGTACAGTATTCGGCCCGCACGAGTACTGGGCTTATCGCGTATTCGATCGTAGTAGAGCCAAAGACGTCAATGCGGCAGGAATCAATTCCATACCGACCGGCTCATTGGCACTTGCGTTTGTGATTGACCAGTCCAATAACGAAGGCATTATTCACGTCTACAGCTTTGCTGATCAAGCCCCAACGTTTTTACATTCCGCGCCGAAAGTGTCGCGGGCCTCTGAAAGTGGCGTTTGGAGGGCCGCTCTCCCTTTATCAAATGCCGAAACGGTTCAAAATGCTCTTTTAGAGCTCTTCTACTATTTTGGCTTCGGGATGTTTCTCTAAGTGCCGATCCTTAGCCATTCGACTCCAGTCGGCATCCAGGCGCGACTTAAATTATGGCTGGTCTCGTGTTTGATCTCGGCCGTGCTTTTCGCGTTGGTGGAAGCCGTTCCTAGTCCGCTACAGTTGATCGTTCTTTTCCAGTTGAAATCGGTAAGCCGTCTGTTTTTCTTCAATTTTGTTCTGCTGCTTATATATGCCGTTGGTGTCTCTGTTTTGTATCTCCCGTTCCTTATTGGCTTAAAAGATGCCGCAAACTGGCACTTTTGGATACTCCTAGGTAGTGGTACGCTAATTGGCCCCACCTTTATCGTCGGCCTCGGTCTTATTTTCCAAGCGGCTGGCGGCAACCCGCAGAGAATCTGGGTAGGCGACGATATCAGCCCAGGGATGTTTCGGTTGCTACCAGAGATGGTTGGATTCGGTTTTACAGCGGCGATTATCTATATCACCGCATTGAGGGCGACAACGTATCGCGCTCGCCCTGAGTGACATGGGGGTTTTATGGTTTTATGCGGAATCGATATACGTCAAATAGTATGGTTGGCCATAGTGCCTCTAATAAATGCGAAGCAGGCGGAGCCTGCCTGCGTGGAGCTTACGGATAGTGCACGTGCCAGGCTCACGGACTTCGTTACGAAGCTTGCAAAACTTCCGTCGGCCACCTCGCTAGCACTCGTCAGCGCCGAGCCTGACAAAGAAACATGTTATCGGCGTCTGGAATTCAGAACATCAACAGGAAAACGAGTCACGCTGTTCTTGTCTCCGGACCAACGGTTCTTGACAACGCAAGTGATCGACTCATCCGTTGATCCGGAAGCTGCCGAGCAGATGGCGATCGAACGCACAAAGGAGCGCATCGATGAATATATCTATAAGAACCAAGTCCCTCTGTTAGGGCCGGCTAACGCGCCGATTACGATAGCGGTGTTTTCGGATTTTCAGTGCCCGTTCTGTCGACGAGAAATGCGACTGTTAGAAAAAGAGGTGCTGCCGAAAGTGAATGCTCGGATCGCTTATCTTCATTTTCCTTTAACCATTCATCCATGGGCCTCAGAAGCAGCGGTCGCACTCGCATGCGTGGCTAAAGAAGATTCAGCCGCGTTCTGGAGTATTCACGACTACGTGTTCGAGCATCAAACGGAACTAACCCCGGACACTGTGGCCGAAACAGTGATTGATCAAACACGAACCAGAACGTCAGCAAGCAACGGTGAAACGATCGCAACCTGTGTGCATAGCAAAGAAATGGTAACGCGAATACAAGCTGATGTAGATTTCGGATCCTCGCTCGGTATAGCGGTGACCCCTACCGTGTTCATAAATGGGACCCGCCTTTCTGGCATTGCTGGTGCAAGCCAGATTTTAGAAATTGCAGAAAAAAGCAATCCCAAAGGTCTGCGTATAGAAACACAACCCCAAGGAGTAAGTCGTTCTCTCCAATGAATGAGGGGAGTGGCCCATTTTGCTGCTTCGTCAAAGCCTCAAAGTTAAACATTGACAAAGCGGGCCTGCTTAGGAAAGGGAATGGGCAATCGACAGCGATGATAGGCACCGCATTGAGCGGAATGAACGGCAGCACCGATTGGTGTGCCCTTCGATTCGTCTAAATCGAAGTTATTAATGTGAGGCGATTCCACTGATCACCGGGCTGAGCCTCTTCCGTGTTGCCGCTCGCGGTCATGCTCCTTGGCACGCTCGCCGAACCGCTTCTCGATAGTGAACCAATCGCGCATCTGCTGATCCGAGAACTCGATCTGTAAACCGTTCTTGGCTGCCGCAAACGCGATGGCTTTCCGCTCTGCGTCGCTGCCGAAAACCTGAATCTTCGGCCCATACTTCTGCAGCGCGAGCTTGAGCCCGACAACGTAGGTTTCCTCGCTGCGGTCGAGTAAATCGATGACCGGGCCACGGTCGCGCAGCGCGGTGCGCCCCTGAACTTTGTAGAGCACCTCGCCGCTGCGCCGGTTCACTTCCCACGTCATGCCGGCAATCGCTTCCGTGATCGGATCATAGACGCCGTGCTCGCCTGGCTCGATGCGTATGCCCAGCTCGTCGTCACGTTCGAAGGAGCGTCCGCGCCGCTTCTCGGCGTAGCGGAACCCTCGCAACTGGCTAATGGCCGCCTGATCCCCTTCGATCGCCCGTTCTTCCACCCAGACGCGATAGCTGAGCGGCTTCGTTTCCGCCTGCTCGCGCCGGATGCGCTGGCGTAGCCGCTCGCGCTCGCGAACCGCTTCCGCTGCTAATACCGAACGCATCGCCTGCCGCTCGGGAGCCGAGAGCCCCAGCTCGCGCACGCGCTGCTTCTGTAACCGGTAAGCCGCCGAAAGCTGCTTTTGCTCCTCTTGCCCGCGCACCCAGACGGCTTTACTTTGTGCGCGCGCCTGGCGCGCATATTCGGCATAGCGTTCTCTGAGATCGGCGCGCGCCCGCGCTCGTTCTTCGCGCCGATCAGCGCGTTCGTCTGAATCGCGCCGCCGCGGCCGCGGCTGATACGATACTTCCGGTTCGCGTACCCGGACAAAAGGCTCTGCGGGTTCGTACGCCCCGAGTTTCTCCGCCAAGCGTGCGCGGTTCGCTTTGCCGCTGAACGTATCGCGAAACACCGCTGACGCTTTCACACGCAGATCGGAATCGATCGCTCGCACCACATAACCACCCTTTTCGCCCGGCTCGATTTCCAGCCCATGCTGTCGCAGCGTGGCATGCACGTGCTCCCAACGCGTGTACGGATTCTTCATCAGCTCGCGTAAGGCGCGGGCCGGCTGTCCCTTCGCATACGCTTCCAGACTTTCGGTATCGGAAAAATGCTCCAGCCGGTTCGTCTGGTGCTGCGCTCCACCTTCCAGTGCTCGCGTCCGCTCGCGCTCTTCGCGGGAAACCGGAATCGCCCGGCCCAGCTGCGGCTCCCAACGGTACAGACCAGGCGACGGCTTCCATCCCTGCTCGGCTTCAATCTCGCGCAACGCTCGATCCAGACTGCGCTTCGAAAACTCCGGGTAGTGCGCTCGATACGTTTCCGGGTGAACTCGGTTCACCATCACATGCACATGAAAATGCTCGCGGTCGGCGTGCGCCACGATCAAGTATTGATGCTCGGAGAACCCAAGGGCCGAGAGACTCTTTTCCGCCGCGCTCTGCCATTGCGCCCACGTCGGCTGCTCGCCCGGTTGCCAGCAGAGCTGATAGTGATACACCGGGTCTTCTACGCGCGGATTCTCGTTCGCCACCGCACGCATCTCGGCCTGCAGCGTCTCTTCCGAAAGCAGATTCGGCGACAACACCACAACACCGCGCGAGACCAGCTCGCCGGTGTCGGGATCGCGCTGCCGCACTAGATACTCTTTGAGCGCCCGAAAGCTCGAGCGGCCGTCCCGCCGCGTCCCGGAAATCGGCGCCAGCATTTCCGCTCCTACTTCCCCGAAGCTTCAAGCTGCCGGATGGCAGCCAGAATCGCCCGCAGCACAGCGGCATATTCGCTCGTGTGAGTCGCATCCTGCAGCACCAGATGCTTCTGCAATCCGCCCAGCCGCCGCAGCTCGTTGATGGCCTGCTCCGATACACGGCTCTTCACCGGAATACCCAGCGCACGCCGCCGCACATACTCGCTCACCGTCATGCCGGCCTTACGCGCCTCCGCTTCAACGCGTTGCTTTTCCTCGGGCCGAAACCGCACATAGAGCCGATCCGTTTTCGGATTCTTCACCGGCGCGAATGGCATCAGCGCCCCGCTTCCTGCTCCAATCCGCGCGGTACCAGCGCGGCACACCGGGGTCTCGGGGCGCGAGCCCTGAGCAAGTCTGTGTAACGCAGGTCCCGAGGAGCCGGAGGCGGATTGGGACCGAAGTGGTGGGCGTTACAACACAGTGAATGAAGTGAGCTGTATTGTACGCACAACACGCGACTTGTCCTGTTGATGTGAGATGATTGCGGCACACTGCTATCGTACGTCTGCGCTCGTATTTTGTAAATCATTTTTATCGTATTTTGTTCTTGCATCTCACATCGTTCTCGCCTACACTGATCTCGTCTCTGCTCGCATGCCTTCCGTTCCTTTTGCTTCCAAAACTACTACCGCAAAACCAAAAACGCGCTTGACGATCGAGCAGGTCGAGCAGTTGAAACAGTCGCTCTCGGCATTGCCTGAGTTGCCGCCCAAACAACGCTCGGTTACCACAAAGGAAGCCGTGGAATTACTTAAAGAACAGATTCGCGAACTGCGCGCGAAAGGCTATTCCTTCGAGCAGATCGCGGAACACTTGCGCAATGGTGGTCTGGCGGTTGGCCATTCCACCCTCCGCAACTACGCTAAGGAGCCCCGCCGCTCGAAAACGACGAAAGCAGCAAGACCGGCCAACCCGGTGACAGCTTCAAAAAATTCCTCCAAGGAGTCTTCTGCCTCGCATGGTGAACGCAAAGGACACTTCACCCCAGCACCCGATCTCGCGGAAATCTGATTCCACCACCGCTACGCTTGCGCCGCCCCTGGTGCTCGTCAGTGGCAGCAAGGGCGGTGTCGGGAAAAGCATGGTGTCGCTCGCGCTGACCGATCACCTGCTTGAACGCAACAAGCCATGCCGGCTGCTCGACTCTGATACCAGTAATCCCGACGTGTCGAAAATCTACGCCGGGCTGGTTCCCTCCTCCAACCCACTGCTGGAAGAACCCGAGGGCTGGATGGACTTGTTGAACGAATGCGAACAGTTCCCGGAATCTGCCATTGTGGTCAACATGGCCGCGCGCAGCAACCGTGCCGTTGCGGCCCATGCCGGTCTGTTGCAGCAAGCCTTAACGGCCAAAGAACTCGGTCGGCAACTGGTCGTGCTCTGGATCATCAACCGCCAGCGCGACAGTCTGCAGCTGCTGCACGAGTTTTTACAAACACTGTCGGAAGCAACCGTGCACGTGGTTCGCAACGGCTACTTCGGCGACGAACGCCAATTCGAGCTCTATAACGGGAGCCGCATTCGCGAAACCATCGAAGCGCGTGGTGGCAAAAGTCTCACTTTTCCGAATCTGCCGGATCGCCTTTCCGACCGCATCTACTCCGAACGGCTGACTATCACGGCGGCCTTAGAGAATCTGCCGCTCGGCGACCGCTCCGCGCTGTTTCAATGGCGCGCCTCCGCCGCTCGTCTATTCGAGGAGATCGGGCTATGACCAGTGCAGCCGTTGCTGCTCTCGAAGCGAACACCTATGACGGCCTGAAACAGACGTTTCAGCGGGTGCTCGGTCACGAGCCGTCGCAAGCCCAGCTCGAAAACCTGCTGCGTT
>Ga0209062_1003958_pt1 | contig 16278 bp, 14 predicted proteins | sample Coa_R2_2_FD_187158 | JGI IMG/M metagenome (GOLD analysis project Ga0209062, IMG submission 187158) | Surface soil microbial communities from Centralia Pennsylvania, which are recovering from an underground coalmine fire - Coalmine... | ecosystem: Environmental > Terrestrial > Soil > Unclassified... | reverse complement strand
TTACTATGAATGAATGTAGTTAAAATCCCTATTCTTTCGTCTTTTAGTTTTTGTTCTAGTAAAAAATTTTTCACCTGCATAACCCGTAATCACTGTTTCAGTACAAACATACCACAAGTTTGTGAGTCGATTAGGATTGCTATAGTACTTTCGTTGTGCTTACAAGTAAATATGTCTATGACTTTAGTCGTTGTTGTACATTTAAAATAAACTCTTAAAATAAATGGCACACATAGAAGTATCGCCAGGAGTTTACCGCTACACAAAGCCATTGGTGTGGTAGGCGATCGCCCTAAAGGGTGCTGGGCTTTAGCCAAATCGCCCCAACCCAAGAATCAAAATACATTGGCGATATTTGGCGAGATTTCAACCACTCTTACGACTGCCATTCATGAGTTCTCGTCCAATCACATTCTGCTGCGATTGCCCAAAGGGCAGTGCCAAAGGCAATCGCTTTTACTTGGCGATATTTGTCTCTATTTCCCAATTACCTTATCATCAGGCAGACACCCCAAATTTACTCAGAGTCTCTCCTCACTGCATCACCTATTTATGGTGATCAGCGCGATTGGCGTTCGCCAGTGCCCTTGGGCGATTGCCATGCGCGGCCAGTGGGCTAAAGCCCAATCGCCCAAAGCGGGCGGTGTCGGAGTGCACAATAGCCAATTCTCCAATGGCACTGAGGACGTGAAAAACTCGCCTTCTGGCGATTGCCTTTGGCACCGCCCTTTGGGCGCTTGCTTTTACCTCCACCTTTTTCACCAAAATCGCACAAGAGCCTATTTATTTTGATACTCGACAACTGCACAAGAGCCTTCAAGTTTCGTCTTGCATACCAATGAGCTTGGCATAATAACCATCCTGGGCAAGTAGTTCGTCATGACTGCCAGTCTCTACGATACGCCCTTGCTCAAGTATGTAGATTCTGTCTACATAACGTCCTGCCAACATGCGGTGAGAAACCAGTACCGTGGTAAGTCCCTTCCTGACTGCTCGCAATTGCGATAGAACCAAGGCCTCAGTTCTGGTATCTAGTGCAGAAAAGCAGTCGTCCAGCAGCAAGATGGGGGTCTGGCGAATCAGCCCACGGGCTAGACTGGTTCTCTGTTTTTGTCCACCTGATAAAGTTACCCCACGCTCGCCAATCAATGTGGATAAACCTGCACTGAATTTATTAATCGTTGCTTCCAGCTGTGCATCTCGGGCAGCCTGCCAGATTAACTCGGGCGCTCGCTCCGGATTGTCAAATGAGATGTTCTCCGAAATTGGTGCAGCAAACAGGAACGCATCTTGGGGGACAAATGACAGGTTCTGGCGCAGATGACTTAGTGAAATGTCTCGTAGGTCTTGCCCATCTAGTTTGATTTGTCCGCTATTCGGCTCCAGTTGCCTGGCTAGCAGCCGCAGCAAGGTGGATTTGCCAGATCCTACACGACCGATGATGGCAATCATTTCGCCAGGGCTGATACTCAAGGATATCTGTTCAAGAACCAGACGCGATCGCAGTCCAGCACTGACCGGGTAACTATATGACAGATTGTAGACCGTGATTTCGCCATTGATAGGCTGGGCTGGTAAGCCTGTCGGAGCATCTTGAATCTCAGGTTTTTCATTCATGATCCCAAATACTCTGGTTGCAGCTGTACTGGCATTGAGCAAAGCATACACTACAAAACTGCTCTCCTTGATCGTCCCGAGAATCATAGCCAAATAAAAGATGAAAGCTGTCAGCGTGCCGACACTCATTTGCCCAGCCAATACTTGGCTTCCACCCACACCAACAACAATCAAAGTCATCAAACCACTACCCAGCACTATGGAGGCAGTTAGAATAGCATTCAAATGGATCAACTCTTGATTGGCTATCGCATAACGATTTGACACTTTTGTAAAATGTCTAATCTCACGCTCTTCCTGGGCATGAGACTGGATGGTACGGATACCCTTAAGGTTTTGCTGCACCGTTTCTGTTAACGCACCAAAACCTGCTTGCACCGCTGCCGATGCCAGCAAAATACGCCCTGCTAAATACCAGCCATTAACGACTATCACTAGCAGTAAAGGAATGAGCAACAATGTCAACTGGACTGACTGTTGTAGCATAAAAATTGGTGCAATGAACGCCACGCCGATTAGGCTCACCAGTCGATGCACTGCGGAACGGAAAAAGCGCCGGATGGCCTCCATGTCATTGGTCGCTCGTGCAATCAAGTCACCCAAGTGGTAATTGGCATAGAAGCCGCGACCAAGGGTTTGTAAGTGTGCATAGAATGCTTGCCGTAAGTCATAAGATATGTAAATTGAAATCAGCGCGTTGTTGCGACGACCAAAGTGCAGGATCGTAAAGCGCACAGCCGTCAAACCAAGTATCGCAAGAATTGGCAATAAGATATTCCCGTCCTGCTTTGAAATCAGATCAATACCGACTTTCAGATAGACGGGAATGGCAGCTTCAACAACATGAACACTCAGCAGAGCTAATACTGCTATTAACCACTTAAAACGATAAGGCTTAAAGTAGCGAAAAAGTTGCTGTAACGAAGTTAAGGTACGTATGTCTGATTTCAATTTTCCTCGGTCAGCTAGCATTGGTTTACTCTTGCTATATAGGGAAAAATCGATGTTGGATAAAAGCGATTATTTTCTTGAATTACTCAATCACAGCAGTTTGCATCCAACAGGACTTACAGCTTCGTAATTGTGCAAATAATCAGGCTAATACAATCGGCAAATCAGCTTAATTGAGATCAATTCTTTGTATAAATGTATTTTTCGGAAATCACTTCACAATATTAGACATCCTGAATTGGGCGGTATGATGTGTTTTCACGTTTCCCCTTGTACAGTTGCGCTTCATAAAGCGTTTTATAAAAACCATTATGAAACATCAATTGCGTGTGATTTCCCACTTCCACTAATTGTCCATGATTTAATACAACAATGCGATCTGCTCGGCGAATAGTCTGTAATCTATGGGCAATGATGATGGAAGTTCTGTTGGCGGTAACTCTCACCAAGGCTGCTTGTATAGCAGCTTCAGTTTCTGGGTCAATGCTGGCAGTGGCTTCATCGAGAATGAGGATTTCGGGGTTCAGGGCAATGACACGGGTAAACGCTAGCAACTGGCGTTGACCTTGCGATAGATTTTGACCACGGTCTTCCAGTACCGTATTAAAGCCTAGTGGCAAGGATTCTATGAAATCTAGGGTCTGTATTAGTTTGGCAGCTTGTCGGGCATCTTCCAGCGTGATAGTTGGGTTACCCAAGGCGATGTTGTCATAGACGGTACCAGGAAACAAATGAAAGTCTTGAAAGATAATACCTACACGCTTACGGATCTGTGCAGGGTCTATCTGCATGATGTCGATGCCATCGATGAATAAGCTATTTTCAGGCACGTCGTAAAAACGGCAGATGAGCCGGGTCAGCGTGGTCTTACCAGAGCCAGTGGGCCCGACGATGGCGATGTTCTCGCCAGGTGCCACAGTAAGATTGAAGTGATGGATAACTGTTTCGCCGTTTTCATAACGAAAATTCAGATTGCGAAACTCAATCCGGCCGTGTAAGCCTTCGGGTAAGGGTATAGGTTGCAAGGGCACGGACAAAGACTCCTTCCAGTCCAGCAGCCCGAATATGCGTTCGCAAGCTGCCGCCGCTCGAAAGACCGCATTTGCTTGATCCCCCAAAGCCACAATCGGGCGGAACAGCATATCGCTGAATTGTAAGAATAACACGACCGATCCTAGGGTGGTAGTGTGGTTAAGTACATCTTGTCTGCCCAACCAGAGGATACTAGCGATCACTAAATAGGATACGTTGTCGATGATGGGATTGTATACTGTCTCTGCCATAATAGCCTTTGTCTCGGCTATTTTATTGGCTTGGTTAATAGCAGAGTAGCGTTGAAAGCTCAATGCCTCTCGCCCAGACATCTGCACGATTTCAATCCCTGATAAGTTTTCGTGCAAATGCTCGTTGAGGCGCGATAAGGTGGCGCGAATGACTTGATAAATCGGACTAGAATAACATCTGAAAATGATGATTACACCCGCCACAAACAACAAAAAGGGTGATAGCTTTGCTGCGAGCATCGCATCTAGAGAGAGCATTACACTTACAGCAACAACCAAGGGAATCAATTCTCCAGTCAACGCACCGACACCAGTCAGCAATTCGGACAAGCTCTCAATATCATTGGCAATCCGAGTCAATACCTGTCCAACCATAACCCGGTCATAAAAAGCAGGGGGCAGATGCTCGACATGGGCAAACAGATCGCGACGCAAGTCGCTCAGACCCAACAGTGCCGCACAAGACAACTGAGTGCGGAAGGCACACCCAAAGCCAGACCAAAGCAGTACCCAGAATAAGCCAACTATACAGGCAGCAATTATTTGTTCGGTGTTTAGCGTGATTGCTAACCATTGGATTAATGCCGTTTGTCCATAGTCTGGGAGATCAGTCCGGTATTTATGCAACAAGATACTGTCCACTACCACCCGGCTAACTACAACTGTTACCAACACGGCAGCGGTGGCCGAGATCATTGCAAACAACAGTGCTAACGCAATGCGCCAGTGGTACGGGGCCATCCAGTGCCGCAGTCGCCAGACATTGCTAACAAAGGAGTTACGTGTACCAATTGAAGCATCAATTGGGTCGAACTGGTCAAAAGTGTTAGAGGTTTTTGATGATGTCATACTTTATCCCGTGAAAAGTCAGGGTCATAATTGCCCCCATCCTCCCCATGACAGGGAGGCTTCCGCTTTTTCCATCCTCCTTTACCCCCCTCGGAGTTCCCCCTCCCTTGCAGTTGGAATACTTAGGGAATCGACCTTCCTTAAGACCGATTGGAGCTTACCGTGTGAGGATGAACAAGTGATTCAACGCTTAGCCTCGACTTTATTTTAAAAGTACACTTGCCTTGAAAATTTATCCATGTTAACTTAATTTTAGCTTAAAATACGATAAATCAATTGATTTAAGGTATTTTAAGGCTTTTTTGTCACTTTCATGCAAGAATAATAATAAAAAAAACGACGAAACTATTTCAGAGAGCATGATAGAACCTCGCTCAGCCGCACCAACAGTCAAATTTGTGGATGAATATTGTCAATGGTATAAAATCTATTTTCAGATATTAGGAGCTTCGAGGCTTGTTATGGAGAGAGTAATAAAAATCTCGTATCTCTATTAGATAAATGTATTAGATGAATTAGGTTTAAACTATTACAGTAAGTAGCGATTTACTCAAATCATTTTTTGGGACTACTTCCTAGGAAAAAAACAACATTTAAAGTACCATTGTAAAAGCTCTTTGTGTTCAAGTAACTTTTCACAATACGATATTTATTACATAATCTGCTAATAATAGTATAAAGATGGTGATAGAAATAGAGCGCAAGTTTTTAGTTAAAAATGATAGTTGGCGTTCAATGGCTGTAGGAACTTTGTACAAACAAGGCTATATTCATACAGGAAAGGAACGAACAGTTCGGATACGTATTATAGGCAATGATGGTTATCTAACAATTAAAGGACCAAGAGTTAGCAACTCAAGGATAGAGTTTGAATATCCCATTCCTGTCGAGGATGCAGAAAACATACTCTTCAACCTTTGTGAACGTCCTTGGATCGAAAAAATAAGGTATAAAGTTAAGATGAGTGGTTTGATATGGGAAATAGACGAGTTTGATAACGAAAATAAGGGGTTAATTGTAGCAGAGGTCGAACTTTCTCATGAAAAGCAAACTATTGTATTTCCAGAGTGGATTGGCCAAGAAGTTTCCAGTGATCCGAGATATTCTAACAGAAATTTGATCAGGTATCCATTTAGCCATTGGTAGGAATAGATATAATGTCGTGATGTAGAAAGTCAAATGTTTCATACCAGAATGTTTACATTTCAATTACTCTTGAGCATAACTAGGATTAAGAATCAACTGAAGAATCAACTTTTATCGTTATGATAGCCTTTTTAAGGCTGAAAGTTGTCACTTAATTTTTTGACAGTAAATAAGAATTAACTTAACTGTTGAATAAATTTTAGAAATCTAACGAATGTAACTACCTAGCTAACTATAATGACTCCAATTGCAATAACACCAGCGACTCCTGAATGGGAAGCCGCATTAACTTTAGTTTCTTGGTTATCATCGAATGAAATTCCTCAAAAGCCCCTTTCCAGAACATTCTACGAGTTATACCAAAAAATTGCGTTGGAGCATCGAGTTATAGGACGAATTCTCGAGCGATTGCTAGCGAAAGGCGAATCTGGGGAAGCATTTCCTCTCTATCAAGAATTAGCTTCGCAACAATGTCAAATTATTGGGCAGCAACGTCAGATAGAAGCAGCTGTACTGAGACTCCTCTCTCAAATGAGTGAAATTACAAAGGAATTTACCATTGTCAAAGGTCTATCTATTTACTATGCAACGCAAAACCCTTTCTTGATATACAGTAGCGGTGATAGAGATATACTGATTCGTTATCCTTCCTTGGCACTTGACTTATTACATCGCCCAGGGATTGGTGACTACAAACCACCAGTGCAGCACGAAGAAGTAAACATCCTTTTCGAGGGATGCTTTTACTTTGATTTTCACAAGCACTTTCCTGTGTGGTTAAGAGTAGGTTCTTATCACTCTGTCCAAACCAACTGGAATTTAGGCTTGGAAATAAAACACCAGGGGAACATAATTATTAAGGAGATTGACTACGACGATATTCGTGCTCATTCACTACCCCAAATTATTAGTGGAGAAATAAATATTCGATATCCTCGCCCAGCAGCAGCAGCATTCGTGCAGATCGTGCATTTCTATCGAGACTTGATTCGCATATTTATCCCCAGCCTCCGTCGGCGACCACGAGTGAGGCTGCAAGAACTACTGGACATTCGTGATCTTGTAAGTGATCGCAATTTTGATGTCGAATACTTCAAGTACCTGACTGAGAAATATGAAGCACGACAGCAAGTGCATATATGCGCCAGTTACATTTGGGCTTTCTTTCAGGATTCTGTGCTGCTGGATGTGCTAGCTGAATCGCCACTGTTCAACTACATTGATGAGCCAGCCGAATTAATCGCTGATGTGTGGCATGGATTCACTTTTTCTTTTACGCAAAGTCCTGCTTATCTCTTATTTTGCCCATTTGTGGCACCTACTATTGTTTCAGAAATTCCATCAAACACCTTGCAAAAGTACAGCCCAGGCGAAGTTTATCGCCTAATGCTTGGTGATGGACAATCAATCGTTCACACGCATGGAAATATCAATAACTTCTCGGTCGAACTGCGCATTCATGAGTTTGTAGAGATTGACGCGAGCTTTAGCGCAGATGCTAAAACCTCGGCACCGCTCTGTTCATTTGTCTGCATCGGCTTGCAGTACTTCCATTTCAACTTTGGAGCTACTGAAGCCCGACACCGCTATGCAATAAGTGAGGGCTCGGAATTGCTACAGGAAAGCCACACCGTCAACAATGGCATTCACCATGTAAAACTATGCCTGAGTTTCGATCCACATCAACAGGATAACAATGAAATTAGGTCTTTATTTTGCTTCGGCGCACTAAGACCAAATGGTTATCTTGATCATGGCGCGATGGTATCAATCCGAATCCCTGCATTCCTTGATAGAGATCGGGCAACGGGCGCACCTTGATGAATAAAGGCGAATAACATAAACTGAACAAAAAAATGAAAAAAGACTATACAATACCTTTGCCAAAAAGGATCATATACAAAACTACTGAAATTCTTTGTTAATCTACATTTTCACAGTTTTTGAAACCTCTTCTTAGAGGTTTTGTGAGAAATATGGGATAAGTACTAGCTTTTCATTGTTATTTATGAGAATCTAAATTTTGCCTTAACATATTAATAATCGGTAGATTAATAGTAAATTATTCTTACAAGTGGTTCTAGCAGCAAAAAAAAAGAAGTCTAATCAGAGATTCTGTGTAAACGACAAACAATTGTATTAACAACTTTTAATATGAATGCAATCTACGACACATTAGGACTTCGATACGCAACCACCCGTCGTGCCGACGCCAAAATTGTTGCCAGCATAACTAGGTTAGCTGACTTACATCTGAAAGGAACATATCTAGATTTAGCCTGTGGTTCTGGCAATTACTCAACAGCGCTAAGCAGATTGATAGATGGCCAGTGGCATGGATTAGATTCTTCTATCGTTATGCTCGAGCAAGCTAAAAAACAATCATCCTTGATTAAATGGAAAGTAGGAAATGCTGAAAATCTACCTTACACTGACAATAAGTTTGATGCTGTAATTTGCGTCAATGCAATTCATTTCCTAGACTTAGCTAGAAGTTTTCAGGAAGTATACAGAGTATTAAATAAGGGACGCTTTGTTATATTTTCTGCACTTTCTGAACAATTAGAGAATTACTGGCTGATTAATTATTTTCCAAATATGATTCAACGAGCAATGGACAGTATGCCTACTCAAGCTATAGTAAAAGAATATTTAGTAAAATCGGGATTTATTATTAAGGATATTATCCCTTTTACTGTTGAAAAAGATATTACTGATTTCTTCCTGTACTCTGGAAAATTCAATCCTGAACTTTATTTAAACTCTGATATCCGTAACAATATGTCTCAGTTTTCGAGACTATGTTTACCTGAAGAATTAGACGCCGGACTTAGCAAGTTAAGGCACGACATTACGAATGGAAATTTTACAAAAGTGTCAAACCGATATTCATCTATTCATGGAGATTGTACCTATTTTGTAGCATCAAAGGATTAATAAGAATGGATGTATTTAGAAATTATATATCGATTGATATGCATTGCCATGGAATTGGAAATTTTGACTTTGTAGAACCCTCACAATTAGTGTTAGATAAAATTGAAGAACATTTACGAATTGAATGTCATCGTGCAATTTTAACACTTTATATACCTCATTCAAAAATAAATGAATTGGAAAAATTAGCGGAGGATTTTTATCAGGGTGTATTGGATGGTCGATATTGCAATATTGTTGGCATAGCGCTTGAGGGACCTTTATTATCAAGTATTGGGGGAACGCCAGAACAGGGTTGCTGGATACCTAGTAAAGATGAGTGGCGACGCTTGGCGGCAATCGGCAAAAAGGGATTGAAGTATATTGTTCTTTCTCCTGATGCAGAATATAGCACTAACACAGATACAAATTATCCAGATTCTATAAATTGGATTGTCGATATTCTTTATGAGAATGGTGTTAGACCATCGCTTGGACACTATAAGAAAGATAATCCTGAGAAAGCTGCATCTCAAACCTTAAAAATAATTGAACATGTAAGTAAAAATAAATATCACCCGCTGTTGACTGACCATCTTTTTAACGATATGCCTTTAAACTTCAAGCATTCCTGGCGTTCTTTTAAAGAGAAAAAAGAGCGAGCCAAGGATATAAAAAACCTGCATCTTGAAGACTGGGATAAGAGCAACATTAGACAAAAGATGGGTGCGGTTCCAGCAGCAATTATCGAAGGCGCTTACAGCGGTAATGTGAAAATATGTATGAATTTTGATGGGGAGCACGTTGACCTGGAAATTTGCAAGAAGGCTGTAGAAATAATAGAGAGCAAAAATATAATGTTAATGACTGACAGAATTCAAAGTCAAGTGTTGGGAGGTCAGAAATTGCATCTTAAAGGTGATAGTACATTGCTGTATCAACATTTGAATATTGTTGCCGGGGGCACACAATCTGTAATGGCTCAATTAATGAAGATGATCAATGTGGGTATTAGAGTTGATGATATTTTAAATATCATTTGTATTACTAGTTCAAATCAACTGGGATTACAGCCTTTTCTCTATGTACCTGCCTTGGAAAAACTTCAGAAGGAGGAGCCATTCAATAGACTTATCTGTGAAACGTAAATGCTTACTGTAAATCGGTTTGACGAATTCAGGTTGAATAGGCGATCTCTATCTAAGTCTCAGATAAGTATTTATGCAAATTAAATTACCCATTAAAATCGCCTCAAATACTTTTCTGGCAATAAGCGAGTGTGAAATTAATTTTGTCTAGGTACTTAAAATAGGTGTTTGAAGGGTTTCATGGACGAAAAAATCAAAATTTGGGGGAAAGGTATAAAATGATGTAATCATTTTAAGGAGAGAAAATAAGTACTACTGATTAAAGATACTAAGTAATTAAGTAGTAAACTGACGATTTCACAAACTGCCATAAGCACTTGACCATAACGGGTCCAAGCCCCCGAATTTATCCGGAACAGAAAATAAAATCTGTTACCAACGAGTAGGCGCGAGGAACAGGGCGTCCTTGCTCGAATCCCCCGTCTTGAGGCGGGGGTCCTTCTAACTTGAGAGTGGGGAGTGTAGAGTAGGGAATAGGGAGTGGGGAAAATACCTCTTTCATGCTTGGCGGTGAAACTTGTTTCATTGGAACTGCCCTCTACCTTCTCAAGGATACGTCAATATATCCATGAGGAGCTATACGCAATCTACCACTTATAATTTTTGTTCGATTTTTCTATTGTTCCACTTTATTTATATTAAGGATGTGTCTAATGTGTAGCATTCATATTAACAGAATATTGACCAAGCAAACCGAAAGAAGATTCAGTGATAAAAGTAGTCCCATTGATATTTCAGTAAATATTACAAATTACAGAGCAAAAATTTATCGGTATACTCAAGAGTCTTATTTTCAGGAGGCGTGGTATAACTTTTGCGAGTATTTCAGTGAGAGTGAAATATCAAATTTAGATAATTACATGTTTATATTATTTAAGCCAGACGCAGCCCTCGGGCGTTGTATCGCCCGCACATTCTGTTATATGGAGAAGCTAGGTTTTGATCCTATTTTTTATAAATTGTTGAGGTTGACCCGTCATTCAATTCGGGAGCTATGGCGTTACGAGTTTAATACCTCATCAGTACAGAGGTATTCAGTTATTGATCGCTTATTGCAAAATGCCAATTCAATGTTTGTTCTCTTTAAGAGACGGATTGTAACTGATACTTCTGCTTGTGCCTTCATTAATGATATCAAAGGTCCATCCTTATGTAGGGAAAGAAAAGCACATCACATACGTTCCGTAATCAATGCGCACGACGGAACACTCAATTTTATACATACACCGGACGAGACCATTGATTTTATCCGAGAGTTGGGTGTACTTTTTGACGAAAGTGACCGCAAAAAGATTATTCAATGCATTATCACTAGTAAAAGTATTTCTACTGATGTTGATATCGATCAAATTGAAAAAATATTTTACAGTGAAATGCCTGAAGCTAATTTTGATATTCTAAAAATGATATCTGGATATACTAAAGAACCCCTGCCGATTAATTTGGATATAAACTTAGACGAGGGTAAGCGTTGGGTATCAGATCATCTGGAAGAAGTTTTGAAAAATAATTGCACTCTAAGTTGGTGGGATCAAACAATATTAATTGCTTACGCAACGTTCCTAAATAGCGATAAAATTGAAAGAATACTTGACTATGAAGAAAAAAGATTATTTGATTAAGGGAGACTTCGTCTATCGAAATACGGATGTTCTCCATGCTTCTTCAGCTGTGAATTCTACCCTCTTTCTTAATGATGAACGGATACTTATTGATTTAGAAGCTGCTAACGGTACAGCCCTGTTGGGATATGACAGCAGTATTATAAAAGATGCTATTGAAGATATTGCTGCGTTACCAATGGTTCCGTCATTTGTGGAGACTGATATTAGAGTCGATTTGGCTGAACAGTTGGCTACAGCATTGAACTGTAAGTTGGGTGAAAACGGAAAGGTGGCGTTCGATTTAGGCGGAGGTCAGGGTATAGAGCTTGCCTTGAAGATGGCAGCAAAAAATAACCCAGGTAAACGCACTATAGTTGTACTGGATGGCAGTTATCACGGGCGTACTATCACTACATCCTGTCTTAGCGCTAGCCCTCGTTATCGCAATGCCTTAAATGGATCAGTTTTTAATGTTGTCCGACTACCTGTTCCTGAATTGCTCCCTGAGCTTGGAAGTAAAGCCAAAGAATACTGTATGGCGCACCTAAAACGTTTATTTAGCGATGAGCGATTTGGACTTTTCAGTGAAAAGGGAAGCGATATCTTAGGGTTTATTTACGAACCTGTATTAAATGTATCAGGTTTAGTTCAGCTAGATAGCGATTACCTTCACCAGATTGTAGAAAATATTAGAAGCTGTGGTGGCATGGTTATTGCTGATGAAATCTTTACTGGGTTTTACCGCTTTGGAACACTACTAGCTTCTACGCGCCATGGAATAGTGCCCGATTTTGTTGTAATGAGCAAGATAATTACCAATGGTATTGTCCCGGTGTCGATGGTTTGGGGGCGAGAAAAGCTTGTAACTGAAGTAACTTTTCCACCCGGTGAGCACAGTGTGACCTTTGGTAATAGTGTGCTTTCTTTTGCGATTGCAAAACGGGTTATCTCACGAGTTTTTACATTAATCGATGAAGATTTTAATAGAGTAAGTAAGTTTTTACAATGTATAGGTGATGAATTTTTTTCATCTCTAAAAGGAACTATAGAAGGATATAAGGTTGATGGATTGACAGCAAAGTTAATATTAAAGCCATCAATAAATGCTGGATTATTAAAGGAGAAGTTAGTCAAAGGTGTTGATATTGGCGATAAACAGTACGGATTGTTGGTTGCCAGTACTGGATTGGTAAATGATATGTTAATGCTGCATCCACCCGTGACAATTAGTGATGAGGAAATGGAAATTGCTATGAGTATTGTCAACAGATTGGGCAAAATCAAAATTTAACTGACAACTAAATAAAGTTGAAAATTAATAACTTTAGGATAAAGATTCAATGGATATTGAAGAGTATTTAGATAAACAAAATGGTAACTTGTCTTTCTTACCAGTCTTTAAATATTACCAATGGACGGAAGAGATATCATAATAGTATAGTGAATGACCTATGCATAGAAATTTATTGGCACGCTGCGGCTATATGGCTGCAATGGAGGATTTTATCACTGCTCGTACACCTTCATCAAGCTTTACTAAAGTGTTGTCTCTCTATCGCTTAATCAAAAAAGTAAGGCAGGTTCTATGAGGAATCTTAAGCCCCTATACATCCCAAAGCCTTGGCCTATGAGAATAGTACTTTTTAGCAGTAGCGGACCTGGTAATACTAATGCGCTTTTTGAAGTGCAAGATACTTATCCAGGATTGATAAAAGTCGTGTTATGTGTAGCGGATAGGCCCGGAATTCCAACGCTCTCTATTGCAGAGAGTCGTGGAGTGCCCTGCATTGTTTATGATTTTGAAAAAGAATATCGAAATCCTGCTAATAAGTGCACAGACAAGACGACGAAAGCTCAGTTACGAATGTTAATCCACAATCACATCTTAAAAGATATTCTTCGCTTTGAAGAAAGCAGTGCCAAGATTGACCTCGCTGTTTTGGCTTATCGACGTTTGATTGAAGGAGAATTATTAGACTACTTTCAAGACCGGATGATCAATCAACATCCAGCTGATTTAACGATATTTGATTGCTCGACCAAAAATAGGAAGTATATCGGTATTCATGGTCATAGTCGCACTATAAAAGATGGTTTTGGTGGTTCTCGCACAAGCTGTATAGTAGTCAACTCTGGGGTCGATAGTGGCGAGATTTTGGGACAAGGTGCTTTTTTACCTTTTACCGCAGAGGTAACAGATGCAAATATAAAAGATCATGAAAATTGTCAAAAAGTACATAGTGATTGGCCGCTCTTGCAATTTGTTGTCAAAGCCATTGCAGAGGGTCGCTATTCTCTAAGTAGTGAACGGTTTCCTGATGGGAATAGAAAGGTTTATTATGACGGGAAAGAGCAACCCTACTGCGGTGTCAGGTTGTAATAGCTGGATGCCTAAGCCAGGAATGTGCATTTAAAAAAAAGTCGTGAAATTTGAAAGGGCTGGAAGGGTTGATTTGAGGTACTGATGGAGTGAGTTGTATATTCCCACGAGATGCGCAACGCCATAAGTAATTGAAGAAGCTAGTCCCAATGAAACAAGTTTCACCGCCAAGCATGAAAGTTGTATTTTCCCCACTCCCCACTTTCAAGTTAGCCCCTCATGGGAAAAACCCACAACCAAATATGAAAATATGATAATTTTGGGGATGGTACTTCAACAGAGGTTGTCCTTCAATAGTGCAATATAAGCCTGAAAGTTAGTCTAACCCTGATACTCTTCAAGTACAACCAAATGTCGCAACCGTGTAGGATCAGACACTCTAAGCACGCAAGAAGCGAATTTTAGCTTTTCGAGTATCTCTGAGGTACCACTTCAAAACCAAGCTGTAACTAGGAAGTGAGGTAGAAATGCAAGTAGTTTATACGCTCGCTCGCCGGACTAGACGTCCACAAGAAAACAGTTACAGCTTGCATGATTACCCCAAATCAAAAAGGAGGTACAAAGAGAGAAATTCGCACCTTTGAAACCCATACCAATAGCTTATTAAACATGCTGGATTGGTTATTAAGTTTTGGTTGTACACATATAGCTTTTGGATTGTACAGGAGAATACTGGCGTCCAGTGTTCAACATTTTAGAAAGCAGTTTAGAGGTGATGTTAGTCAATGCTCATCACGTAAAAAACGTTCCAGGACGCAAAACAGACGTTAAAGACTCGCAGTGGCTTGCCGAACTATTACAACATGGGCTGTTGCGTCCAAGTTTTATTCCACCGCTACCACAACGGGACTTAAGGGACGAGCGTGCGTCACCGGAACAATTTTGTTCGTGAACGTTCGCGCTCTAGTCAACCGTATCCAAAAAGTAACCGACAGCCACATACTGTTGTTGGATTTTAGCCAAAATTTAATTTTCAAGCTAGAAGGTTGATGTGATGATCTATACTAGACGAGTCATGTCTTCTGCCCTGCTTTACCCATAAGTGTCTTAGCTAATAATCCTTAGCATTTATAAACTTCAGAATCGTAGTCTGCTAGATGCCAATTCTTAGTACTTTTTAATTGTTCTAATGTTAAGTTTTTCACGCTTTTTAAATTCGTACCATCTACGTAGGCACCACTTATGTCAGTACCACTTAGGTTGACACCACTCAGGTTGACATTATTCAACTCGGCACCACTCAAGTTGGCACCATTTAGGTCAGCATCATTCAAGTTGGCATTGTATAGGTAGGCATTAGTCAGGTCGGTATTACTCAGGTTAGCACCATTTAGGTTAGCACCATTCAGATAGGCACCACTCAGGTTGGCTTTGTACAGATAGGCTTCACTCAGGTCGGCATCGTACAGGTTGGCACTACTTAAGTTGGCATTGTACAGGTTGGTATTATGCAGATTGGCATCGTACAAATTAGCATCACTTAGGTTGGCGCTACTTAGATTGGCATCACTCAGGTTGGCTTTGTACAGGTAGGCATCACTCAGGTCGGCATCGTACAGGCAGGCATGACTCAGATTGACACCACTTAGGTCAGCATCACTTAGGTTAGTTTTACTTAAGTCAAGTGGATTTTCCTCACCATATTTATAGCTTTTTGTGCGTCTACCGATTACGGTTAGTACTGCTTGAATATCTGTTGTGATAGTAGGAATATCCTGGTAACTATCTGTAGTAGGTAGGCGATTTTTTTGATGAAGGCTTAATACACTTGCCCACAGAGAGATATTATCTGTTTTATCTTTTTGTTCTCTAGGAGGGTTAGGGGATCTCTCACGTACGTAAGCTGTTAGAATTTCTATGATCTGCCAATAATCTTTATTAGAATCTTTAGAAATCCGCTCAAGTGCATAAACAGCCCCTAGTCGGACATGAATATTTACATTCCCTAACTGTTCAACTGCCTTGCTAAATCGCTCTGTGACTTGCTTTTCTTCCGTAGAACTCTTGCATAAATTTTTTATGCTATATTAATAAATTGTCTTTTTTTTGATTTACGGAGCTAAAATAGTGGAACTCTTGTATAAATTCTTAAACAAATGGTTTTTAATAAAAGCAAAAATAAAATTTAGCACAATAAATTTATCCAGCTTAAAGTTAGGTGCTGAACTCTGAGTATTTATTCATTTTTTTTTGAGTTGGTCTTTAAGCTTTTAAGCTGAGTTCGTAATTATAAATTCCGGCAATTAGGTTTGATCTTAAGCCAAATCTTCGATGACGATTTCGGTATCTATAAGACAAGATTTTAAAAATTTTTAGACGACGATTAACGTGTTCAACAACAACTCTCAATTTATTTAATTCTCGATTATATCTTTTCTCCTCAG
>Ga0209062_1003957_pt1 | contig 16284 bp, 17 predicted proteins | sample Coa_R2_2_FD_187158 | JGI IMG/M metagenome (GOLD analysis project Ga0209062, IMG submission 187158) | Surface soil microbial communities from Centralia Pennsylvania, which are recovering from an underground coalmine fire - Coalmine... | ecosystem: Environmental > Terrestrial > Soil > Unclassified... | reverse complement strand
CGATGAATTTACAGTGGTTACAGATGAAAGACGTGCCCGTGAAGTTGCCATGTTCCGTCAAGCGAAATCACGTGAAGCGAAATTGGCCAGACAAGCGCCGAAGTTAGAAGATTTATTGCAGCGTATTGAAAGCGAAAAGACGACCGTTGCTACTTTAAATATCGTATTGAAAGCAGATGTGCTGGGGTCAGTGGAAGCATTAAGACAAGCCTTGTCTGAACTATCTACCTCTGAAATTAAAATAAACCTTATTTCTAGCGGTATTGGCGGTATCAACGAAAGCGATGTCAATTTAGCTATCGCCTCAAAAGCAATTATCATTGCCTTCAACGTCCGTGCAAATGCCGAAGCACGCAAGTTGATGGAAGTAAATGAGGTGGATGTCCATTATTACAACATCATTTACGATGTCATCAATGAAGTGAAGAAAGCTATGAGCGGTGCCTTGGCGCCGGAAATCCACGAACGGGTAGTAGGGTTAGCGCAAGTACGCGAAGTATTCCGCTCCTCGAAAGTCGGTACGATTGCAGGTTGTATGGTAGTAGAAGGCTTGGTGAAACGAAATTTCCCTATCCGTGTGCTACGCGATAACGTGGTCATTTTCGAAGGCGTGCTCGAATCCTTACGCCGCTTTAAAGAAGATGCTTCTGAAGTACGTGCTGGTATGGAATGTGGTATTTCGGTTAAGAATTACAACGATATTAAGCCAGGCGATCAAATCGAAGTTTTCGAAAAAGTAGAAGTCAAACGAGAGATTAAATAACATGAAACGAGGTTTTGACCGTACGCAGCGTGTCGCTGATTTAATTCAGAGAACGCTGGCGCAAATGTTACTCTCGGATATGAGTGACGAGCGTTTTCGCCTTGTCACAATTACGAGTGTGACGGTCACGCGTGATCTCTCCTATGCAAAAGTCTATGTGAGTGTGTTGACAGAAGAAGACAAAGTAAAACCCGTTATCGAGGCATTAAATCGCGCTGCTAAATCCTTGCGATATCGTTTAGCGCATGAAGTCGATATGCGTGTGGTGCCGGAATTAAAATTTGTTTATGACAATTCAACAGCTCACGGATTTAAAATTTCATCACTCATTGATTCAGCCATTAAAAAATAAACTATTAAATTTATGATGCGTCGTCACATTCACGGTATTCTTCTGTTGGATAAACCACCTGGTATGACATCGAATGGTGCCTTGCAGCGGGTGAAGCGATTGTTCAATGCTAAAAAAGCTGGCCATACAGGCAGTTTAGATCCGATCGCAACGGGGATGTTGCCGATTTGTTTTGGGGAAGCGACAAAGTTCTCGCAGTTTTTGTTAGAGTCGAATAAATCGTACCGGGTGACAATGAAGCTAGGCGAGCAAACCACGACAGGTGACAGGGAAGGGGAGATTATTGCGAAACAACCTGTTATGGATGTGAACCCTGAACGGATTGAAATAATCCTCTCTCGTTTTCGAGGCGAGATTGAGCAAGTGCCACCTATGTATTCAGCTCTTAAGTATCAAGGTCAGCCGTTGTATGAATTAGCTAGAAAAGGAATTGAAGTCGAAAGAAAGCCACGTAAGGTCATGATATTTTCCTTGAAGTTAGAACAGCTCGAAGATGATCAATGTGTCCTCTTCGTGCATTGCAGCAAAGGCACCTATGTTCGTACGTTAGTGGAAGACATTGGTCGCTTATTAGGTTGTGGTGCGCATGTGATTGAGCTGCGCAGATTGATGGTGTCTCCTTATGAAAACGCCGTGATGTATACACTACCGGCATTAGAAGCAATTATGGAGAGCATCAGTTTTGACGGCCTATCTGCTAGTCTTTTGCCAGTTGAAACAGCGGTACAAGTTTTCCCCATGTTAAAACTTTCTACCTCTGCGGCTTTTTATTTACGTACTGGTCAAGCTGTCCGTGCCGCAGTCTCATTGGACAGTCCCTTAGTCCGATTAGTGGCAGAAGATGGAAAATTTTTAGGGATGGGTGAGATGATGGCAGACGGTAGAGTGAAGCCGTTACGGCTGGTTTCCTAAAAAATTAGAGAAGACAATATGATTATTGAGGCGCAATTATCCGTTGGTTATGAGTCGAGCAGTAGTTTTCGAGATACTTTTTCAAGAATTATGGGAGCAGCGCCAACACAAGCAAACTACCAAATTCTGAAAGCAGCATGGTTAGATACTACATTGGGGCCGATGATTGCGATTGCTGATGAAGAAGGTCTCTATTTGTTAGAGTTTATTGACCGTCGTGGTTTAGAACGAGAAGTAGAAACATTCAAAAAAAGATTAAAAGCAGCGGTTATTCCTGGCGACACACCTATTATCAAAAGCATCGAATCTGAAATTGCAAACTATTTTGCAGGTAAAAGTCTTACATTTAACACCCCTCTTCATACATTAGGCTCGCTTTTTCAAAAAAGAGTCTGGGAAGAATTAAGAAAAATTCCACCCGGCGAAACACGATCTTATTTAGACATCGCGAAGTCAATAAATCACCCTACTGCTTTTCGGGCGGTGGCTAATGCGAATGGTGCGAATCCATTAGCCATTATCGTGCCGTGTCATCGGGTGATTAATACAAATGGGGAAATAGGAGGGTATGGCGGAGGTGTGGCTCGTAAGCAGTGGTTGTTGGGGCATGAAAAGAAATTTTTTAAGATGCTCTTATAAAAACTTAACCTTTTATTGCTGTGCGGGGGTGATAAATCAACTCAAGCTAAAGATATTAAAAAAGCTCATTTGTTCTGGGAAGATTACTTAAAGAGGTGATATATGGTTAAAAAAGTAAGTTACCAAAGCTATTTAATAGACTCATTAAAAGATCCGGAAGAAGCAAGTGGTTATCTTAATGCAGCTTTAGAAGGGGGGGGATATTCGAGTATTTCTGGTGGCATTACATAATGTCATTCAAGCTCATGGAGGAATAGCTAAATTAGCTGAAAAAACTCATAAGAGCCGCACAAGTTTATATAAAGCGCTTTCTGCAAAGGGTAACCCTTATTTAGAAAGCACTAATGAGATTCTGTGTGCAATAGGAATGCATTTGAAGATTGTGGCGAGGAGGAACACTAAACGAAGAGGTCGAAAAATCGCTACTGCTGCTTAAAAATATAGCTTCAAACCAATTGTTGATTTAATTTCTTCTCTAATACACGCAATGGCGAACAGGCTTCTTCCCTCATCGCCGCTACAGGCAAATAAAAAGTTTGCTCCAGCACATGTTGCCCACGCATAGCCGCATGTGATACATGATCAGTTTGCACAATCCACGTACTGCCTGATGGAAAATGAACTTCTTGCTGTGGAGCATGTTGCTGATAATCATTATCCGCTTTCATTTTATCATGTATCTGTAACATGTAATGATCGTACAAAGTGCGATAGCTTTTAGTGATTTTCAATAACCGCAGCACTGAAGCGGTCCCAGGAAAAGGCTTGGCAATCTGCGGAACAAATCGATTTACTACTTCTTCAAAAGGCTCCCCCACACGCCAAACACGTTCTTCCCCTTGCGAATTAATATTACAAAACACCCGCAAAATTCGTTTACCCTGATTAGGTGAAGAAGGAAACGCATCCACATGCAATCGCTTGTCATCTTTACGATAAGAAGTCTTGCGATCACTGATTTGCACCGGCCGAAAACTTGTGCGAGCCAGGATAAGATGGTTCGCATAGTGAGGCAATAAGGATTGAACCAGCTGTGTCGCATAACGAGAAAAGCGGTCCATCATCGATTGCAATTGAATACGCTCTTGATCCGTTAAGCGCTGGACACCCCATAATTTATGCTGCACGGCATAGTAGCTGATATTTTTAGCATGCGGATCAGCAACATCTGGCGAAAGAAAAGGCTGCTCATTTGGTGCTAATGAAAAAGCTAAATCGGGAAAATATAAAATTTTCCCGTGTTCTAGCTGATGAGTAGCTTGCTGTTGCTCCGTATCTGAAAAAGTATCGTTCCATTGGCGAGTTGTAAACGTATGTAACATAATCGGGCTCTATTTCACATTATCAATCGCATTTTGAAATTCTGTTTGGCTCATGTCACCCATCAAGGAAATCACTTCATTTTCCTTGGTGGCATTGGTTTTGCCGATAAAGAATGTAGGAGTAGCATACACCTTTAGATTTTTTGCTAACGCCATATTTTCATTTAATTGACGAGTAATAGCAGGACTATCCATATCTTTTTTCAACTTATCGACATTTAAGCCAGCACTTTTAGCTACTTCCAGAACGACGTCTTCTGTCAGTGGTTGATCTACACTCATCAAGGCATGATGAAATTGATAGTATTTCCCTTGCATATTCGCTGCGAGCGCGGCACGCGCAGCAAATTGGGACACTGGCCCTAAAATGGGAAAATCTTTAAAAACAACACGGACGTTTGGGTCCGACTTAATGACCGCGCTAATCACGGGTGTCATTTTAATACAGTGCTCACATTGGTAATCAAAGAAATCTACCACGGTGATTTTCCCCTTCGGATTGCCGCCAATCGGACTATTCGATTGGCGGAATAACTCATCCATGGATTGGGCGTTAACGGCAAACGAGAACAACAGCCCAATAGAAAATAAAATAACCCTTTTAGTTTGACGTAACACGGCCATTCTCCTTTGACTTATTTAGCTATCTTGTCAATTTCACCTTGCAATTGCTTTTGATCCATTGCACCCGGCACATAAGTGACAGGACCTTGGTTCAAGGCGACATTGGATTTAGCGATAAAGAAAGCCGGTGTGCCAAATAGTTTCAGATCTTGTGCTAATTTGAGATTTGCTTTGATCTGGTTCACGATACTGGGGTCATTCATGTCTTTTTTGAGTTTATCGACATTAATGCCATTGGTTTGAGCAATCTGGAAAATTGCATCAGGTGTTAAGGGTTGATCTGCTGTCAGCAAGGCATGGTTAAACGCGATATATTTACCTTGTAAGTTAGCAGCGAGGGCTGCACGCGCGGCGATATCAGACATAGGACCGCGGATGGGGAATTCTTTATAGATGATGCGAAGATTTGGATTCGCTTTGAGAATACTGTCCATGACAGGTGCCATATCGATACAGTGGGGGCATTGATAATCGAAAAATTCTACAATGGTGACTGTTCCATTCGGATTACCACCAATGGGGTCATTGTTCTGATGGAATAAGGCATTCGCAAATTTAGGCGCGTCTTGCTGGGTTTGTTTGATCACTTTTTGAGCATCTTCATATTGCTTACGTTGCAAGCTTTGCATCGCTTCAATTAGCACTTCCGGATGTTGAACTAAATACTGATGAACGACTCCTTCAATTTGAGCTCGTTGTTGAGGAGTGACGGTGGAGGCAGTAGTATTATCAACGGCGTAAGAAGAAGCGGTGAAAGCGATAAGAGCGGTAGCTAAAGTGGATTTTGCAAAACGGGTCATAAAAATCTCCTAGTTGCGATTAGGTACACGGTGGAAGAATCATAACAAACCTGATGATGTGATTCTACTTCGAATGATGTTTCTATTAGAGGAGTATGCAAGGATGCTGAAAAATATCAAAAATCTGTATGAAGCAGCGTGTGATGCCTATCAAAAGGGACAATATGAAAATGCTATTTTATTAACGGAAAAAGCAACTAATCTGCTAAAGACAGTACCTAAGAAAAAAATTGATGAAGATAAAGACTATTATCGTTATCTTGCTCAATCTCTAGAACTAATGGCCTGTCTTTACGCGAAAAGAGATAAGCAAAAGGCGCTTCCATCTTATAAGCAAGCAATTAAAGCAATAGAACAGATACCCGTAAAAGAGCGTTTGTTAGATGATTGGATGGCAATGGTACAGTATTATGAAGGGATGGCGTCATTAAGTGTGAAAACACCGAATGCGATAGGGTACCATCTTGCTGCAAGTAAAGTCCTTTCTAACGTGCCCAAAAGTTTACAGAATACATCGTCCTATGCTGCGATGGCGATGCGGGTTTTATACAACATTGCCCTGCAGAATAAAGACTTACAAACTTTTCGTCGTGCCTTTACCTTTCTTCAAAAGATACCGGAATCTGAACAGAATAGTAATTACTGGCTAAAGTATGCAAAATGTCATCGCTGGATGGCGCAATTTAGCGAGGATATTCACGAAAGAAATAATTTCATTCAGGCAGCGTTAACTGCTTTAACGCAGCGTATTCCACTAGAGAAACGTTCTTCTACTTATTGGAGTTTGTTAGCCAAATGTCAGCGGATGGCAGGGGACATTTGTAATAATAAAAATGATTGGGAAGAATTGAATGCAGCAAGGCGGTATTATATGGAGGCATTAGAGTCTTATTCGCTAGCTTCTCTTCACCCTTCTGCTTATAAGGAAATTGTTTATCTCTATGACTGCTTGTCGCTTTTTTCCCTACATGGTTCAGTGGAATATTGTTTTTATATGTATGCTAAAAAAATGATGAGTGGTACGGTGTTGCCGAATTTCGATAGAGAGTTTTCTACTTTATGTCAGGCTAAAAATCTTAATTTGCTATCACCACTGGTGCAGTTAATGCGATTAATTGAAAAAAATGTAGATGCACAACATTTTCCTAATGAAAGTGTGAAGAAATGTTTTTTATCTAAATCGAAACGTCAGCAATTAAGAGAAAAGTTGAAAAAAGCGGAAACAGTATTGATGAATCATCCTTCATTACTCACTATCACCAGGGATTCAACAGAGTTGATGGTGGGGATAGTGGATCAGATTGCGTGCCTTCATCAGGAACTTGACAATTTAAAATCAATCATTCAGCAACAAGTTTCATTCTTAAATGAGAAATATAATCATCTCAAAGCAGAGACTAATTTAATAAATCAAAGATTAGCTAATAAGCCATTAACAGGAAGTATCTATAAACAAGGGGCCACGATGTTTGAGAGTCCGAATCCGCCCCCTGCTGATAGTGAGCAGGTTAATAAGGTAACATTTTCCGTGTAAAATATTTTCCTGAATGAGGAAGGGGGAGAATAAACATGAAAAAAGCGTTAGCGCATAGCAATATAGCGGTGAAAAAATCACCTATTCATGGTTATGGGGTATTTGCAGTAGAAGATATTCCTGAAGGTGCGATCATTGAAGAATGTTATGCCTTGAAAATTAATCAGCACGAAAAAGAAGTGCTTGTTGATTATACTTTTTCAGCGGGAGAGTATTTTTGGTTAGTACTAGGGAATGGTTCTATTTATAACCATTCTAATGTTCGTAATGCCAAATATGAATTTAATATAGAAAATTGTCTTGTGGTTTTTTCTGCGCTCCGTCCGATTAAAAAAGGGGAAGAAATTTTTATTTCGTATGGAGAGAATTGGTTTAGTTCTCGTCGGATGGCGATGAAAGAACCTTCTCGGTGGTTTAAATTTAAAAGATACTGGCCGCTGCTGAATATGCTGATGCGATTTTTTACCGTGGTGGGTGCGATATGGTTGAGTGTGGTGATACTCAATTCATTTAAAACTAATTAAGGCAAATAGCTGTACACAGAATTTGATTGATTTTCCTAGTTGCAACTTCCAGGAAGTGACGGCAGAATGCCGGGGGGTATCAAAATAACTATTAGGGAGTGCTCTATGTTTGGGCAGCAAGAAGAAAATAATACAAAGAAATCCGATCCAATTGCTAAAGAAGAATTTATAGTGGCAGGATTAAATTTAGCGCAAATGGAAGAGTTTATTACGAAAGGTTTTCCAGGGGTCGAAACTGTTAGAAAGAAAGATGTCATTATTACAGTGGGAATGACAGGGGCAGGAAAAAGTACGACGATAGCCTATCTAACTGGGGCTCACGTGGTGGAAGAGCACAATCTATCACGGCCTTCTCAACCCTATGCTGTGGTTTCTCTCCGATCAGGAGAAAAACCAAGTGATTACCCAACGATTAGTAAGAAAATGAAATCTGAAACTTCTTTTCCACAAGTTTATATTGATAAAAACAGTAAACAGGCTTATTGCGATTGTCCGGGATTTGAAGATACGGGAACGGATGAACGAAGAGTAGGGGTTGCTATTCTGACCCGGCTTGCTATTGAGATGGCTGCTTCTATTAAATTCATGGTGGTGATTAATAGTGATTCACTGGGCCAGCGTGGAATAGGGATGCGGGATTTATGCAAAACATTATCCTTGTTTTTAAAAAAAATTGATAAAACGGTGGAAGGATCAATCGTATTTGTTATTACCTGCGCAGCGGGGGCGGACAAACAAGCTATTTTGAAGGACATCAAAGGAATTATTATAAATGAAGAAACTAAGTTGGAAAAGTTAAATAATAAGATTGAAAATCTGGAGAAAAGAACAAAAGAAATGGAGGCTATTCAGATTCCCGATTTCCTCAAGAAGCAATTCAAGGAAGAGAAGGAGGAAGTACTTGAACAAATTGATCTCGTTTCTCAAGAATTACGTATACTGAAAATAATAGATTCCTATTCTGATAACGTCATGATTATTGACGTGTTCGATAAAGGGCAAAGTAAAAAATTAATTGAAACTCAAATAGCATCATTAAAACCTATCAAGAAGTCCAAATTACAATTTGGTGAAACTGAGCCAAAGCAAGTAAAATTTAATGAAATCCTTTTCACTGCTGCTAGTCGGGGTACCTATCTAATCAGAAGAGCGCTTGCTCTGCCTTTGGAAATAGCAAGCAATCAGGAACAAATTACGGATGCAGAGATAAAAATAAAAGATTATGAAAATTACATAAAGTGCCTGGAGAAAGGGAATGTTCAAGATGAAGAGAAAAATATCCGAGAAATAAACGATAAAAAACGAGCTGAATATCAAGAAAAAGTTAAGCGGTGTTCTGATATTGTCGATGCAGAACAAGCCGTGTTAGATGAAAAAGTAAAAGAATTTAATGAATGTAATTCTAATGAGCGTGTTAAATATATGGAGTATCCTATTGAGGATAAGCGAATATTTTCGGGACGTTTAGGAAGATTTTTAGGGATTTGTACAAGAGAGAGATTTGTTTATGATGGTATCCCCTATATTGAAGTGCGAGTAACGGAAAACCATAGAGAGGATGAAGTAAAGTATGAGAGAGACGATAAGGAAAATGGTAAATGTGTGATCTATTATAAATCAAGGCCAGGCGAAGATGGTAAGGCTAAAATTACGGTAGAAGTGGCTAAGAAAGATCTCCCGCGCTGTAAAAACAAAAGAGAACTATTGGATAAAGAAATAAAAGATTTACAAAATAAGCTCAATGGATTAAGGAAAAACTTGCAAGAAGCTCAAAATGAATATAAATCTCATGAAGTGCCCTATACGGCTTATTTAAAAGAAGGCGAAGATAAAGAGAAAAATATTAAAGAATGTCTGGAGGAGTTTGGAATTAGTCAAGCTCAACAATTAGTAAGGAAGAAAGAGCTCGAACAGGCAAATCAGGCTTTAGAGGCAGAACTAAAAGAGATACGGGCAGCTATTGAAGCAGATAAACCTTTATACGATATTATCAATAAAATTGCATCGCTGAAACCAGAAGGTCCTGAATTTTCTCTGTTAACTGAATTTAGTGAGGAGCTTGCTCGTTTGGAAGGACCGCGAGAAGTGAAAATTGTCGAGGAAAATTCTGATCCTTACCGTTGTCCTATTGGTAAGAATATTATGGAGAAACCGGTCATAACAAAATGCGGTGATACTTTCGATAAAAAGAATCTCCTTCAGTTTATCGCGACGCAAGAAGCATCGAATAAACCTGTTATTTGTCCTTGTTGTAATAATGAAATAAAAGACCGCAGTTTTTCACCAAATTTGAATCTTGAAAAATTAATAAAGGCGAATCAAAATTCAAAGAATAAGCATTCTTCATTCTTACCCAAAATTTCAATATTTTCCAGTAATAGAGATAATAATAATGATGGAATTGAATCATTAGAAAGCCCCGAAGCGTTAGCGGCAGCAAAGCTTAATTATGAAAAACTCATAGATCGATATGAAAATGAGATAGCTATTTTGGAGAGAGATATAAAAGACCATAAAAATATCGTATCCGCACGTGAACGGGAAGTAAAAGAGCTGCAAAGTATTAAACTAACATTTGAGAAAGAATTAAAGCAGGCAAAAGGACGGCTTATTAAAATTTTAGAAAAACTTGCAGAGTGTAATGGAGAAAATTCCGCCATAAACGCCGCTGAAATGTATGCGATGATGCCACCACCTTGTTAATCTAAAGGTTCGGATGAATTCAGGCGTGCAGCGATAGCCACGCCTGAATTTTCTCCAGGCGTTTCTTTTTAATTTTTTCGGCAAGTGCTTGATTCTCTAATCCCTCCGAAATTAATTGGTGGATATCAATCGATTTGGCGGCGGTTGCAGTTGACATTAACCAGCTTGAATCCCACTTTGTGTTTTGTGATAACGCAATCGCTTCACATGCTTGAAGAAAATGTTTAAATCGTGCTTCTCGGCGAAAAATATCCAGCGCATTAAACAATCGTAATAATTCTTCCGCTGTTAATTTTTTCCCTTGCAAAGCCTTTTCATGATACAAAGCCGTTAACATTGCTAATTCTCGATAAGCATTCGGTACCCGATAGCGGTTGCAGAGCGCTACTATTTCTTCTTTCGGTAAAGTATGTAACAAGGCAGCAAAGCGAACCACTGTGTCAGAAGTGAGCTGCGTAGCAGCCATTAATGCTTTCATATTGAGACTATCAATCGCCAGGTGTGGAAATAAAATTGTTAGCGCATGGCATTGATCCAGTACAATGAAAAATTGTTCTGGATTTCTCTCCCCCAACGCCCGTTCTAATTCTTTCCATACCCGTTCTGCTACCAGCGCATCGACTTCTCCTACTGCCACCATCTTCTGCATCAATGCAACCGTCTCAGGCGCAAGCTGAAATCCCAAATGCGCATATCGCGCCAAAAACCGCCCTATCCGCAAAATCCGCACCGGATCTTCCGCAAATGCCGGCGAAACATGACGCAAAATCTTATTCTCCAAATCCTCCTTCCCATGATACGGATCAATCAATTCTCCCTCCGGCGTCTCCGCCATTGCATTAATAGTCAAATCCCGACGGCGCAAGTCATCTTCCAGCGTGACCTCAGGGGACGTATCAAATGTAAACCCTTGATAGCCAGGTTTTACTTTGCGCTCCATGCGAGCTAAGGCATACTCTTCGCTAGTTTGAGGGTGTAAGAAGACCGGAAATTCTTTGCCAACTTGCTTATAACCCAACTTCAACATATCGTTAGGTGTGGCGCCGACGACGACCCAATCGCGCTCCTTGATAGGTAAGCCGAGTAACTGATCGCGTACTGCACCACCGACTAAATAAATTTTCATGAAAGAGTACCATGCAAAAAGTGAACGAAAATAACCAAGCAAGCATCCGATCAGGGCTTGTTATTTCCTATTTTGGAAATAGTGTGGCAGTTGAAGCCGAGGATGGGCAAGTGTTTCAATGCCATTTACGCCGCAATCAAGAACTCCCTGTCGTGGGCGATACTGTACACTGGCAGCTAGAAACGGGGAATACCGGCACTATTACCGCCATCACTCCTCGCCGCTCGTTGTTAAGCCGGGGGGATGGCCGTGGCCGCGCTAAGCCTATTGCAGCCAATCTCGATATTATGATGATTGTGATGGCCCCGCCGCCTATTTTTTCCGAATATTTGGTGGATAGGTATTTAGTAGCAGCGGAATTGTTGCGCATGCAGCCTATGATTGTGATGAATAAATCAGACTTGCTAACAGAAGCTACCCGGCCAGCAGCTGAAAAATGCTTAGAAGCTTACCGGCATATTCCCTATCCCGTGGTGCTGTCTAGTATTTATCTGAAAGAAGGCTTACGAGCCTTAGCAGAGCAGTTGCAAGGTAAAACTTCAGTATTAATTGGGCCATCAGGAGTCGGTAAATCCTCGATCATTGCCATGCTAACCGAAGGGGAGTCAATACGGATTGGGGATGTTAGCAGTAAAGGCGCTGGTAAGCATACCACAACGGCAACCCGATTATATCATCTGCCGCAAGGTGGAAATTTAATTGATTCGCCGGGGGTACGCGAGTTTAATTTATGGCGAATCAGCCCACAGGAAGTTTTGCGCGGCTTTCGCGAGTTTGAGCCATTTTTAAGTGGCTGTAAGTTTCGGGATTGTCGGCACGTGGCTGAGCCAGATTGTGCCGTGCGGATGGCTATTGATCATGGTAAGATCAGCCCCCAACGCTATGCGAGTTACCAAGAGCTGATGAAAGAAGCCAATGAAAACAACCAAGACTATTCCCGCTAACGTGCCGCCAGCGTATCTGAGACGCGTACGCAGTTTTGTCTGTCGCAACAGTCGGTTTACTACCGCCCAGGAGCGGGCACATGTCGAGATGTGGCCACAATTTGGATTATCCCTTCAAGATGGAGTGCTGGATTTCCAAAAGCAATTTGGGCGAGAAGCCCCTCGATTGTTAGAAATTGGTTTTGGCGGTGGCCAATCCCTGCTGGCGATTGCCAAGCAGCAACCTGATAAAGACTTTATCGGCATTGAAACGCACAAGCCTGGCATCGGTGCGCTGCTGTTAGGGATGAAACAGCAGAATGTCACCAACATTCGCCTGTATGAAGCGGATGCCATTGAAGTATTAGCGCAATGTATTCCAGACGCCAGTATCGATAGCGTACAGCTCTTTTTTCCTGACCCTTGGCAAAAGCGCCGTCACCATGCCCGTCGATTAATTCAACCGACATTTATTGCTCAAGTCATTACCAAATTAAAGCCGGGTGGCACCTTGCATTTAGCGACAGATTGGGAAGATTATGCGATTCACATGATGCGCGTGCTATCCCAAGAAAATCGCTTAATTAATTTAGCAGGATCAGCACAATTTGCAGCACGTTCACCGTATCGTCCAGTGGTAACAAAATTTGAACGCCGAGCAGAACGTGAAGGGCGGGCTGTATGGGAATTACAGTTTGCGCTAGACAAGAAGAACTTGCTCCCTTAAGCTGATACGCACCAACTAGCTTTGGGGATATAAGAATGACAAAAAAAATACTGAAATCGTTTGCAACAACATTGGCTTTAAGTGGTGTTGCATTGAATGCGTATGCAGTGGCACCGGGGTTTTATATTGGCGTGATGGGTGGCCCTGTCACGAATAGTGCTAAACAATCAACCGTTCAAGCTCCGACGACAGATTCTGATACGGATACCAATGGTAACGAAATAGACAATGATACCTCCACTCAATCCGTTACCTTTAAACCAAAGAAAAACCAGTTTGGTGCGCGTGTGTTTATGGGGTATAAGGTGAATCCTTACGCCGCTTTTGAGATGGGGGGTAGTTATTATTCAACGGTTCGATATGAAACAACCAGTGGTCAAAATACCTGCGGTACCCCCGAAATTACGATCGGCACAATCGATTTATTGGCTAAGGGTTCTATTCCGTTAGGTTCATCCTTTGAGGTGTACGGGAAAGCGGGTGTAGCGGGTGTCTATGAACATATATCGGGTGCATTGGAAAGTGCAATAGAGGTAACAACGACTACCAATGGTGTCACCACAACTTCTACTCAATGCGCCAAATCTACCCAGACGACCGAAGGACGGGGGACAGCAAGCATAGGGGTGAGCTATGATCTTTCTCAAAACGTCGTCGCTGATATTTCCTATAATCGTCTGATGGCAGGTGGGCAGGTGGGCAATTTAACCATGTATGCCCTCGGTATTTCCTATCACTTCGTCGACAAATACTGTGGGCAGTTCTTGTGTGATGATTAGGGCTTTTTCCAATTTATTTCTAAGTTAACTTAATAGAAATATACTGACTAAATCATTTAAAAATCGTTTTCCTCTCTCTGATGGAAGGAAATAGTGTTCGTCCTTCACTAATAGCCCACGTGTCTTAGCTTGATTAAGCATTTGCTCAATCCGTTGCAGAGATAAGCCTGTTCGTTGCGTAAATAAGGTGGCGGGGATGCCTTGAGAGAGTCGTAATCCATTTAACATAAATTCAAAAATCAAATCGTCTTCTGATAATGTTTTTAACGGAAGAAGTCGCCTTTTCTCTGGATTTAAGTAAGCATTAGGATGTTTGACCTGAGCAAATCTTACTACTTCACCCGTTTTTTCATTCGTCAATTTGCTGTGTGCCCCCGCCCCAATTCCCAGATAATCTCCAAACTCCCAATAATTACGATTATGCACACAATTTTTTCCTGCCAACGAATAAGCTGATACTTCATATTGCTCGAAACCCGCCTGCTGAAGCAGTGTCTGTCCTGCTTGCTGCATCTGCCAAATCGTTTCATCCATAGGTAAAGGAGGAGGCTGATGATGAAAGAGTGTATTCGGTTCAATTGTTAGCTGATACCAAGAAAGGTGGGTAGGCTGAAAGGAAAGGGCTAATTTCACATCCTCCAAGGCATCATCAATCGATTGATGAGGTAAACCATACATGAGATCTAGGTTGAAGTTCGTAAAACCAGCTTCTTTCGCGATTGAAATAGCTCGGATGGCCTGATCATGGTCATGAATACGACCGAGGGTTTTAAGCTTATCATTCTGCAAACTTTGGATACCCAAGGAAAGGCGGTTGATGCCAGCTTCACGAAAACCCTGAAACCGCGCTTGTTCTATCGTGCCAGGATTCGCTTCCAACGTGATTTCTATCGATGGGTTTAATGGCATACGCTGCGAAATACCCCTCAGAATTTGCTCGATCGCATTAGCCGAGAACAAGCTGGGGGTGCCACCGCCAAAGAAAATGCTGATGAAAGAACGGTGCTGGATGCGCGGTAAATGGTGATCTAATTCATCTAACAAGGCTTCGACATACGCTGCCTCCGGCAAGCCGTGCTTCATTTCATGCGAATTAAAATCGCAATAGGGGCACTTACGTACACACCATGGGATATGGACATAGAGGCTGAGCGGCAGGGTTTCAGTAAAAATTGGCATAGACAGCGTTCAATGGTTAGAATAGCCAGCAATTATAGCATTAGGAGCGCACCATGACGAAACGTGTAAAAGTGGCTGTGACAGGCGCAGCCGGGCAAATTGGGTATGCATTGATTTTTCGTATCGCATCCGGGCAAATGTTAGGGCAGGATACAGAGCTTGAATTGAATCTATTGGAGCGGGAAGAAGTATTGCCAGCATTAAAAGGCATTGAGATGGAATTACAAGATTGTGCTTTCCCCCTCTTAAAGAAGGTCACTATTACCTCCGATGTCAATGCGGCGATGAAAGAGGTGAACTGGGCCATTTTGGTAGGTTCTGTGCCGCGTAAGGAAGGGATGGAACGATCTGATTTATTGAATATCAACGGTAAAATTTTTACTACCCAAGGTCGAGCAATTAACGATCATGCTGCTAGTGATGTGCGGGTTTTCGTTGTCGGCAATCCCTGTAATACCAATTGCTTAATCGCTATGAACAATGCTCCCGATGTACCACGCGATCGTTTCTATGCCATGACCATGCTCGATGAATTACGTGCACGCAGTCAGTTGGCTATCAAAGCAGAGGTAGATGTTTCAACTGTTAGTCAAATGGTGATTTGGGGCAATCATTCGACTACTCAATATCCTGATTTTTATCACGCCAAAATTAATGGTAAGCCTGCTACGGATGTCATTACGGATATTAATTGGCTACAAAATGATTTTATTCCCTTGATCCAAACCCGCGGTGCAGCCGTTATTAAAGCACGCGGCGCTTCTTCTGCTGCCTCTGCTGCTAATGCTGCTCTGATGTCTGTCTATCATCTCACCCATGATACGGTGCCAGGCGAAGCTTTCTCCGTAGCGCGTTGTTCGCAAGGAGAATATGGCATAGACGAAGGTTTGATTTTCTCCTTCCCCTGTCGAACCGAAGGTGGCAAGTTGAAAGTGATTACTGATTGGACAAATAATGAGTTTGCCCAGCAAAAAATCAAGATTACCCTGGATGAATTACGCAAAGAACGCGACCTTGTCAAAGAACTAGGCCTCATCCCTCAAACGGTCACTTAGTCCTCCTATAGCACCCCCTCTCCTGCAAGCGGGAGGGGGCAACGGTGGGCCCTTTCAACTCCAAACCGCAATCACCCCCATCATCACCAACCCTAACACCAACCACCCAAACTCTCCCCCTGTCCGCTTTTCTTCCGCATGATGATGAAATCGAATATGATGCAAGGTCGAAATATACAAAAACGTCCCCGCTGCAAACGCATCAAACCCCGCCGCTGCCAGCTTTCCATTATTTCCCCCAAGTGCCAGCAAATTAACTACTGTCCCCAAACTAATCCCCAACGGCGTCATTAAAGCAAAGAAAATCACCATTCTCATAATC
>Ga0209062_1003954_pt1 | contig 16292 bp, 17 predicted proteins | sample Coa_R2_2_FD_187158 | JGI IMG/M metagenome (GOLD analysis project Ga0209062, IMG submission 187158) | Surface soil microbial communities from Centralia Pennsylvania, which are recovering from an underground coalmine fire - Coalmine... | ecosystem: Environmental > Terrestrial > Soil > Unclassified... | reverse complement strand
ATCGCCATTGGCGGCGGGCGCGAAAGAACCGTCCCGCGTCAGAAAGGTCTCGCCATTCGGGCTTTGCACCACGAAGAAGCCGTTGCCCTCGATGGCCATGTTCGTGGGGGTAGAGGTCCCGGTCGGATTTCCTTGCTGCGAGATATTATAGCCAACGATGGTCGCGACGCCGCCGGCATTATATTCGCTGCTGCTGAATTCGTTCAGCATGTCCTCGAACTGGGTCGTCGCCTCTTTGTAGCCGGTGGTATTGGAATTGGCGATATTGTCCGAGATGGTCGACAGCGTGTTCGACTGGGCGTTCATCCCCGAGACGCTCGCCATCAATGCGCTATAAAGGCTCATCGCAGCTCTCCTGCTTCGCGTCGCGATTAAAGAGCGACCAACTTGTGCGGGGCTTGCGCAGGGGAGCGCTTTCGATGGGCCGCAGCGGGCGATCGGATCCGCATGCCGATGGACGCGCGAAAACGAGGCAAGCGCCGGCCGCGCTTGCCTCGCCTGACAGACATCACGGATACGGATTACTGCAACTCGCCCAGGCGATAGCCGAGGTAGCGAACCGAATTGATCGGATCATAGCCGAGATGCCGGCGCAGCTTCTTGCGCAACTTGCTGATATGACTCTCGACGACGTTCTCTTCGACGTTTTCGTCGAAAATGCCGTAAATGGAATTGAAAATTTGCGACTTGCTGACCCTGCGGCCGCGGTTTGCGACGAGATATTCGAGAATGCGCCGTTCGCGCCGCGGCAGCGGCACGACGAAGCCTTTGATCTCCGGATCGCGTCCGTCGAAGAAGACCCGCATCTCGCCGACGATCGCATGATCCTGCTTGGCTTCGAGCCGCCGCCGGATGGCTCCGACACGCGCGAGGATCTCGCGGACATGGATCGGCTTGCGGACGACGTCATCGACGCCGGCGGCGAACATATTGAGCGTCAGCTCGAGAGAAGGTCCCTCGTTGAGCGCAATTACGGGCGCTCGCGAGCGCTCGCGGATGAGCCTGGGCAAGACCTCCCTATCCCGACAATCGCCCAGAAGAAAAGCTTCGACCGCATAAAGGTCGGTATCCGCGACGGTTTTCATCCATTCGCGGAATTCGTTCGTACAGAATCTGGCCGCCGATACGCCTTCGCTGCCAAATCGGCACGCGTATCCCGCGGTCACGATTTCTCGTTCATCCACGATCACCAGCACCTGAATCGCCCCCCGAATCAGTTGTTTAGGCTGTGATTAAGTTTTAGGAAACTCTTACCCTTCGTCAAACGTTATTCGGGGTTTGGATGATTTTCCTGAAGCCGCGTGTAGCGCGCGACACGGGCCGTTCGGCTTGCCGCCAATCTAGCGAGTCTTATCAAGGGCCTGCGATTTCGAGCGCCGCTCGCGCGCTTAACTCGTTAACGCCGGGACCGGCATCCGCTGGATCGCGATGCTTTTGGGTCGAATCGTGCCAGAACCATAAACCTGATTCGATTCAAAAGATTTAGAGCGGGATTTGCGCGAAAAACCGGCGTTCACTTTTTCGCATCCCGCATTAGATCACGATGCTTTTGGATCGGATCGATCCAAAAGCATGAACGTGATCGAGCGGGATTTGCGCGAAAAGCCGGTGTCCACTTTTTCGCATCCCGCTCAATCGCATCCCGCTTTAGCGGCAGAAGGCGCGGGCACTGGCCGTCCATTGGCCGAAGCCGCTCGCGACCATGTTGGCGATCACCGCGCAGACATATTGCTTTTGCGCCGGATCATTATTGGGCCCGGCGTGATAGCGGGCCGCGGCCAACGTCCAACTGCCTTCCTCGGCGTCGAGCTCCTTGAGATAGCGCGCGGCATAATCGACGTTCTCGTGCGGGTCGAACATATCGGCGACCGACCGGAAGTCGCTCGCGTGATAATAATGGTTGATCTGCATACAGCCGATATCGATCAGCTTGGCGCCGTTGCGGCGCGCCTTGTCGAAGAGCTGCATGGCTTCGCTGAGATCGGCCGGAAAATAGGATGGCCCCTCGATATTGAGCGCATAAGGACTCAGCGAGCCCCGCCTTCCGGTCTCGGTCAGACCCACCGCATAGAGCACGCCGAGCGGCACGCCATATTTTGCCGCAGCCCGAGTCATCTCCCTTTCGCAAAGCAGCGCCGGCTCACCCGGCATCGCGAAACTAGACGTAGAGATCAGCAGTGTGGCGCCGAGCAGCGCCGTCCTGGGATAAACCAGGATTTTGCGAATTGCGGCCACGAGCCGAAGAATCATTGGAGCCCCCGCTTGTCGATCCGCCGCTCGATCCACCCCCTGTCTGAGCATTACCGAATCCGCTCGCCGCATCGGAAACCTGGGGCGCCGGGGCGGCAAGCCGAATCTCGACTCCCGAGACCGTATAGCCGGACTGGCCGAGCTGGTCGGAAAGCGACTGCTTTTCCTTCTCTATGAGACTGACCGTCGAACTCTCGGTCGCCTGCATTTGCAGGCTGAGCTCTCCGGCCGAGAGACTGAGCCTTATCGTGACTTGTCCGAGGCTTGCGGGTTCGAGCTGCAGATCCAGTGTCTTGATGCTTGACGCGCTCTGCCGTGTCGAGACCGGCAGAGCAACATCGGGCGAAGCAGAGGCCGAGGAACCGGAAGACGGATCGGCAGATGAGGCCGCCACTGTTATGAAGTCGGCAATTTGCTGTACGGGAGAGAGGGTCGCGACCGGAGCGAAATGGGTTGCCGCCGATATCACATTGGCCTTCATCTCGATCGATTGGCCCTGCCCGCCCAATTGACTGGCTTGCCCATCTCGATTCTGCAAATTGATCTGCCTCTGCGCCGGCGCCGAGCTGCTTCCATCCGGTGTTTCGACCGGCAGAGGCGCCGAGACCGGGAGCGCGAAATTAGGCAGAATGGGAACCGCAACAACCGGGCCGGTATTCGACGCCGAAGCCGGCTGACTTGCTTCGGTGGCGCGCCGCTTCGAGGGGGTGACGGAGGTTGGCGCGACAGAGGAGTCCTGCGATCCCCGGCCGTTCCGCGGCGCGGCAGTCGCATTCTGCGCCATGGCCTGTGTCCCGTTCGACAGAGACACCGGATTGAAGCTCGCAATCGCGCGGGTCTTTGGAGAAAAGAAGGCCGGATTGTTCTGGACCGAGTTCGTCGCCGTCTGCGGCGCAGATTTCGATGCTGAATTTGGGATTTTCGGGAGATCTTTTGCGGTGATTGCAGCCTGCGATGCTTTTATCGCCGGCGCGGACTTCGATGCGGGAAGATCGGGCGCCGAAACGCCCATGCTCGCCGCATCGGCAATCGAGGCTGCCAAGGGTGATTCGCCATCAGCCGATACCTTTTGATCGCGGGCCCGGTTCAAAGATCCGCCCGTCTCGGGAAAGTCCGGAAAGACGCGGGAGCTCGCCTGGGTCTCGGCAAGGCCAGCAAGGCTACCCGTGAACGTCCCGAGCCGGAACTCGAGTGAGCCGACGTCCTTTTGGCCGGAAGAGCCGACGCCCTTCTGCGCGGCAGAATCAGCCTGGGACCCGGCCTGCTGCGGCGTCGAAAGCGGGGCTTGGCGCGCCTCACGATCATTACCTTGCGAAACGCCGGTAAGAACGGATTCGAAAATATTCGGTCCGCTCCCGGCCTCCGGCAGTTCCGGCACTCCATTGCGCGCCTCGGCTGTAGGCGCAGCATCGCGGGTCGGCACGTTATAAGAAAACCCGCGGATATTGTTCATGGCGCCTGGTCCTTCAAAAACGGATCCCTGCTTTCCCGGAGCAATGCATCGCTCTCCGCGAGGCTCTTTTGCGCGAGCGCAATCGCCGCATTGCTTGCTTCCATTGGACCTTTGAGGTCTGGCGGCATTTCGGTGCCCTGCTCCTGTTCGCCAGCCGCTTCCGGCAATTGCCGTATCTGTTGGGCGACGGCGAGCGCCGCCTGTCTCAACGAGCGGTCGTCCTCCGACAAGCGCGCCGCATCGAGCGCTTCGAGCTGAGTAAGGCCGCGCTCATAATTATTGGTGAGGATCGAAGCCGCGCCGTCATAGAGTTCGGCACGCGAAGCCTCCGGAGTTTCAGGCTCGGCGAGCTTTTCGGCCTTAGCCGCGGCAAAGCGGGAAATGCCGGCCTTTCCGTTGAGCAGGGAAGATTGCGCAATCAGAAGATAGAACTGCAATTGTTCGTTGGTTCCGAAGCCGCCCAGGACATCGTCGAGCTCCCCCAACTGGTCGGGTGTCCCGGCAATCTCGAGCCTTCCCAAGGCTTCGGAGAAATGCATCCGGAAATTGTCGGCATAGGCGGAATTCCCGAACCGCCGCACATATTCGCCGGACATGGCAGTAAACTTGTCGAAATCGCCCGTGGCGTTGAGGAGAAAGATTTCGCGCCGCAAGGCGGCTTCTTCGACCAGGGTTCCCGGTGCCAGCACGCGCGCGAGATCGAGGAGGCGAATGGCGTCTCCCATATTGTCCTTGGCGATGAGCGCCGCCTGGACGAGCGCAATATGGCCGCCGAGGATCGGTTCGAGCGAACGCGGGTCGATGCCCTTCAGATAATTCTTTGCCTTGCTCTCGTGGCCCTCGACATAGGCGAGCGCACCCTGCAAAAGGTTCTTGTCCTCAGCCGGACAATAGCCGCTCTCGAGAACCTTTCGGGCGACTCTGGGCGAGCCGCCGCTCAAGACGTAAGTTACGGCGGCGCGCGCATTGCGCGGCTCCCGCCAGACCGTCCGATTGAAAGCCAGCAATCTCTGCGCGAGCTGCGCCGCGAACGAGGGCATCGCCGCCCGCGCCACCCTATTGCCGAGCACCATTTGGTCCTGCAAAACATGCAGCGAGCGGACGATCTCATAAGGGGGCTGTGCCTCGCCGGCACATGCGGGAAGCGCGGAAAGGCAGAAGAAGATCGCTGCGAGAGGAGATTTCATCATTCGCCCTTTCGCAGGAAGATCTCGATCCGCCGATTTTCGTCGGCCAGGGGATTGTTCGGAACCTTCAGCTTGCGGTCCGCATAGCCTTCGACCCGCTCGATGCGCTTTTCATCGACGCCGCCGCGCACGAGCATGTAATAGGCCATTTGCGCCCGCGCAGTTGAGAGACGCCAATTGTCATAGGTCGCAGACTTATATTGCCGCCCGTCGGTATGGCCGCTGACGATGATCGCGCCCTTCTCCTTTCTGAGAACCTGGGCAATCTTGTCCATGATTCTCACGGTTTTGGGCTGCGGCTCCGCCGAGCCGATCGCGAACATGGCGAAATTGGCCTTATCCGTGAGCCGGATGAGAATTCCCTCCTCGGTGGCTTTGACTTCGATGTTCGGCGCCGCCTGGCCCTTGGCCGCCTGACCGACGAGATTGGCGATTTCGGCTTTGACCTTGCTCGCTTCCATATCGGCCGACGAGGACTGCGGCTTGGCAGGGGGTGATGTTTCATTGGCCTTTGCAGCCGCCGAATTCGCCGGTGCCTCGCTCAGCTTTGCATCGATCTTCGCGGGCGAGGCCTTGTCCGCGAGAGCCAGCTTATCGCCGGCGGGCGTTTGCGTCTTAGGGCCGCTCGCCGCGGCCGGGATAGGCGCGGTCTTTGTCGCCTGCGGAGCCGGCAATAACGCATTCGGCGGCGCCGGCACGTTCGACGCATTGGCGGGAACAGGTTTGAACGGGTCCTTATAAGTATCGTCGTCGCTGCCGCCCGCATCGCCCATGCCTTGATCGGAATTGCTGACGGGCTTGCCCGCACCGTCAGCCGCTGCAATCTCCGCCAAGACCGCATAGGGGTCGCGGAACAGCGCGGCCTCCGAATAGGTCGGCGGCCGTTCCGCCGAATTCGGATCGGGCGATTGGACTACGGGGGGAAAGTCGTTGGGCTTCGGCCCTTCTTCATCTCCCGGATTGAGCGCCTTGCCATTGCCCTTGCCGTTCGATTCCGACGAATCTTGCGGATCGTGGACGCCGCGCTGAGTGGTCGACATGTCGACCAGATTGACCGGATTGAAATAGCGCGCCAATGCCGCCTTGGTCTTTGGGTTGGTCGCATTGATCAGCCAGAGCACCAGGAAGAGCGCCATCATGGCAGTCATGAAATCGGCGAAGGCGATTTTCCAGGCCCCGCCATGATGGTGGCTCGATTCGCCGCGCACCCGCTTGATGATCAGGAGTTCGGGCTTTTTGTCCGAATCGGACATCTATACGGCCTCGGCGTTGATCAGATTGATCCAGGATTCGAGCTGCGTTTCGATCGCCGTCTGTTCCGCGCTGACGCTGACGTCGACGCAGTCCTGCGGCACATAGTCGATCGACGCGGGCATGGACTCGAGCCTCTCCCGCAAGGTTGCGAGCAAATCGGCTGGACCGGCGATCCTTATGGCGATCTTGTCATTGTTGCCGATCATCGTCGCAATGTGCTCGATCAGGCCGCCGATCATCCGCCGGCGCAGCGAATCGACAATGAACGGACGCAGAATGCGCGAAAGGCTGGATGCGATATTTTCTTCGAGCTCGCGCAGTGCCGCCGCGAGCCGCTCGCGCAAGGGCTCGGCTTCTTCGCGCAGCCATTTTTCCCGCTCGCTCGCAAGCTGCCGAGCGAATTCTTCTCTCTCTTGCTCGAGGGCGGCGGAAAATTCCGCCCGCGCTTCCTCCAGCCCCTCCGCTTTGCCGCTTTCGCGCGCTTCCGCCAGAGCCCGTTCGTGATCTTCCTGCGGCTCGACGGTCCAGACCGGATCGGGCGGCGCATCGCCACAAAGTTCGAGCGCAGGTTCCGTCTCTGGCTCGAAGCGCATGAGATAATCGGCGATCGGCCGGGCCGTCACGCGCTGCCTCCCTGCCCCTGCCGCATCCAGAGCCGCAGGATTGCAACGGCCTGTTCCTCATCGAACTCGACGATCTGCTCGAGCCTTTTGAGCGGTGTGCGCTTGGCGTTGTCGGCGAGGTCCTCGATGAGATTTGGCTCCTGCGCCATGGCTCCGAAGCCGCCCATCCCTTCGAGTGCGGGCAAAGGTTCGGGAGCCGCAAAACTGTCGCCGGTGAGGAGCGGGAGAGATGCGCTCGGCGAGCCGGCGAAGGCCTTTACCGCCGGACGAATGCCGAACCAGATCAGCAAGAGCGCGGCGACGAGCACAACCGCGCCGTTGACGATCGTCCCGATTTGCCGAACGAGAAGCTCTCGCCAGTCCGGCGGGGGCACGGGGGTCAGGTCTTGGCCCGATTCGACGAAATCGACCGCGGAGATCTTGATCATGTCGCCGCGATCTTTGCTCGCGCCCGCCGCAGAAGAGACGATTTGCTCGATATCGGCCAATTGGGCATCGACCGCTTGCCGGCTGGGAGAGCCGCCCAGCGCTGCGATGAGACTGGCCTTGTTGATGAGCACGGCGACCGAAATGTGCTCCACCGCGAACCCGCCGCTGACCGTCGTGATCGTTTTCGAGGAGACTTCGTAATTCGTGAGCTCTTCGCGCTTCTGGTTTTCTTCGTTGGATTGTTTGCCCTGGTCCGAGTTCGTGTTCTGTTGCGGCAGATTTTGGGTGACGGTCGTCGGCGCCTGGTTGCTCGAATTCTGCGAGCTCTCGTTCTGCCTGACGACGCGGACCGAGCGCTCGACTCGCGAATCCGGATCGTAGACCGTCTCGTTCATCTGCTTCTTGTCGGTGTTGAGCCGCGTTGCGACGCTGACCTCGAAATTGCGCAGGCCGAAATAGGGCGTCAGGGTCCGGCTGATATTGTCCTGGATCTCCTTTGCGAAGGTCTGTTCGAGGCTCAGCATCTGGCCGGGCGCCGAATCGCCCGTGTCGTCGCCGGAGGCGAGCAACATTCCGTCCGTATCGAGCACGGTGACTTGCTCGGGCTTCATCCCGGGCACGGCGGCTGCGACGAGATGGCGAATCGCCTTGGCGACCGAGACGTCGTCGGGCGTCTCGGTCCGCACGACGACCGAGGCGGAAGGGGGTTCGCTCTCGCGCCGGAACGAGCCGTCGTCGGGCATGACGAGATGTACGCGCGCCGCCTTGACCGGGCGCATCAATTGGATCGTGCGCGCCAATTCCCCTTCGAGCGCCCGCACCCGCGTCACCTCCTGCATGAAGGAGGTGAGGCCGAGCGAGCCGAGCTTGTCGAACAATTCATTGCCCGCGTCGGGATTGTTCGGAAGCCCTTTTTCGGCGAGCAGCATGCGCGCCTGCGCCGTCTCGCCATAGCGAACATAGATCGAGCTCCCGTCCGAGCTCAGATCGAAATCGATATTCGCTTCTTTGAGGGCCTCGGCGATCCGGCTCACGTCTTGCCGATCGAGTCCGCCGTAGAGCAGCTCGACCGAGGGCCTGCTGAGATAATAGCCGGCCAGTCCCGTGATTGCGAAGACGGCAAGGCCGATCACGGCCAGCCCGACGAGCCGTCGCGCTCCGAGCTTGGCAAGATTCGCCCAGATACGCTTCGCCTGATCGAGCGCCGTCATCCCCTTCCCCGCCCAAAGCTTTGTGCAATGTGCGGCGCCAAGCTTGCCTGGAGATTGCCCCGGACGCGAAAACGGCTCCGCCCGGCAGAGCGGAGCCGTCCTTCAGAATTTCTACGCGGCTCTTAGAGGCCGAAGAGCTTCAGGATCATCTGGGTGTTGGAATTGGCGATCGCCAAGGCCTGAACGCCCAGTTGCTGTTGCACTTGGAGAGCCGAGATCTTGGTCGAAGCCTCATTCATGTCCGCATCGACGAGAGAGCCGACGCCAGCCGTGAGCGAGTCCGTCAGGTTGGAGATGAAATTCTGCTGGGAGGTGACGTTGTTCTGATCGGCGCCGAGCGTGCTCGCCGCGGTGGTGAGCGAGGTGATCGCCGATTGGACGTCCTTCAGCATGTTGCTGATGTCGCCGGCGGTCGCCGAAGTGACGCTGAGCGTCAGGATCGAGGCGGAGGTATAATTGGTCCCCTTGGCACCGAGGACGCCCTGGGTGGCCGTCGTCGCAGCCGTCTCGAACAATTGGGTGCTCGAGGTATTGACCGAAATATAGCTCGCGCCGGTCAATTGGTTGTACGACGCCAAAAGCTGAACGTTGCCGCCGGTCGTATCGAGGAAGTTCACGCCATTGAACACCGACGAGCCGCCGATGCTGATGAGCTGCTGCTGCTGCTCGCTGATCATCGATTGCACGTTCGCAAGGTCGCTGGTCGATCCTTCCGAAGCGTAGCTCAGCGCGGTCGTGAGGTTCTGCTGGAGGCCGTTCATCACCGAGACGACCGAGTTCAGCGCCGCGCTCATAGTCGAGAGCAGCGAAGAGCTTTCCGAGAGAGAAGCGGAGACGGCGTTCAGCGAGCCGACCTGCGAGCTCATCGTGGTCGCGATCGACCAATAAGCGGCATTGTCGGCGGCTGTGGCGACCGACTTACCGGTCGAAACCTGGTTTTCGTAGGTGGCAAGACTCTGCTGGGTCTGATTGAGCGCCAGAAGGGCGGTCATCGCAGACGTATTTGTAAGGAGGCTGTCGGTCATTGTATGTCCCTAGGGTTGGCCGGGTTTTGGGGACATACCGGATTTGCGCCGGTACGACAGGGCGGCGTAATGCCTTTGGGCGGCTGCGGCCCAACCTGGCGTCGTGAGGAACCGTAACCCGCAAAGCTTACCGGAAACTTAACTTTCTTTCCGCGCAGGCCGAAAGGAGCGCTTAAGAAAAGGACCTCACGAGACTGCCGATCAAAAGGTTCCATCCGTCGATAAGAACGAAGAATAAGATCTTGATCGGCAATGCGATGACCGACGGCGGAAGCATCATCATGCCCATCGACATTGTCAGGGTCGAGACGATCATGTCGATGACGAGGAACGGCAGCGCGATCAGAAAACCCATCTCGAAGCCGCGCCGCAATTCCGAAATCATGAAGGCCGGAATGAGGATCCGCAGCTCCACTTCGTTCTTCTCCTCTTTGGGCTTGAGCTGTTCGGGCGCGAGGTCCTCGAACAATTTGAGGTCCTTGTCGCGAACCTGCCGGAGCATGAACTGGCGGAACGGCTCGACGATCTTGGGAAAGGCGTCCTTTTCCGAGATCGTATTGTCCATGAGCGGCTTCATCCCATCCTGCCAAGCCTGATCGAAGGTCGGCGCCATCACATAAAAGGTCATGAACAAGGCGAGGCTGATGAGAATGAGATTGGCCGGCGTATTCTGCAAGCCGAGGCCCGAGCGCAAAAAGGAGAGCGCGACGATGAGCCGGGTGAAGCTCGTCACCATGATGAGGAGGCCCGGCGCGATCGAGAGCACGGTCAAGAGCGCGATGATCTGAATGATTCTCGCGGCGGCACTGCCTCCGCCTTGCGGGATCAAAGTGCCGAGGTCCGGCGTCTGAATGGCGGTTTGCGCCAAGGCCGCCGTCCCGGAGACGAGCAGGAAAGCGATAACGAGCAGCGCTTTCTTCACTGAACGACCAAGGTTTGAATGATGAGCTCGTGGACGCGGCCTTGCGAGCGAATCTCGGCGCGCTCGGTCAAGTCCTCGCGCAGATGTTGCAGTCCGCTCGCGCCGCCGATCTCCGAGACCGTCACCGTCTTCATGAAGCCCAGAATGTCGTTGGCGATCTCGGCCGCCATGAGCTCCGGTTTGCGCGACGGTTCGTCGTCGATGACGATCGAAGCTTGCAATCGCACCCAGGAATCGACCGGATCGGCGAGATTGGTGATGACCGGCGGAAGATCGATGAGCCGGGTTTTGGAAGCGGCCGCCGGGTGCATATCTTGGAGATTGTGGCGCGCCATGGCGGCGAGCTCGATCCCCGCGCCGCTGCCGAGCGCGGTGGCGATGATGCTCAAGCCGGCGATCGTCGCAATCCAGTGAAGTCTGGACGGGCCGGCGGGCGGCGGCGGTGGCGGGGCATCTTCAGAGAGATCGTCGACCATGATCGGATTTTCTTGTCATCGGACCGCGCCCGATCCTCAAGACGCGAGGCGCTCCTGCTTGACGGCCAGGACTTCCATGCAGACGCGATAGCGCTCGCTTACACGATATTTGATCGGCCGGAATCCATGCTCTTCGAGAAGAGCGTGAAGGCGCTTGCGACTGAAATTGTGATAATGCTCGATCTCTCCCCAATAGGGATTGGCCTTGTTGGCATCGAGCAGCCGCCACACCATGTTGTCGATGTTCGGCATGGACAGAAACAAGACACCATCCGGCTGCATGAGCCGATGCGCCGCCGCGAGCGCCGGCTTCGGATAGGGCATGTGCTCGAGCACGTCGGCCATGCTGATCACGCTGAATCTGCCGTTCGTGGCAAGATCGGCGAAATCCATGCAATAGGCTTCGTAGCCGAGGGCCCGGAGCGTCTCGACATTGGCCTTGCGCAGATCGATTCCGACGGGGCGAAAGCCGAATTCCTCGGCCGTGAAGAGCAGCGATCCGTTGCCGAAACCGACATCGAGCCAATCGCCGAGATCCGCTTGCTCCCCGATCCATTGGACCATTCGAGCGGAGACCGCGCGTTGACCCTCGATATCGTGGCCGACCGTCTGCCCGATCTGTGTCCGCCCGAAGATGAGGTTGAGTGCCGATTCGTCGAAATAGCCTTCGGTGAACACATGCGCGCAATCGGCGCATCCGAGCCAGGTCATGTCGGCGGGAATCTCCGGCCGATAGAGCGGATGCTGCGAACAATCGGCGCGGCGAACGATGCGGAGATCCTTCCCGCTGCAGAGCGGGCATGAGTCATAGAGGATCCGAGCAGAGGTCTCGGCCTGTCCCGCTTCCAATAGCTGCATCTTGCCCCCGAATCTGCGGCGCGAACCGCCCCCAAGCCGCTACAACGGCTTGAAGCGATCCCAGATCTGCTGCCCGACCGCCGGCTGCTGCACTTCCATGATTCGGCCGCGACCGCCATAGGAGATGCGCGCCTCGGCAATTTTATCGTAGGCGACCGTATTGTCCTTCGATATGTCGCGCGGCCGCACGATGCCGGCGATATTGAGGACGCGTAGCTCGTAATTGACGCGTACCTCCTGCGAGCCGCTGATGACGAGATTGCCGTTCGGCAGAACGTCCGTGACGACTGCGCCGACCGACAATTGGATCTTTTCCGAACGGTCGATCGTGCCCTGCCCCTGCGTCGACGACGAAGACGTCGTGTCGACCTGCGGATACCATTGGGTTTGCGAAGTCGCCTGCTGCAATTGATAATTAAGCCCGCCCTTGATCTCGGAATTCATCGCGCGATCGGTCGAATTGCCGAAGCTCGCGCTATCGTTGATGCCGATGTGGACGGTGATGACGTCGCCGATCTTGGCGGCGCGCGGATCGCTGAAAATATTCGACGGATTGCCGTCCCAGATCGAAAAGCGCGAGGGATGCTGGTTGGGCATATAGACCGCGGTCGCCACCGGCGCGACGTCCGTGTAGAGCCCCGTACCGACCGGCGTCATCGAGGGCTCGCGCCCGATGTCTTTGAGGTCGCCGGCGCAGGCCGCGAGCGGAAGAGCGAGGAGAACGAAAAGGCGTCTCATCAGGATTTCTTTCCGTCGGCAGTGGTCATCGTGCCGAGCATCGTATTGGTAAGATGGGCGGCTTTGGTCGGATCCATTTCGCCCAGAATGGCGCTGGCGGCGCGCGAATTCAGCTTGACGAGAACAGCGGCCGCCAGGTCATCGTCCATTGCCGCGAGTTCCGCCGCCGCCGCTTCAGGCGCCATTTTTGTGTAGATCGAGACGATATCCTCCTGGACGTATTTGAGCGCTGCGTTGCGCTTGTTGAGCCAGGTCTCGTATTCAGCGGTCTTTGCCTCCAGTTCGGCAATCCGCTGCTTCAGTCTGTCATCGAGATCGTTGAGCTTGGCGGCTTCCCAGGCGACGCGCGCCGCGCTCGCCGCACCGGCGTTGTTGGTGCAGAATTGCCGAATTTCCGGCAAAATCCGCGCAGCCGCGGAACGTGCAGCCGCGGCTCGCGCAAGGGCCGGCTCGACCTTCGTCTTCTGCTTTGCCTCGATCGGCGGATCGGCTTGAGCCGCTTGAGGGGCCTGAGTGGCTTGAGCGGATTGGCTAGCTGGCGCGGCATCGGCCCCCGCCGACGGCGTGGCCTCCGCGGAATGGCTCGCGCTCGATCCAAAGACCGCCAATCCGAAGATTGCGAGCGCGAGCCGGAAAGTGAAATGCCGCATCTGATGGTCCGCCGCAGACAATGCGCTCGGCGCTATGCGCCTTGCGCTTCGGAGCACCTTTCTGGGACACTGCGCGAGGAAGCTTGTGCCGGGCTGATTGCGGCTCTTGGAGCGCGAGGCTCTTGAAATCGGCTCGGCATCGCGCTTTAGGTTTTTGATCGAGCAAGATCTTTTCGGAAAATACTGAACGTTTTTCCGGCTCGCCTATTCCACGACGAGGTCGGCCTGCAAGGCGCCGGCGCTCTTGATCGCCTGCAGGATGGCGATGATTCCCTCGGGCTTGACGCCGATCTGGTTCAAGCCAGCGACCAAGGTTCGCAGATCCGTGCCGTGCACGATTCGCATCAGCCCGTCAGGCTGATCGACATCGACTTGCGTGCGCGGAACCACCACGGTCTTGCCATGCGAGAATGGCGCGGGCTGCGAAACGACCGGCGTCTCGGTGACCCGCACCGTGATATTGCCGTAAGTCACGGCGACCGTCGAAATCTGCACGTCCTGGCTGATGACGACGGTGCCGCTGCGCGCATCGATCACGACACGCGCTGGCATGTCGGGCTCGACCGTCAATTCGCCGATCTCGGCCATGAAACGCGCCGAATCGACCGGCGCGACAATCGAAATCGAACGCTGATCGCGCTGATACGCCACTGTCCTGCCGTAGCGCCCTCTCGTATAGGCATTGATAGCCTCGGCAACGCGCTCTGCCGTGTTGAAATCCGGATTCTTCAGTTCGAGGGTGAGCGGACCGACATCGGCGAGTTGGCCGGGAACTTCACGCTCGATCAAAGCGCCATTGGCGATTCGCCCGGCGGTCGGCACGTTTTCTGTGACGCTCTCGGCCTGCCCCGAGGCCGAATAGCCGGACACGGCAACTTGGCCCTGTGCGATCGCATAGGTCTGACCGTCAACGCCCTGGAGCGAGGTCAAGATCAACGTGCCGCCCATGAGCGAGGTTGCATCCCCCAAGGAGGAGACGGTTACGTCGATGCGCGTTCCCGGTGTCGAGAAAGGCGGCAGATCGGCGGTCACGAGCACCGCTGCGACATTGCGCGTACGCATGGAAGTGCCGCGCACGTTGATTCCCATCCGATCGAGCATCGACTCGAGCGATTGCTGAGTGAATGTCGCATTGAGCAGCGTGTCGCCGGTGTTCTGCAGACCGACGACGAGCCCATAGCCGAGGAGTTGATTGTCGCGCACCCCCTGCAGCGACGAAATATCCTTGATGCGCACCAGAGCCTGCGCGCTGCAGGCCGCGAGACATAAGGCGAGGACGAGACAGAGGCGCAGCATCAGCCGCCCACTCGCACCGATCCGTCCGACTGGACTATGCCGGAAATGGTTATGCCGCTATCGAGATTGCGCACGGAGATGACTTGACCGACGCCGCCCGATTGGAGCGCGGCCGCGTAGGTTTCGATGACGAGCCCGTCCTGTTCGAAGATCACGCGCACTTTCGCCCCATTGGTTACCGCATCGGGACTGCCGACGGCATTGATGGGAATCGGCAGCCCCGGCAAGAGCGTTCGGCGCGCGATCTTGCCGACGAGCGCCGCATGCGAGCCGATGGCCGAGCCGCGAACCGGCGAATCTTCCGGGTAGTCGCGGTCGACGAGCATCTGATCCTTGATCGTATCGCCGGGATAGATCACGATGGCCGGGACAGGCAATGGATCGGCGGCGTAAGCCGGCCCACCGGCGATGAGAAGGCCCAAAGCGCCGAGCAGAATCCCGGCGGCTTTCTTTTCGCGTTCGACGTGTCGAAAGACGCTCAATTTCCAGATCGAGAGCATGTTCCGTCACCCCAGGTTTTTGGTCAGCGTCTGCTCCATCTGATCGGCAGCCTGAACGACCTTCGAGTTCATCTCGTAAGCACGCTGCGCGGTGATGAGGTCGGTGATCTCCTTCACCGGATCGACGTTGGAGGCTTCGAGATAGCCTTGCGAGATCGTGCCGAAACCAGGATCGCCCGGGACGCCGGCGATCGGCTGGCCGGAAGCTTCCGTGGCTTGAAAATTATTATTGCCGACCGGAAGAAGACCGCCCTCGTTGGCGAAATTCGCCAGCGTCAATTGTCCGATCTGCTGAGGCTGCGTTTGACCGGCCAGGGTCACGGAGACGATCCCGGTCTGATTGACGGTCACGCTCAGCGCATTCGACGGGATGACGATCGCGGGACTGATCAGATAACCGTCCTGGGTGACGAGCTGGCCATTGGCATTCGTCGAGAGGTCTCCCGCGCGCGTATAAAGAATTGTGCCGTCGGGGCTTGTCACTTGAAACCAGCCGCGGCCGGTGATCGCGAGATCGAGCGGATTGCCCGTGTTGTTCAGCGTGCCCTGGATCTGCAGATTGCGCACGGCGGCGGTGCGCACGCCAAGGCCGACCATCGCCCCTTCCGGAACGGTTGCATTCTGCCCTCTGCTCGAGACGCCGGGCAAATGTTCGGGCTGGTAGATGAGATCGGTGAATTCCGCCCGCGACTGGCGAAAGGCCGTCGTATTGATATTGGCGATATTGTTGGCGATCACCTCGACGTTCAAGCTCTGAGCCGCCATACCGGTTGCCGCGATGGAAAGCACTGTCGACATTCTTGATCCCTCAAATCGCCATTCGGCTTATTTCTTGATAGGCCGAGACGACCTTGTCGCGGATCGCGACGACGGTCTGCACTGCCTGCTGCGCATCGAGCACCGACTTTACGACGTCCTGGACCGACGCTTTGCCCTCGAGACCCGAGATCGCCGTTGCCTCGCCGGCATTTAGCGTGTTCACCGCCCCGCCGGCGACTTGCGCCAGCACCGAGCCGAAGTCCGCAGCTTCGGCGGGAAGCGGCGCGACAAATCCGCCGGCGGTCTGAGCGACAGCCGAGACCCCGCCCGCGATCTGCGTGCTTACCGAGCCCACGAGAGAAGAGAGAGCGCTTATCATCACGAGTTCTTCAGAAGATCGACTGTCATGTTGTAGAGCTCCCGGCTTTGCTTGATGACCTCTATATTGCCGGTATAGGAGCGATTGGCTTCTCGCATATCGGCGAGCTCGGTAATGAGATTGACGTTCGGCAGCTTGACGAAGCCGCGGCTGTCGGCCGCCGGATTGCCGGGATCATATTCGACATGGAACGGAGAACGGTCGTTGCCGACATTGTCGACCTTGACCAGATCGGCGCCGGTCGCGCGATCGACCTCGTCGGCGAAGGTCACGACCTTGCGC
>Ga0209062_1003952_pt1 | contig 16294 bp, 16 predicted proteins | sample Coa_R2_2_FD_187158 | JGI IMG/M metagenome (GOLD analysis project Ga0209062, IMG submission 187158) | Surface soil microbial communities from Centralia Pennsylvania, which are recovering from an underground coalmine fire - Coalmine... | ecosystem: Environmental > Terrestrial > Soil > Unclassified... | reverse complement strand
AGGTCGGCACCGCGAATTTCTGGGACCCTGCCTCGCCCCTCCGCATCGCTCGCGAACTGGAAGCGTTTTGCCGCCGCGAAAAAATCGAGGCCGTTCAGTCGCTGACCGGCACGCTGAAAATGTGAGCAAGCCGGCGCCTTTACCTGCCGAAAAGCCCGACCAGACCGATCAAAATCAGGTAAATTGCCACAATGTAATTGAGAAGACGCGGAATCAGCAGAATCAGGATTCCCGCGATCAAGGCAATGAACGGGGAAAACGCAGCGTAATGAACCGTGACAGCGCCCGGCGCCGTTTGTATCGGTGCGGATGCCGCGAGGACCACTTGAGCCGCGGCAAGCAGCAGCAGCAGTAGAACGCGATCTCTGAACTTCACCTTCGAGAGCCTCCGTCATCCGCTGACTGGCAAGTTCAGGGCCGCAATTCGGGCCGTCCGCTCCGGCGCCGGGTCAGCAGACACAGACGAAGGGCGCCGGTGTTCTATCGCACATCCCGCGGCTCAACGCGTGCTGCCGCTCGCCTACTTTTCATCCACCATCACCCGCAGGCTCTCGATCTCGCGCTTCAGCTTCTTCTGCCGGCCGATCATCGTCATGACGTAGACCGCCAGGATCACCCAGGCGGCGATCAGGCCATACGTCAGAAACTGGTAGTCGTGTTGCAGCCGCAGTGCCTCGCGCTGCAAATCGTCCTGCGTAATCTGTGCCAGAAGCAAATACATAAAGAACTCCTTAGAATGCGTGCACGGTGCGGCGCACGGCGTCGATTTCCCGCTGCACTTCCTCCTGGCGGAGCCGTACCACGGTCATTACCACGCCCAGCGCCACCATAGCCGCCATGTTGTAGAGAAAATGTTGCGTCCAGTCCTTGGGAAAGCTCCCGTTGCCCCAGAAAACCGGCTGCGGGTGCTGCGTGCGCCACCACTTGATCGAGAAGAACACAATCGGCACGTCCAGGAAGGCGAAAATATTGAAAATCGCGGCGAATGTCGCGCGCTGCGTCGGCTCTTCCACCGCCCGCCGCAGCATCAGGTAACCCGCGTAGAGAATCCAGCACAGGAGCGCGGAAGTCAGCCGTGCATCCCACGTCCACCAGATGCCCCAGATCTGCCGCCCCCAGATCGAGCCGGTCGCCAGGCCCGCCGTGAGGAAGCAAACGCCGACCTCCGTCGAGGCCACCGCCGCCGCGTCGAACGCGAAGTTCCGCGTGATCAGGAAGAGCGCGCTGGCGATCAGCGCCACGCTCACCGCCACACCGGCCGCCGCCCACATCGGGACGTGGAAGAAGATGATCTTGAACACCGCCCCCTGGTTGACTTCGTCCGGCAACCCGGCAATGGCGTACGTATTCCAGGCCAGCACGGCCGCCGCCGCAATCCCTAAGCCGTAAACGATCTTGTCGCGCATCATTGCCTCACTTGCTACCCCTATCCTACTAGCACGGTCTCCACGAGCACCAACGAAGCTGCCGTGTAGATCGCATCGAACCCAACCAGCAACCGCAGCCACGCCGCGTCATCGCCGCCGATCGGCTTCCCCATCACCAGCACGGCCGTCAGCCGCATCGCGCCGATCAGCGCCGGCACCAGGATCGGGTACGTCAGCATCGGCAGCATCACTTCGCGCAGCCGGATGTTCACCGTGAGCGCGCTGAAGATCGTGCCGATCACGGTCATCCCCCAGGTCGCCAGGGCCAGCACTCCCAACAGTTCGCCGAACTGCTGCGCCCAGCGCACGTTGTAGAAGATCCCGAAAATCGGCAGCGCCACCAGCTCCACCGCCATCACCAGCGCGAAATTGGCTACCGCCTTCCCCAGAAACAGCACCCATCCTGGGACCGGCGCCGCGATCAGTCCGTCCAGACAGTCGTTCGGCACCTCGCGCGCGAAGCTGCGGTTCAGAATGAGCGTGCCCGCGAAGGCGAAGACAATCCACAGCAGCCCGCCCGAAATCTCGCGCGTCGTATCCGCCTCCGGATCGAAGGCGAAGCTGAACATCAGCAGGATCACCAGCGCGAAGGCGAGCGACGCATTGATCGCCTCCTTGGTTCTCAGCTCGGAGCGAAGGTCCTTGAGCGCGATGGTCAAAATCTGGAACGCCGCGGCGCCCTTCGGCGCCGGCGCCCGCTCCGCGCTCTTCATCCGCCTTCACCGTACCGCGCATACACATAGCCCGGGTCCGCCACCATCTCCGGCGTGCACCGGCCCTCGAACGCCACTTTGCCCCGCACCAGCAGCGCCACGTGCGTCGAAAGCTCCAGAGCCTCGCGCAACTGGTGCGTGGACATCACGATCGTCTTGCCGTCCTGCAGCGCTTCCCGCAGCAGCCGCTGCAGCACCGCAATCGCGCGGTCGTCGAGCGCCGTGAATGGTTCGTCCAAAAGCAGCAATGCCGGCTCGTGCAGAAACGCGCGCGCCACCGCCAGCCGCTGCCGCATGCCGCGCGAAAACTCGCGCACCAGCCCGTTCGCCACGCGCTCGAGACCGGTCCGCTCCAGCCATTCGAGCGCCGCCCGCCGCGGGTTCTCGAGCCCGTAGAGTTTGCCGTAAAGCGTCAGGTTCTCCAGCGCGGAAAGCTCGTCGTAAACCGAAATGCCGTGCCCGATGAACCCCGTCATGCGCCGCGCCGCGGTTTCGCGCGGCGCTTTGCCGAAAATCCGTATATCGCCCCTGCCCGGCCGCGAAAACCCCGCGACGGTCCGCAGCAGCGTGGTCTTGCCGGCTCCGTTGCGTCCGATCAGCGCCAGGCACGCGCCCGGCGCCGCTTCGAGATGGATGTCCCGCAGCGCCGGATAGTCGCCGTAATACTTCCAGACACCGTCGACCGCGACCGCGCTCATCCTTTGTGGGGCAAGCCGCCCGGCCCGCCTTCGCTCCCTTTGCGATACAGCAGCGCGAATCCCAGCCCGAGAATGCCCAATGCGACTCCTACGATCGCCTTGGCCTGCCCGTACAGGCGCGGCATAATCTGCTCGATCTGCGGCCCGCTGCTCTCCGCATCCGCCCCTCCCGATGCGTCGGACGGACCTGCGGCCTCGGCGCCCGTCAGCGTAATCTCGTAACTTCTGCCCGGCAGGCCGAAGATGTGCGCCTGGGTCCGCGGCTCCGTGCCGAGGTCGTTCAGGCCCTTGCCGGCGAGCGTTACACCGTTTGGCGCGATCAGGTACGTGTTCTCGTCCTTGCTCGGGATCTCACCCGCGAATGGCGCCCCCGCCGTGTAGGGCAGGGAATAGGTGACGTCGATCCGCGTCTCTCCCGGCTTCACCGGAAAATCCACGCCGAGCACGTCCGGTTTCCCGGTCTTCAGCACGCCCGCGCCAATGGGCATCCCGCCCGGCGCCGTCGCCTGCACCTGCGCCTTGCCGCCCGCGCCTGGCGGTAAAAAGAACCGCACCGTTCCCTGGTCCGCGTCGTTCCAGGCCACATTGCCGCCGTTCTCGACGATATAGGTCTCGCTCACCGTCATCTGTCCGTTGGCGGGCTCGAAGAGAATCATGTGCTTGGTGATCTTCGCCGCGCCCGGCTGCTTCGAGGCGTTGTAGACGTCCACGCTGATGCCTGTCGTCGGAGTGCCCGGCGGCAGCATGTGGTTGTAATTCACGCCGTCATAGACCGCCCGGATCAGGAACGGCATCGGCCCCTGGACTTCCTGGTTGATCGTGAAATGGCCCTGCGCGTCGGATTTCGCCTGGTCGATCAGCTCCGGCCCGTTCTGCCCGAGCTTGTTAAACGCCACCGTGACTCCGGGCTGCGGCTTACCGGTGGTCCGGTTGGTGACCGTCCCGGTAATGGCCCCGAACATCGGAACCGCAGCCAACAGCAACCACGCCACCCTCACTTCGCCACCCCCATCGCCTTGCCGCACTCCCCGCAAAACTTCAGCGGTTTCTCGAATTTCGCCCCGCAAGCCGAGCAGACGAACCCGGCCTTTCGCTCCACGCCATTCGCCCCGATCGCCGCGCCCGCCGCAGGCGCAGCCGCTGCCCGATCCCCAATCCCCAACCCCCGATCCCCAATCCCCGCCTTCAACCGGTCCACCTCCGCCATCACCTGCGCCAATTCCCTCTGCAAGTCCTTCTTGGTCGCCTGATAGTCCTCATCCGAAAGCTTCCCGACGCGGTATTCGAACTGCAGATCGCGCAGGTTCTCGTAAATGGCCGCTTTCCGCTCGTCCAGGTGCGCGAAGGGCGATTCCGGTTCGGGCTCCGGTAAATCCTGGGAACGGACCCCCAGGACAAACGCGATCGCGGCGATCGCGATGACGCAGGTTACAGCAATGATCATTCGAGGTTCGCCAGGTCTTTTTCGATCTGGTCCTTATACTTTTCGAGCGCCGGATCGTCGATTTCCATCGGCCCCAGCTCGGCCACCGGCCTCGGCTTCCGGTATTTCTTCACGAACAGCCAGATCACGATCAGCCCGGCGCCCGCCGCGGCATAAGGCACGATCCAGCCCCACGCGTTCGGCGGCGCGAGATACGTCCAGCCGTCGCGGACGAACGCCTGGATGATCTGCTCATCGGTCATCCCGACCGCCTGCATGCGCGCGATCCTCTCCTTGGCCGGCTTCGAGTACTCGCATTCGAGCATCGAGCAGGTCGCTACCGAATCCGCGCAGCCACATTTGCAATGCAGCCGCGCCCCCACGCGCCGCACGTCGACACTGGGCTTTTCCGCCGCCGTCTGCGCCCAGTCCACGGCAGCCGCCGCGGCGACCGCCAATGCCAGCAGGCTAGTTCTGAACCGTGACATGTTTCTTCGTAATCCCTACCACCTGGGTCCGCGCGTACTGCATCTTGACCTTGCTCGGCACCAGACAGATCAGCGTTCCGCCGATCAGCACCAGCCCGCCGATCCAGATCCACGAAACCAGCGGGAACACATAGGCCTGGATCACCGCGCGCTGATTATCGTCGGACATGCCGCCAAAATTCAGGTAAAGGTCCTCGTTGGGCCGCTGCCGGATGCCGATCTCGCTCGTGCCCTGCCGGCTCGCCATGTAGAACCGCTTCTCCGGTTCGAGCGTTCCCAGGAAGCTCCCATCCTTATAGACGTCCATGGTGGCGCGGTGCCACTGATAATTCTCCGTCTGCCCCTGGGTCATGCGGACCATCTTCAGGTCGTACCTGCCGATGCGCATGGAATCGCCGGCGTTGAGTTCCTTCACCTCCGCTTGGTTGAAGGCGTGCCCGGTGAAACCGATGAACATCAGCACGATCCCCATGTGCACCAGGTAGCCGCCGTAGCGCCGGGTGTTGCGGTGCGTCAGCTCCACCATCGCGCGCAGCAGGTTCATCTCGTTCTTCGCCGCGATCGCGCGCCCGCCCTTGTAGAACTCGATGATCACGGTCAGCGCCACGAACAGGCAGAAGCCGAATGAGATCAGCGCGTATGGATGCCGCACCCCCGCCGCGAACAGCGCCACCACCAGCACGAGCGCGGCGATCCCCGGCCACTGGAAATTGCGCCGCAAGCTCTCGACCGAGGTCCTGCGCCACGCAAACAGCGGGCCGAGCCCCGTCAGCAGCAGCAGGAACAGCCCGATCGGCACCATCAGCCGGTTGTACCAGTCAGCGTCGAGCGAAATCTTATCGCCCGTCGCCCATTCCGAAATCACCGGGAACAGCGTGCCCCACAGGACCGCGAAACAGCTCGCCAGCAGAATCAGGTTATTGAACAGGAAGCTCGATTCCCGCGATACCACCGACTCCAGTTGCGCCTCGCTCTTCAGGTAATCGAGCCGGTCCAGGATCAGGTAGGCCGTGGCCGCGATCCCCAGCGCCAGGAACGTGACGAAGTATTTTCCGATATCCGACCGCGCGAACGCGTGCACCGATTGCACCACGCCCGAGCGCGTCAAAAACGTCCCCAGAATGCACAGGAAGAAGGTGGCCGAGACCAGCACGATGTTCCACACCTTCATCATGCCCTTCTTCTCCTGCATCATCACCGAATGCAGGAACGCCGTCCCGCTCAGCCACGGCAGCAGCGACGCGTTCTCCACCGGGTCCCAGCCCCAATAGCCGCCCCAGCCGAGCACGTGGTACGCCCAGGCCGCGCCGAGCATGATACCGCAGCTCTGGAACAGCCAGGTCACCAGCGTCCAGCGGCGCGTCGTGTGGATCCACCCCTCGCCCGGCTGCCGCGTGATCAGCGAGCCGATGGCGAACGCAAACGGCACCGAAAAGCCCACGTACCCCAGGTACAGCATCGGCGGATGGATCGCCATCGCCGGATACTGCAGCAGCGGGCTCAGCCCGTTGCCGTCCGGCACCGCCACGATCAGCTTGTCCGTGGCCAGCATCTGGAACGGGTTCGCGACGAAGTTGTTCAGCACCAGGAAGAAGGTCTGGACCGTCGTCAGCATCGCCAACACCCACGGCATCATGTCGCGGTGCCGGAGGCGGTTGCCGAACGTCACCACCATGGCGTACGTCGAAAGCAGCCAGCTCCAGAACAGCAGCGAGCCCTCCTGCCCGCCCCACCACGCCGCAAACTTATAAAGAATGGGCATGGTGCGGTTGGAATGCTCGGCCACGTAGGCGAACCGGAAATCCCCGGTCAACAACGCGTAGACCAGGATCCCTGCCGCCAGGGTCATCAACACCCAGATGGCATAGATCGCGCGCTGGCCGCTCACCACCAGGAAAGGCTTGCGTTTTACCCGCCCGACGACCGACGCCAGGGTGGCGTACAGCGCCACGCAGAAAGCCAGCAGGATCGCCAGCGAACCGAGATTTTCCATAGACTCCCGTGGGGCAAGCCGCGGCCTGCCCGCTCTCCTTAGACGCTAGATGGCGCGTTTTCCTTCGGATTTTTCCGGCACGCTGCTCACCGGCCCCTGGCTCGCGGCCGGCTGCCCCGGATTGACCGGCGCCTGGCCCGGCGCCAGTTGCCCCGGCTTGGCCTCATACTTGGACGCGCACTTGGCCTGGATCTTCTGCGCCCGGAAGATGCCGTCCGGCCCGAGTTTCCCGTCCGCCAGCGCCTCGGCGTGATCCTTGAAGGTGTCCGGCAGCGGGTCGGTGCCCGTATAGTCGACCTTCAGCGTGGAACTCGTGCCGCTATTGTCCTGCGTGATGGTGAACCGTACGCCGCCGTTGACCCGCTGGATCGAGCCGGCCGCCACGAACCCGCCCACTCGAATCCGTTGTCCGTAGGCCTTATCGCCCATCTGCGAGAGCTCGCTGATCGTCTTATAGTAGGTCTTGTTCTCGTTCATTCCGGCCGTCGCCAGCCAGACGAGAGTTCCCACGACCACCGCGATCAAAGCCGCGAACTTGCCGTATTTTTTCATGCCGCTGCCTCTGAATTTCCAGTATATCCCGAAAGGATTGCGGTATATTCGGACATTTTTAGATTTTTTATGCGAGCCCGGCGCGCCCTCGCCGCACGCGGCCGTGAGGCCCGCTAAGTTTTAGAGCCGAACGGGCTTGCGGAATTCCGGGAAATCTCGAAACGGGCCTTGCCGCGCGGCTGTGGCAGCGGCCTCCGGATTTTCCGTGCCGGCCGATTCCTTCAGACTGGCAAATGCCAGGAGCCTCGCGCTGGTCGCAGCAGGCTCCGGATTTCACCCGCCATTGACCGCCAGCACCGATCGACAACTGGCATTCGCCTTTGAACAATCCAACGTTGTCTGCTGTCGTTCTCACTGGCTGGCAGATTGCCAATACTGCGTGGAATCTGCCTCCGTTATGGCGGGAGGAATACAGATAGGAAGTCTGAGAGCTGCAGTGGCCGGTCTGTTGGCAACTGCGGCCGCAGCCGGACAAACCGCTCCCGTGTTGACCGCTCGCGATGCGGTTGCCCTCGCGCTGAAGGGAAATCGCCAGGTGCAGTCCGCCGCACTGGACGTCCTGCGCGCCGGAGAGGAGACCGCGGCGCTGAGGACCACACGCCTGCCGCAGTTTCAAATTTACCTGCTGAGCGGCGAACTTCTGCGTGCGGTCACATTCACCATCCCGCAAGGCGCTTTGGGCACTTTCGCGGCCACCGGACCGATTCCCGCTCACAATCAGACCGTCACCCAGCCGCGCCAGTTTGCCGGGTTCATCCTCGGACAGGTAATGCAGCCGGTTTCCCAACTCTGGAAAATTCGTCTGGCTCTGATCTCCTCGCAGATCCGGGAGGAACTCGCCGGACAGAGATTGCGGCAGAAAAGACAGGAGACGGTGGAGTCCGTCCGTGAACTCTATCAGGAGATCGCGCAATCGCAGGTGGAGATCGAGGCTGCCGAAGCGAACGTCAAGACCCTGCTCGCCCTGCAGACGGAGACCGACCGCCAGCTCGTGGAGATGGCCGTGCTGAAGTCCGACAGTCTGGCCGTTACGGCCCGGCTCAGCCAGCAGCGGTATCAGTTGCTCAAACTTCGGGACACGAGCCAGACGCAAAAGGAATCTCTCAACCGGCTGCTGGGCCGCGATCTCCAAACGGAATTCTCCGTGGAGGTGGAGCCTCCCCCCGCAGCCGAGGAGATCGACTTGCCCGCGGCGCAGAGCCTGGCGCTTCGCCAGCGCCCGGAGATCCAGCAATCCCGCCTTGAGATCAAAGAAGCCGAAACCGAGCTGCGCCGCCAGCATGCGGAGTACATCCCCGATGTCAGCGTGGGCTTCACCTACGCTTCGTTTCCGAATGTGAGCTTCATGCCGCAGAATTTCATGAGCACCGGAGTTCTGCTGCAATGGGAACCCTTCGATTGGGGGCGAAAGCGTCACAAGGCGAATTCGCTGCGGGCCGGCGTCAAACAGTCCATGCTCGCCGGGCGCGAGACGGAACAGCAGGTCCTCTTAGAGGTGAACAGCAAATTCCGGGCGTTGGCGGAAGCACGGATGCTGCTGGACACGGCGGCTCTCCAGCAGCAGGAGCACCGTGAAAAATTGCGCGAGACGATGAACCTCTACCGCGAAAAGGCCGTTCTGCTCTCCGGCGCGCTGCAAGAGCAGGCCGCCGTGGTCCAGGCCGACTCGGAGTATCGAAGCGCTCTGGCCGCCTTCTGGAAAGCAAAGGCGCAATTCGACCGCGCGCTGGGGAGAGAATTCTGATGCGGCGCAAAATTTTCCTCCTGGCAGCGCCGTTGTGCCTCGCCGGCTGTCATAAGGCGAAAGAGCCGGAACCCTCGATTCAGGCCGTGCGTGCCGGCGTCGTCCAGGAGATCCAGCCGGCCCCTCAGGAGAAGTATTCCGTCAGCATCGAACCCTACCAGAAGGTGGATCTGGCATTCAAGTCCGGTGGAATCGTGCAGCGGATTCTCCAGGTGCGCGGCGCCGATGGCCGTATCCGCAACGTTCAGGCCGGCGATCGCGTGGCCCGGAATGCCGAGCTGGCGCAGGTGCGTCCGCTCGATTATGAGCATGCCCTCGAGCAGGCGCAGGCGCAGCTCGCACAGGCCGAGGCGCAGCGGGCCCGGGCGGAGGCTGAGCTCAAAGCCGCTCGCGCCAATTTCACTACTTCGGAAATCGAGTATACGCGCGCGAACAATCTGTTCCGGGAGGCGAGCCTGGTCAAGCCCCAGTACGACGAGGCCAAGGGGCGCTTTGAAGCGAATGCCGCATCCGTAGCCGCTGCCGAAGACGCTGTCCGCGCTGCCGCGAGCGGCGTCGAAAACGCGCGCGCCCTGGAGGCGCAGCAGAGGCTCTCGCTCCGCGACACGGCGCTGCGCGCGCCCTTCGCGGGCTGGGTCGCTGCGCGCAACGTCGATCGGGGGAGCGTGGTCAACGGCACAACCATCGGCTACACGATCGTGGACACCCATCTCGTCAAGGCGGTCTTTGCGGTGCCGGACTTCAAGCTCACGGACATCCGCCGCGGACAGAAACAGCCGGTGCTGCTCGAGCCTCTACAGCGCTCCGCCGTCGGAACTGTGACTTCGATTTCCCCGCAGGCCGATGCGCAGAGCCGCGTCTTCACCGTCGAAGTGACCCTGGACAACCCGCGCGAGGACATCCGGCCCGGCATGATCGGTTCCCTGATTCTCGGCCAGACCCGCGGCGCGAAGCCGCGGCTCGTCGTGCCCCTCGCGGCGGTCGTCCGCGCGCCAGCCGATCCGAACGGGTTCGCGGTCTTCCGCTTGATCTGGCGCGGCGGAAAATCCTACGCAGCGGCACGGGCCATCGGGATCGGTGAGACCTTTGGCGATTCGATCGAAGTCACGCGCGGCCTTTCGCGCGGGGACCGCATCGTGACCCTCGGCGCCGCCCTCCTGCGCGATGGCCAGCAGGTGAGTGTGATCCCGTGAGGAGCATTCCGTGCCGCATCTGAGCGATCGGGATCTGATGGAGCGCACGCGGAACGCCTCGCGGTTCTTTGTCGAGCACCGCCAGATCGCCTGGGCGGCGCTGGTGTTTTCCGTCGCATGGGGTACGTACGGGTATTTCTCGATGCCGCAGCGCAAGGATCCCGAAATCCCGGTCCGCGTCGGTGTCGCCCTGTGCCGATGGCCCGGCGCCACCGCCCAGGAGGTCGAGCAGCTCGTCACGCGGCCCATCGAGCAGGCGATCGCCGAAAACAAGCACATCCACCCCGCGGCCCCGGACGAATACGGCATTCGATCCATTTCGCTGCCGGGCACGTCCATCGTCTACGTCCAGCTCGCGGAAAATGTCACCAATACGCGGGAGCAGTTCAGCGATATCAACCTGAAGCTGCATTCCCTCACGCCTAAGCTTCCCGCCGGCGCCACGGGCATCCAGTTTCAAAGCGACTTCGGCGATACCGCCGCCCTCATGATGACCGTGGCAGATCCGCTCGAAGACGATGTCGAGACGCGGATGCGCGCGCTCTCCGTGGAGGCCGCGCTCCGCTCGGCGCGCGCCGGGACCGGCCCGTCGGGGTCCCCCCGCGTCAGCATCGTATTTACCTTCCCCCAGTCTCTCTCGAACACCGCAGTGGAAGAGGCGGCCGGAGCATTGCGGCTGGGCGCCGAGCGCGCCGGCGTGCTCCGGCGCTCGCGGCTGATCGCCGGCCGGGGATTTATGGACATCGAGGGGGAATCGGATCTCAACGACGAGTGCATCCTGCAATTCATCACCAGTTTTGCCGCGGCCCGCCTCCAGGAATCCGAATTCGATCCCGACATCTCGGCTCCGGTCATTATTCGCGACGCGCGGGAAACACGGCGGAAACTGGCCGCCGTTGCAATCCCGAAGTACACCTACGCAGAGCTGGACGACTTCACCGATCTCATCGGCCGCACGCTGCTTGGAGCGCCGCAGACTTCGAAGGTCGAACGCAAAGGCATCCTGCCGCGAGCCGTCTACCTCGATTATTCGCAGGAACGGCTGGCATCCTACGGCTTGCAGCCCGCTGACCTGGCCCGCATTCTGAACGCCCGCAACATCACCGTGCCGGGAGGCGATATCGAGGCGGACCGGCGGCGCATACCGATCGACGTCTCCGGCAAATTCGAGGCCGCCCGCGCCATCGGCGATGTTCTGATTACGCCGCCGAAGGGCGCCTTGCCGCTCTATCTGCGCGATCTGGTTCACATCGGCCAGGGCTATCAGTCTCCGCCGGAGTACCTGAATTACTACACCGGCGCGGCCAGGGATGGAAAGCCGCGCCGCTACCGCGCCATCACCCTCGCGGTTTACATGCGGTCCGGAGAGCAGATCCGGCAATTTGGCGCCTCGATCGACGAAAAATGGAAACAGGTGCGCGCCGTGCTCCCAGCGGACCTGATCGTGGTGCGCACGTCTGACCAGCCTCTCCAGGTCAAAGAGAATATCGGCCTGTTCATGGAGGCGTTGTATGAGGCGATCGTGCTCGTCGTCCTGATTGCGCTGATCGGCTTTTGGGAGTGGCGATCGGCGCTCCTCATGGCTCTGTCGATGCCGATCACCCTCGCCATAACCTTCGGCATGGCCCATATGGCGCGCGTCGAGCTGCAGCAGGTCTCGATCGCCACGCTGATCATCGCCCTCGGCTTGCTGGTGGATAATCCGGTGGTGGCGAACGATGCCATCAAGCGCCACCTCGCCGATGGGCATCCCCGGTCGGTTGCCGCCTGGCTGGGACCTACCAAGCTCTCGCGCGCCATCCTCTATGCGACGCTGACCAATATCATCGCCTACCTCCCTTTTCTGATGCTTACCGGCTCTACCGGCGATTTCCTCCGCAGCCTGCCGATCGTCATGGCGGCGGCGCTCATCTCCTCCCTCATGGTTTCCAAGACGTTTACGCCCCTGCTCGGGTATTACCTGCTGCGGGCTCCACGGCGGCCGGAGCCATCGATCGAAGAGCGGCGCGCACGCGGATTCTACGGAGCCTACTACCGCCTGGCAGGCCGCGCGATCCGCTGGCGGTGGGCCGTGATCGGCATCTCGCTCCTCTTTCTTGGATTGGGCCTGGCCGTCGGTTCCAAAATGAAGAGCCAGTTCTTCCCCGATGACGTTCAATACTGGTCTTACGTTGACATCTGGCTCCCCAATGACGCCGCGCTCTATGCGACGGATGCAGCCGCGTCCCGCGTCGAATCCATCGTCCGGCGGGTTGCCGGCGAGTATGCGCGCGCCCACCCGTCCAAACACCCCGGGGAACTCCTCGAATCGCTCACGACGTTCGTGGGTGGCGGCGGTCCGCGCTTCTGGTATTCCGCCGCTCCGGAATTGCCGCAGCGCAATTATTCCCTGATCCTGATCCGCCTGCGCGACAAGGAAGCGACGCCGCGGCTCATCGGACCGCTCCAATCCGCGGTCAGCCGGGAGGTCCCGGGCGCGTACGTGACCCTGCATCAGTTGCAGACGAATCCGGTCGAATTCCCGGTGGAAGTGCGGATCGCCGGAACGTCGGATGTCGATGTGAAGGACGAACCGGCCGATATCGAGACCCTCCGCAGGCTGGCCGCGGCCGTCGAGAATATCTTCCGGACCATCCCCGGAGTTCATGTGGTGCAAAACGACTGGTTCGCGGAGAGTCCCGAGGTGAAGCTGCAGGTCGATCCGGACCGGGCCAATCTGGCCGGCGTCTCCAACATCGATGTCGCGGCTTCCGCAGCCACCGCGACCGAGGGAACTGCGGTGACCACCCTGCGCCAGGGCAATCTGCAAATTCCCGTGATCGCGCGCCTGCGGGCCCTCGAGCGCGGGCAACTCTCGGATGTGCAGAATCTCTATGTGTACTCCTCCTCCCCGGCGTCACAGAAAGTCCCCCTCCGCAGCGTGTCATCGATCGTCAACCGCATGGTTACGGGGCGGATCCGGCGTCAGGAGCATTTTCGGACCATTGGGGTCCATGCCTTCCCGCAGGCCGGCGTCCTCGCGTCGGAGATCCTTCAGAAAGCCGGTCCCGAACTCGCGAAATTCCAAAAACACCTGCCGCCCGGCTATCGCATGCAGGTGGGAGGGGAAAAGGCGAAGCAGCAAAGCGGATTCGGGGAACTGACATCCGTTTTGATGATCTCGATCCTGGGAATCTACGCGGCGTTGCTGGTGCAATTCGGCAATGCAGTCAAGCCGCTGCTCGTCCTCGCGGCCGCTCCTTATGGCATCACGGGCGCACTCCTCTGCCTGGCGCTGATGGGAGTGCCGTTCGGTTTCATGGCCTTTCTTGGCATCATCAGTCTGATCGGCGTCATCGTCAGCCATGTGATCGTGCTGTTCGACTTCATCGAAGAGATGCACGAAAAGGGCGAACCGTTCGAACAGGCCGTACGCGATGCCGGCATCCAGCGGCTCCGGCCGGTGATGATCACGGTGGCGGCCACCGTTCTGGCGCTCTTCCCGTTGGCGACCCATGGCGGCCCGCTCTGGCAGCCGCTATGTTACGCGCAGATCGGCGGGCTGGCCGTGGCGACCTTCATCACCCTGCTGCTCGTGCCAGTCTTCTACAGCGTCGCCGTGCTGGACCTCAAAATCGTGAAATGGACGGCCCCGGGTTAACAATTCGTCATCCCAGCCCCGCGCTCGCCAGCGTGCTCGTAATGATGTCCAGCGGATCGCTCGCGCCGCTCTGCGCCGAATTCGCCTGAAATGCCGCCAGCAACTGGCTCAACGGCTGGCTCGTGCTCGTGCTGTCGTCCGCATCCGCCGCCGCCACATGCGCATGATGCCCGTGGTGGTGCTGGCCGCCGATCGCCTGCGCGAGGTCCTGCATGTTCGGAAGCTCGTTGTTCTGCGAAGCGTTGCGGAAATCCGTCGCCAACTGCGTCAGCTCGCCGGCCGCCTCGGCATTACCGTTCGCCTGCGCCGTTTGCGCCGCGTTCTGCAGATTGGCGGCGATCTGCGCCGTCACCTGCTGATATTTCGATGGATCCGCCTGCTGCAACTGCTGCAGTGTGCTCATCAGCCGCGCAAACGGCGAGAGCTGCTGTCCGTCCGGCTGCGAAGCGGTGGCTGTTGAACTGGCGCTATAGACGTTCAGGCCGGCGCCTTGTAGCGCCGCGCCCACGATAGATTGCGCGTAATGGTTGTTGGTAAGACCGCTGATCGGGCTCATGGCCCCTCATCGGCACTTTTTCAGCCGTTCGTAACTGCTGAAAAACCAACGGCATCGTCCGCGGCCGCCGTGTCAGGATCTTGCCGCGGGGCGGCTTTCCGTCACTCCTTGAGCGCCCGCGGACCGCTCGAGCGCCCGCCGCAGCGTCCGCAAGCCGCGCGCAATCGCCCGCCGCTCCGCCTCGCTGGCATTCCCGATCGCCTCGGCCAACGGATGGCTTTCGAGCGCAGGCCACTTCTCCCGCAGGAACTTCTGCACCTGCCGCGATGCCACCACGGTCGTGACCCGCCGGTCCCGCTCATCCGTCTGCCGTTCCACCAGGCCCTTTTTCTGCAGACGGTCGACGATGCCCGAGACCGTGCTGTGCGCCAGGCCCAGCTCCCTGCTGAGATCCTTGAGGCTCGCCCCGCCCGATTTCACCAGGATGCTCATCGCGGCCTGCTGCGGCGCCGTCAGGCCGCCGCGCGCGACCGCCGCTTCCACCGGCCGGCGCATCAGCTGCCGCACCGCCCGCAGATCCCGCTCCACTTCAGCCGCCAGCTCTGCCGCCTGTTTCCCTGCCGGTCCGCTCACAACACGAATGGTATCAGCGTTTTGACCTCCCGCTGATACGCCCCGTACGCCGCGCCGAATTCCGCCGTCAGGAACTGCTCCTCCAGCCGCGCCTTGGCCATCCAGGCCGCGAATGCGACCGCCACCGCCACCAGCCCGCCCACATGCCCGTAGCCGATGGCCGTGCCTGCGAGCGCCGCGAGCAGCCCCGTATAGATCGGATGCCGCACGATCCGGTACGGACCGCTCCGCACCAGCGTATGCCCCTGCTTGACCGCCACGATCGCGCTCCAGTTGCCGCCCAGATACAACCGCGCCCAGATCGCCAGCAGCACGCCCGCCGACGTCAGCGCCAGCGCCACGGTCGCCGCCGGCGCCGATGCCGGAATCGCCCGCCACCCCAGCGGTCCCGGCCGAAGCGCCGGAGAAAACACCATCCCGAACGCCGCCGCCATCGTCAGCAGATGCCCGATCCGCGAACCCGCGGCTTCCCGCCGGGCCGCACGTTTCACCGCCACCGCCGCCACCAGCCAGACGATTCCCGCCGCCATCCAAATTGCCCGCAGAGCCGTATCCAGAGCCGATGCCGCCATATCGATCTCCTTTCCAAATGCGTCGTATACGACATATCGGATACGACACAATATAGCGCCGCCCCGGCCCGCTGTCAATCGGGAATCCGCGCGCGCCGGATCGGCCGCGCCGCACGTTAAAATAACCCGCATGGCGGAAAACGATTCCGGCTCCAAGCCGGTTGAGACGTTCGAATCCTGCCTCGACGAACTCGAAAAGGTCGTCAAGGAACTGGAAGCCGGCGACCTCTCGCTCGAACGCTCGCTCGAGCTGTTCGAGCGCGGCATGAGCCTCAGCGATACCTGCCGCCGCCAGCTCGAAGCCGCCGAGACGCGTGTCGAAATGCTCATCCGGAAGGACGGCAAAATGACCGCCGAGCCCTTCCGCCCCAACGATAAGTCCGGATCATGAACCTGCGCGACTATCTCGCCCTCGAGCAGCGGACCGTAGACGCCGAGCTCGACCGCCTGGTACCCTCCGAGGCCACGGCGCCGGCCACGATCCACCGCGCCATGCGCTACAGCCTGTTTGCGGGCGGCAAGCGCATTCGCCCGATCCTTTGCATCGAGGCCGCGCGCACCGCCGCTCCGGGTGAAACGCCCGCCGCCATCCCGTGCGCCTGCTCGCTCGAGCTGGTCCATACCTATTCCCTGATCCACGACGATCTGCCCGCGCTCGATAACGACGATTACCGCCGCGGCAAGCTGACCAACCACAAGGTCTTCGGCGACGCCATGGCGAT
>Ga0209062_1003951_pt1 | contig 16298 bp, 9 predicted proteins | sample Coa_R2_2_FD_187158 | JGI IMG/M metagenome (GOLD analysis project Ga0209062, IMG submission 187158) | Surface soil microbial communities from Centralia Pennsylvania, which are recovering from an underground coalmine fire - Coalmine... | ecosystem: Environmental > Terrestrial > Soil > Unclassified ... | reverse complement strand
CATGTATAAGACCATTCTCGTGACCTTGGATGGCACCTCGACCGACCGAGCGATTGTCGAACACGTAAAGCCGCTGGCGAAGTTGGTTGGCGGGCGGGTCGTGTTGTTGCATGTGGCCGATGGCTGGGCGGCGCGGACGTATGGTCGCGATGCAATCAGCCCCGAAATCACCCAGGACACCGCTTATCTCGAAAAGGTGCGCGCGGAATTTGAGGCGGCCGGAATCACCGCCGACACGGAACTGGCTTACGGCGATCCCGTGCGGGAAATCGTCAAATGGGTGAAACAAAAGGGTTGCGATTTGGTGGCGATGAGCACGCACGGCCATCGGTTTCTTGGCGATCTCTTTCTCGGCGTCACTGCCACCCGCGTTCAACACAATATCAACGTGCCCGTGCTCCTGCTCAAAGCCAAATAAACCCTCACGCAATGATTCCACGTCGGAGTAGGCGGGATCAAAGGAATCGGCAAACGCCGCGGTTTAGCACGTCAACGGTGACTTGAATCGATCCGAGTCCGAGGAGGATCCCGATCAAAAAAGGTTATTGTCGAGTCACGGAATTGGCAAATGCGCTTGGCCTTCGTCGGTCCTGGTCCTTTACAAAGCGCCGGGGAAGGACCAGGGTTCAATTGAGGCAAGGAATGGTGAAGACAATGAAGCGGATCAGCCTTTTGATTTGGATCGTCATGGCAATGCAACCTTTGAGTGGCCCCGCACAACCGGGGCCTGGCGCGGAAACCGGCCCGCTGGTTCAGGCCGACTCGGATTTCTCTTTTCGACTCCTCAAAGAACTTTCCAACGAGGCGCCGTCGGCAAACGTGTTCGTCTCTCCATTCAGCATATCGAGTGTGCTGCAGATGATGGCTCTCGGAGCGAGAGGCCAAACCCGCGACGAACTACAGCGTGTGTTGGGCACGACGGGGCTTGCCGAGACGGATTTGAACCGCCAATACCAGCTCCTGGGTCAGGCCATATCCAGCAGCCAATCCAATGAAGTGCTCGTGCTGGCCAACGCCCTTTGGTATCGGGCCGGCGCGCAACTGTTACCGGAATTTGAGCGCGCCAATCGTGATTTCTATCGAGCGACCATTGGCCCTTTGAACTTTTCCGATCCTTCGAGCGCGCGCCTCATGAACCAATGGGCTGCCGACAACACCCATGGCAAAATTCCGGTGATTATTCAGCCCCCGATTCCCGGGGACACGGCCATGATTCTGGCAAACGCTATCTATTATAAAGGCACATGGCAGAATCCATTCGACCCAAAGCAAACAAAGCCGCGCGGCTTTACGATGCGCGTCGGAGGGACAAAGCAGGTTCCGATGATGCAGCAAACCCGGTCTTTTGAATATCAGGAGACGCCTGCTTTCCAGGCGGTGCAATTGTCGTATACAGGCAACCACCTTCAAATGGAAGTGTTGCTGCCTGGCACCAACTCAAGTCTCCAGGAGTTGGTCTTGAGTCTTTCCGCGCAATCCTGGCACAACACGATTCTGCCCGGGTTTAAGTCGAACCGCGGCACGCTCATCATCCCCAGGTTCGGCCTTCGCTACGGAGCCAACTTGAAGCAACCGTTGAATCGATTGGGCTTGAAGGAAGCCCTGACTCCCGAAGCCGATTTTTCCGGAATGTCGTCCAGCCGCCTCTTCATAAGCCAGGTCCGCCATCAAAGCTTTGTTGATGTGAACGAGCAGGGGACCGAAGCCGCGGCGGTGACCACGGGCGTAATGGCGCTGGCATCTTTTCGTAATCAACCTCCTCCTTTTCAGATGATTGTGGACAGGCCTTTCCTCTTTTTGATCTCGGACCGGGCGACCGGTTGCATTCTTTTCGCGGGCCTGGTCCTGGAGCCGGGGTTGGCCGTGGAATGACACTGCGGCTTAGTTCTGCTGAAGGAGTTGTTCAGTCGTGCCTGTTGCTAATAGTTCATTATTAGTAAAACATTGACATCCGGGCATTTTTCTATCCAATACGCGCATGCAATTGGAATCTTTGAAGGTGTTCTGTGATTTGAGCGAAACCAAGAGTTTCACCAAAGCGGCCCAGATCAACAAAGTGACCCAGTCGGCGGTCAGCCAGACCGTCAGTGCGCTGGAGCGTCAGTTCAAGTCGCTCCTGATCGAGCGGAGCAAAAAGAATTTCCGGCTCACGCCCGAAGGGGAAGTGCTGTATGACTACAGCAAGAAAATCCTCCAGAGCTACGGCGGGTTGCAGAGCCGGTTGCAGGAAATCCAGGGTGTTCTGTCCGGTAACATTCACGTGGCAACCGTCTACAGTATTGGCTTGTACGACCTGCCGCCCTGCATCAAGACTTTCCTCCAGGAATGCCCGACCGTTAATGTCCACGTCGAATACCGGCGGGCGAACGAAGTTTACGATGATGTTCTGAGCAACATCGTGGATCTGGGCCTGGTTGCCTATCCTTCTCCGGACTCCAAACTTGAGATCGTGCCCTTGCGCAAAGACGCTCTCTTTCTCACCTGTCACCCGCAGCACCCGCTGGCAAAACTGAAGTCGATCAAGATCAAGGCCATCAACGGGCTGAAGTTCATCAACTTCGAAAAGGATATTCCCACCCGCAAGGCGCTGGACAAGATTTTCAAGGACAACAGTGTGACGGTGAATAATGTGATGGAGTTCGACAACGTCGAAACCGTCAAACGCGCGGTTGAGATTGACTCCGGTGTGGCGATTCTTCCCGAGGAAACGATCCGCGTGGAACTGGCCAACAAAACATTGGCGGCCGTGAAGCTTGAAGGAAAGTTTTTCCGCGAGCTGGCCGTAATTTACAAAAAGGGCAAGGTCCTCTCGCCGGCGATGAAGCAGTTCATTGAACTGCTCAAGAAATCACTTTAGTTGGAACCAGTTGGGTCGCTGTTCGCTGTCAATCAGCCGTCTGCCGCGCGCGACCAACTGAGCGCGCCGGCTTTTCAAGTAACCCCAGAGCACATCCACGCCGCTGGTCTTAATGCGCGCGCCCGTCTCTTTAATATCGGTCAGCATGCGATAGTGGATCCATTTACGGCCGAGCTTGACGATTTGAATGTAAAAATGGTTGAGCTTCCAAAGCTGGCCATCCGCCAGCGCCTCAGGCGTGCCGGCCTCGTGGCTTGTTCTACTCATACGCATATTAGACTCCGTCCGACCGCCCCTGTTCAATAGGGTCCCTTCTCTAGAAGTCGGGCAAAAACCACCGATTGTCGCCGGAAGAAGTTGCCCAATGAGCCTGAAAAGAATATTAGTAAGGTGTGAATTCCGGCAGTTTGTTGGCCTGGAGCTGCAACCTTCTTGCAGCGATGCTGATTGTCAGCCCTTTTTCCTCCCTCGCATCCTCTAAAGTAATCCGTCTCCGAACCCAAACCATCGTGACCCCGGCTCGAACCAATGCTGTGACGCCACAGGTGCGCACCGCGTCCAAGCCGGTTTCGGGGCTTTTCCTGGTGCAGTTTGAACAAGCACCGAATGCCTCCGACCTGGCGCAGTTAAAGGCCGAGGGAGTCTTGCTGCTCAAGTATGTACCTGAGGATGCTTATATTGCGCGGTTTCAGGGGGCCTTTCCTGAACGCGTGCGGGCGCTGAGTTCGGTTCGATGGGTCGGTGACTACCGGCCGGACCACAAGGTGCATCCGCGGCTGGCGGTCGCCGTTACGTCCGCGGGCGCCGCCGGCAGTTTGGTCAGCATTAATTTGATGCTTTCCCGTGACGTAACTCCTGACCAGTTGGGGGTTGCAAGGTCTAAAATCTCCTCCATTGACCATCAGAGCACCCTCAGACAGGGAACAATTCTGAGGGGCAAGATTCAACCCGCCCGGGTGAGCGAGTTGGCCCAGTCCGATGCGGTTTTGTGGATCGAGCAGGCACCCAAGCGCCGGTTAGTAGACGAGTTGGCCTCCAAGCTCGTGGGCGGCGATACTGGAAAAGCGGGCACACCGACGGTTACTCAGGAAATCGGGTATGGGGGCGAGGGAGTCATTGTTTGCGTGGCGGATACCGGCCTGGACACCGGGGATACAAACACCATGCATCCTGATTTGCGCGGCCGGGTTACTGGTTTTCAACCTTACGGCTCGATTGCAGACGGGTCCGACGGCTACGGCCACGGCACTCACGCTGCGGGAATTGTGGCCGGCAACGCAGCTACGGGCGAAACGGATTCCTCCACGGGCGCGTTTTACGGCCTGGGCGTGGCATCCGCCGCGAGCCTTTTCATCGAGAGAATATTCGACGACGGTGCGGCCGAGGCGAATCCCCCGCCGGCGGACTCGGACCTGACGCGAGATGCGGTCCGGCATGGCGCCACCATCGGATCCAACAGCTGGGGAAACGATGTGCAAGGAGAATACGACACCGACGCCGCGCAATTTGACGAACTGGTGCGGGATGCCGATCCTTCGACGCCGGGCGACCAGCCCTACATCCTCGAGTTCTCTGCCGGAAATGCCGGCCCGGCATCGCAGACTCTCGACAGCCCTGCGTCAGGCAAGAACGTTATCGCCACGGGCGCCTCCGAAAATGTCTCCGGGACAATGTCTCAGAACTTCGGGCTGTACGATGATGGGCCGGACACCATGGCTGACTTTTCGAGCCGCGGTCCCTGTGAAGATGGGCGGCTCAAGCCGGACCTGGTGGCGCCAGGCACTTGGATTGCATCGCTGGCTTCTTCTTCCGCGCCGAACGAGGCAGCCGTAGCCTGGTCGACGATCGATCCGTATTACGTGTACATGGGCGGGACCAGTATGTCGGGGCCACACGCGGCAGGGGCGGCCGCGGTTTTTGTGCAATTCTACCGAGCGACTCACACCAACGCGACCCCTTCGCCTGCGCTGGTCAAGGCCGCCCTCATTAACTCCGCCAACGAATTGGACCAATCGAATGGAGGCCCCGGCCCTATTCCCAATAATGACGAAGGTTGGGGACGAATTAACCTGCCCAACATTATCGTTACCAACCAGAATACGGCTCCCAGGTTTTACCAGTATCTCGATCAAACTGTGTTGCTGACCAGTGGCCAGGTTTATGAACAGCACGCTTTTGTCCAAAGCCCGGATCAACCGCTGAAGATAACTTTGGCCTACACGGATGTGCCGGGTTTCCCGGGCGCCATCCCGGCGTTGGTCAACGACCTGGATCTCGAGGTCGTCGCGCCCGACGGCACCGTCTATCGAGGAAATCAATTTGCTGCCGGTGAATCGATTGCCAATGCGCCTGGCGCCGACAACCTTAATAACGTCGAAGCCGTGCACCTCGGCCAGCCTGCGGCCGGAAACTACCTGGTCCGTGTGCGAGCCCGCAATGTGGCGGAAGACGCACGACTGGACACGGCCAGCGTCGACCAGGACTTTGCTCTGGTCATTTCCGGCGATCTGTCCAGGCCTGGTGTTGGGCTGATCCTTATGGATCGCACGAACTACACTGCGCCCGGCGTTATCAACCTCGAAGTCCTGGACCCGGCGCGCTCGGGCAGCGGCTCGGTAAACATCCTGGTCAAGAGCAGCACGGAGACCACTGGTGAGAATATTGTGCTGAGCGCGTCTGGAAATTATGGACTCTTTACGGGCGCGGTCGCAACGGTCACAGGTGCTGCCATTCCCGATGGGAAACTTGAGATTCACAACAGCGACGCGATTGAGGCTGATTACACCGACGCCGCCGGAGCCAGGCGCTCGGCTTTCGCAACCGCCCAACTCGTGCCGCCCTCGGTAAACGGCGTTTCAGTCAGTTCCGATTTGGGAATTATTACGATTACATGGCAGACGAGCGAACCCGCCGACTCCGTGGTGCTTTTAGGAACGAACGGCGTTTTCAATCGCTCGGTTACGAATGCGGACATGGTAGTGGCGCACACCATCCGGTTGCGCGGGCTTGTGGCGGGAAAAACGTATTCGTTTTATGTGGTATCCACGGATGAAGCGGGGAACGCGACGCTCAACAATAATGGCGGAGCCTTCTACAGTTTTATCGCGCTGCCCACGCCTACCATCCTGCTCGTCGATGACTATGATACCCCGGCCGAGTCGGGCTCCGGTTCGAAAGTGATCGACGATGGAGCTTACACGAATGCGATTGCTGCTGCCGGATTGAGCTTCGCTTTTTGGAAAGTCACAACGCGCGGTTCGCCGCAGCTTTCGGACCTCCAACCATTCCCCGTGGTCATTTGGAGAACCACCGACGACATCGTCAATTATGGCGTCACGCCCGACGGGTTGCCCGATCCCTCGGCCACAAACAATACGCTGACCGCGCAGCAACAGTTCATGATCCAGAATTACCTGAACGGCGGCGGATCCTTTTTCATGGCCTCGATGGGCATCCTCAGTCAGTTGGGAGATGTTTCGTTCCGCAAAAACGTGCTCCAGGTCGCGGGGTTCAAGCAAAACCCGGATCCCCCAGCCCCCTGTTCTGACTGTGACGAAGATTTCGGTGTGCCGGCCTTTGTGGGCTCCGCAGCCAGTCCGATCACCCGCGGCATGAGCGTGCCGCTGGATTACAGCAATTATCCGGCGTTCGACGATGGCTTTGGCGACGTTTATGGGCCCGATTTCTCAGACACTTTTACCCCGGGCACAAATGCCACCGCGATTGCCTTCGAATCTGTTTCAGGGAAAGCGTGCGGCATGAGTTTCCCGCGAGTCGGTTTCGACAGCCCGGGGCGTGTCGTATTTCTATCTTTTCCGCTGGATGCCGTTCCGCTCAACGGGACCAGTCCCGACAACGTCGTCGCCCTCATCCGTCAGGTCGTGAATTTTCTCGTTCCCGGAGTCAACGGCGTCGGAACCGTTTATCTGGATAATTCGGCGTATACAATCCCTGACAAGGTTACGGTCGAAGTGGGCGATCTAGACCTTGCGGGTAGCGGGCAGGCACAGGTGACTTTCTCGACCTCCAGCTCCAATCGGCTCACTCTCACGTTGAATGAATCGTCGCATCCGGGGCTTTTCCGCGGCTCGATCGTGCTGGTCGCCACAAATGCCACCGGCAACCAACTGCTCGCGCGCAACGGTGACATCCTCACCGCCTCGTATTTCGACGCCTCCAGCGGCACCAATGTCCTTGCGACCGCCCGGATTGACACGACCCCGCCGGTCATCAGCGCCGTCGCCGCCTCAGCGGACATTGCCCAGGCGCAGGTTTCCTGGATAACGACCAAGCCGTCCGATTCGCTCGTGCAATACGGAGAATCCGTGCTTCTGGATCGCACCGCTTACAACCCGGCCATTGTCACAAATCATAGTGTCAGCATCACGGGGCTCGCCGCCGATCGCACCTACTATTACCAGGTTGTCAGCCGGGACCAGGCCGGTAATACCGCCGAGGACGACAACAAGGGCACGCTTTATACGTTTCAAACGCTTCCGGCCCTGAACCCGCCCTGGTCCGACAATTTGGAAACGGGGGCCAAAGGGTGGACGGTTGTTCCGGACCCGCAAGGCACGGACATGAATTGGGTTTTGGGCACGCCGAACAACGGCCTGGTCAACGCGGCCCATTCCGGCACCAACGCCTGGGGCAGCGACCTTCAGGGCCAGCAGATTAATACGTTCGCGAGCAGTTATCTTTTCAGTCCCATCATCGACCTTTCGCGGGTGAGTCAGGCCACGCTTTCATTCTGGGATTGCTTCGATTTCAGCTCGGGTCTGGAAGAGGGCCAAATCCTGATTAGCACCAACTCGGCTGCATCCCTCACCACCTTGCCGGTGCTTTCGGATTTCAGCGGGCAATCCGCTACATCGTGGCAGCAGGAAACGCTGGACCTGACCCCCTACGCGGGCAAGACGATCCAGGTCGTCTGGGATTACGCCGGGGCGTCCATAGGATCGCCCACCTACGGCTGGTTAATAGACGATATTTCGATTACGGGCACCCAGGCGGGAACCGGAGGCACGGTTGTGATTTCCAACAACCTCAGCCAGGCGAGTTTCACGATCGATGGGCCTCTAACGCAAACCGGCTCGGGCCTGCTCACGACCATTACGAATGCCCCGCCGGGCACCTACTCGATTCAGTTCCGGGACGTTCCGTTTTACGAAACCCCGACGCCCCAGACCAATACCCTCTCGGCGAAAAGTTCCATCACCTTTGGAGGGAAGTACACATTCATTGACGCCAATCACAACGGAATTTCGGATGCGTGGGAGAAATATTACCTTGGCGCGGTGATCACCAACCGAAGCGGGTCCATCGATTCGGACGGCGACGGTATGACGGATTACCAGGAATTCATTGCCGGCACCGACCCGACGAATGCCGCTTCAAAACTGGTCTTCGTAGGCGCCGCTGTCGAGACCAACTCCGCGGTGATCTTCCAATGGTCGGCGGTTCCGGGCCGAAGTTACCAATTGGTCAGTTCCACAGATCTTGCGACCTGGACTCCTGTGACCAGTTGGATGCTCTCAAGCAAGAGCCCCATGACTTTTACCGTGACCAACCTATCCGGCGCAGCCCGTTCCTTCCGGGTCCAGGTCCGGCCCTGAGCACAAAATCCATTCACGATTCGACCTCGTTGACTAAGCTGGACTTTCGGCGCGGCCCTGCCTAAAACTGCTTCCCACGAAACTTGACTACGCTATGAAATTACACACCTCCCTGCTCGCAGGCTCAGCCGTCCTTTCGCTGGCCGCCTCCAGCCTGGCTGCCAATACCGGTTCGGCCTTCTATGGTGATGCGCCCGACGAACATCACCCCTGGGCCGTTCACGATCGGAACCGGCCCCAGCCTAAACTCGTCACCCCTGGAACTTTCAGCACCCAGGAGCAACCCGGCAAACCGCCCTCCGACGCAATCGTTCTTTTCGACGGCACCGATTTATCCCATTGGGAGGCCGATGAGGGCGAAGGAGTGCCAACCAAATGGGTCGTTAAAGATGGCGCCATGGAATGTGTTCCAGGCTCCGGCTACATCCGCACCCGGGACAAATTCGGCGACTGCCAGCTCCATGTGGAATGGGCAGCGCCCACCAAAGTGCAAGGTGAAAGCCAGGGCCGCGGCAACAGCGGCGTCTTTCTAATGGGCCTAGTGGAGATCCAGGTTTTGGACAACTACAACAATCCAACTTACGCCGATGGATTCGCCGCCTCGGTTTACGGCGTCAATCCGCCCCTGGCAAATGCCCTAAGGCCTCCCGGCGAGTTTCAAACATACGACATCGTCTTTCGCCGTCCCATTTACAAGGACGGCAAAGCCGTCGACCCAGGCCACGTCACTGTGTTTGAAAACGGAGTGGTAGTTCAGGACCATACGGCTCTCGAAGGTCCCACCGGTCATATGGCGCGCGCCAAACCAGGTTCATTCCCCGAAGTCGGACCCCTGAAATTGCAGGACCATGGAAATCCCGTACGCTACCGGAACATCTGGTACCGACCCCTGCCGCCAAACTCACTCGAAGGCGGCACCGATGGCTACCTGACCACCGAGGCTACCATGGCCAAACGTGCCGAGATTGCTGCTACGCTCCGCAGCGAGGCCGAGAAACTCAAAGACCCCTCAAACCCGGTGCCCGAAATGCTCAGGCTCGCCGAGTCCCTGGTTTACGAACACGACGATGCCGCCGCCGAACGTGCCCGGGAACTCGCCAACCAATACCTCACCAGCATTCAGCAATTGCCGCCCGATAAGCTCGCCGCCAAAAAGGACGAAATTAAACACCTTCGTGATGTCGCGCGATACCTTGCCAAGTTCGACATCATCCCCGCTGACGCCGAAGGAAAAGTGGCGCTCGAGCAGATTGTCAAAGAGCACAACTGGGATAAGAAATAAACGGCGGGGCCAACCTGCGGTTTTAGCCAGGCGCGGTTCTTATGCCGCGCCTTTTTCACGTCCGGCAGGGGGCGACCAGCCCGCGAAAGCAGCCGTCGGTACCCGCCTTTAGGCCTTTCGGCCCATTTCCGTCGGTATTAAGGTCACTTTTGCCGATTATTAGTTCCGTGAGCATCGACCAAAGGTCCGATTCGTTGGCCTTTGTTTGGGGTGAGTTGCCGGCCTTCATCGCCATCAAATGGATGCGTGCAGGCATGTAACCCTCACCCCAGCTTGTGCGCAAAACGGCCCATCGCCGGCTCGGCTCCGTGAAGGCTGGTTGACGGATCCCAAACACGTTTGCCCTCCATTGAAAGACTGATTAGGATTGAAGCTGGTTCACTGACGTCATGAGCGCCCAATCCCCCGAACCGAATCCCGCCCCGCGCAAAAAGTACGTGCGCGCGGTTGGCCCCCGTCTTCGGATCCTGCTCTATTTCATTTTCGGTTCAGTCGCGATCCTGGCGGCCAACTCGATTTATCTCAGCTCAATTACTTTTCTCGAATGGGTTAAGAACGATCCGAATACGACTTACCAGAACTGGTTTTACATGATCATGTTCGGATCGCATTTGGTCCTGGGATTCATCCTGGTATTGCCGGTCGTCATTTTCGGCCTGGTCCACATCAAGAATGCGCATAACCGGCCGAATCGTCGCGCGGTCAAGGTGGGGTACCTGCTTTTTGCGACGAGCCTGGTGTTAATCGTCACGGGTTTGTTGCTGACGCGGATCGATGTTTTTCAATTCAAGAACCTGGGTCTTAAGGACCCGCGGCTTCGATCGGCGGCCTACTGGGCGCATGTTATCACGCCCCTTCGGCGGTTTGGCTGTACGTGCTGCACCGGCTGGCCGGGCCGCGGATCAAGTGGCAAATGGGACTGCGCTGGGGCGCCGCGGTTGGCGTTGCCGTTCTGGCCATGGTGGGTCTGCACTCCGCGCATCCCCGCAAGAGCCAGATCGGGTCGGTCGAGGGAAAAAAATATTTTCTTCCGTCGATGGCTCGGACCGCCTCCGGCAACTTCATCCCGGCACGGACTCTCATGATGGACAATTACTGTCTGAATTGTCATCAGGACGCCTACAACGGGTGGTTCCACAGCGCGCACCATTTCAGCTCGTTCAACAACCAGCCGTATTTGTTCAGCGTGCGCGAAACGCGGCGCGTGGCGTTGAAACGGGACGGTAACCTGAAGGCGGCCCGGTGGTGCGCCGGGTGCCACGACGTTGTGCCCTTCTTCAGTGGCGCATTTGACGACCCCAAGTTTGACGACGTGAATCATCCAACCTCGCAGGTGGGCATCACCTGCACTGCGTGTCACGCGATTACTCACATCAACAGCACCATCGGCAACGCGGATTATACGATCGATGAACCGATTCATTATCCATTCGCTTACAGCACCAACCGCTTTCTCCAGTACATCAATCAGCAACTCGTCAAAGCGAAACCCGAGTTTCACAAGAAGATGTTTCTTAAGCCGTTCATGCGCTCGGCGGAATTCTGCTCGACCTGCCACAAGGTCAGCATTCCGCAGGATCTCAATAAGTACAAGGAATTCCTCCGCGGCCAGAATCACTATGACACCTACCTGTTGAGTGGAGTGTCTGGGCACGGCGCTCGGAGTTTCTACTATCCCGAAAAAGCCGTTCAGAACTGTTCCGGTTGCCACATGCCGCTGCAGGAATCCCGGGATTTTGGCGCCAATTTCTTTAACCCGACCAATGCGTCAGGGCGCTACATCCATGATCATTTGTTCCCCGCGGCCAATACCGGCCTGGCCTACCTTCGCAACGACGTCGAGACGGTCAAACGTGAGGATTCCTATCTGAAGGGCACGATGCGTGTCGATATTTTTGGCATTCGCGAAGGCGGAGAGATTGACGGACAATTGATCGCCCCTTTGAGGCCTGCGGTTCCGGCCCTGAAACCGGGCGGCCGATACCTGGTTGAAGTGGTCGTGCGCACAACCCGACTCGGGCATCCGTTTACACAGGGAACCGTTGATTCAAACGAAGCCTGGGTGGATGCCAAGGTCTCCGGGGGTGGAGGCAAAGTTGTCGGCCGAAGCGGAGGCATGGGATTTTACAAGGAGGTCGATCCGTGGTCGCATTTCCTGAACGTGTACATGCTCGACCGCGACGGCAATCGCATTGATCGCCGCAACCCGCAGGACATTTTTACTCCGCTTTACAATCATCAAATCCCGCCGGGCGCCGCGCAGGTTGTTCATTACGAGTTGAAAGTGCCCGAGAATCAAAAAGGGCCGCTGCGGATGGAAGTAAACCTGCAATACCGGAAGTTCGACACCATTTACATGAACTATGTCTTTGGATCCAATTATTCCAAAGGCGCGCCTTTTACGATCACAAATGACACGCCGGTCGTGACGATTGCTTCAGACCAAATCACCCTTCCGGTGCAGGGGCCCGGTTCCACCGCGGCGCCGGAAAACAAGCCTTCCGCCATTCCCGAGTGGCAGCGCTGGAATGATTATGGGATTGGCCTGTTTCTCGAGAGCACCGATCGCGGAGCCGAGAAAGGTGAACTGATTCAGGCTGCATTCGCCTTCAAACAAGTCGAGCAGTTAAGTCGGGCCGACGGGCCCGTGAACCTTGCCCGTGTTTATTTCAAGGAAGGCCGGCTTGATGATGCCGTGGCGGCATTGCAACGGGCGGTGAAGGCGAGCCCTCCGGCACCCCGCTGGACAGTCGCGTGGCTGAATGGGCTCGTAAACAAGCAAAATGGCTTCCTTGACAAGGCCATCAACGATTTCACGAGCATTCTCGAAGATCGTTACCCGGAACTGGACCAGCGAGGGTTTGATTTCAGCAAGGATTACGAGGTGATCAATGAACTGGGCCAGGCTTATTTCGAAAGAGCCAAAATGGAACGAGCCGACCATGAGAAACGTAAGGAATTTCTTGAGCGCGCGGCGGCTCAATTCGAGAAAACCCTGGCCATCGACTCCGAGAACCTCACCGCGCATTACACCCTCTCGCTGATTTACGCGGAGCTGGGTGCGGAAACGCGCGCCGCTTATCACAGGCGCGAGCACGAGAAGTATCGTCCGGACGATAACGCGCGAGACCGGGCGATCAGCATCGCTCGCCGTGCCGATCCGGCGGCCGATCACGCGGCGCAGGCCACGGTCATCTATGACCTTCAACGGCCGGGCGCCCCGGAGTTGGGGGCCGGTTCGCAAAACCAGACCCTTTCCGCAGTCCGATGAAGGTTCCGGCGCAACTCCTGTAAGCAAACAGATCATGAGCAAATCCCCCAATCCGCCCGCCGATGATCAAGACGAGTTAGTTCATTCCGACGACGCCGTGATCGGCCGGGCGGCGCGTCGTTCAGTGGTTGCGTTGGTCGCGGTCCTGATTGTCGTGGGCGTCACGCTGATCGTCCTCAAACATAAGCCGGCTCCGCCGGCGCGGCAGCTTTCCACTGTGGCCGCCCCGGTTGTTCCCGACCGGCCGCAAGCCGAGATTCCCGTGGCGCGGTTCACTGACGTCACCCATGAATCGGGAATTCAATTCGTGCACAACAATGGCGCGTATGGCGAAAAGCTCCTCCCTGAAACCATGGGAAGCGGGGTGGCCTTTTTTGACTATGACAACGACGGCAGCCAGGACCTGCTTCTCGTCAATTCAACGTACTGGCCGTGGCACGTTCCCGATGGGAAACAACCCACGACCATGGCGCTTTATCACAATGACGGCAAAGGACATTTCACCGACGTCACTTCGGGTTCCGGCCTGGACATCAGTTTTTATGGAATGGGTGTGGCAATCGGGGATTACGACAATGACGGGTTGGACGACGTATTCGTTACGGCGGTTGGCGGCAACCATTTGTTCCACAATGAAGGCGGAGGCAAGTTCAAGGAAGTAACGGCCCTTGCGGGCGTTGGCGGGGGATCAAACGACTGGAGCACGTGCGCCAACTGGATCGACTATGACAACGACGGCAAGTTGGATCTATTCGTGGGCAATTACGTGACCTGGTCCAGGCAAATCGACGCGGAGGTCGGTTATAAAATCGATGGCAAAACTCGAGCTTATGGACAACCCATGAACTTCGCCGGTGCTTTTCCTCATCTTTATCATAATGACGGGAACGGCCATTTCAGCGATGTCACCGCGCAAAGTGGTCTCCAGGTCAAGAACCCGGCAACGGGTGTGCCCGCAGCAAAGAGCCTGGGTGTGGCCCCGGTGGACATCGACGGTGACGGCTGGATCGACCTGGTCGTGGCCAATGACACCGTTCAGAATTTCGTCTTCCTCAATCAGCATAATGGGACCTTCAAGGAAATCGGGGCTGCCTCCGGGGTTGCGTTCGACAGCTACGGCAATACGCGCGGGGCGATGGGCATCGACGCCGCCTATTACCGGAATGACGATAAACTGGGGATTGCCATCGGTAATTTCGCAAACGAAATGACTGCCTTGTGCGTGGCCCAAAACCAGCCGTTGCTTTTCAGCGACGAAGCCATCCCTGAAGGCATCGGGCCGGCCAGCCGGTTGCTCCTCAAATTCGGCGTTGTTTTCCTGGATTATGATCTGGACGGGCGCCAGGATTTGCTCACCGCCAACGGACATCTCGAGCAGGAGATCGCCAAGATCCAACAAAGCCAGACCTACGCCCAACCGGCCCAGCTGTTTTGGAATGCCGGCGACAAGAGTGGCGGATGTTTCGTCGTAGTTCCTCCCGCCAAATGCGGATCGGACCTCTTCAAACCGATCGTCGGACGCGGCCTGGCTTTCGCCGACATTGACGGGGACGGTGACCTGGACGTAGTCATGACCCAAACGGGCGGAGCTCCCTTGCTTTTGCGAAATGACCAGGAACTGCATCATCACTGGATCCGGCTCAAGCTCATCGGAACCAAATCCAATCGCGATGCCATTGGCGCGTGGATCAAAGTACGCCTGAACGGCCAAACCCTTTCGAGACAGGTGATGCCGACGCGGGGTTATCTTTCGCAATCCGAATTGCCGGTCACGATTGGCCTTGGCTATGCCACCAAACCCGAGACGGTCGAGATCATTTGGCCCACCGGCGGGCGCCAGCAGGTGTCCCCGCAAGTCGACCAGCTGACCGTTGTCACGGAGGGAAAGTAGACGGCTACAGGTACGGGCTTGCCAGCCGTGCCAGGCCGTCTCGGAACCTGACCGGGATGGAACGGGAATCAACTTGTTCGAGAGTTACCTGGCGCGCCGCGTTGCGCTTGGCGTCGATGGCGATCTTCAGTCGCTTCGCAAGTTCGACGTCATAACATTCTACGTTGAACTCGAAGTTCAGCCGCAGGCTCCGCGAATCCCAGTTGGCGGAACCGAACAGCACCCAGCAGCCGTCAACGATCATCAGCTTGGAATGATCGAATGGCGGCGGGGTCAGCCAAATCCTGCATCCGTGTTCGAGCACCTGCCACCACATCGCCTGTGACGCCCATTGCACAAACGGCAGATTGCTCCGGGACGGCAGGATGATATCGACTCGCACGCCCCGCATCGCGGCGACCGTCAGGGCCGAAACAACGGCCCGGTCCGGCACGAAGTATGGCGTCACGATCTCGACGGAATGGCGCGCAATCGAGAGCGCCCCCAACAGGGTCCAGCGCAGTTTCTCGAAATCTTCATCCGGCCCGTCGGTCACTCCCCGGGCAAACACGTCGCCGGCGGGGACGGGTTTGGGGAACCAGGCTTCACCGCGCAGCGACTCGCCGTTGCTGAACAGCCAATCGTCCGCGAAGGCCTCCTGCATCTGGCCAACGACGGGGCCTTGGACTTTAAAATGAAGATCCTGCACGGGGCAAGGGGGGTTGGCTTTTAGACAATTGCCGAACCGAATATTCATTCCACCGGTAAAACCCACTTGACCGTCGGCGACCATGATTTTGCGGTGAGTCCGCAAATTCATCGCGAGCACGCGCCCCATGCTGAACAAAGGGAGGAACCGTTCGTACGGCACACCTTCCTGACGGAGCACACTCAGGATTGTGGGCCACGAATAGCGTGTGCCTGCGGCGTCGATAAGGACCCTGACTTCAACGCCGCGGCGGTGCGCTTCTCCAAGCGCCTTTGCAAAGGCCAACCCGATTTCATCGCGGTCGAAGATATAGGTCAGCAGTGATACGGATCTTCGGGCTTGCTGAATGGCTTCGAGCATCGCGGGAAAGGCCTCATCGCCGTTGATCAGTGGTTCGATTCGATTTCCCGGCAATAACGGGCGTTCCACGACATTGTTGACTACGCGCGCCAGCATTTCCAAATGGCTCTTCTGCGCAGGCAAACGCCGATGCAGGTCTTCGGGTGAACACTGCGGTTCGGTTTCGGGGGCCCGGTATTTTTCGAAGCTTGAACGAAGGACTGTTGCCCGGCGCCGCACGCGATTGATGGCGAACATGAAGTACAGCACGGCGCCTACCAGCGGCACCATCCACACAAATCCAACCCAAGCGATCGCCGATCGGGAATCGCGCTTATACAAGATGGCGTGACCC
>Ga0209062_1003948_pt1 | contig 16308 bp, 10 predicted proteins | sample Coa_R2_2_FD_187158 | JGI IMG/M metagenome (GOLD analysis project Ga0209062, IMG submission 187158) | Surface soil microbial communities from Centralia Pennsylvania, which are recovering from an underground coalmine fire - Coalmine... | ecosystem: Environmental > Terrestrial > Soil > Unclassified... | reverse complement strand
GCGCGGGGACAATCCTAAACTTCAGCCCATTCCATCCGAAAAGATCAGTGAGCGGCGAATCGGCGGCCACTCTCCGGTATCGCCGGTGCGGCGGCGTGATCGGAGGCATGCCGCCGCTTCCGCCGCGGCCCTGGTCAGCGCATGGTCCTGCCCGAGCGGTTCGTGCGCTATCCTGGGGATCTCCTATGGACCTCCACCTCGTTCCGCTCGAACTGCCCGAGGGCGGCAATCTCATCCTCGGCCAGGCTCACTTCATCAAGTCCGTGGAAGACATCTACGAGGCCATCGTCAATACCGTCCCGCAGATGAAATTCGGCGTTGCCTTCAATGAGGCTTCCGGGCCTTGCCTCACGCGTGTTGACGGCAACGACGATGCCCTCAAAGCACTTGCCGCGAAAAACGCATCGGCGCTGGCCGCCGGCCACGTGTTCGTGCTCGTGATCCGCGAGGGCTATCCGATCAACGTGCTGGGCCGCATCAAGGACGTTCCGGAAGTCTGCTCGATCTTCTGCGCCACCGCCAATCCCGTGCAGGCCGTGGTGGCGCAGTCGGAGCAGGGGCGCGGCGTGCTGGGTGTGATCGACGGCTTTCCGCCGAAGGGTATCGAGACTGCCGAGGACGCGGAGAAGCGGCGCGGCTTTCTGCGGGCGATCGGGTACAAGCGGTAAACGTCACATCGGCTCGACCGCGTGCGTCTGGTCCACAAAGATCAGGCCGTCGTACAGCGTGCCCGGCGCGAGCGGCAACAGGCTCTCGTCCCACCATACGCCGGTCTGGTGGAAGAGGTGCGGCTGCGCCAGCCAGTTCGCGAGCGGGCCTTCCGGCAATCGCGAGAGATCCAGGAAGTATTGCGGGATGCCCGCGGCGCCGAGCACCGCGCCGCCGCTGCCTCCCGGCGCGGGCGGAGCCGTATGAACCATGGGTTCGCCATCCGTCACCGCGCGCAGCTCGCCCGTGCGGAAGGCATAGCCGATGGTGTACAACTGCTTGCCGTAGCGCCGCCGCAGCCACTCCGCCATGCCGCCCGGCGTGGCCGCCACGTTGGCGTTGTGGGTCCAGAGCACGATCTTTTCCGCCGGATGCGCCTCGGCGGCGAGCCATTCCAGGTTCGCCGCCAGAGCCTCGCTGCGGTATGCCGCGCCTTTGCCCGGCATTTGCATGGTGCGGGATTGCCAGGTCACCTGCGCCGCCTGGCGCGCGTCGCGCCAGAGTGCGGGCGAGGATGCCGCCACGAGGTCGCGATGCTTCGTGTCGAGCATCCGGGCTACGCCCGCCGCGGCGGTAGCGGCGCGCGCCGGGTCGCGGGCTTCCGAGTAAGCGAGCCCGGCGGGGCCGGCCTCCTCGGGCGCGTATCGTTTCAGGTAATCGATCACGAGGCGCTCGGCCGCGGGCGAGGGCGCGATATCGATGCCGGCGAAGCTCACCGTCGCGTGCGGCCCCGGCGCCGCGTTCCAGGCGCGCATCTGCCGCACCAGGTCGAGCATCTGTGGAATCTCCCAAGGCCAGGCATTCAGGCTCTCGATCGCCGCCTGCGGATCGCCCCGCCCGGTGCGGATGTACTCATCCATCGCGCGCGCTTCGGCCCAATTGGCCTCGATCGCAACTACCGTGAAGCCCTCGCCGCGGATCAGCCGCTCAATGATGCGGCGGTTGAGCTCGGCGAATTCGCGCGTGCCGTAGGTTGCCTCGCCCAGCGCCACGATCCGCGCCGGCCCGGCTGCCGCGGCGAGCGCGTCCATCCCCTCGGGCAGCGGCACTGCCTGCTGGCGCAATTCGGCAACGACCGCCTGCGCCGCCTGTGGGCCGGTCGCGGAGGGCTGGACTTCCGCTTCGATCAGGACCGATTGCTTCAGCTTCCAGCCTTGCGCTGTGCGCGCCCAGGTGTCGCGGCTGGCCGAATCCACGGTTTGGGAAAAGGCGGGCGAGGCGACGCTGGTCTCGTTCCGCACCCACACCACGGCTTGTTCGGCGCTGCCGCGCACGGCGGTGACCGCCGATCGCGAACGGTACTGTGCACCCCGCCGCATCTGCTCGCGCACCTGCTCGACGAGCGAGGCGAGCGGCTCGCTCCTATCCGGCATACGCACCTGAGCGCCGGGGAGCGCGAACTTCGCGATCTCGTCCGCGTTGCCGGCGGCGTACGCGCGATCGATGCGGGCGTAGACGGCCTCCAGCGCCTGGCGCAGGGCGGGTTCGGACGGGGCCACGCGGTCGAGCGCCTCCTCGTCCACCCACGCGCGCGCCCGGCCGGAGAGCAGCAGCCCGAACTCGATGGACTCGGCATCGGCGGGGACATCACCTTCGATTTCGGCCATGGACCATTCGCGCGCCACGATGGGGCGGTCGCCCATATCATCGTAAAAGCCCGGCTCGCCCCCGCGCCGGTTGACGCGCATCCATAGTCGCGCCCGGCCGTCCGGGCCGGCATCTTCCAGGCGCACCGCGGCGCGCAGCCGGACCGCTTGCCCGCGGTACGGGGCCGCATCCACCTTACGCGTCAGGATGCCGGCTTTGCGCGTCTCTTGCTCCGGCGTGGCGAGCACAGCGCAGGCCGCCGACCGGCAGCCCGCATGCCGCACCTCCACCGTGTAGCCCGACGCCCGGGACTGCGGAGCGAGCGACCAGTTTGTTTGCGCGAACAACAGGGTGGGTAGAAGGACCAAAACCTTGACCCGGAAGAACGGAGGGCGCGGACGCACACGGAGAAACTGCCGAAACTTCTCCCGTGTACGGCATGCAGAGGTTCGACGCGGAGCGAGGGAATGGAGCGGGGTGGAACCCGCCCGGCGGCGAGGAATGGTTGCCGAAGACAACGAGGGCGCCGGGACCCGCCCGGCGGTGAGGAATAGCTGCCGAACACACGAAGGGCACTGAGGCAAGCGGAAAAACCTAAAGAATTTCTCCGCGTAATCTCTGTGTCCTCTGCGCCTCTGCGGTGAGAACAATCCCGCTACCTTCTACCGAACCTTCTCCCCGTGGACGGCATCCGGAAGCTGGGCGCGGGCCGTGGGCGCGGGGCGGAGCGGAAGCCGCCGCCAGGCGGCGAGGAATGGCTGCCGAAGCGCTTGGGCGCGGATTCGCCGCCCGGTGTCGCGAACGGCGTGCTGCGGAAGCTGCCGCTCTTGCTGGCGAACGGCGAATTGCGGAAGCCGCCGCTTCTGGCGTAGCTGCTGCCGGAGTAGCGGTCGTAAGTCGACGAGCCCTGTGTGCCCCATTTGGGCGCGGAGCTGCTTTCGTCCCGTCCGTAATACGTCTGGCCGCGCGAGCGGTAGTCGCGGTACTGCTCGTAGTCGTAGCGCGGCAGCGGCTCGTAACGATGGTTGAACAGCAGATCGCGCATCAGCGCGTACTGCCCGTAGAAGACCCAGAAATCCCGTCCGTCGCGGTGCTCCCAGTAGCCGTACTGATTGCGCTCCTGTCCCGGCGGCGCCATGTAGGCGAAGCCCGGCGGCTGCGGCACGCGCTCGGCCTCGGTGTCGTACTTGCCGGCCGGCTTGTGCTCGATCGACATGCCGAGGTCATTCTTCAGCGCGTCATAGCGGGCCTCGGACACCTCGACCCAGTCCTCACGCGACGTGGTCGCGCCGCCGACCGGCGTGGACACCGTGCGGATCTCCTCCCGGTAGGTGTGGCCGTGCTTCTCCATATCGACCAGCACCTTGTCCCAGGCGGTGTTCAACTGCGCGATCAGCCCCTCGATTTCCGTGCGCTTCTGCGGCAGCAGGGCGGAATCGGTATGGATGCGGTCCGCGGCGGTGACGAGCGACGCCGTCTCGGCCGCGGGCAGGTGGCCGGCGGCGGCCAGCTCGCGCGCCTTCGCCGTGGATTGCCAGAGCGATTCATCCTGCGCCTGACGCTGCTTGATTTCGGTGTTGAACCGGGTTTCGAGATCGCCGCGCTTATCGGGCCACTGCGTCTCCGCCTTCTGCACATCGGCCGCAAGCCCGGCGGGGTCGAAGGACCGGATCATCCGGTAGTCGCGCTGCATGCGCGCGACGGTTTCGGGAAGCTGCTTCTTCAGCTCGACCCAGTGGTCCGCGTCCTTTTGGATGGCGAGTGCCTGGTCGAGCCCGGCCATGCGGGCGGTGCGCTCCTCGCGGAGCAGCGCGGCGGCGCGGTCGCGATCCTGACGGCGGTTCTGCTTGCGCAGCGCCTCCAACTGCTGCATGTCGCGCTCGGCCGTCTGGAGGCTGCTCGCGGCGGCGTTGAGCTCGACCGGCCACTTCTGGCTGGCCGGGATGCCCTGGAAAAGCTCGGCCTCGGAAGCAAGATCGCGGCTGACTTCCTGCTGCGCGCCCTTCACCTGGCGCTCGCTGCCGGCGAGCGCCGTGCGCTCGCTATCGATCTGGTGGCGCAGATCGCGCGGCAGGGCATCGAGGCCGAGGAACGGCACCACAACCAGCGCGGTCCCCAGGATAGCGGCGGCGACTTTTAAACCTTCCCGGCTCATGGCTTACGATTTCCGGTAAATCGTCACATCGGCTGCGGGAATCTGGCGGTACAGGCTGACGGAGAAGGGCTCGCCCTGCGGCTTGCGCACAGCCAGCAGTCCGCTGCCGTTCTGTTCGCGGAATTCCCAGTAGTAGAAGCTCTCCTGCTGCGGATAGCCGCCGGCCTGGTCGCTGCGGCTGGCGGTAGCTTCCGTGGATTGCCGCCAGAGCCAGTCGGAGTTGTCGAAGCCGAAGGAATCGGCGGGGTTCTGCCGCTCGTCCATCTCCGCCAGGTCCTCTTCGGAAAGCCCGAGATCCTGGATGGTGAGCTTGCGCGGATCGGTGCGCAGCCAGACCTCGACATCCTCGGCGTTTTCGACGCGCATGGCGACGCGGCGCTCGCGGTACATGCCGCTCACCTCGATCCAGGTGCGCGAGCCGGCGCGGCACGATAGGTAGCGGTCGGCGGTGAAATCGAGATCGCTCATGTTATCGCCGGCGCCGGCCACCGAGATTACATCGCCCGCGCGGGCGTCGGTGGGGCGCAGATTGGCCAGGTCCGGCTGCGGATAGGAGGGGGTAGCGGGAAGCTGCGGATGTCGTTTGAAGATGTTCATGAGAACCACCACGAAGAGGACGGCGAGAATGGCTTCGACCGTGAATGTCATCTTAAGCAAAGGGCAGGCGAGACGCCTGCCCTACCTCATGCGTTCGCCTTTTCGCCGGACTTCTCCACGGTGATGGTGGCGGAGGGCGCCGGCAGTTCCTTGGGCATGTCGGGCGGCGGCACCTTGCGGCGCTCGGCTTTCAGCGCCTCGAGCTCCGCATCCACGCTGTGGCCGCCGAGCTGAGCGAACTGCGCCTCCAGGTCGTCATCCTTGCCGACCGCGCCGAGCTGATCGAACGCCTTGGCCGTAGCCTCTTCCTTGGCGACCGATTCTTCGAACCGGTTGAGCGCGGCGAAGGCGTTATCGGCATTGCCCACGCCGGACATGGCTTCCGCCACCTTGCGCTGCGCCAGGGCCGCGTTCTTGCGCGCCACCAGCGTGCCGGCCGTGCGCTCGCCCTCTTCAATCTTGCGCTTCAGTTCGAGCACCTGCTGCTTCAGCTTGTCGCTGGCCTGCTGCGCCTGCGCCACGGACGTCTGCAGCGCCGCGACCTGCTTATCGGCCTCCGCCTTTTTCGCCAGGGCCTTGCGGGCGAGGTCTTCGTTGTTGGCGTCCAGCGCCATATTGGCGCGGTCCTTCCACTCCTGCGACTGCCGCACGTACTTCTGGTACTCGGCATCCAGGCGGTTGTAGTTGCTCATCGCCACGGCCGAAGCCTGAACGACCTTGTTCAGTTCGCTTTTCATGTCGGCCACGGTCTGTTTCACCGTGGCTTCGAAGGTGGCGTCCTCCAGTACATCGACGCCGGCGTTCGCCTGCCCGCGGGCCACGCGGCCGACGCGGGCGAAAATGTCGGATAAAAATGCCATATCGTTCCTCCTCCGTTACTGTCCCAGATGCCCCAGCAGCCGCCGCGCCGTCATAACGTCCACCAGCAGGAAATGGACGCAGGAAAGGATATCGTCCTCGTCTTCCGGGCCCATATCCTGCAGCTTGCAGAAATTATTGAGCGTCACCGCGACTTTGCCGTCGCCGGCATTATAGAGCTGGAAGTGGGAGGTCGAGATGCCGTTGGCGGCATCGAGCATCTGCCGCATAATGGCGGGGGTAATCGCCGATTCGGGGACGACGGTGCAGGTGAGGGAAAAGAAGCAGATATCCCCTTCCAGCACCGCCTGCAGCGCGACCCCGCTATCCACCTCACGAATTTTCAGCGTATTGGACGCCGCTTCGGAGACTTCGTATCCCCGCTCCGCGAGCAGCGCGTGAATTTGCCCCAGATAGGAGCTCGTAGTGGCTGTCATAGTTGGGAAAACTCTCCTTTGGGTTTACGAGGAACGGCGCGCCGGAGTTCCGTGGGTTTTCCGGGCGGAAATACCATTGTATCGTGGGCTGGTGCGCCTGGCTCCAGTTTTCGAGTAGCAGGGGCGCGCCGGTCTACGGTAGCGGATCTTTGGCCGAAGGTGGATCCACCATCCGGCCGCGAATTCCGGCGGCTTCCGCCGCAGCCAGCAGGCGCTCCGTCCCTGGGATTACTGACCAGACCCCATCATGTAGATCTTTCCCGAAACTGGCGCCGCAGTCTTCCAACGGATTCCAAATCCAGCTCGCGCGTCTCGCGATGCAGGATACAAGACATTTCCGCTATGCAGACCGCCGAAGAGTACAGACCGGTGGCGCGTTGGGCAGAGCGCGAACCGCCTCTCCATCGGGTTCATGCAGATAACACTTCGCGATGCAGGCGGTATCGAAGTGGAGGATCAAGAGCGGTCTTCTTCGAGGATTCGCCCGCTGTCCATGGTTACCGGCAGACTGCGGATGAACTCTTCGCGATCCGGCAAACGCCGGGTGGGGCGGTGCGCAGGCAAGGGACGAATCCCGGCTACGGGCGGGCCGTTCTTCTCGATCACGAAAGTCTCTCCCTGTGCGGCCTGGGCCACAATTTGGCTGGTCTTCATGTGCAGATCGCGGACGGAAGCCTTGTGTGCCCTCGTGTGTCACATTTGTGACACGTGGGCAATCCATGCCAGCAACCTGCGCAGGCTCAGGGTCTGCGCTTCTCAAAACTCCACTAGTTTCTTCAGGTTCCGTCCGCAGATCCGGCTCGCCTCCAGTTTGTTCCCGCCCGGCCCGGGCCAGTGGGTTTCGAGGCTGATCCAGCCGCGGTAGCCGTCGGAAACCAGGGCCGCGAGCTGCCCCTTCCAGTCGATGGCGCATTCGCCCAGCGGGCCGAACGTGGGGGTGTGGCCGGTGACGAAGCAGTCCTTGGCGTGGACGTGGACGATGCGGGCCGGCGGCAGCAGCCGGTAGCCTTCCGGAAACGGGTTCTCGCCGGCCACCAGCGCGTTGCACGGGTCCCAGACCACCTTCAGATTCGGATGATCGAGCGCCGCCAGCAGGCGCGCGGTTTCCGCCGCCGTCGCGATGTTGCAGGCGTGCTCGTTCTCGAGCCCGATGGTCACGCCATGGTCCGCCGCCTGGTCGGCCAGGCCGCGCAAGGCCGCCACGATCGCGTCGAAGCAGGCCTCCGGCCGGACGGTGCGCCAATAAGAGAACACCCGGATGATCCCAGCGCCGGTGCGGCGGGCGATCTCGAAGGCGCGCCCGGCCAGGCGCGGCTGATCCGCGAAGGTGTGGCTGGAGGCGAAGACATCCTGCTGGAAGCGCGCATCGACCGCCGGCGCGTCGGGCAGGACGCATTTGAGGAGCGGCGAGGCGATGGAGATAATCTCCAGACCGGCCTCGCGGACCATGGCGGTGGCGCGGTCGAGCTCTTCCTCCGTCAGGTCGAGGATGTTCTTGCCGAACACCATGCGGAGCTCCGCCCCGGTCATGCCGATTTCGGACATGTTGGCGAGGGCGGTCGAGAGGTCGGGAGAAAACTCGTCGGTAATGGCGGCGATGCGAAAACGCTGGGACATGGAAGGCTCATTATAGCGGCGGGCACGATGGGGCGGGCAATGAGAGAATGAGGGACATGCCGCAAATCGCAACTTCTGTGGAGAATGTGCCGCACTCGCGCATCCGGGAAATCGGCGAGATCGCCATGGGGATGCAAGGCGTGCTGCGCCTGTACTTCGGCGAATCGAACCTGCCGACGCCGGAGTACATCAAGCGTGCTGCCGTGCGCGCGCTCGAAGACGGCTACACGTTTTATACGGAAAACGCCGGACTGCCCTCGTTGCGGCGGGCCATCGCGGCCAATTATCTCCGCCTGCACGGAGTGGAGCTGGACCCGGCGCGCGAGATCGTGGTGACGGCTTCGGGCGTGCAGGCGCTGAACCTGGCCATCCGCTGCGTGCTCGACCCGGGGGAACGCATGCTCGCGCTGACACCCGCGTGGCCCAACGGCAGCGCCAGCGCGATGATGGCCAATGCCGAGGTCGTGCAGATCCCGCACCCGCTCTGCGGCGGCCGGTACCGCATCGACTTCGACGCGCTCGAAGCGGCAGTGACGCCGCGCACGCGCCTGCTGCTCTACACCTCGCCTTCGAATCCGCTGGGCTGGGTCGCTACGGAAGCCGAGCAGCGGGAACTGCTCGAATTCGCCCGCCGGCACGATCTGTGGCTGCTGGCCGATGAAGTCTACGACCGGCTCTATTATCAGGCGGACCGGCCGGGCGGGCCGGCGCCCTCCATCCTGCGGCTTGCCACGCGCGAGGACGCCGTGATGGTGGTGCAGTCGTTTTCGAAAAGCTACTGCATGACGGGCTGGCGGGTGGGCTGGCTGGTGGCACGCGGGGATGCAGCGGCCAAGGCCACGCAGTTGAACGAGTTCATCGTCTCGCATGCCCCGACCTTCGCGCAGAAGGCCGGGGAGACGGCGCTGGCCGAGGGCGAGCCGGAGCTGCTCTGTATGCTGGAGCGGCTGAAGCAGAACCGCGAGCTCTGCCTGCAAGCGTTGCGCGCGATGCCCGGCTTGACCGTGCCGGAGCCGGAGGGCGCCTTCTACCTGTTCCCGCGGGTCGAGGGCCTCGAAGATTCCTTCGGCTTCTGCCGGCGGCTGCTCGAGGAAACGCGCGTCGGGCTGGCGCCCGGTGTGGCCTTCGGCGCGGGCGGCGAGGGCTCGATCCGCATCTGCTACGCGGCGGAACCGTCCGTACTGGAGCCGGCGATGGAGCGCCTGGCAGGGTTCCTGCGCGCGGGCAGCTAGGGCCGCGGCTGGCCGCCGTCCGGTTCGGCTGCCACTGCTATTCCTGTTCCTCGTCTTCGTCGCAATAGGAATCGGGAGTCGGGGTGCACTTGGGCGGTTTGGGTGGCTCGCGGACACGCAGCCATAGCGGATCCCATTGGACGCCATCACGCTGAAGCTTGCCCAGCGTCCGGCCATTCGGCAAAGTTGTGCTATCGGTCATCACCTGAATATCGAGACCTTTCGTGGGCTCGCTGAGCGTTTGCAGGAAGGGATCGATGCGGCGGTTCGGTCCCAAACGCTGAACGCGCATCATCGTGCAGAAAACCGCAAGGGCGTCCCCTTCGGGCACGATCGTAAATAGCACGTATGCCGGTTGGATGTTTTGCGGATTGGTGCTCTCGTTGTCCAGTATCCAGCGGCCGCGCTCCTTGGAAACCAGGCGCGCTCCACTCGCCAGCCGCACCGACTTCGAATCGAACGCCTTTCGGATATCCAGGTGCAGATCCTGCCTCACCGACGCATCCAACGCATCCGCGAGAGCCGATGGGAGCGAAAACATATAGACACCGTCCGGCCCTGACACCAGAGCGCCGGTGAGGTTCGCGCCCTGGAGCTTTGCATCGGTAAAATCGGCGCCCGCCAGAAAAGCGCCTTGGAGGTCGGACTCAGACCTGGTTTGCGGGTGAGGCTGCAATTTCGCTCGCGTCAATATGGTTTGTGTCAGGTTGGCGTTCGTCAGGATCGCCCCCCGCAGGTCGGCGTTGTCGAGGTCGGCGCCCGCCAGGTTCGCCTGGGCGAGTTTGATGCCTATCATTGGGGCGCCTGCCAGGTGCGGCCGCTCGCCGCTGTCGCCGATGTAAATCTGAACGCGGTTTGCGGTTACATTTTCGAAGTTGGCGTCCGTGAGATTGGCGCCGACGAGATAGGCGTCGCTGAGGTCGGCATACTTCACGTCCGGCGGGATGGCGGGATCTGCTTTCGGACAACCGTGAGCGCCGAACTGCGCTCCGCTGAGCTCAGCATCCCCGAACTGCGTGCCCTGGAGGCCCGCGCCCTTGAACCAGGCGTTGTCGAATCTCGATGGTGTCTTTACGCCGTCGATGGTGGCGGGGTTAAAATTGGCGTTCGACAGGTCGACGCCATCCAGCAGAGCATCGCGCGCGTCCATGCCGGTCAGATCCGTTTTCTCCAGGTTCCGGATGGTCGCACAGGTGAGATCGAGCGCAGTCCAGCGCTTTCCGAACAGGCCCGCCTGAAATGTGGCGCCGCGCATTTGCGTGCGGTTTTCCGGATCGGTCGATGCGATCAACGGCCTTGCGGCGATGGCGCGAGAAAGGTCGCAACCGCAGAGGTCGGCGCCGGTGACGTTGGCGCCGCTCAGGTCCGCACCATCGAACTTCACGCCTTTTAATATGCTTCCGGTGAAATTGGCGTTGGTCAGATTGCGGTTGCGCAGGTCGAGGCCAGTCAGCACCGAGTACATCGCCTGAAGACCGGAGAGGTCCGTGGGGAGTTCGGTGAATTCCGCACCGGTGAGATCCAACAGGCTCCAGTCGCGGCCAAGCAGGTGGAACGGGATTTTCGCGTTGACAAAGCTGGTCTTGCGGAGGCCCGGCCGTGGGCTGTCGCCGGTATAGAACCTCAACTCCAATCCGGGCCCGCGAGCTACCCCGCGGAGGTCTGCGCCGTCGAAAACGGCGCCATCGGCCCTCGTCCTGAAAAAGCGGCTGTCACTGAAGTTGACGCTGCGGAACTTCGTGCCGTCCAGGACCAGGTCCAGTAGCCTCGCGCCCGCCATCTGCGCGCGGTCGAACGTGGCATTCTTGAGACTGGCTGTGCCAATCGTATCCGGAAAGAACAGGGTATTCCGGCAATCCGCGCCGGTGAGATTGGCCTCCGTGAGATCCGCTATGTACTTGCCGTTCGACAGGTTGGCTCCGGCAAGGTTGGCGCCGCGCAAAACGATCGTCTCCCGCGCTTGGTTCCTCAAGTCCGCAGATCGCAAGTCCACGCCTGCCAATTGAGGCCGGCGGGCCGCGATCGCGACTTCCCACTTCACACGTGGGGTCGGCGACAGCCACAGCCTCCACCTGCCCCCCCAAATATGATTTCCCACCTCCAGCCAATACGTGACCTTCCCGCCCGCTTCCCCCGGCAACGAGTAATCCAGTCGGATAGAGATTCCCAGCGGCCCCGGAGCGATTTCGCCGGAGAACCGCATCGGCGTGCCCTGCCCGACTGGAGCAAGATGTCCCCATACCGCTTCGCCGGACCGGTTCGGCGCGGGGCCTGCGCTCACATTAATTTCCCGCTCTTCCGGCCAGGTCCTGAGAACTGCGGTGCGCCGCTCGGGATCATTGAGCACCAGGTATAAACGGAAGATCGCGAACTGGCTGGCCGGGGAAATGGCGGCCGCTCCTTCCCTCCAGCACGGTTCGCCACCCTCCACGGCGAGGAAGCCGCTCCTTCCTTGATGATTGAGGCGAAAGCTGACGTTGCCGAGGTATTCGTAGTCCATGGCGGCTGCTCCTTACCGCCTGGAACGTGATGTTTTCCGCGGTGCTGATTTCTTCTTTACCGGCGCCTTCTTTTTTGCTGGCGCCTTCTTTTTTGCTGGCGCCTTCCTCTTTGCCGCCGCCTTGGCCTGCGGAGCGCTCTTCGGTTCGGACGGGGCCCATTGACTCACCGACGGTTCGGGTCGCCCGCCCGGCCCCAGCAATCGCTCGTAGTTGAGGGTGTGGAGGGTCCGCCAGTGGTCCACCGTAATCTTCGCCGCGTTGACGCCCGGTTCGCCCGCGCGGCGGGGTGTGCGCGCCAGCCACGAGCCGTCCGGACTGTAGATGTCGAGCCGGTAATCTGCCGCCGTAGCTCCCGGCCGCACATACGACAGGACGTAGACGAATCCCTCGGGCTCGGCCGCGATGTCGAGATACTCGATGTTGGCCGAAGGCGGGTCGTGCAGCGTCATGGTGGCGATCAACTGCCGTACGTTGAGCGAGCCGTCGTCGTTTTTTTGGATGCGGAGCGTCTGGACGTTGGTCGAATCGCGAACGATCCACTGAGTTCCCGCCGCCCGAATCTCGACGGTATAGGCCGGCGCGGTTCGCACGGCAATCTCATTTCCTTCCATGCGCGCATCGTATGCGAGGGATTGTGCGCGATCTTCGATCCGCCAGATCGCGCCTTCGCGGATCGGCGTGACTGCCGAGTCGCCGGACAGGGCGATGCCGCGCCTCTTGAAACCGTCAACGACGGCTGCCGAAACACTCCCTCCGCGATCGAGGTCGCTTTTGACGGCCGGATCCAGGTAAACGCGCGGCGCGATACCCGGAGGAACGGCAGCCTGCAGCGCCGCCGCCAGCTCCGGCGTCACCTGGCGGCCGTCCAGGCCGGCCGCGAATTTGGCCGCCACCTGGAACGTGAGACTGCCGGCGAATGCCTGTGCCGCGTTGCCGTGAATGTCGAATGCCTGCACGCGCGCGTTTCCCTGCTCCAGAACCAGGATTCGGCCATCGGCGGTGACCGTCATCGCCTTCGGGCCATTCATCAGACTTTCCTCGATGCCCGGTCCGCTGCGCAGTATCGCCACCGGCGCTTCCGCATCCGGAACGGCGGAGGCGGGGAGCTCGAGGACTTCCATTTTGTGATTCTGATAGCTCACCCCGATGGCGTAGCCGCGCGGATGGATCACAACCGCGTCCAAATTCGGCTGGTTGAACACGCCGTAGCATTTTCCGGTTGCGTAGTCGAAGGTTCCGGACCCCTGGGAGAAATCGACATAGCGCAGGTACGCGCGTCCCGGCTGGCGAGGATCCAGGTAGAAGTTGCGGGGGCTGTATTCAGGGCTCGGATAGGGATACGCCGCGATCCGCGATGGCTGGCGCTTCAAAACGTAGAGCATCGTTTGGCCAGACCCGAGCTGCCATTCGACGCCCTTGGTCACGATCCTCCTGCTGTCCGGGGCGGTCCGCTGTGCCGCGAGGAACGGCTGCCGCATGTCCGCCGTTACGGAGGCGCCTGGGCCATCGAGCGCGGACTGCAGGGAGAGCGGGAATGTGGCGATGGGCACGGGTCCGAACTGATCGAACGCGAGATACGGCTGGCTCGAAAACACCCGCGATGGCTGCTTCATTCCCGCTTCAGGGTCCAGCCCCGTGTTGATCACCTGGAACGCGTAGGCTTGTCCGTTGGTCTTCTCGGAGCCGAAATCCATCGGAAGGTTCTGGCCCGAAGCCATCCACGTATAGCCGACGCGGAACGCCTGGTTGTTACTGGTGATGTTCACCAGGCGGCTGATGCTGTGGCTCGCATCGATGGCGCTTCCGGCGCTGCCAACATCCGGCGGCGCCGTCGGCGTTTCGGTCCAGAGGTGTTTCCCACCGGAGTAGGACAGCTTGCGTTTGTGCGCGTAAACGGTATTCGCGTCCAGCGGGACCAGCTTTTCCACAATTGACCCGCTGACCGAGAGCGTGGCCGTGCCGCTCGCTCCCACCGCCGCGACCCAGTCGCCGGTCCAGACGCCGCAGAGCCAGCCGGTTTCCGAGTACAGGTTCGCGGTCACTTGAATCTGCACCTCGGCGCCGGCGGGCACGCCCGTGAATGTGTACTCGATCGGCGCGCCGGCTGCGGGCCTGGCCAGTGCCCGCTGCGCGATGCTGACGCCTGTCGAGTGGGTCACGATCAGGTCGTAGCGCGCGAAGTTTTCCGGCCACCGCCCGTTGCGTGTCGGATCGGGCGTCACCGTGATTTTCACGTCGATGGCGCGCGAGAGTTCCAGCGTGTATACCCGGGGAGATTGCAGCACCGCAACGGTAGTGGAAATCAGGTTGCCGCCCGCGGCGGTCAACGCCAGCACCCGATACACCCATCCGGCGATCGGTATCGACTGTGCCACCTGCTGTCCCACAACACGCTCGGCAATCTTCTGCGCCACAAGAGTGAGGCCTTTAGCGAAAATGACCGCTCCGATGGTGGCAGCAGCCTTCTTGAGCAGAAACTCGGGGGTCATGCTGCGCCGCCACTCCGTGCCCAACTCGCCCGCGGCGACGCTCAGCAGCGTCTCCAGAAGGAGGGGGTTTGTGAAGAGGCCGAAATACCACGCGGTGGAATCCAGACCTACTCCGAACGCGATCATCAACGAGGGGATTCCGTAATTCAGCACAGACGTGCTGATCAGCCCCACTCTAGCCACGTCCGGCTCATCGGCCCCGATGCCCAGGCCTCCCAGGTAGATTTTCGCCTTGACCGCGCCATCGGGAAACGGAAACGAGAGTGTCAAACGGTCGGCGGGCAGGGGAATGCCCATCACGGTTCCAACAGGCCGGATGAAGTTGATATAACGGATCGTCGGCGCCGGGGGGAACGACCGCTCGATTCCACGCTGCTCCCATTCGGGCGTTGCGATCGCTGTGCCTTTCTCATCGAAATACTGAACATAAGCCCCCAGGCAGCGGTTCGCCGTGTTTTTCAGGTATAGGTGCGCGCCGCTTGTGTCGTAGGCGACATTGTCCGACACCTCGATTCCGTACCCTGACCCCATATTCGCGAGCGTCCAGTTGAACGTCTCTCCGGCCTTCAACCCACCGCCGGATTTCCGCAACACCGGAGCCTCGGTCTGCTGTTTATCGTGTGTGACGGGGATTCCCAGGTTGCGCTGCCAGACCGCTCCGTGCAACGCGGGGTCGTTCTTGGTTGCGTTCAGGATGTACTGGAGCGAGGGCCGCGCGGCCTCCAGCACTCCCTCGCTCAGGTTGGATTGCGGAATGCGGCGGTTGCCGCTCGCATCTTTCGGCCACTCGATCGGGTCGCCTTTGCCATTGCGGAGATCGTCGGGCGGCTCGACGGGGCGGCCGTCGGCGTGCATCGCGAACCCGCTGGTTTGCCATGGCTGCCGGGATTTCGGCCCGTGAGTCGAGATGTAGCGCCAGAGCTCGGGATGGAGCATTAGCGACTGCTCGATGTAGTTGTCGAGCATCTCGGCGGCGATCTCGGCATTCAGGGACGCGATCTCCGGATGTTGGAACAGGATCGATTTCGCCGTCGCGCCGGGAGTCAGAATCTGTTCGCTGGCCTGAATGATCTCGGCCGGCGCCGCGTTCGCGGATCGGAGCCGTCCCCCGCCGGCGCCGAGTTGCCGCAGAGTGTGTGTCAGAACGGATTGGGAAGCGGCGGCGCGGGGGCGACGCATGCGGCGCTCGGCGGCGCGGCGGCGCGCCGCAGGCGGCACATGGATGGCGGAGACCAGCATGTCGCCCATGATGCTTCCCGCCGGCCCGGGGACGGTGGCGTAGAAGAACGTCACCGCATCGTCGGGGAGCTCCACATGGGGGGCGAAATGCGTCAGCAGGGACAGGTTTTCCTCTGGAACCATGCCCAACGCGGCATTGTCGGCGCGGTGCGCACGCAGGCCTTTCGCGGTGTGCGCCTCCATTTCGTAAGTCTTTCCCATGGCGTGAATCGTGATGGGAGCGGTCGAGAGATCGCCCGTGTCTGTGAGGGCGAGATGGAGCGTGGGGCGGTGCGGCATGGGGTCCTCCGAATGCGAGAGAATTGGCACACCGGTGTGCCTGCCGAGGGGAGGGTAAACCGATGTGAGCTTACAACATTTGCGGCGGATTGTATTGTTTTTACCGTTATGATCGGCAAATTACCCGCAGTTACGGTGTGATTGCGCGCAATTTCACCTTATTCGCATGGCTCGCCGGCTATCGATTGTTAGCAACCGGCATCGCGCTGGAGCACCGGGTGCTCGCCACCAAGCCATTCGGCACAGACGCGAACGCCGCATCGACATCCCCGAGGCGAGCGCTACGGCCGCAGTTACCACCTCCGGTAATTTTTCCCACAACAATGAATGAATGTTCCTGGCCGACAATTTGGCTTGTAGCAAATTCCGGGCGTAAGCGCGGCTTTTGTGAATGGATGAACAGTTGGCGGCTGCGGGATGGAGGTCTAGAACTTGCGGTTCAGTACCCATCGGCACTTTCATTTAGGTGAGTTGACCTACACCGCGCGTATAATATCTTCAGCCTGGCGGCGGCATTCCGGGTTAACTGCCTGCGAATAACCAAAGACAAGCTTGAGGGAATCGGTATCGCAGTGTACGTTTCGAGAGTGAGGTGTGAGGTGAACGAGA
>Ga0209062_1003947_pt1 | contig 16308 bp, 16 predicted proteins | sample Coa_R2_2_FD_187158 | JGI IMG/M metagenome (GOLD analysis project Ga0209062, IMG submission 187158) | Surface soil microbial communities from Centralia Pennsylvania, which are recovering from an underground coalmine fire - Coalmine... | ecosystem: Environmental > Terrestrial > Soil > Unclassified... | reverse complement strand
CGAACCTGGTCAAAACCAGCCTGAACCGGAGCGACCTCGAGGAAGCCGATTGCAGCGAGGCCGATTTCCAGGAGGCCGACCTCAGCTCCGCCAACCTCAACCGGGCCAATTTGAGCGGCGCGAATTTGAAGCAGGCCTACCTCAGCGAGGCCGGCTTGGCTTCGGCCGACCTGAAATCCGCCGACCTGAGCTTCGCCCAGCTTGACCAGGCCATTCTCACCGGCGCCAATCTCAGCGCCGCGAACCTCTCGGGCGCCTATGCCACCGGCGCGGACTTTCGCGGCGCAGTGCTGGGCGGCGCCATCGCCGCCGGCGCCGATTTCACGGCGGCCAACCTCGCCGAAGCCGCGGTTTCCCATGCCGATCTCACCAAGGCCAATCTCAGCAAAGCCCGTCTCGCGCAGGCCGATTTGGGCGGCGCCAAATTGATTCGCGCCACGCTGACAGGCGCCATCCTCAGCGGCGCCGTGGTGAACCAGGCGGACCTGAGTTGGGCCGATGCCGGCGGCGCGGATCTTGCCGGCGCTCAGCTTGCCGGGAGCACCCTGATGGGCGCCAATTTCCCGGGCGCCAACTTCGCGGGAGCGGATCTTGCGGGCGCCAGGCTGATTGGCGCCAACCTGAGCCGCGCGGCTCTGACCAGGGCCGTGCTCAGTCACGCCGACCTCACCAATGCCAATCTGGGCCGCTCCGATCTCGGCGAAACCGATCTCACGGAAGCCGTACTCGCCGGTGTAACGGCCCCCGAGGCCAACCTCGCGTCCGCCGATCTCCAGAGTGCGGATCTCAATTCCGCCGATTTGCACGGAGCTTGCCTGGGCACGGCCAACCTCGGCGGCGCCAAGCTGGATTACGCGGTGCTCACGCGCGCTATGCTCAATGGCGTGAACCTGCGTGCCGCCAGCCTGCGCCAGGCCGATCTCACGGGAGCGAACCTGGCCGGCGCCGATCTGACTGAAGCCGATCTCTCCGGCGCCAATCTCTGCGGGGCCATCTTCGACGAGGCCAACATCGCCGCCGCCAACCTGAGCGCTGCCCTGGGACTCACGCGGGAGCAGCTCCAGCGCGCCGCCAGCGACGCCCGCACCAGCCTTCCCGCGTATCTGGATTTCTGAGACTATGCAATTCACCGCGCAGGACTGGCACACCGGCTGGCACGATATCGGACGTCTCTTGCTGGCCTATATCCTGGCCGTGCCGGCGGGCTTGTATCGCGAACAGCAGACCCACAGCCTCGGGCTGCGCACGTTCCCGCTGACCGCCGTCGCCGCTTGCGGCTACGTCCTGCTGGCCACCGGCGAACACATGGACGCCGCCGCGCAATCCCGCATCATCCAGGGCCTGGTTGCCGGCATCGGATTCATCGGCGGCGGCGCGATCCTCAAGACCGGGCGCAACATTCATGGCACCGCCACGGCCGCGAGCATCTGGAACACCGGTGCTCTCGGCGCTGCGGTCGCGCTCGACCGCTTTGCGATGGCCATCCTCCTGGCGGCCCTGAACGTCATCGCCCTGGCCGTTCTGCTGCCGCTCAAAGAGAAGCTGGACAAGACGAAGGGAAATGGCGATTTGGGGTAGCCGGTTAATCTTGGACTGCTTCCAGCATCTTCCTTAGAGCCTGCCCGCGGTGGCTGACCGCGAACTTCTCCTCGTCGCCCGCCTCGCCGAACGTGCAGCCGAAGGGCTCGTAATAAAATAGCGGATCGTAGCCGAAGCCGTGCCCGCCGCGCGGCGCATCGAGAATTCGCCCTTCGACCGCTCCGTGCCACACGCCCCGCACTTCGCCCGCCTCCACCAGAGCGATGGCGCACACGAACCGTGCCGAGCGATCCGCGACTCCGCGCAGCTTTTCGAGCAGCAGCCGGTTGTTGGACTCATCCGTCGCGCCGGGCCCCGAAAATCGCGCCGAATACACACCCGGCGCGCCGCCCAGCGCGTCGACTTCGAGTCCGGAATCGTCGGCGAACAGCGGGCCGTCCGCGTAGCGGCCATAATGCAGCGCTTTTTTGACCGCGTTCTCGGCGAATGTGGAGCCATCCTCCACGGCTGCCGGCAACTCGCGGAAGCGCGGCAGCAGATCGATTTCGACCGGCGCCTGGAGCGCCGCCAGCCGGAACTCCCGCAGCTTGCCGGCATTGCCGGTGGCGCAATACAGGCGCATCAAAGCCGGACCGCCTGCTTCTGCAATTCCACGAGGCGCGCGATGCCCGAGCGCGCCAGCCCGATCAGATCCGCCATCTGCGCGTCGTCGAACGTATTGTGCTCGGCGGTCGCCTGCACCTCGACGAACCGCCCGCCGCCGGTGATGACCACGTTCATATCGACATCCGCCTGCGAGTCCTCCTCGTAGCAGAGATCGAGCAGCGCCTCTCCGCGCACGATTCCCACGCTGGTCGCGGCCACGTAATCCCGCACCGGCGTCCGCTTGATGGCGCCATATCGCACCAGTTGCTGAAAGGCCGCGGCCATGGCCACGAAGGCGCCGGTGATCGATGCGGTGCGCGTGCCTCCGTCCGCCTGCAGCACGTCGCAATCGAGCATCACCGTGCGCTCGCCGAATCCGCCGAGGTCCACCACGGACCGCATCGACCGGCCGATCAGCCGCTGGATTTCATGCGTGCGCCCGGAGGGCCGCCCCTTGGTCACCTCGCGCGGCGTGCGCTTGGAGGTTGCGCGCGGCAGCATGGAATACTCGGCCGTGATCCAGCCCTTGCCGCTGTTGCGCAGAAATGGCGGCACCGTATCCTCGACCGTCGCCGCGCACAGCACCTGGGTTGCGCCCGTTTTGATCAGCGCCGAGCCTTCCGCCGTCGCCAGGTACCCGGTCACGATCTCGACCGGCCGCAACTCGCCGGCCTGCCGGTTATCCGCACGCATCAGCCCGCGCTCCTCATCGCGAAATAAAGCAGCAGCATTACGAGAACCATTCCCACGATTACCAGCGTCACGCACGCCACTCCGCCCGGCGGCGGACCGGTCACTTTCGGCCGTTTCGGCTTGACCGGTTTGAATTTCGCCATAAATGCGATGGTAGCACCGCGTTCCCGCGCAACATGTGAGAATCGAGTGGGATGACACGCCGAAGCCGCCTTGCGAATCTCGCGCTTGCTCCAACCGTGCTCGCTCTCGCGGCCCTTGCGGCTTGCGGCAGCCGGGGAGCGCCCGCCGTGCAGCCGTTTCCGGAGACGATGGCCGGCGTCTGGCATCGCACGGAGCTGCGGCAACCCTCTCTCTCCGATGTGCCCGATCCGGTCCCCCGCTCGGAGGTGCGCCGCTTCGTCCTCGCCGAATATAAAGGGCCCGGCAAGCTGGAGGCCCGCGCCTACGAGCTGACTTCCAGGGCGGTGGGCGTCGATCTCGCGCAGCGGTGGCGTCCCTCCGCCGATACCATCTTCTTCTGGGCCGGCGATTACTTCGTCGTCATCAAATGGCAGGAGGCCGACCGCAAAGCGCTGCAGGACTTCACGCGCGAGCTGGAGAAGCGCCTCAACCCGCCGCCCGCGCGCTAGGCCTGCCGCATGGACGCAGGGGGTAGCGCGAGGGGCCAAGTGGAACACGATGTTCCACCTGGCTTTGTAAGTTGTTGAAGCTGTTGGGCGAAATTTCGGCAAGTGGAACATCCATGTTCCACCTGCGGCGCTGGCACCCCAGGTTCCTGGCATATCAAGTGCTCTCTCGCTCCCCGATGCGGCTGCTCCTGTTGGTCTCGCTCGCCTCGCCCCCGCTGGCTGCGCAGTTCAAAAGCACCGTCCCGCTGGTGGTTTCGCCCGTCACCGTTGCGGATGAGCGCGGGCATTTTGTCGACGATCTGACCGAGCGCGATCTGGTCCTGTACGACAACAATGTGCCGCAGTCCGTACACCTCGATTACGCGATCCACCCGATTTCGCTGGTGGTCGCAATCGAAGCCAACAACGCATCGATCGCGGTTCTGGAGAAACTCGGCCGCAGCGGATCGCTCTTTACGGATCTATTGGCCGGCGACCGGGGCGAGACCGCGCTCGTCACCTTCACATCCCGCGTCTCCATCGCGCAGGATTTCACCGCCGACTCCGCCGAACTGAATCACACGATGCGCAGCCTTCGCGCGCAGGGCGATGGCGCGGCGGTGCTGGACGCAATCGATCGTTCGCTGCGGCTGCTCGCCGCGCGCCCCGCCGGCCGCCGCCGCGTCATTCTCGCCATTGCCGAGAGCCGCGACCGTTCAAGCGAGATCAAAATCGCGGAGCTGATGCGCCGCCCCGAGCTGCAGAATACCGCCGTCTACTGGCTTACGTATTCGACTCTGCTCGAGCCCTTCACCAATAAGCGCAAGACCAGGTGGGACCGCATGACGGACGAACAGAAGCAGGACCCCGGCCGCTATCATTCATCCAGGATCCCGCTGCCCGAGGAGGAAGAGCCGCTCCCCATGGCGCCCGGCAGCCTGCTCAACGTGTTCACCGAGCTGGCGCACAAGAGCAAAGTCGACGCCGCAGCCCTCCTGACTCGCACCACCGGCGGCCGGACGTTCCGCTTCGTCAAACAGGGCGGCCTCGAATCGGCGATTCAGGCCGTGGGCGCCGAAGTGCACCGGCAGTACATCGTCAGCTTCCAGCCGAAGCCCGATGCGGCCGGAGTGTTCCATTCCATCCGCGTCGAGGTGAAAGGGCGGTCCGATCTCACGGTCCGCGCGCGTTCCGGCTATTGGAGCGTGCAGTAGATGAAGATGGAAGAATGCCAGCAAAACTCGGATTCTTAGGAACGGGCGCGATCACGTCCGCGATGGTTACGGGGCTGAGAGCGCCGGGAGAAGACCCGCGGCCCATTCTCCTTTCGCCGCGCAATGCGGCAACGGCTGCCGTCCTAGCCGATCGGTTTGACCATGTCTCCGTGGCGGCATCGAATCAGGAAGTCGTCGATCAATGCGAGACCATCGTGATCGCGGTGCGGCCGCAGATCGCCGAGGAAGTTCTCGCCGGCTTGCATTTTCCGGCACACGCCAACGTGATCAGCCTGGTATCGGGTTTGCCGGTGCGCCGGTTGGCCGAGTTGACCGCGCCCGCCACGCGCATCTCGCGTGCGGTTCCCCTGCCTTCAGCCGCGCGCCGTCTGAGCCCTACCCCGATCTATCCCCGCGATCCGGAAGTAGTGGAACTGTTCGACCGGCTAGGCACGGCGATTGCCGTGGAGGACGAAGCGCGCTTCGATGCCCTTTGCGTGATCACCGCCACCATGGCGGCCTATTTCGCCTTCGCCGGGGCCTCGGCCGCATGGCTCGAACGGCATGGCATCGATCCGCCACAGGCGCGCGACTACGTGGCGCGCATCTACATGGGATTGGCGCAGACTACCGTCGAAGCGCCTTGCCGCAGCTTCGGCGAACTGGCCGCCGATCACGCCACCCTCGGCGGCACCAATGAACAGGTGCTCGGTTACCTGAAACAGCACGGCGTCTTCGACCGGTTCGACGAAGCTCTCGATTCGATCCTGCGGCGCCTGACGGGGCGCGCGCTGTAAACCAGCGTTTGCCCCACTATAATTAGGTAAACCCATGTCCTCTTCGGCACTCGACCTGGCCACGCCGGAAGCGCTGGCTCGCTACGAGCCTGTCATCGGGCTCGAAGTCCACGTGCAGCTCGCGACCGCCACCAAAATTTTCTGCGGCTGCCCCACCGGCTTCGGCGCTCCGCCCAACACGAACGTCTGCCCGGTCTGCCTCGGCCTTCCCGGCGCGCTGCCGGTGTTGAACCGCCGCGCCGTCGAGCTTGCCGTCCAAGGCGCCCTGGCGCTCGGCTGCCGCATCCGGCCGCACTCCCGCTTCGCGCGCAAAAACTACTTCTATCCCGATCTGCCCAAGGGCTACCAGATTTCGCAATACGAGGAGCCATTCGCCGAGCACGGCTTCGTCGAACTCTCGATCGGCGGCACGACGCGGCGCATCGGCGTCACTCGCGTCCACATGGAAGACGACGCCGGCAAGAGCATCCACGAAGGCTTCCGCGATTCCGACCGTTTCTCCTATGTCGACCTCAACCGCTGCGGCACGCCGCTCATTGAAATCGTGAGCGAGCCCGACATGCGCAGCTCGGAGGAAGCCTACGCGTATCTGACCGAGCTCAAGCAGCGCCTCCAGTTCGCCGGCGTTTCCACCTGCGACATGGAAAAGGGCCATCTGCGCTGCGATGCGAATGTGTCCGTCCGGCCGCGCGGCGCGGAAAAGTTCGGCACCAAGGCCGAGGTCAAGAACCTCAACTCGTTCCGCTTCCTGAAGGAGGCGCTCGATTTCGAGATCGCCCGCCAGGTGGCGCTCGTCGAAAGCGGCGGCCGCGTGGCGCAGGAAACGCGTCTCTACGATCCTGCCCGCGGCGAGACCTTCGCGATGCGCAGCAAGGAAGAGGCGCACGACTACCGTTACTTCCCCGAGCCCGACCTCGTGCCGCTGGCGATTTCCGAGGAGTGGCTCGCCCGCCTCGCCGCCGAAATGCCGGAGCTCCCCGGCGCGCGCAAGGCCCGTTTCGTGGCCGCATACGGCCTGCGCGAGTACGATGCCGGCGTGCTCACCGCCAGCCGCGCGGCCGCCGATTACTTCGAGACCGCTGCGCGCATCTCGGGCGATCCCAAGACCGCCGCCAACTGGGTGATGGGCGACCTCATTGGCCTGCTCAAGGCGGAAGGGCGCGATATCGCCGAATCGCCGGTTCCCGCGGAGGATCTGGGCGAGCTCGTGCGCATGATCGCCAAGGGCGAAATTTCCGGCAAGCTCGCCAAGGAGGTCTTCGCCAAGATGTTCGCGGGCGGGGGCGCGCCCGGCGCGATCATGGAGCGCGAGGGACTGCGGCAGATCAGCGATACCGCCGAGCTCGACCGCGTCCTGGACGAAGTGATTGCGAACAACCCGAAGCAGGTCGAGCAGTACCGCGGCGGCAAGGCTACGGTGATCAATTTCCTGGTTGGGCAGGCGATGCGAGCGACGCGCGGCCAGGCCAACGTGGGGGCCGTCACGGAGATTCTCAAGCGCAAACTCGGAGGCGGCCAAACGTGTTGAAAGAGGGCGATCCGGCGCCGGAGATCCGGCTGCAGACGGCTAACGGCGAAGATTTCCGGCTTTCCGATCTCCGGGGCCGCCGCGTGGTCCTCTACTTCTATCCCAAGGCCGATACACCCGGCTGCACCATAGAAGCCTGCGAATTCCGCGACGGCATCGCGGCATTCAACAGTAAGGGCGCGGTCGTGGTCGGTATTTCTCCCGACAAGCCGGCGGCTCAGGCGAAGTTCCAGGCCAAGTACAGCCTCCCCTTCACGCTCCTCGCCGACGACGAGAAGACTGCCGCGCAAGCCTACGGCGTGTGGAAGGAGAAAAACATGTACGGCAAGAAGACGATGGGCGTCGAGCGCACGACGTTCGTCATTGGCCCGGATGGCAGGATCGAAAAGATCTACGGCAAAGTGAAAGCCGCCGGGCACGCGGCGCAGGTGCTGGATGATCTGGCAAGGCCGCGGACATAAGGGAGCGGTGAGGCAGTTCCGCCGCGGTACCCTATAGTTGTGCGCTATTTCCTTTCGCGCCGGATCCCGCACGCCGAGGCCATCCTGCTGATCGAAAGCGGGTCGCGCGGGCTCCTGGAATCGGTCATCCCCGGGCTGCGCGCGACCTGGGGCGCAGATGTCGCCATCGATCTGGTCACCTGTTACGCGCGGCTGCCGGAGGGTATGGCGGCGGAGAGCACTCGCGTCTACCGCACCACCGATTACCGCGATCCCGCGGCGCGGCGCCGGCTGGTGGCCGAACTGAAGGCGAATCGCTACGCGCTTCTCGGCATGATCTGCTCCGGCGAGCCGATCATGACCAAGTGGAAATGGGCGCTGGCCCTCCGGCTGCCGGCCAAAGTGTTCCTCATTAATGAGAACGGCGACTATTTTTGGCTCGACCGCGGGCACCTGGACCTTCTGCGCCAGATTCTGCTGCTTCGTTCGGGCCTGGCAGGGGCCGGCGCGGTGCGCACACTGGCCAGCGTGCTGTGCTTCCCGTTCGCCCTCGCGTATCTTTTGCTGTACGCCGCGGCGGTGCATGTGCGGCGCGCCGGCCGCATGAGGTGGAGTTCATGAAATCGATTCAAGTCAAAGAACCCGGCGGCCCGGAGAAGATGCAACTGGTCGATGTGCCCACGCCCTCGCCACGCGAAGGCGAGGCCCTCGTCCGGATTGCGGCCAGCGGCGTCAACTTCATCGACGTGTACTTCCGCACGGGCCTCTACAAATCCGATCTGCCGATCGCGCTGGGCAGCGAAGCAGCGGGCACCGTCGAGGCCGTCGGCCCCGGCGTATCCGAGGTTTCCCCCGGCGACCGCGTGGCCTACGCCATGGCCCGCGGCTCCTATGCCGAATACGCGGTCGTGCCGGCGGCGCGGCTGGTGCGCATTCCCGATACCGTCGGCTTCGAAACCGCTGGGGCCGCGATGCTCCAGGGCATGACCGCGCACTATCTCACCCATTCCACCTGGCCGTTGCAGAAGGGCGAAACGTGCCTGGTGCATGCGGCGGCCGGCGGAACGGGCGGTCTGATCGTGCAGATGGCCCGCCTGCGCGAGGCGCGCGTCATTGGCACCGTGGGGAGCGAAGAAAAGGCGCGCATCGCCCGCGAATGCGGCGCGGATGAAGTGATCCGTTACGACGAGCAGGATTTCGAGGCCGAAGTGCGGCGGCTCACAGGCGGCCGCGGCGTCGATGTCGTCTATGACTCGGTGGGCCGCACGACGTTCGAAAAGAGCCTCGGCTCGCTGCGTCCGCGCGGCATGCTCGTGTTGTTCGGGCAGTCGAGCGGTCCCGTGCCGCCCTTCGATCCCACGGTGCTGAACGGCAGGGGCTCCCTGTTTCTGACGCGCCCCTCGCTCGCGCATTACGTGCAAACGCGCGAGGAGCTGCTGTGGCGCGCCACGGACGTGCTGAACCAGGTGGCTTCCGGCGCGCTGCGGCTGCGCATCGACCGGAAATACCCGTTGGCCGAGGCCGCCGCCGCCCATCGCGAACTGGAATCGCGGCGCACCTCCGGCAAGCTGCTCCTCACCGTGCAATCAGCCTCATGAATCTGCAGGCCAAGCTGACGCTCGGCAACGTGCTGCTGGTCGTAGCGCTGGTCAGCATCATCTCCGCCATCAACCTGGCGGGCGATGTGCAGCAGCACTTCGACGCCACGCTGGAACGCGCCGAGGTCCTGAATACCGTGGCGACGACGTTCGTGCGCCAGACGCTCAATTCGCGGCTCACCGTGCCGCTCCGCGAGGCGTTGCGCGATCCGCAGCTCTCCAAGGATCTGCTCGACCTGGTGACCGACGCTCGCGCGATCCTGGAAATCGCCGTCGTCGCACCCAAGACGGAGGAGGTCCTGGCGGATAGCGATCCCAAGCGCATCGGCCAGACCTCCGGGCCGTACCCCAATTTTCGCAACCTGGTGGCCCACACCGGCTGGTTCGAGAAGCTGCGGGTGTTGAACACGCACGCGCCGCAGTATTATGAACTCGAGCGCGCGCTTGCTTCGGGCGGCGAAACCGTGCTGCTGGTCCGGGTGATCATCGCGCCCGCCCTGATCCGCAACGACATCAATCCCGCGCTTACCCGCGAGGCCGACCTCGCCGTCGCGAGTATCGCGGGCGCCATCTGCGTCACATTCCTGTTCTCCGCGATCGCCTTCCGCCCGCTCGGCCGTCTGCGCCGGCAGCTCGATCTGGTTGCCAGCGGCGAATACGAGCCGGAGAAGGCCATCGCCAAGCCTGCCAACGACGAGCTCTCGCAAATGGCGTCCAAGGTCAACTTGCTGGGGCAACGCCTGCGCGGCGCGCAATACGAAGTCTCCGACCTGCGCGGCAATATTGACCGGCTCCTGCAGGACCTGGAAGACGCCGTTTTCATCTTCAACCGCGAGCGGCAGCTCGTTTTCGCCTCCGGCTCGGTGGAGAAGTTCCTCGGGCGTGAACGGGGCGATCTATCCGGGCAGTCCATCTCCGCAATTTTTCCGCCCGCGACGCCTCTGGGCCTGCTGATCGCGCAGGCGGCGCAAACGGGCCGGCCCGTGCGCAATCGCCGCGTTCCGGTGAAGGGCGCGGGAGAGGATGCCGCCGGTCCGGCCATCGTCCTTCTCTCGGTGGATGCGCTCGAAACGCTGCCCGGCGTTGCGGTCGCAGGCTCCGGCCTCCTCGTCCGCCTGCGCGATCCCGAAGCACAGCGCAAGCTCGGCCGCGAGCTGCAGACGGCGGACCGCCTGGCCGCCATCAGCCGCGTTTCGGGCGGCGTGGCCCACGAGGTGAAAAACCCGCTGAACGCCATCCTGCTCCACGTGGAGGTCGCCAAGGCGCGGCTGGCGCACGGGGAGACCGATGTGGCCCCGCAAATGGAGATCATCTCGCGCGAAATCCTCCGCCTGGATCGCGTCGTCAAGACGTTCCTCGATTTCACCCGGCCCGTCGAGCTGAAGCTCAGCAACGTGCCCGCCGGCGAGTTCGTGGATGAAGTCGTCGAACTGGCGCGCCCGCAGGCGGAGTCCAACCGGATTCACGTCAACGTGGTGCAGGAGGCGGAGGGAGTCGAGATCCGCGTGGATCGCGACCTGCTCAAGCAGGCGCTGCTCAACGTGGTGGTGAATGCGATCGAGGCGATGCCCGAGGGCGGCGAGCTGCGTTTCGAATCTACGGCGGTGGACGACATGTGGGAAATCCGCGTCTCGGATACCGGCGTGGGAATCCCGCCCGAACTGCGCGACAAAATTTTCCGCCTCTACTTCACCACGCGCAAGGAGGGCTCGGGCATCGGCCTGGCGATGGCGTTCCGGATCGTGCAGTTGCACGATGGTACAATCGACTTCACCAGCGAGCCGGGAAAGGGCACGACCTTCATCATTCGCATTCCGATTGCGGTTTGAAGGGAAGTAGCTGCCGAGGCATTTCATGAGGCAGATTCCGAACATCACGTGGGCGGCGTTGTTCGTCGCGGTAGGCGTGTGCGCCTGCGGATGCTCGCTGCGCAAGCCAAAGACGGTCGCGGCCGCTCCGCCGGCGCCCGCGCCCGCCGCCGCGCCGGCCGCTCCGCCGCCGCCGCTTTCGGTTCCGCAGACGCAGGTGCAGTTGCCGCCGCCGCAGCCTCTGACGCCGGAAGCGCTGGCTACTACGGAGCCGCAGGAAGAGCAGCCGGCTTCTCCCGCGCCGCCGCGCCCGGCGCCGCCACGCAGGCCCAGCGCGGGCCCCCGTCCGGCCGAGACGCCGCCTCCGCCGCCCGCGGCCGTGCCCACCCCGCCGCCCGCCGAGGAACGCCACCCGATCCTCGAGGTGCTGCCAGCCGCCGAGCTGAAACGGCTGCAGGAGGAGGCGCAGGCGCGAAGGCGCGAAGTGCGGCAGGTTGTGGAGCCGCTCGATCGCGCGCGCCTGAGCCGGCAGCAGCGCGGCATTCTGGACCGCGTCGAAACGTTTCTCAAGCAGTCCGATGAAGCGGAACGCCGCGGCGATATGCGGCAGGCCAGCGAGCTGGCGCAGCGCGCTCTGGTGCTCGCGCGCGAGCTGAAACCATGAACCAAACTTCGCCGCTGGCCGCCGTCGCCGGCGGGCTTTCCGGGCGCAATCTGGACGCCATGCTGGTTTCCGGCGCACCCAACGTCCGGTATCTCACCGGCTTCACGGGTGATAACGGCGCTGTGCTGGTGGCCGGCGGGCGTGCCACCCTCTTCACCGATCCGCGCTTCGAAATTCAGGCCGCGCAGGAGGCGGCCTCCGCGGCCTGCCGCGTGAAGATCTCGCGCGGCCCGCTGCTTGTGGATGTCGTGGCGGCGATTAAGCGGCTGGGTCTGCGCCGCATCGGCTACGAGCCGGCGCGCATGACGTGCGATGCCTTCGAGCTGATGAAATCCAAGCTTCCGATGCGTGCTTCGCTCGAGCCGGCCGCCGGGTGGATCGAGCAGCTTCGTATGGTGAAATCCGCGGAGGAGTTGGCGCGCATCCGCCGGTCGGTCGAAACCAACTCGCGCGCCTTCGAGCAGACGGCGCGCCGCGTGCGGGCCGGCATGAAGGAATCGGACCTGGCGGCGGAGCTCGAATACCGCATGCGGCGGCTCGGCGCGGAAAAGCCCAGCTTCGATACGATCGTCGCCGGCGGCGCGCGCTCCGCCCTGCCGCACGCCCAGCCCACCGCGGCGCGCCTCGCAGCCGGGCAGCTCGTGGTTGTAGATATGGGAGCGCTGCAGGACGGCTACTGCAGCGATATGACCCGCATGCTGTTCCTCGGGAATCCGGATGGCAAGGTGAAGCGGACGTACCGCGCCGTGCTCGAAGCGCAGCTCGCGGCCATCGACGCGGTGCGCGCCGGCGTCCCGACCGCAAAAGTGGACCGCGCCGCCCGGCAGGTGCTAAAGGGCTACGGACTGGATCGCACCTTCGTCCATTCTACCGGGCACGGCCTTGGGCTTGAAATCCACGAGCCGCCGCGCATCGGCCGCCGCGATAAGAACCGCCTCGCTGCCGGCATGGCGATCACCATCGAACCCGGCGTCTACCTCGAGGGCTTCGGCGGCATCCGAATCGAAGACACCGTGGTCGTGACGGACACGGGCTGCGAGATTCTGACCCCGACGCCGAAAGACTTGCTCGTCATCTGAACGGGCGCTCTTGGGTCGGGCCGATTCGACCTATTGTGGATCGCGTCTCCGTGTTCTTCCTACGCCTGAGAGGATTCCCAGCCCGAGAAGGACGACTACGCCCACGCCGATCCACCGGGGTGGAATGTGCATCAATTCAGCGCCCCAAGCCAGACCGAAGATCATGATGACGAATCCAACGAGGTACAGGATAAATGACATGAGCTCACCCGTTTCGTGCGGTCCCAGAGCCCACACTTGCACGTGGGATTCCATCATTGTTCCCAGTTTGACGCAGTGAGGCGTTGTCGCTATGCAGGCATTGCCGATTGTGTTAGGAATCAACCTGGCCAGGCGTGCCGCCATTGAGCGGTCACCCGCCGCGCTGAATGCGCAATAATGTCTGAAATGCAGTTTTCCTCACGTTTTCGATACGCAATATTAGCGATTGCGGCGTTTCCGCTGCACGCGCAAACGGCGGACGTCAACGCGCCCGGCCATCCCGCAAGCGCTCCCAAACTTGGCACCATCAGGGAGAATATCGGCATTCCCCCAAGGAGCGGCCCCTCGGATTATCCCGCTCAGGCCAAAGTGGGCCAGGTGACCATCGCCGCCGAATTTGCCGAGCATGGGATTCCTACGCCGGAGGGCGTGCTTTCTTCCGACAACTTCCTCGTCGTGGAAGTTGCGATGTTCGGACCGCAGGGGACGCGGCTGCCGGTTTCCTTTAGCGATTTTTCGCTGCGCATCAACGGCAAGAAAAATCCGGTGCAGGCCGAGCCGTTTGAACGTGCGGGAGCATCGGCGAAGGATCCCGAGTGGACCCCGCCGGAGAAGGTGGAAAAATCCTCCTCCACCTCGATCGGCGGCGGGAGAAACGATAGCAGCGCACCGCCGCCCGGGCCGCCCGCGGAACTGCGCCGCGCATGGGCGAAGCGCGTGATGCAAGTGGCCTGGGCGGAAGGGGAGCGCCCTCTGCCGCGAGCCGGGTTGCTGTACTTCCCGTACGGCGGCAAGGGTAAGGGGATTTACTCCGTGGAACTGATTTATTCCGGAGCCGCTGGAAAAGCCACGCTGAAACTGATGCCCTGAAGGCCCGTCGCCTGACTCGGAAGTCTGCCGCGCCAGCTATTCCGTCGAGGTCGCCGTGCCGGCTTTTGTGAACCCCGTCCCGGCGGCCCGGCGGTTCAATGCTCATGCTATCCTGAGACTTCGCGGTAGAGGTGCGGCGGCCATGAGTAGCCGGGCGAAGTTCCGATTGCCTTCGGATGCCCGTGCGAAAGGGGCCGTGAGGTGTTTCCGCCGAAACCGGCCGGTAAAGTGCAATTACCGCCGGTTGGGGAGCCCGGCTAAATCCGGCTCACTGTCATCCGTTTCCGGAACGGGTGGAGCGCTATCGGGAGCGATCGGGCTCGCAGTCCACGCGTCGTTTCTCCTCCCCTGGCCTCCGCCATGACCCTGCTATGGACGTATTCGAACTCACGCGCGCGCTGATCGACATCGAATCGATCACCAATAACGAAGAGCGCATCGGCCAGTACCTTTACCAGCTCCTTTCGCCGCTGGCCATGCGCACCGGCGGCACGGTGGAGCTGATCGAGGTCGAGCCGCGCCGCAACAATGTGTTTGCGTGCTTCGGCGAACGGCCTACGGTAACGCTTTCCACCCATATGGACACCGTCCCGCCGTTCTTCAACTCGCGCGAGGATGAGGAGCACATCTGGGGCCGCGGCGCATGCGACACCAAGGGCATCATCGCCGCGATGATTACCGCGGCTGGCGCGCTGGTCGAAGGCGGCGTGCGCGATTTCGGACTGCTCTTCGTGGTCGGCGAGGAGCGCAACTCGGCGGGCGCTTACGTTGCCGCGAAATCGCCGCGCGGCTCGCAATTCCTGATCAACGGCGAACCGACGGAAAACCGCCTCGCGCTCGGCTCCAAGGGCGCGCTCCGGTACGAGGTGTTCGCCAGCGGCAAAATGGCGCATTCGGCATACCCCGAGCTCGGGGAATCGGCCATTCACAAGCTGATCGACGCGCTGGCGGAGATCCGCCGCATCCCGCTGCCCTCCGACGAGCTGCTCGGCCCGAGCACGCTGAATGTCGGCACGCTCTCGGGCGGCCGCGCGCCGAACGTGATCGCCGATGAAGCGCGCGCCGATATCATGATCCGCCTCGTGGGCGATTCCGCCGAAACCAAGGAGGCGCTCCAGCGCGCCGTCCAGGGTCGCGCCGAGCTGCGCGAGATCATCGAAATTCCGGCGCTGCGGCTCAACGCCCTGGACGGCATCCCGACCACCGTCGTCGCCTTCACCACCGATATCCCGGCGTTCGGCGGCGCCTGGGGCGAGCCGTTTTTGATCGGCCCCGGCTCGATCCACGTGGCGCACACCATCGAAGAGCGCGTGCCGAAGCAGCAGCTTCTCGAAGCGGTCGAAATCTATCAACGAATGGTTCGTGAATTATGCAATCGCCCATCGAAGTAGGCATACTCGGCGCCACCGGCATGGTGGGGCAGCATTTTCTGCGGTTCCTGGAAGGGCATCCCTGGTTCCAGGTGAAGTGGCTCGGCGCGAGTGATCGCTCCGCCGGCAAGCGCTACCGTGACGCCATGGCCTGGCATCTCTCGGGCGCCATCCCCGAGGCGGTGGCCGGCCTCCAGGTGGAGGAATGCAAGCCGGGCAACGCGCCGCGGCTCCTGTTTTCCGCCATGGATGCGTCGGTTGCCACGGAGATCGAGCGCGCTTTCGCCGAAGCCGGCCACGTGGTGGTGTCGAACTCGAAAAACCACCGCATGGATGCCGATGTGCCGCTGCTCGTGCCGGAGATCAATGCCGATCACCTGCGCCTCATCCCGGCCCAGCAGCGGGCTCGCGGCTGGAAAGGCCAGATTGTGACCAATCCGAACTGCTCGACCGTCGGGCTCACGATGGGCCTCGGGCCGCTGAGGCAGTTCGGGATCACCAAAGTGATCGTCACGACCATGCAGGCCATCTCCGGCGCGGGCTACCCCGGCGTCGCGTCCATGGACATCACCGGCAACGTGGTCCCGTTCATCAGCGGCGAAGAGGAGAAGATGGAGCAGGAGACACAGAAAATCCTCGGCGAGTTCCGCGGCGACCGCATCGAGCCGCTCCCCGCCCGCGTGAGCGCTCACTGCAACCGCGTGGCCGTGATCGACGGTCACACCGAGACGGTCTCGGTCGAGTTCGCCTCCAAACCCGCCGATGCCGACCTGCGCCGCGCCTTCGACGAATTCCGTGGCGTGCCGCAGGAGCGCGCCCTGCCGAGCGCCCCCGCGCGCCCCGTGATCTACATGGATGAGACCAACCGCCCGCAGCCGCGCAAGGATGTGGAGCGCGAGCGCGGTATGGCCGCCTTTATCGGCCGCCTTCGGCCATGCAAGGTGCTCGATTATAAATTCGTCGTGCTGAGCCACAACACGATCCGCGGCGCCGCCGGAGCGGCCGTGCTGAATGCCGAGCTGATGCATTCGGAAGGGATGCTCGACTGATGATCGTCATGAAGTTCGGCGGAACCTCCGTCGAAAGCGCGGAAGCGATCGAGCGCGTGGCGGGCATCGTGCGGGGCCGCCTCCCGAAGCGCCCTGTGGTAGTCGTCTCCGCCATGGGGAAGACCACCAACAAGCTGCTCGCCATCGCCTCCGCCGCGATCGAGGGCCGCCGCGCCGATTACATCCAGCAGATCCACGATCT
>Ga0209062_1003943_pt1 | contig 16321 bp, 18 predicted proteins | sample Coa_R2_2_FD_187158 | JGI IMG/M metagenome (GOLD analysis project Ga0209062, IMG submission 187158) | Surface soil microbial communities from Centralia Pennsylvania, which are recovering from an underground coalmine fire - Coalmine... | ecosystem: Environmental > Terrestrial > Soil > Unclassified... | reverse complement strand
CGCCGCTATTGGTGTCGCAGACCATTGCCAAGATCGGCGAACTCAAGCGGGGCTTTGGTCTGACGGTGTTGATGGCAGAGCAGAACTTCAACCAGGCGATCCGTATCGCCGACCGCGGCTATATCATTGTCCATGGCGAGATAGCCGTTGCCGCGGGCTCGGTCGACGAGCTCAAGGCCAACGATATCGTCAAGCGGCTCTATCTGGGCGGGGCGGCCTGACGCAGACGCGGGCGCCGTTCAGCTCAAAGGCAGTTTGAGATCGCCGGTTTCGAAATTGAAGCGATCGCGCAAATTCTTGCGCTGCTCGAGGATGTCCTTGAGGAAAGCGCGGTCGGCATCGCTCGCCATCATCGGCTCGATCAGATCGAGCTGGTTCATGGCGACGAGCTGCAGGATCTCGGTGCGGGGCCTGCCGCTGGCGTCGCGCGGGAGTGCATGCACCACCTGGATGTGCTCCGGCGGCTTGGGCCCCTTCGCGGCGGCAAGTTCGCTGCGGAGCTGCGCTTCCAGCGCGCTGCCATCGGCTTCGACAAAGGCATAGAGCCCGACGCCGGAGCGGCGGTCGGCGAAGGCGACGATCGCGGTGTCGCGCACGTCGGGGTTCTTGCGGATCAGTTCGGCCAGCACCGGCGCATCGTTGACCAGCCTGCGGCCGCCGCCTTCGCGGTCGGTGAAGTTGAACAGCCCGCGGGTGATGGCGCGATAGACTTTCTTGCCGGTGGCAAGCCATAGATTTGCGAACACGGACTTGCGCGCCAGTATCTTCTTCTCTTTCGGGGTGAGCGCGTGCGGCGCGTAGCTGCGCTTGTGCTTGAGCAGATGCCGCAGGTCTTCATAGGCTGCGACGCGAAACAGTCGGCTGCGGCGCTTGAAGCAGGCGGCAAGCTGGAAGTCGGTGAGATAGGCGCGTCCATCGCGGCCTCTCAGCCAGTTCTGCTCCTTGGCGAGATCGTTGTGGCAGATTCCGGCCCGGTGCAGCCGGTGCAGCGTGGCCTTCGCCGATTTGAAATAATCGATATCGCCATAGGGCTTGGCCAGATGCAGCGCAACCCCGTCGATGAAGCCACGCACCAGCGCGCGCCTGCCTGCCCATAGCAGTTCAGGACCGACCTCGAGACCTCGCGCGAGCGTGAGGGCCTTGCGCTCGCGCGCAAATAAATGCCGTGCCAGCAGGAACGACCACCAGGGCACCTGGTCAAGCCGGCGCAGCACGGCATCGCATTCGCCCGACAGCTCGCGGAAGCGGCCGCGTTCGACAGTCGAAAACACATCGCGCTTGAGCAGCACGCCTTCGATCCAGCGCGCCGACAGCACCGCGGCGTCGTCCCTCGGTAGACTCATGGCTTAAGCGGCCGCCGGGATGTTGAGACGGCCGGCGATCCAGCGGTCGAGATCGACAAGCGCCCGGGCGCTGATCGCCTGCTTCTTCGCCATCGTCTTCTCATTGCCGCGCAGCCGCGTCCCGTCGGGCTTCTTGGTGGGTACGGCTGCGAGCGGCGGGAATAGCCCGAAATTGATGTTCATCGGCTGGAAGGAGCGCGAGCCCGGCTCGATGGTCTCGACATGGCCGCCGGTGATATGGCCGAGCAGTGCGCCGAGCGCCGTGGTCGGCGGCGGCGGGGCGAGTGATTGTCCGCGCGCCTGGGCTGCGGCATAGAGACCTGCGATCAGGCCGATGCTTGCGGATTCGACATAGCCCTCGCAGCCGGTCATCTGGCCCGCGAAGCGCAGCCGCGGCTGCGCACGCAGGCGCAGTTGGCCGTCGAGCAGCTTTGGCGAATTCAGGAAGGTGTTGCGATGCAGGCCGCCCAGCCGGGCGAACTCGGCATTTTCGAGCCCGGGGATGGTGCGGAAGATGCGCTGCTGGGCGCCGTATTTCAGCTTGGTCTGGAATCCGACCATGTTGTAGAGCGTGCCGAGCTTGTTGTCCTGGCGCAGCTGCACGATTGCATAGGGCTTGACCGTGGGGTTGTGCGGATTGGTCAGTCCGATCGGCTTCATCGGGCCATAGCGCAGCGTCTCGCGGCCGCGGCTTGCCATCACCTCGATCGGCAGGCAGCCATCGAAATAGGGCGTGTTCGCCTCCCACTCGCGGAATTCGGTCTTCTCGCCCGCAAGCAGCGCGTCGACGAACGCGCCATATTGCTCCTCCGTCATCGGGCAATTGATGTAGTCGGCGCCGCTGCCCCCGGGGCCGGCCTTGTCGTAGCGCGACTGGAACCAGGCCACCGACATGTCGATGGTCTCCTTGTGCACGATCGGGGCGATGGCATCGAAAAAGGCCAACGCATCCTCGTCGCTCAACTCGCGGACGGCGTCGGCCAGCGCCGCCGAGGTGAGGGGGCCGCTCGCGACAATGACATTGGCCCAGTCGGCCGGCGGCAGACCTGCGACTTCGCCGCGGGATATCTCTATTCGCGGGTGCCCCTCGATGGCGCGGGTCACCGCGGCGGAAAAGCCCTCGCGGTCGACGGCGAGCGCTCCGCCGGCGGGCACCTGATTGGCATCAGCGGCGCGCATGATCAGCGAGCCGAGCTTGCGCATCTCGGCGTGCAGCAGCCCCACCGCGTTGTTGGCGGCGTCGTCGGAGCGGAAGGAGTTGGAGCAGACGAGCTCCGCAAACCCATCCGTGCGGTGGGCCTCGGTCATGCGGCTCGGGCGCATTTCGTGCAGAATCACGTGCACGCCGCGCTCGGCGACCTGCCAGGCGGCCTCAGAGCCAGCAAGGCCCGCGCCGACAATATGGACGGTTTCGGAGGAGTCAGTGGTCCCGGTCATGGGGCGCAGCGTTAGCGCTTTTTCGGTCCGCGCGCACCTGCGAAGCACGATATCAATGGCGGAAACGACAACGCCCGCACGAGGCGGGCGTTATCCGTATCCAGTCTAGACGAGGATCGTAATCAGCCGTTGTAGTTGCCGGCAGCAACGCGCGGAATGTCCGAACGATCCAAGCCAATATCGGCCAGCTCGCGATCGCTGAGGGCCGACAGCTCGGCAACGTTGCGCTGATACTCCCGGAACGCCTGGATCATACGGATGAGCGAGAGCAACATGGGTAGTCTCCTTGCAGTTCGATTCAGCCCTTGGAGGAAGGCCTCATCGTTGAAATGAATATAGATGAGAGTTCCCTAGGTCGGTAGCGCTTATGTTGCGGTGCAGCTAGACCGAAAATGCATGCCACTGGTAAGGGACGATTAAGATTTTGGCGCGGTGCACAAAATTCACATCTTCTGCTGCAAGCAAAGCCTAAAATATCTGTGAAATCACGTGATTGTTGCACTTGCGTACTGGTCTTCCAGTACCCGTATCATTATACCCTTATAGGGAAAAGCAAGGTAGATAATCCGTCGTTTGGGACGAACCGAGGCATGTCTGATTCGCATAAGTCATTTTTCTCGAAGTGAATTCAAAATCATTACTTGAAAGGTAAAGTACGCACCACACACCAGTCTCTGGACAGACCAAGGGGCGCTCCCTCGGCCAGTAGTCGGAGGCACCTCCGCCGATGCGACCCAAATGTGAGCCTTTCGCGCGGGCTCGCGGTCCTACAGGCCGGTGTTCGCCATAGAGCGAAATCGCGTTGCGCTGCACAATCGGAGGTGTAAGAAGCAGGACCCGGTGCTCGCGCCTTGCGAGTGAATGCTGTTCGACATCCGCCGCACGGGAAGCAATCGGAGCGTGCATGAGGCTCTGCACACCACGCCGATCACAATTCCATCGCGGGGAATTCATTCCCTGAGTTCTTGATGCCCCGGCAAAATCATTCTGCAGAGTCCGGCAATGCCGCTGGGTCTGCTTCAAAAAAACAGGACATAACAATGGTCAAAAAGCTCCTCGGGGCAGCCGCGATGGCTGCAGTCGCCCTTGCAGTCGTTCCGGCCCATGCTGCGAAGATGGGGATGGGATGCAGCAGCGCGAATATGGCGAAGGCGGAGTCGGCGGTGGAAACCATGCCCGATGGCGACGGCAAGTGGGCCGCGGTGAAGGAAATGGCCGCCGCCCAGGACTCAATGCTCAACAACAAGTGGGGCGCTTGCGGCGCGCATCTGTCCAAGGCCATGCAGGCGACGATGGCTAAGTAAGGTTTGCCGAAACGGGGGGCCGGTTGCGTTGCGATCGGCCCAACGGCTTCGCCGGGCTACGGCGCATGCGCAAGCTGGGTGGCAAAATAGGCGATCGTGCGCGCGTAGACGTCGCTCTTGTTCCACTGTTGCAGAACCTTGAAATTAGGGCTTCCGGGCTCCCAAGCCTTGCCGCGCTGCCAGCCATAGCCTGCAAGATAATTCGCGGTTGACGCCAATACGTCGGGCGCGTTGTGCAGAAGGTCGCGCTTGCCATTGCCGTCAAAATCGACCGCATATTTGATCCAGGACGAGGGCATGAACTGGGTCTGCCCGATTTCGCCCGCCCAGGCGCCGCGCATCTCGTTCGGCGCAAGATCCCCGCGCTCGATGATCCGCAGCGCATCCATCAGCTCGGCGCGAAACTCGTCGGCCCGCCGGCAATCATAGGCAAGCGTGGCGAGTGACCGGATGGTGGGGAATTTGCCGGTGTTGACGCCGAAATCCGTCTCCAGTCCCCAGATCGCCACCAGCACTTCGCCTTGTACGCCGTAGGCCTGCTCGATGCGCGACAGCACGGAGCCATATTGCTTCATCATGTTGGAGCCGCGCGTGAGCCGCGGCGGGACCATGCGGCCCGAGAACTCCTCGAAGCTTTGGCTGAAAACCTTCTGCGAATGATCGCGCGACAACACCGACTGATCCAATGTGACGCCGTTCAGCCCGGCCGTGATGGCGGCCTGCGAAATCCCCTTGCTTGCCGCCTCGGTCTTGAAGTCGGCGAGCCACGCATCGAAGTTTCCCGTGCCGCAATTGGCTGCTGCGAGCGCCGAGTTTGCCGAGAGGACCAGCGCGGCGGCCATGCTCAGGGCTGTGAGGGCAAGACGAGGTGTCATCAGCAAAATCCGCGGCCGGTTCCGATTCGCGCGATATCAACAGGCTGGCGGAATGTTGGGGCGAACCGCGGCCAAAACAAGGCTTTTGTGCACGCGCTCGCTGCCCGAACTATGAGCAAGGCTGCAGGCCTTCATGAACGGCCAATGTGAATACGGTGGTCGTGCAAGCCGCCGGCCATGCGTTGGGCGGCGGCTTGCGCCGACGCCTCACGGATTGTCGCGGCGCTTCCACGGGAACAGGTTGGCCGGGAAATCCGCGGCGGGCTTGCGCGGGTGAACCGGCGGGGGCAAGGGCCGAGCATTGGGATCGATCTCCACCGCCTTGCGATACAGATGCCAGGTCGCGTGGCCGAGCACCGGAATCACCACGGCAAGGCCGAGGAAGCAGGGGATCGAGCCGAGCAGCAACAGCACCGCGACAATGAGGCCCCAGCCCGCGATCGCGACGGGGTTCTTGGCGGCGACCCGCAGCGATGTGACCATGCCTTCGGCTGCGCTGGTGTGCCGGTCCAACATCAACGGGAAAGCGACGACGCTGGCGCAGAGCGCCACCAATGCGAACAGGAAGCCGACGCCGCAGCCGATGATGATCAGCCACCAGCCTTGCGGCGTGGTCAGCACGCGCCTGACGAAGTCGGAGGCGCCACTGACGCCTTCATAGCCGAACGCCGCGATATAGATCGCCTGCGCGGTCGCAACCCAGGTCACGAACCAGGCGAGCAGGAGCGTTCCCAGACCCAGCATGGCCCCGAAGGAGGGGGAACGTACGACGTCGACGGCATCCCAGGCAGACGCCTCCTCGCCGAGCTCACGACGCCGGCTCAATTCGTACAGCGGCACGGCGGCGAACGGGCCAAGCAGGGCAAAGCCCGCGGCAAGCGGGAACATCAGCGGCAGCACCGAATAGCCGAGCACCGCGCGTGCGATCAAAAGGCCGAGCACCGGATAGATCATGCAGAGGAAGATGGCGTGGCTCGGCACCGCCTTGAAATCCTCCCAGCCCTCCCGCAAGGCCTGGTGCAGGTCGGACAGGTTCATGGATTTGAGGATAGGTCCGGTCGCCGCATCCTGTGCGGCGCCGACCGGCGATGAGACATTGCCCTGGTATAATGTGGCCATGACCGTTAGCTCCCTTGCCGCGGCGGTCTCGTTCGCGCCTCAAGCGAGGCGCTCGCTGCCGCCGTTGGAAACGATCGCGATTCTGGCCAGACGCGAACCGGAGTGGCCAGTCGCGAACTCGAACAAGGACAATACTCCCAAACGCGAGAGTTATAGCTCAACGCTCGGTGATATTTTTCTTTGCCGCGACGCAAACGCCTGAGCGCCGCGTCGCGCGTCATTCCGCCGTCATTTTGCCTCGGCTAAGCTCGAATCCGTCGATTGAGTGCACATTCGCAGACGGGGGCGGGGGAACCAGAATCCCCCAAGCGGAGTTTGGCAAGGCCACTTGAAGGCCACCTGGACGGGTCGTGGTAGCGGGATTAGAGAGCCGGTTGCGGACCGTTGGCGAGCCGTTCAAGCATTTTCCCACAGGGAGCACACGATGAGCATTTTCGGAAAGATCATGGGCGCGATCTTCGGCAGTCACGCGTCCGCCGCGACGCCGGCCGCGCCAGCGGGCGGCAGCTCGAGCGACGGCGGCGCTCCCGCCAGCAGCGCCTCGGCGGCGCCGGCACCGGCTCCGGCAGCCCCGATCGCTCCGCCACAAAGCGTCGACGTGACGGCCATTCTGGACAAGGCCGTCGCTGCCCACCACGAGAAGCTCGAATGGCGCACCTCGATCGTCGACATGATGAAGGCGCTCGACATCGATTCCAGCCTCGCCGCGCGCAAGGAGCTCGCCAAGGAGCTTGGCTACACCGGTGACACCAACGATTCCGCCAGCATGAATGTCTGGCTGCACAAGCAGATGATGGCCCAGCTAGCGGCCCATGGCGGCAAGCTGCCGCCGGAGATCAAGCACTAGCTCCACGCTGCCGAACGGAGAGGCCCGCGCCGATTCGCGCGGGCTTTTTCGCATCCGGATCGGGATACGGATCGGGTCTACGCGACCATGTCCCCGTATTCCGGATGCTTTTGCAGATAGTCCACCACAAAGCCGCAGCCCGCGATGACCTTGTGTCCGTCCGCGCGGATCAGCTCCAGCGCCCCCTTCACAAGCTCGGATGCAATGCCACGACCGCGCAACGCACGCGGGGTTTCGGTGTGGGTGATGATGACCGCTGAGGGCGTCAGGCGGTAATTGGCGAAGGCGATGCCGCCTTCGACGTCGAGCTCGAAACGGCTTTGGGCCTTGTTGTCGCGGACGGTCGCCATGATCTCCCGGCTTCTGAACGAGCAATCCCGCAAGGCATCTAGGCTGGTGAACCCGGGCTTGCAACGCCGCGACCAATCGCACGTGGCGCTGGGAGATATCGGGCAAATGCATAGGTCGGCCGTTCTCGTGGTCGCAATCGCCTTGGCCGCATGGGGCGAGGTCTATCCGCTGATGGCATCGGCGGAGGAGGCGTCGGGCCCTACGCCGAGCTGGCAGGCCTGTGTCGATGCTGAGAGCACCCCGGACGCGCGGATCGCCGCCTGCACCGAGGTCATCGACGCCAAGAGCGAGAGCGGCCAGAAGCTTGCGGCCGCCTATTGCAATCGGGGCCACGGCCGGACCGAGAAGCGCGATCTCGATGCTGCGATCGCCGATCTCGATGAGGCCATCAGGATCGACCCCGGCTATGCCTGCTCCTTCGTCAACCGCGGGCGCGCCTTCGGATTCAAACGCGAGTTCGATCGCGCCATCGCCGATTTTGACGAAGCGATCCGGCTCGATCCGTCCTCTGCGCTGGCCTTCAACGGCCGGGGCGCCGCCCGCCTCGGCAAGGACGATGCCGACGGGGCGTTGTCGGACTTCTCCACCGCGATCAAGCTCGACCCCAAGCTTGCCAAGGCCTACGGCAATCGCGGCTTTGTCTATTTCCGCTTGCGCGACATGGACCGCGCGATCGCCGACTACACCACCCAGATCAAGCTCGCGCCGGATGTGCTTGCCTATATCAATCGCGGCAACGCCTATCGCTTTTCCGACCAGCTCGATCGCGCCGCGGCCGACTACGGTGCGGCGATCCAGATCGCGCCGAAGGACGCGCGCGGCTGGCGCAACCGCGGCCTGATCCGGCTTTACCAGGGCGACAACAAGGGCGGGATTTCCGACTACGATATGGCGCTGCAATACGACCCCACCGATCCCATGTCCTGGAACAACCGCGCCCAGGCCAAGGTGAGATTGGGCGACAAGGACGGGGCGATTGCCGATTTCAGGAAGGCGCTCGAGCTGCGCCCGGATCTCGGGACCGCGCGCGCGGGCCTTTCGAGGCTTGGCGTAACGCCGTAACTCATGCCTTCAGCAGCGCCTGATATTCGGCGTGCTTCTCGATATAGGCTTTGACGAACGGGCATTGCGCGACAACCTTCCAGCGATTCCTGCGTGCCTGATCGAGCGCGTCCTTGATCAGCCTTGAGCCGATTCCCTGGCCGCCCAGTTCTGCCGGCACTTCGGTATGCTCGAAGGTGATCACGTCGCCGTCGCGCTTGTAATAGCTCGCCGCGAGGTGGCCGCTGACCTCGAGCTCGAAGCGATGGTGCGCTGCATTGTTGATAACCATGTCGCTCATGCCTTCGATTCCTCTGACCTGTTGCGGTGCGCAACAGAAAATAACGTCGGCCGGGCTTGCAAGTGCCTCGGCGGTTCCCAAGTCCAAATGCATCACATACGTCCCTGATGCGGCCGGATCGGTCGCCCGACAAAATGTCATGCGGTCCGGCCGCTGGCGTGTGCGTCTTGCGAAGGGAGGTTTACCGTGTCGGACCGTGGCTTTCTTGACCAGCATCGAACGTGGGAAGATCAGTGCGGCATGGCGCTCGGCGTGCTGATTGCGCTGACACCGTGGTTTCCCATGCAACAGGGCGAGGTACCCGAGGCGATCGGCAGTGTCGTCATCCTCAACACCGTGATGGTCGGCCTCGTCGTGTTCGGGCTTGCCCAGCTCGAATACGTGTCGCTGCAGCGCTGGGAGGAGGTCGCGAGCATCATCGCAGGGCTCTGGCTGATCCTGTCGCCCTATGTGCTCGGCTATCACGGCGAGGGCCTGCTCCGCTTCTACCATTCCGCCTTTGGCGCGATGGTGGTGCTGCTCTCGACCCTGCAACTGTGGCAGGACTGGGAGCTGACCGATCAGGACATGCTCAAGCACGGGCAGTAGTGCCGCTGCTCTGCCGCAGTGCAGCCTCGTAGGGTGGGCAAAGGCGCGCATGCGCCGTGCCCACCATGTTTCCGGTAATCACCAAGCATGGTGGGCACGCTTCGCTTTGCCCACCCTACACTCTACTGATCATGGCGCGCGAGGCGTCGCGCATCAGGTCTTCTTGATGTCCTTTAGGTACTGCGTCAGCAGCGCGCGGAGCGACCACGGCTTGCCGTCGACGGCGCCTTTGATGTCGTCGATTTTCCATTTGTCGCCTTCCTGGACAAACTCATAACGGATGACCTGGTCGGCCGGGTTGGTCCGCTCCGCGCGATGGCCGGCGAGCGTCACCGCGATAGTGGCCCTGTCCGCATCGAGCTTTTCGGTTGCGAGCGTGAACGACTTCACGTCCGGATCCTGTGAGTTGGTGACGGGATCGAAATCGATCGCCCCGACCTCATCCTTTGGCGTGGCCGCATCCGCCTTGGCCCACAGCGCGACCAGCGGCTTTGAGAGATATTTTGCCTTTGCCGCCTTGCTGTCGGTGACAAAGCCACCGCCTTGATCGCCCTTGCCCTTGGCGACGCGGGTGTAGATCTCCGTCACGATGCCGACGGGATCGCTTGCCGCCGGCGGCGCGGCGTGCGCGACGGAAACATCGCCCAGCGGGAGGAGAGCGGTGAGGGCGGCGAAAACGAGCATGCGGCGTGTCGGCATTATCATCCTCGAAATGGTTGTGGGTTTGCGTATCGACGAATCGTATCGCTGTCTGCGGGGCGGTACAGGGACTTGGTGCAAATGCGGGAGAGCGAGGTTCGATATTGCGGTGCCTCGATGCGAAAATGCGGGGGGCCATCTCCCTTGCCCGGGCTTGCCCTGCCGCGATAAACAGAGCCTCATCGTCTCAAGGCGGGCGCACCCAAGCGCTCCGTGTGCATGAGGAAACGTTCATGAAGCTTGTGCTGACCCTGCTTGGCGTCGTTCTCCTGATCATTGCCGCTGTCTATGTCCTGGTCCCGGCGGACCAGCTGCCCGGCTTCTTTCCGGGCCATGAGGCCGGCGTGACACGGGTGCATCTCAAGCATGGCGTTGTCTCCGGCGTGCTCGGCCTGGTGCTGATTGCGGCCGGCGTCCTCATGGGGCGGAAATGACCGAGAGCAACTCAACGACGCCTCCCGCAGGCGGGCCATTGCGGATGTCGCGCCGGGTGATGAACCTCGCGCATATGCTGACCCAGAACGCGCGGCGGCTTGCTGACCGTCCGGGCTTCATCTGGGCCGACAAGTCCTGGACCTGGCGCCAGATCGACGCGGAGGTGTCCGCACTCGCAGCCGCACTTGCCGCGCGCGGCATCGGCAAGGGCGACCGCATCCTCGTGCATTCCAAGAACTGCGAGGAAATGTTCTGGTCGATGTTCGCGACCTTCCGGCTTGGCGCGGCGTGGGTGCCGACCAATTTCCGCCTGATGCCTGACGAGGTCGCCTATCTGGCCGAAGCCTCTGGCGCCCGGGCCTATCTGTGCCACGGCGATTTTCCCGAGCATGCGGCCGCGGTCTCCGGTCCCGAATTCATCTGGCGCATCGGCAATGACGGCACGTTCGGCGAGCGCACCCTGCGGGATGCGATTGCAGCCCATGCGGGCGCGTCGGTTGCGAACGCCGCCGTCGAGTACGACGATCCCTGCTGGTTTTTCTTCACCTCCGGCACGACCGGCCGCTCCAAGGCCGCGGTGCTGACCCACGGCCAGATGGGCTTCGTGGTGACCAACCACCTCGCCGACCTCACGCCAGGCACCACCGAACATGATGCGTCGCTGGTGGTCGCGCCGCTGTCGCATGGCGCCGGCGTGCATCAATTGATGCAGGCCGCGCGCGGTGTCCCGACCATCCTGCTGCCGACCGAGCGCTTCGACATCGCGGAAGCCTTCCGGCTGATCGAGAGGCATCGCGTCAGCAACCTCTTCACCGTGCCGACCATCCTGAAGATGATGGTCGAGCATCCCGCGGTCGACCAGTTCGATCACTCCTCGCTGCGCTATGTGATCTATGCGGGCGCGCCGATGTACCGCGAGGATCAGAAGACGGCGCTGAGGAAGCTCGGCAAGGTGCTGGTGCAGTATTTTGGGCTCGGCGAAGTCACCGGCAACATCACGGTGCTGCCGGCGGCGCTGCACCTCGAGGAGGATGGTCCGGAGGCCCGCATCGGCTCTTGCGGCTATGAACGGACGGGCATGCAGGTCTCGATCCAGGACGATCAGGGTCGCGAACTTAAAGCCTTCGAGACCGGCGAGATCTGCGTCATCGGCCCCGCTGTGTTCGCGGGCTACTACAACAATCCGGAGGCTAATGCGAAAGCGTTTCGCGACGGCTGGTTCCGGACCGGCGACCTCGGCCATATGGACGAGCAGGGGTTTGTCTACATCACCGGCCGCGCCTCGGACATGTACATCTCCGGCGGCTCCAACATCTATCCGCGCGAGATCGAGGAGAAGATTCTCACCCACCCTGCGATCGGCGAAGTGGCCGTGCTCGGCGTGCCCGACCCGGTCTGGGGCGAGGTCGGCGTCGCCGTCTGCGTGGCCCGCGAGGGGGCGAAGCCCTTGAGCGAAGCGGAGATGGCGGCGTTCCTTGGGCCCAAGGTGCCGCGTTACAAGATGCCGAAGCGCTTCTTCTTCTGGGACGCCTTGCCGAAATCCGGCTACGGCAAGATTCCAAAACGCATGGTGCGCGACGAGCTCGAGGCGCGCGGGCTGCTCGACGTGACAAGGCAAGCGAGCTGACGCGGGCAAGCCATGCGCCAGATCAAGCAACCGGGGACGCCGGCCGCAGAGCGCATCCAATGGGTGGAAGCGCGCGGCCGCGGCTTCTCCTTCACGCTGGAAGCGGGCATTCCGCTGCTGGAAGCCGCACGGCGCGGCTTTGCGGCCGAGGGCTTTGCGAGCGGCGTGCTCAACATCAAGGGCGGGGCGCTTGGCCCGTTTGCCTATGTGATGCCGGCGCTGTCCAACACGGCTGAGAACGCCGCCTTCTACAGCGAGACGTTTCGCCCCGAGGGCAATGTCTGGCTCAAGCAGGCGTCCATGACGCTCGGCGAGCGCGACGGCGCGCCATTCTTTCATTGCCATGGGCTGTGGCTCGAAGCGCATTGCAAGGTGAGCGGCGGCCATATCCTGCCTGAGGAGACCGTCGTCGCCGAGCCGTTCGAGGTCGAGGCCTTCGGCATCGACGGCGCCATGTTCAAGGCCGAGCCCGACCCCGAGACCAATTTCAAGCTGTTCGGGCCGGTCGCGTGCGAGGCGAGAGGCGCCGACGCCGCCTGCCGCGCCTTTGCGCTGCGCCTGCGGCCCAACCAGGATTTTGCGCATGGCCTCGAGGCCTTCTGCCGCGACAACGGCATTGCGCGTGCAAGAATCCGCGGCGGGGTGGGCTCGACCATCGGCGCGCGCTTTACGGATGGTCATAGCATCGATCCGTTCGCGACCGAGCTGACTGTGACGAACGGGCATATCGTGCCAGGTGGAGCAGGCGGGTTGGAAGCGCAGCTCGACATCGCGCTGGTCGACTACACCGGCGGCCTCGCCGAGGGGCGGCTGGTCCGTGGCGACAACCCGGTGCTGATGACCATGGAGCTGGTGCTGGAGGTTGAGGCGTAGGTTGAGGCCTTGGGCTGAACGCGAGCGCGGATACCACCTGAGCATAAATGTTCTTGTTGTGTTCACGAGGATGTGCCACAATTACAGCGGAGCATCTTTCCAGCCAGGTGGTGGGGCCACAGGGTCATGAGTTCGAGAAAGCGACGTGACACGAATCTGCCGGCGCCCTATCTGAAGCGGCTCTGGCTTGACCCTGCGACCATTTCCGACCGCGAAGCCTATCCATTCTGTCTTCCCTTCCTCAGCGACGGTTTCGAGCTCAATTTCGACCGTGCCATCACCATCATTGTCGGCGAGAACGGCGCCGGCAAATCCACGTTGCTGGAGGGAATTGCGGCGTTGGCCGGCTATGACGAGGCCGGGGGCGGCAAGGGCTATCGGCCGGTCGATCATTCGGAGGCGATCGAGGTGATGGGCGGCGAACTCTCCGCGGCGCTTCCTGCGGCCTGGCTGCCGAAGGTCACCCAGGGCTGGTTCTTTCGGGCCGAGACATTCTTTTCGGTGGCACGCTTTCTGGATGCGACCAGCACGCAGCCGCCTGATTTTCTATCCTACTCGCACGGCGAGGGATTCTTGCGCTTCTTCAACGAGCGCTGCCAGCGCCAGGGCATCTACATCTTCGACGAACCGGAATCCGCGCTGTCGCCGGCGCGCCAGATGGAGTTCCTCAAGCTGATGCGGCAAATGGACGAGGCCGGCCACTGCCAGGTGATCATGGCCACGCATTCGCCGATCCTGATGGCCTATCCGAACGCGACACTGCTGCACCTGTCGAAATATGGCCTGGAGCCGGTGTCGGTGCGGGAGACCCATCATTTTAGGAGGTCCGCGAGTTCTGCCAGGATCCGACCGGCTTTGTCGAGGCGGCGCTGGCGGAGTAGGCGACCTGCCGCATTGATCGGGATCGTAAACGCATGGCCTGGATGCCGAAAAAGCGCGAGATCAATCTTCCGGCGCCCTATCTCAAGCGGCTCTGGCTCGATCCGGCGCGCGTCCCCGATCGCGAGGCCTATCCGTTCTGTCTTCCTTTTCTCGCCGATGATTTCGAGCTGCGCTTCGAGCGCGCCATCACCATCATCGTCGGCGAAAACGGCACGGGGAAATCGACGTTGCTGGAGGGGATCGCCGCACTGGCCGGTTATGACGAGGCCGGCGGCGGCAAGGGCTATACACCGGTCGATCACGCCGATGCACTCGAGGTGATGGGCGGCGGGCTGTCGAAGGCGTTGCGCGCGAGCTGGCTGCCGAAGATCACCAATGGATGGTTCTTTCGCGCGGAGAGTTTTTTCTCGGTCGCGCGATATCTCGACAAGGCGGCGCTTGAGGATCCCTTTCATCCACCGCCGCCCGACTTCCTGTCGCATTCCCACGGCGAAGGCTTTCTGCGCTTCTTCAACGAACGCTGCCAGCGCCAGGGTATCTTCATCTTCGACGAGCCGGAATCGGCGCTGTCGCCGTCGCGGCAGATCGAGTTTCTGAAGCTGCTGCGGCGGATGGACGATATCGGCCATTGCCAGGTGATCATGGCGACCCATTCGCCGATGCTGATGGCCTATCCGGATGCCAAGCTGCTGCGGCTGACGAAGCACGGGCTGGAGCCCACCACCTTGAAACAGACCGATCACTACAAGGCCATGCGCGAATTCTTCGAGGACCCGAAGGGATTTGTAGAGGCGGTGCTGGCGGAGTGAGGCGTGACGCCGCAATCCAGAGTCGTATGCATGGCCCTGGATTGCTTCGTCGCGTTGCTCCTCGCAATGACAGCGGAAGCACGACTCCACATCCGCGACGCAATTCGCGCCCGAGCTTTGGTCCGGTCTATTCGGCCTTTCTGCGCGTTGCGGCAAGCTCCCGCACAATATCCTCCATCCGCTCGAACATCAGATCCGGCGCACGTGCGCGCAGCGCTTCGCTTGAGGCAAAACCCCAGCGCACGGCGCCGCAGGCGATGCCAACCGAACGCGCCGCCTCGATGTCGCGCACCTCGTCGCCGATCGCGATCACCGCGTCCGGGGCAAGGCCAGCGCGCTTGACGACCCGGCGGAATTTCCGCGCCTTGCCGAAGATCGAGGCGCCGCAATCGAAATGGGAGAACAGCGCGGCCAGTTCACCCAGTTGCTGGCGCGCATTGGCTTCACTGTCGGAGGAAACCAGTGCCAGCCGGAAGCCCGCCTGCGACAGCGTTCGCAGCATCGCCTCGGCGCCATCGAACAGCGGGATGTCCTGGATGTGCTGCGCCTTCAATCGCCGCATGTGCCGCGCAATCGCCGGCAGCTTCCAGGTGGGCACCTCCAGCCGCGTCAGGATCTCCCGGGAGTCCGCATGGCGCAGGCTCTCGACGTCTTCGTCGGCAATCCGGCGAAAGGCAAAACGGTCGGCGACGCCGTTCACGTGGCGCCGGAACCACGGAAAGCTGTCGGCGAGCGTGCCGTCGAGATCGAAGATGACGAGGGAATAAAGCGGGGAATATTGCATGAGGGGCGGAAACAGCAGGGCACATATAGCAAAAGCACATTACGCCTTTTGTGCGAAGGGGCGTGGATTGGGTTATGTTGTGGGCGTAATAGCCAGAGGACACGCTATCAAACCGTCATCCTGAGGCGCGAGCCAACGGGTCCGCGCGAAGCGCGGCCCGATGACAGGCTCCGCGAGCCTCGAAGGATGGACGGCCCCGCCAGCCGGGCCGTCGCCCTTCGAGGCCGCCGCTTCGCGACGGCACCTCAGGATGACGGTATTGCCAAGGACGCAAGTGAAGGAGCACCAGAATGTCATTCTACCGAGGCATGACCTGCGAGAACGTCACGGTATCAGGCGACAAGGGCACGCCGATCACGGCCTATGTCGCAAAACCGTCAGGCGCGGGGCCGTTTCCCGGCGTGGTGCTGATCCATCATCTGCCGGGCTGGAGCGAGCTCTATATCGAGACCACCCGCCGCTTTGCCCATCACGGCTATCTCGCAATCTGCGCCAACCTCTATGAGCGCGCCGGCCAGGGCAATCCGGATGACGTCGCGGCAAAGGTGCGCGCCGAGGGCGGCATTGCGGATTCCCAGATGGTCGGCGACACCGAGGGCGCGGTGAAATGGATGCGCGCGCAGCCCAACCACAACGGCAAGGTCGGCCTGTTCGGGTCCTGCTCCGGCGGCCGCCACGCCTTCATCTATGCCTGCCAGCGGAACGACGTCGACGCCTGCGCCGAGCTGTGGGGCGGCCGCGTGGTGATGGGCAAGGAGGAGCTCAACGACAAGACTCCCGTTGCGCCGATCGACATGACCAAGGACCTCTCGTGCCCGCTGATCGGAATCTTCGGCAATGACGACCGCGCGCCGAGCCCGGAGCAGGTCAACCAGCACGAGGCCGAGCTGAAGAAGCACGGCAAGACCTACGAATTCCACCGCTACGACGGCGCCGGCCACGGCTTCTTCTACTGGCACCGGCCGCTCTACCGTCCCGAGCAATGCATGGACGCCTGGGGCAAGGT
>Ga0209062_1003940_pt1 | contig 16351 bp, 13 predicted proteins | sample Coa_R2_2_FD_187158 | JGI IMG/M metagenome (GOLD analysis project Ga0209062, IMG submission 187158) | Surface soil microbial communities from Centralia Pennsylvania, which are recovering from an underground coalmine fire - Coalmine... | ecosystem: Environmental > Terrestrial > Soil > Unclassified... | reverse complement strand
CCCGGCTGGCCGGCTTCCGCCATCTGGCGCAGCCGCGATTGCCGCACCGAAAGCAGGGCGACTTCGGCGCCCGCGAAGAACCCGTTGACAGCGATGAGCAGAATGACCGCCAGAATGCGGAACGGGGTATACGTCACGTTGCCAAAATCATTTTAGCGGACAGGCATAACCAAATCGCGGCCGGTACGTCTTTACTGATAACCAACTAACTCCGTTACGTAGGTGGGCGCGCTCCATCGTATCCCGGGAACGCGCCCATTTTTTCTGTGGCACGATTGTAATCCAAACAACGGCCAAAAGCCATAGGGTTGTGAGGCTGCCCAGGCCGCGCTTCGGCCGGAGATTGGGGCTGGCGGCACGCGCTACGGGATCCAGCGAACAATCGGCGATCGTTTATCATTATATTTCGTACTCTTGCTGAAACCCTCCACACCCTCGATAGGCGAGCGGCTCATCCGGGCTCTGAATCTGGCGATCGTGGCGGCGGTGGCGGCCGCCCTCGGCGCGGTCTGGTGGTTCGCCATCCGGCCCCTTCCGAAGCGCTCGGGAACCATCGCGGCGCCGGTGACCGAGGATGTCTCGGTGTCCTTCGACACATTGGGCGAGCCGCACATCCGCGCCAGGAGCGTCGAGGATGCGCTGGTGGCCCAGGGGTACGTAACGGCCCAGGACCGCCTGTTCCAGATGGACCTGCTGCGCCGGCTTGACGCCGGCGAACTCGCCGAGGTGTTCGGGCCGCTGGCGCTCGATAGCGATCGGGAATCGCGCCGGCTGCGCCTGCGGCGCATCGCGGAAAACGCGTACCTCACACTGCCGGCGGCGGACCGCGCGGCGATGGCGGCGTACGCGCGCGGCGTGAACGCCTATATTGCGTCGCATTACGGCAATCTGCCGGTGGAATTCACGCTGGCGGGCTACCAGCCGCGGCCGTGGAGCGTGGTCGATTCGCTCCTGATCTGCCTGCACATGTTCCGCGACCTCACCAGCACCTGGCGGGACGATCTGCTGAAGCGCGACATGATGAAGGATGGCGATGCGGCGCTGGTAGCGGCGCTGTTTCCGCCGCGCTCGGGGGCGGAGGTGCAGCCGGGGTCGAACGCCTGGGCGCTGGCGGGGAGCCGCACTGCTTCGGGCAAGCCGCTACTTTCGAACGACATGCACCTGGCCTACTCGGTGCCGGGCATCTGGTACATGACGCACCTGACGGCGCCGGGGCTGGACGCGGCGGGCGTGGCGCTACCGGGCGTGCCAGGGATCGTCGTGGGGCACAACCGGCGGATCGCCTGGGGCATCACGAACCTGCAGTTCGACGTGCAGGATCTTTACCTGCTGCAGATCGACGAGCGGACCGGCCGCTACACCTACCAGGGGCACCAGGAGCAGGCGAAGCTGGAGCGCGAGATCATTCGCGTCAAGGGGCAGAACCCCACCGAGCTGACGGTTTGGGTGACCCGATTCGGCCCGCTGTTCGTGAGCGAAGGCGGGGACCGGATGGCGCTGCGCTGGGTGGCTGCCGATCCGGGCCTGCTGCAATACCCGATCCTGGACATCGACCGCGCCGAAAACTGGCGCGACTTCACGGCCGCGCTCTCGCGCTTTCCGGGGCCGGGCTCGAACTTCGTCTATGCGGATGTGGACGGCAACATCGGCTATCACGCCGCCGGCAAGTTGCCGAAGCGGCGCGGGTACGTGGGCGATCTGCCGGTGGATGGATCGAGCGGGCAATACGACTGGGATGCTTACATCCCGTTCGAGGAACTGCCGCAATCGTTCAATCCGGCGGGCGGCATGGTCGTCACGGCCAACCAGAATCCGTTCCCGGCCGATTATCCCTATCCCGTGAACGGCAATTTCGCGCCGCATTTCCGCATGCAGCAGATCCGCGACATGCTGAGCTCGCGGAAGGGGTGGCGCGCCGCGGACCTGATCGCGGTGCAGAAGGACGTCTATTCCAGCTTCGACCGGTTTCTGGCGCAACAGCTTGTGGCCGCGTACGACCGGCGCAAAATGCATGTGGGCTCGCTCGACCGCGCGGTCGAGCTGCTGCGCGGCTGGAACGGGCAGATGGAGCATAGCCTGGCGGCGCCGCTGATCACGACGCTCGCGTTCCAGCATATCCGCACGGCCATGGTGGAGCGCGCCGCGCCCGGCCACGCGCTGGCGTACGATTACCCGATGAGCCGCGCGGTCGCGGCAAAACTGCTCACGGAGCGACCCGCCGCATGGTTCGCGGATTTCGATGAGATGCTGCTGCGCGCGCTGGTGGACGCGCTCGAAGAAGGCCGGCGCATGCAGGGCGCCGATATCGGCAAGTGGCAGTACGGCCGCTGGCTGCGCGTACGCATCGATCATCCGGTGATCCACCAGGTGCCGATGATCGGGTCGTATTTCGATATCGGCCCCGTGCCGATGAGCGGATCGCCGTCTTCGCCCAAGCAGACGACCGCGCATCTCGCGCCCTCGATGCGGATGAACGCCGATCTGGGCGATTGGGAGCGGTCGCTACTGAACGTCACGATCGGACAATCCGGCCAAATCTTTTCCAGCCATTACCGGGACCAGTGGGAGCATTACTACACGGCGCAAAGCTACCCGATGCAGTTCGGGAAGGTGGAGGCGGGGAGTACGGTGGTGCTGAGGCCGGAGCGGTAGGCCGTCGCGCTCATTTGAGCGGCAGACGCCGGATGCGGGCTCCGCGAGGGCCAACTTTCAAGACGCACCCCTGACCGAGAGCGGGCTCGTGCTCCGTCCACAGCTCCTGGATCAGTGCTGCCATGGCGGCTCCTCGCAGCCGCTGCTGGCGGACCAGGACCACGGATGGGCGGCACGCGGATGTCAGAGCGAGGATCTGCGGAAAATCCTGGCGGAGGCATTTCGCGGCTTTCGCGAGGAACTTTCCTGTATACTCTCCACCATGAAATTACTGGCGGTCATTGCGTTCCTCACGGGCGGGATTGCCTTCGGGGCGGAACGGGCGCGGGATCTCGGCGTGCCGTTCGCGGGCCAGCCGGGGCAATGGAACGCCATTACGGACGTCAAGGGCGTCGAAGTGGGCTATCGCACGCTGAATTCCGGCGAGGGCGGGGGCGCGGTGCGGACCGGCGTGACGGCGGTCTGGCCGCGCGGAAAGAACTCCATGGCGCCGGCCTTCGGCGCCTGGTTTTCATTGAACGGCAATGGCGAGATGACGGGCACGACGTGGCTCGAAGAAGGCGGGCTGCTGAGCGGGCCCGTGCTGCTGACGAATACTCATAGCGTGGGCACGGTGCGGGATTCCTTCATCGAGTGGCAGGTGAAGCGGAGCCGGCCGGGAGAGGAAGCGCAAGAATGGCTCCTGCCCTTGGTGGCCGAGACTTGGGACGGGTTCCTCAACGACGTGAACGGTTTTCACGTCACCGCGGCGGACACTGTCGCGGCGCTCGAAAACGCCAAGAGCGGGCCAGTGGCGGAGGGTAACGTCGGCGGCGGAACGGGGATGGTCTGCTACGGATTCAAGGGCGGAACCGGCACCTCGTCGCGGAAGGCCGGGGCTTACATGGTAGGCGTGCTGGTGCAGTGCAATTGCGGGCGGCGCGCACAGCTACAGATCGTGGGTGTTCCGGTGGGCCGGGAAATCCAGGACGGCGTTCCCTACGCGCGCAACGGGGCCTTCGCGGACAAGGATGTCGGCTCGATCATCATCGTGGTGGCGACGGACGGGCCGCTGCTGCCCAACCAGCTCAAGCGGCTGGCGAGGCGGGCCTCGCTGGGGTTGGCGCGGACGGGATCGGTATCCGGAAACGGCTCGGGCGATATTTTTGTGGCGTTCTCCACAGCGAACTCAAATGCCGGGATCACGAGCGGCACGACGTCGATCTCGATGCTCGCCAATGACGACATGAACGGGTTGTTCGAGGCAACGGTCCAGGCGACCGAAGAAGCGATCGTGAACGCGATGGTCGGCGCGGAGACGATGACCGGTTACAACGGGCATAAGGTGATTGCGCTTCCGCACGACCGGCTGCGGGAAGTGCTGCGGAAATATCAGCGCTGAGCCATGCCGCGGGGAGCGGATTCGCACGGCCGGAGAGCCGGAATCCGGCTGCAGGCAGCCTGATTCTGCGGCCCTAGCGGCGATAATGTTTCAGGATGCCTCTTGCGGATCTGCTGCTCGGCCGGCCGTTATCCACCACGGAGGAGCAGCAACAGCGAATCGGCGCCGCGCAGGGCGTGCCGACGTTCGGGCTGGACGCGCTGAGTTCGGCGGCGTACGGTCCGGAGGCTGCGCTCACGATCCTGCTGCCGCTCGGGATGGCCGGGCTGCATTGGATCGTGCCGCTCAGCGGCGCGATTATCGTGCTGCTGGCGATCGTCTATTTCAGCTACCGGCAGACGATCGCGGCGTATCCCGGGGGCGGCGGATCGTATACGGTCGCCTCGCAGAACCTGGGCGCGCGCGCGGGGCTCCTGGCCGGGGCGGCGCTGATGATCGACTACCTGTTGAACGTGGCGGTGGGGATCTCGGCGGGCGTGGGGGCGCTCGTTTCCGCCGTGCCTTCGCTCCAGCCGCATACGCTGGCGCTGTGCCTCGGGATCCTCCTGATCCTGACGGTGGTGAACCTGCGCGGTGTGCGGGAGCCCGGCGTGCTGTTCATGATCCCGACGTACGTGTTCGTGGCCTGCCTGCTCACGGTGATCGCGCGCGGAGTGATCGCGGCGGCGATGGCGGGCGGCCACCCGCAGCCGGCCGTAATGCCGCCGCGGCTCCGGGCAACGGGTGAGGCGGTGAGCCTGTGGCTGCTGCTCAAGGCGTTCTCCAGCGGCTGCACGGCGATGACCGGCGTCGAGGCGGTGAGCAACGGCGTGCAGGCATTCCAGGAGCCTGTTGTCAAGGCGGCGCGCCGGACGCTTGCCATCATTATCGGGCTGTTGATTGTGCTGCTCGCCGGGATCGCGTGGCTGGCGCGCGCGTATGGCATCGGCGCGACGCCGCCCGGGCAGGCCGGCTACCAGAGCGTGCTTTCACAGCTTACGGCCGCGGTGGCCGGTCGCGGCATCTTCTACTACGTCACGATCGGCTCCATTCTCACGGTGCTTTCGCTTTCCGCGAATACGTCCTTTGCGGATTTTCCGCGGCTCTGCCGGGCGGCGGCGATGGATTGCTACCTGCCGCAGTCGTTCGCCACGCGCGGGCGGCGGCTGGTGTACTCGCAGGGCATCTGGGTCCTGGCGTTCCTGGCGGCCATTCTGCTCATCATTTTTGGCGGGGTCACGGATCGCTTGATCCCGCTGTTCGCGGTGGGCGCGTTCCTGGCTTTCACGCTCTCGCAAGCGGGGATGGTGGCGCACTGGAAGCGGACCGGCGGACGGCACGCGCGGACCAGCATGGTGGTCAACGGCGTGGGCGCTCTGGCGACCGGCGCGACGGTTCTCGTCGTGCTGGCGGCGAAGTTCACGGAGGGCGCCTGGGTGGTGGCCGTGATCGCGGTCGTGCTCATCAGCCTGATGTCGGCGATCCACCGGCATTACGACCGGGTGGCGCGGGAGGTCGCGCCGCAGGCGGCCTTCGTGACCAGCGATCTGAAGCCGCCGCTCGTGATCCTGCCGGTGGATGCCTGGACCGCGGTTTCGCAGAAGGCGCTGCACTTCGCGATGATGCTTTCCGGAGATATCGAGATCGTGCACGTGGAATGCGAGGGCTCCGCGCCGGCCGACAAGGCATGGAAGGAGCAGATCGCCGAGCAGGCGCGCGCCGCCGGCCGGCCCGCGCCGAAGCTGACGGTGCTGCGTTCGCCGTACCGGTTGGTGATCCAGCCCATTATCGACCATGTGCTGAGGCGGGAGAGCGAGCATCCGGACCGCACCGTGGCAGTTGTCCTGAGCGAACTGGTGGAGCGGCACTGGTATGACTATTTCATGCACAATCAGCGCGGCGAGCTGCTGACGGCGCTGCTGCTGGTGAAGGGCCGCCGGAGGATCGCGATCGTCAACGTGCCGTGGTATCTGGAGGCCTGAGGCGGCGCGTCATTTGCGGATCAGCCAGACCTCGGCGACCTGCGTGCCGCGGCCGGCATCGCCGAGACCGGGCTCGCGGTACCACTTCAGGCGCAGCTCGCCTTTGGCGGTCGCGGCGTGCGGGATATCGAATTCGAGAGGCCGGAACGGGACAGGGCGCGAAAGCAGCGGGTGGATCTCGATGCCATCGCCCGCAACCAGCCGGATTTTGGGCCGCGTGGCGTCTCCCGCGTACACGACGCGGAGCTTGTATTCGGCAGATGGATCGAGTCCGGGGTAGTACATTTCGAGCGGCGCCTCGTAGAGCGATTCGGCGTGGTCCCACCAGGCGCGCGGCTGGGTGAGCAGCGGGCCGCCCAGACTGCGCATGGCGAAACCGACGAGCGAGGATTCAAAGTACGCCGGGTCTTTATCGAACCCCGCGCCTCGCACGAGGTGCGGCTGGCGGCTGAGGTTGCCGAGATCGTCGTAAAAGCCGCCGGGGCCGGGATTGGTGCGGTTGACGATGGCATCGATGGCCGCGAGGCGCTCGCGCTCGTCAGCGGTTTTGCGGATCTCCGCGAACTGCGATTCGAGCCAGCCACGATCGTTGAGGGGCAGGTCGATGGCATCGAGGTTGGCGCCGCGCTCGGTGGCGATCGCCTTGTAGCGCGGCACGCTCAACTGCATGCGGATGCTCTGGAAGAGCGCCTCGGCGAGCTCGAAGACGCGCGCCCGCGCCCATTGTGCCACCGGCCGGGTGAGCGCGCGGTCGAGCGCGGCTTCGGCCTCGCGCATGGCGAGCAGACTGCCGGTGCGCGGGGCGTCGCGCAGGCGGTCCATGGCTTCGTGCTCGAGCGCGGTTTCATAGAGCAGGCGGGCACGGTCGTAGTAGTCGTAATAGGCGCGATAAAGGGCCTGCTGGAAGCGCCAGTTTTCGAGCACCTGCGGGGGTACGGTGCGCTCGAGCGCTTGAAACTGCGCCAGCGTGGTCTCGACCGCGGCATTGCTCGCGAGCGGCCCCACCCAGTTGTTTTCGAGCGCGAGCAGGCCCTGGGCGAAGGCATCGGCGTAGCGGGCGCCAATGAAATAGCGGCCGTATTCGCGCAAGATTTCGACTACGGGCCGGTCCGGATTCCAGCCGAGGCCGCTCCAAACGAACTTGTTGACGTCGTCGTTCACGCCTTCGGAATAGGTGAGGAAACCGATGGCGGATTTTTCGTACCGATGGAAGATGCGCTCCTCCTGAGTGGGGCGCGGGTTGATGGTTTCGCGGCCCTCGGTGGTGGCGAAAGCGAGGTCCCAATCGGGCACGGGATATTGGCTGTGACGGCTGTGGGTAATGTCCGGGTAGCGGCGGATGGGGTAGCGCGCGGGGAGCTTGGCGCGCAGCTCCGGCAGCGGGATTCGGACCTGCGGGCCGTAGACGACGCCGGAGAGCCAGGCGGGCTCGCCGCGCATGATGCCGAACCATTCATCGAGCCAGGCGGCGGAGAAGCTCTGCGGCGACATCCACATTTGCGCTTTGGGGTGGAAGCGGTGGAGCGACGCGGTCTGCTTTTCGAGCAGCGCCATGAGGTACTTCGGCTCGGCATTGCCGGGATCGCCGCCGGGCACGAACACGGCATCGATGCGGGGCAGGCAGCGGAAAACTTCGGCCCACTCGTGGAGCGCGAAGTCCACCGTCTCGGGCTTGGAGTAGTCGCGATCCATCGCGGGATACCAGATCCAGACGTCGATGCCGTAGGCGTCGCAGATGCGCGAGAGCTCCTCCATCATTTCGATCTTGGGTAGCATGAAGTGCGGGCTGTCCTCGGCATCGTCGGAACGCGGCGGGATGAGCTCGATGGCGTTGGTGCCGAAGACGGCCAGATCGCGGATGTATTGCTCGAACTGGGCGGGGGTCCAGCCATCGTAGGTGTTCACCTTGGGGCGGTAGCCGAGCTGGTGGCCGCGCAGGGGATAGCGCGGGGCGGTGGCGACCGCGAGGTTGTCATCGGCTTCGAGGACCTGCCGGTCCATGCGCAGATGGCGCAGCAGCCAGCCGGCGCCGAAGAGCGTGCCGCGCGGATCGTTGCCGGCGATGACGACGCCGGCGGCGGAGACCTTCACGCGGAAGCCATCGGCGCCGGCCGCAGGCGCGGGCAGGCCGGCCGCGCGCGCGCCGAGCTCCGCGGCCGTGCCGAGGGCGATCGAAGGGCGGCCGGAACTTGCGGCATCCGAAACCGGCAGCCGGATCTGCGTGCGCCGGGCGATTTCCTCGGAGAGCGCCTGCGCGGCCTTTTGCTCCGGCGAGGGAGCCCCGCGCGGGATGACGATAACGGCGGTGCGGAGATCGGCGGCGAACGCGGCCGCGCAGCAGAGGGCGAGCGCGAGAAGTTTCATGTAAGGGACATAATAGACCCATGGCATCCCCCTGGTGTAATCCGGTAAAGCAGCGGCTGGCCGCGGGACTTCCCGCGATCGGCGCGACGGTCACGGCGGCGAGCGTCGAGATCGCGGCGCAGATGGCGGCGCTCGGCTTCGACTTTCTATGGATCGAGATGGAGCATTCGCCGATCACGCTGGAGACGCTGCGGAATATGGTGCTGGCCATGCGCGGGGCCGGCGCGGAGCCGTTCGCGCGGGTGCCGGTCAATGAGCTGTGGACGGCCAAACGCGTGCTGGATCAGGGGGTGCGCGGCGTGATGTTCCCGTTCACCAGTACACCGGAGCTGGCGGCGCAGGCCGCCGCCGCGTGCCGCTATCCGCCGCGCGGCCGGCGCGGTTCGGGTGCGAACCTGGCGCGGTTCACATGGCCGGACGCCGGCGATTACTACGACTCAGCCGATGAGAACGTGTGCGTGATCGCCATCGTGGAGGAAGCCGCGGCGGTGGAGCGCATCGAGGAGATTGCGGCCACGCCGGGCATCGATGCGATCTTCATCGGCACGAGCGATCTTTCGTTTTCGCTCGGCCTGCGCGGCGAGCAGGACCATCCGCGGCTGCGCGAGGCGATCGCGCGCGTGGTCGAGGCGGGGCGGCGCAACGGGAAGGCGCTCGGGCGGCCGGCGGGCAGCCCGGAGCAGGTGAAGGCGTTTCTCGATCAGGGATTTCTGCTGTTCCAGGCGCCAACGGAGATCGGATTCCTTAAGGCCGGGGCGCAGCAGTATCTGGAGCCGCTCGCGCGGCCGGCCGTGCAGGCGAAGTCGCAGTCGATCTACTGATGAGCCCGCGGTACAAATGGTATGCGGTCGGGATGCTGTGGTGGATCGCGTTCTTCAACTACGCGGACCGGCAGGCGGTCTTCTCGGTGTTCCCGCTGCTCGAAAAGGAGCTGCGGCTTTCGCCGGTCGGACTGGGGCTGTTGGCGTCGTCGTTTGCCTGGGTCTACGGATTGGGCGCGCCGTTGGCCGGGTGGATCGTCGACCGCGTACGGCGGAAATCCGCGATCCTCGGCGGGCTGCACGCGTGGAGCGTGATCTGCATGGCGACGGCGCTCTGCCGCAGCTTCGGCAGCCTGCTGTTCTTTCGCGCGGCGGAGGGGCTGGGCGAGACGTTCTACTTCCCTGCCTCGGTTTCGCTGCTCAGCGATTATCACGGCCGCCGCACGCGGTCGCGCGCGTTGGGATTTCACCAGACGAGCGTGTACGCGGGGACCATCGCGGGCGGGTTTTTCGCGGGATGGATCGGGCAGACGTACGGATGGCGATGGTCGTTCGTGGTTTTCGGTGGGCTGGGAGTGGCGCTGGGAGCGGTGCTCGGGCGGCTGCTGATCGAGCCGAAGCGCGGGGCGGCGGAGGATGACGCCGGCAGCGGCGAACGGATGCCGCTCGGCCGGTTTCTGGCGATGTTGCGGTTCAACCCGACGGCGCTGCTGCTGATGGGCGCATTCGTCTGCGCCAACTTCGTGGCAGTGGTGCTGCTCTCCTGGATGCCCAAATTCCTTTACGATAAGTTCCACCTCAGCCTGGCGGCGGCCGGGCTCACCGCGACGCTTTACGTACAGCTTGCCAGCCTGGCTGGCTCGGCGCTGGGCGGGTGGCTCGCGGACGCACTGCGGCAGCGGACGGCCGGCGGACGAATCGTGGTGCAGGCGATCGGGGTCTTCGGCGGCGCTCCGTTCGTGGTGCTGTGCGGGATGACCTCGTCCGCGGCGTGGCTGGTAGTGGCGCTGACGGCGTGGGGGCTGTTCAAGGGGATTTACGACGCAAACATCTTCGCGTCGCTATTCGATTCGATAGACCCGGAGGCGCGCGGCACGGCGGCCGGGTTCATGAACATGGTGGGCTGGCTGGGCGGCGGGGGTGTGGCGCCGGTGGCGATCGGGTTCGTAGCGGAGCAGTCGAGCCTGGGGTTCGCGATTGCGGCGGCGGCCCTGGTGTACGTGATCGCGGGCGGGCTGCTCCTGGCAGCGCAGGCACAGGGCCGGCACGGCGCTCTCATTCGAGAATTTCGACGCGGTACTCCTCAATGACCGGATTCGCCAGCACGTCATGCGCGATGGTCTCGACATCCTTGCGGGCCTGGGCAGCGGTCACGCCGTCGGCGATTGAAATATCGAAGAACTTGCCTTGGCGGACGTCCGCGATGGCGGGGTAGCCGAGAGTGTGGAGCGCCGAACACACCGTCTGACCCTGCGGGTCCAGCACGGTGGACTTCAACGAAACGAAAACACGAGCTTTCATGGGAAAAAACGATTATCGCACGCGAACGGCCCTGAACGTGCTGTTTACAACGCGATGACCTCGCATTCCACGCTCCACCGCCCGATTGGCGTCTTCGATTCCGGGGTGGGCGGGCTCACCGTTCTCCAGGCGCTGCGCCGCCGCCTGCCGCATCGCGATTTCCTGTACCTGGGGGACACGGCGCGCGTGCCCTACGGGCGCAAGCCGCCCGAGATGGTCTGGGATTTCAGCCGCCAGATCGTGGATTATCTATGGAAATGCGGCGCGGAGGCGATCGTGATCGCCTGCAACACGGCGTCCGCGGTGGCGCTGCCGGAGCTGGCGGCGGATTGCCCGATCCCGATCTGGGGCGTGATCGAGCCGGGCGTGGAAGCGGCGACGCGGGCGACCCGCACGGGCCACGTCGGCGTGATCGGGACGCGCGCGACGATCGCGAGCGGCGCCTACCAGCGGCGCCTCGAAGCACGCGGCTGCCGGACCTGGGCGCAGGCCTGCCCCATGCTGGTGCACGCGGTGGAAGAAGGCCTGGCCGATTCGCCGGAAGCGGAGCTGCTGGCGCGGCATTACCTGGAGCCGAGGCCGGAGATCGATACGCTGGTGCTCGGCTGCACGCACTACCCGCTGCTGCGCGAAACGCTGCGCCGTGCGGTCGGCGACGGCGTAGCGCTGGTGGATAGCGCGGAAGTGACGGCGGAAACCGTCGGAGCGGCGCTGCGCGCGGATGGCGCGGGTTCCGGCCGGGTGCGGCACCTGGTGACCGGAGATCCCGCGGCATTCGCGCACACGGCGCGGGTGATCGGCGGGGTCGAGGGCGAAATCACCGCGCTCGACGTGACGGAACTGGCGACAGCGGCGTAGGCCGTTCAGTTCAGCAGCCGGCCCTGCCGCAGATAGGCCGGCGTATCGAGGTCATCCAGATCGAGCATGGGCTCGGCTTCCGCGATGAGCTCCTGTTCCGGTTCGGGTTCGGGTTCCGGCTCGGCCACAGGTTCCGCGATCGAAACGGGCTCGGGCACCGGCTCGGGCGGCGCCTGAAGACGAATGACCGGCGTGACTCCGTTGGCGTGGCCGTTGGTGTGAATCCCGTTGCTGTAGCCGTCGCTCCGTTGCTGAGTTTCCGGGCGGAAACCGGTGGCGATGACCGTGAGCTTCACCGCGTCACCCATGGTTTCGTTCTGGATCACGCCGAAATTGATGTGGACATCGTCGCATTCGGCGGCGGCGCGAATGATCGAGCAGGCCTCGTGCACCTCGTGCAGGCCCAGGCTGCCGGAAGAACCGGTGATGTTGATCAGGATGCCGCGCGAGCCGGTGATCGGCGTCTCTTCGAGCAGCGGGCAGGAGATCGCCTGGCGCGCCGCTTCGACCACGGCGTTTTCGCCGCGCGCGGTGGCCGTGCCCATCATGGCATAGCCCATGCCGGACATGGTGGCCTTGATATCGGAGAAATCGCGGTTGATGAGGCCGGGCGTGACGATGATATCGCTGATGCTCTGCACCACCTGGCGCATCAGATCGTCGGCGACCTGGAAGGCCTGGAAAAAGCTGGTGCCGCGCGGGACCAGTTTGAGCAGCCGGTCATTCGGCATGGAGATCACCGCATCCACGGTAGAGGCCAGGCGCGCGATGCCGTCCTCGGCCAGCCGCATGCGCTGCGGGCCTTCGAAGCTGAACGGCTTGGTGACCACCGCGATCGTGAGGGCATCCAGTTCCTTGGCGAGAGACGCGATCACGGGTGCCGCGCCGGTCCCGGTGCCGCCCCCGAGCCCGGCGATGACGAAGACCATGTCGGCGCCCTGCAGCAATTCGACCACGGCGTCGGTGTTTTCCAGCGCGGCCTGGCGGCCGGTTTCGGGATTGGAGCCGGCGCCGAGGCCGTTCGTCACCTTGGGGCCAAGCTGCAATTTCTGTGTGACGGGGCAGGCGGCAAGCGCCTGCTTATCCGTGTTCATGGCATAGAATTCGACGCCCTCCATGCCCTCCTGCACCATGCGGGCCACGGCATTGCACCCGCCGCCCCCCACGCCAATGACTTTGATGCGCGTTCCGCAGCGCGCCTCTTCTTCCAGTTCGTATTTCAGCTCGTCCATCGCGAAGCTCCCTCTATTTCAGAATCTTCCCCAGCCAGCCGGCCGCTTCCTGCTGGCGCTCCACTTGCGCTTTCAACTTGGCCGAGTACATGGCGAGCCCGGCGGCGGCGCTCCACTCGGGGTCCTCCATGTCCTCCGGCCAGTCCCGGATGCCGATGGCGATGCCATAGCGCGCCTGGCACTGCAGCTCGCGCTCGGCCACGTCGCAGAGATCGGGCAGGCGCGCGCCGCCGCCCGCCAGGAAGACGCCGCCCATCAGGCAGCGGTCCATGCCGACGCGGGCCAGGTCATTCCGCACATGCTTGAACAGCTCGACCGCGCGCGCTTCGAGCACCTGGTTTAAAAATCGGCGCGGCGCCTGCCGCGCGCGGTGATCCGGCGTGGGAATCTCGACTACGACGTTTTCCTGAGACGCGTCGGTCGCGGCGCCGCCGAACTCGATTTTGAGCAGCTCGGCGTCCTCATAGGTGATGCACAGGGCCTGGGCCAGATCGCGCGTGAAATGGTCGCCGCAGACGCGGATCGCCGAGGCCAGGTACATGGCGTCGCCGTAATACACCACGAGCTCGGTCGACTGGGCGCCGATGTCCACCACCGCGATCCCCTCGCGCCGGTCCTCCGGCAGCACGCAGGCGTAACAGGAGGCGAGTGCCTCGAACACCGTTTCCTCGACCAGCAGATGCGCCTCGTTCACCGCGCCTACGAGCGTGGTGTGCTCCTGCACGGAGGCGGTCACCAGGTGGACGTTGATTTCCAATCGCGAGGCCAGCATTTTGCGCGGATCGCGGTGGCCGGGGTGATCGTCCACCACGAAATCCTGGGGGAACGCCTGCAGAACCATGCGGTCCTCCTGCAGGACGACGTGGGTGGCGCGGTCCACGACGCGGTTGACATCGCGCTGGTCGATAGCGCGTACATGGTTCAGCTCGATGACACCGCGGGCGTTGGCTCCGCGCACCGTGGGTCCGCCCACGCCGACCACCGCCGCCTCGGCGGACACCCCCGCCGCGGCCTCCGCTTCGCGCAGCGCGGCGCGGATGGAATCGGCCACCGCGCCCGGGTCCGCGATGCGTCCCTTGAGCCAGCCCGCGGACGGCACCGCGCCGCAGCCCAGCAGCCGCATACGCCCGTTTTCGAGCGCGCAAATCACCATGCGGGTGCGCCGGCTCCCGGCGTCCAGTCCCACCCCGTAGATTGGTTTTACTGACATGGCCCCCTTCTAAACCGCAGAGGCGCAGAGGACACGGAGATTACGCAGAGAAAACCATGGAGATTTCCTCTGCGTAGCCTCTGCGCTCTCTGTGTCTCCGCGGTGAAAAACACGTTTACTCCTTGCCCGTGATCCTGTCCTCCAGGCGGAGATCGAACGTCTTCACCTCGGGCGAGCGGCGGCGGATCTCCGGGTAATGGCTCAGGAAATTCCGGTACCGCTGGCCGAAGTTGGCATCGCCCAGGATGAGCTCCAGCGCGCGCTGATCGACCTGCGCCACGATGTGGATGTTTTCAGGATCGGACGCGTTCACCTCGGAGAGATCGCCGGCCGCCGGCCCGAGCTCCTGCTCGACCTGCAGCAGCTTGCGCACGCGCATCTCGCGTTGGGCTTCGCTTTCATCCTCGCGCACGCCGCTCAACACCGGAAACGTGAACTGTGCCCGCGCCGGCGGATCGAGCAGCACGCCGTGGCCGTCGATGAGCAGCACGCCGGAGCGGAAAAACACGAATGCGACCGGCTGGCGCTCCCGAATGTGCACGGCCAGCCGGTCCGGCCAGACGCGGCTGACGGTGGCGTCCTCGACCCAGTCGATGGCCAGCAAGCGGCGCCGGCGCTCCTCGACCGGCACGGCGAAGATGCTGCGGCCGAAATCGCCCGCGAAGACGCGCTGCACCTTCCAGCGAGCCGTGTATCGCAGACCGTCGAAGGTCAGGGCGCCGGCGCGGCTGGGCGAGAGCCGGAACTGCGGATCGGTCATCGCATACCGCCGGACGCGCAGCGCGGCCACGGCCGTAGAGACGAACAGCACGCCCGCGGCGGCGATGGCCGCGGCAGTGCGCCAGCTCCGGCCTTTGCCGGCCTTCACCGGCTTCATCTTTTTGGTGTCGCGGGCCATCTCAGGCGGCCTCCCCCCGCAGCCGCGCCAGGATGCGGTCGCCGGCCTGCGAGACACTACCGGCGCCGAGCGTCACGATCACGTCGCCATCGGCCGCGGCGCCAGCCGCGGCTTCGATGCCGCGGTCCATGGTTCCCACGTACTCTGCGCCGCGGTGCCCGAACTGGCGCAGGCGCTCGACCAGAGATTGCGCGCTTACGCCCTCGATGGGCCGCTCCGACGCGGCGTAGATATCCATTACAAAGACGCTGTCCGCCTGGTGAAAGGCGCGTGCGAACTCATCCATCAGGTGAAACGTCCGGGTGAAGCGATGCGGCTGGAACAGCACGTGGACGCGCCGGAATCCGCACTCGCGGGCGCTCGAGAGCGTGGCCTGAATTTCCGTCGGATGGTGGCCGTAATCGTCCACCACGGTCACGCCGCGCTCCTTGCCGCGCACCTGAAAGCGCCGGTCCACGCCGCTGAACGTCGTCAGCGCCTCGCGGATCGTATCCGGCTTGACTTCGAGTTCCATCGCGACCGCCACCGCCGCCATGGCGTTGAGCACGTTGTGCCGCCCCGGAATGCGCAGGTGGAACCGGCCCAGGTCGGCCGCGCGGTAGCGCAGGCGGAAGTCGCTCGCGAAATGGCCGCACCCGATCTCGGTCGCTTCCACGTCGCCCTGCGAGGTCGTGCCGTAGGTGATGGTGCGCCGCCGGATGGCCGGCAGGATGCTCTGCACGTTGGGATCGTCCAGGCAGACGATGGCCGCGCCGTAAAACGGCACCTTGTTCACAAACTCGATAAATGCCGCGCGGATGTCATCGAGCGAGGGGTAGTGATCCAGGTGCTCGCGGTCGATATTGGTCACAATGGCGATGATCGGCGCGAGCTTGAGGAACGAGCCATCGCTTTCGTCGGATTCGACGACCAGGAAATCGCTGTGGCCGACGCGGGCGTTGGACCCGCCCATCGTGCCCACGCGCCCGCCCACCACCACGGTAGGGTCGAGCCCTGCGTGATTCAGGATCGTCGCGGCCATGGAGGTGGTGGTGGTCTTGCCGTGGCTGCCCGCCACCGCGATGCCGTACTTAAGCCGCATCAGCTCGGCGAGCAGCTCGCCCCGGGGGATCACCGGAATCTGCAGCCGCCGCGCTTCCTGCACCTCGGGATTCTGCTCATCGACCGCCGAGCTCACCACCAGCGCCCGCGCGCCGGCGACGTTCGAGGCAGCGTGCCCCTCGAACACCCGCGCGCCCATGCCTTCGAGCCGCGCCGTGATCGGGGAGAGCTTCACATCCGACCCGCTGATCTGAAATCCCAGGTTCAGCAACACTTCGGCAATGCCGCTCATGCCGATGCCGCCGATGCCCGCGAAATGCAGATGCTGGGGACGTAAAAACATTTCTTTAACGTATTGTTTCGACTTACCGCGCGATAGTCAATCCTTAATTGCGACTTCTTCCAAAATGTCCGCCGCGCGCGCCGCCGCGCCGGGTTTGGCGAAGCCGCGGGCCGCCTGCGCCATCGCTTC
>Ga0209062_1003939_pt1 | contig 16357 bp, 12 predicted proteins | sample Coa_R2_2_FD_187158 | JGI IMG/M metagenome (GOLD analysis project Ga0209062, IMG submission 187158) | Surface soil microbial communities from Centralia Pennsylvania, which are recovering from an underground coalmine fire - Coalmine... | ecosystem: Environmental > Terrestrial > Soil > Unclassified... | reverse complement strand
TTGCAGCCCTAATTCTTTACCGATTCATCTACTATTTTTTACCTCTAGGAATCTCAGTGATATTATTAGGGTTCTATGAATTAAAACAACGCAGATCTCCCTCTAGGAAGAAGTCAAAAATAAAAACTCAAAATTCAAAAATAAGCTCCCATCGATAAATTATACTATTCACCAACGGTAGATGACTAGGCATTTCACAAATGTGAAATTAAGATAGAACAGATTTTCGTCAACCCCTTGTGAGGAGAGAGAAGAAATAGTAATGCCAAGCTCTAAAAATACGGGTACTGCATCGTCTCAATTAATTCATAGTGCACCGTTTGCAGTTATTGTTGCACTATTGATCTACATTCTATACAGACTTTTACCAGTTTTAGAGCTAATTGCTCTTGCGGCATTGATTGCTTTAATCTTCCGAACTCTGCTGGAGTGGTTGCAAAAAATTGTCAAATCGCCTTGGCTTGCTGTTTTTATATTAATTGGGTTAATCACAGGATTTGGCATCTTGCTTGTTTCTGTCGTCATTCCTAGTGTAATTGCAGAGACTCAAGATTTATTAACAACACTACCACACTACTTAAATACACTGAGTACACGGATTGAACAGCTTCACAGCCAGAATAGTTTAATTCCAGACCTTACTCAAGAAGTTACACAATTGAAGAACACTGCTCACCAAGTGCTAAGCCAGGTTCCACTTGTGTTACGCGAAGCCCTCAGTATACCGCTAGAGTTTGTTGCAACACTCATTCTCTCTTTATACATGGCTTACGATCCCAATGCATTAATCAATGGCATTCTCCGCCTCATACCTCGCAGACATCACCAACAGTTTCAACACTTTCTCTCGGCTGTCAATGTGAGATTGCGGGGTTGGATTTTTGGCACAGGCATCGCTATGCTATTTCTGGGTTTAGGGGCAACTCTCGGACTTTGGGCTTTAGGAATTCCATCACCCCTTGCCTTTGGAATCATTGCGGGTTTACTTGAGGTGATTCCTTACGTTGGTACAATTGTAGGCACTGTTCTACCAGCACTAGTGGCCCTGAGCTTGTCACCAGTGAAACTGTTGTTGGTTCTTGGATTGTTCTTAATCTTAAACCAGGTAGATGCACATGTTATTCAGCCTTTAGTGATGGGTAAGCAAGTCAATCTTCACCCAGTCATGGTCATCTTGACATTTCTTATTATGGGTAAGCTATTGGGGTTTTTTGGTGTGCTTTTAGCAGTCCCTATAGCTGCTGTTTTTGTCTCAATCATCGATGAGTTTACCACCAATCAATCTACCACAGATGAAGCATCAACTTACCAGCAGGAATCTTAAAGATGTTTATTTGCTGTTGGTATGAAATTTAAAGACTGTAGAAAAAGCTACAACTTTGAGATGCATTTGGTAGCTTTGATTATGAGAGTGCCCTCACATCGATCAAAATGAGCAAAAATTCCAGTTTTGACCAAATATGGCAAATTCCCCCCGAACCCATTGATCTTTTACTTGATGCTCCACCCCCTCCAAAGATTTTGCTGTCTCCTAATCGAGAATGGATGGTTGAGTTAGAGTACTCCCAATTAGTTCCTATTGCTTTGCTGGCAGAACCTGAGGTTGGTCTAGCAGGACTGCTGTTAAATCCTAGAATCCATGCTCCGTCCCGCTATAACGCTTACCAGAGTATGAAGGTGAGATCAATCACCTCTCCTGAGAAGAGCAAACAAGTAAAGTTACCAGAAACCGCTCAAATTACTTCCCTTAAATGGTCCCCTGATAGTGAAAAACTGGCCTTTACCCTGGTCCAAGCTACAGGGATAGAACTTTGGGTTCTTAATATGACAGAGGCAACTCCTTGGCGCATAACAGAACCAATTCTCAACTCTACTTATGGAAGTCCATATTATTGGTTATCGAACGACGCGCTTATCTGTAAGTTCATCCCACCTGATCGAGGAGACGTTCCGATCGCATCTGCTGTTCCTACTGGACCAATTATTCAGGAAAACTTAAATTGCAAAACTCCCACTCGCACCTACACAAATTTACTAAAAAACCTCCACGATGAGGCACTATTTGAATACTACTTAACCTCGACTTTAGAGAAAGTAACTCTAGATGGTAACCGTAGTCTATTAACACCTGCTAGCCTCATTCACACTGCTATACCTTCTCCTGATAGCAACTTCATTCTACTGACTACCCTACACCGACCGTTTTCTTACCAAGTTCCAGTCTCCTACTTTCCCAAGACTATTCAGGTCATAGATGAAGCAGGAAAATTCATTTATGAGGTCGCTGATGTACCTCTTTACAATCCTCGTTCAACTAAGTTTGACGAAGTCCGAACAGGAAGGAGATTAATCTCTTGGCGACATGATGTCAAAGCCACATTATGTTGGTTAGAAGCCTTAGACGATGGTGACCCAACCTGTGATGTTCCCAAACGGGATGCTCTTTTTCAACTTGATGCTCCCTTTACCGATGCACCGCAGCAACTCTGGCAGTCTGAGCACCGCTTCCGGGGTCTTGGATGGGGCAGAGAAGATGTAGCTCTTGTGTGGGAACGATGGTACGATACCCGCAGTGAGAGAGTCTGGCGGATCTATCCCAACAAACCTGAAACACCGCCACAACTTTTATTTGATCGCAGCTATGAAGATAAATATAGTGATCCCGGTTCTCCACTCATGACATCCGGACCATATGGGTATAAGGTTTTGCGTTTTGCACCTGATAGTCATAGCATTTACTTGAGTGGTCGTGGTGCATCTCCACTGGGAGTATACCCGTTTTTGGATCGCTTGGATTTAGAAACAGGAGATACACAACGCTTATGGCAGTGTCAAGATCCCTACTTTGAAGAAATTTCCTATGTTCTGGATAACGAAGCACAAACTTTGATCACTCGTCGCCAATCCCAAACTGAACCACCCAATTATTTTCTTTTTTCCCGTGGTGACAATTTTTCTCCCATTGTGCTGACAGATTATCAAGATCCAGCTCCTCAACTGGCGGGAATTCATAAGGAGTTGGTAACATACCACCGGGCAGACGGTGTACAGCTATCAGCAAAACTGTATCTACCCTCTGGCTATGATGTGAACCGAGATGGTCCTCTACCAACACTTTTCTGGGTTTACCCAGAGGAATTTAAAGTCCGAGAGTATGCAGGACAAGTGACTACTGCTGAAAATACTTTTAGTCGTCCCAATCGAGCTTCTGTTCTCTTTTTGCTCACTCAGGGTTATGCAGTGCTTTCTGGTCCCACTCTGCCGATTATTGGCGAAGGTAACACAGAACCGAATGATACTTACGTAGAGCAATTGATCGCTGGAGTCACTGCGGCGGTTGACTATGTGGTTCAGCGTGGTGTTGCTGATCCCCAAAGTATTGGTGTGGGAGGTCACTCTTATGGAGCCTTTACTACAGTAAATTTACTAGCGCATACAAATCTGTTTCAAATGGGAATTGCCAGGAGTGGAGCATATAACCGTACTTTGACCCCATTTGGCTTTCAGGGAGAACAGCGCAATTTTTGGGAAGCAGCTCAGACTTATATTCACATGTCTCCTTTTACTCATGCGGCTCAAATAAAAGCACCACTACTACTCATTCATGGAGAAAACGACACTAATGCTGGTACATATCCCTTACAAACAGAACGACTGTATGAGGCACTTAAAGGACTAGGAGCAACCGTACGCTGGGTCATGTTGCCATTAGAAGATCACAGCTACAACTCTCGTGAAGGGGTGGCTCATGTGCTTTGGGAAATGGTGAATTGGTGCGATCGCTATCTTAAAAAGCGGGCATAGGGCATGGGGAATAGGGAATAGGGCATTTGGAGTTAGTTATCCCCCTAGTCCCCCTAGTCCTCCTAGTCTCCCTAGTCCCCCTAGTCCCCCTTGCCCTATTTAATTCCTCAGCTGCACTGGCATAGCTAAATATGTCATTTTCACACCTCCTAAGGGCGTGAAGATGACTGGGGTTAAAGCCTGATTTAACTGCACAAGAATCTCTGAAGTGGGCAATGCTTTTAAACCTTCCATTAAATACTTAATATTAAAAGCTATATCTATGCTTTCTCCAGATATCTGTGCTTGCATAGACTCCATAGCACTGCCTACATCTTGAGCTTCACAAGATAAGGTAATCTCCTGTGCTTCACTATCTAAACTAACCTTCACAATATTATTTTTCTGATCGGCTAAGACAGCAATTCGTTCCAAGGCACTTAAGAATTGTCGCCTTTCTAGAGTGAATTCTCGTTGAAATTGGCGTGGGATGAGTTGACGGTAAGCTGGATACTGTCCTTCTAGCGTGCGGCTTGTTAACCTTTGATAAGCCAATTCAAAAACAACTTGACCTTGATCAAAATACAAGCTGACAAGCTCATTCTCGGAGTTACTATGAGCTAACATCCGCTCTAACTCACGCAAGGCTCTAGCTGGTACTGTCACCTCTAACTGATTTTCTGTATCTGCTGTTTGGCTCTCGTTGGTTGTTTCTACGACTGCCAAGCGATGACCATCAGTAGCTGCAAATTCTAATGTGTCCTGTTTAACTGTTAAGTGAACACCAGTAAGCACCTGCTTGGTTTCATCAGCACTTGTAGCGAATAAGGAACCCCGCAGTCCCTCAATTAGTGCAGATGCAGGGAGATGAAGCACTTGAGCATTTTCAATCACAGGTAGTGCGGGAAAATCCTCAGCTCCCATGGCTCGCATTTGATAACGTCCACTTTTGGGTGTGAGTGTCACAATTAAACCTTCACTACCGAGAGTATTACCAGCAGAAGCTGATTCATCTTCCAAAGTAATTTCTCCCTCTGGAAGACGAGAAGTAATATCGTTGAGCAACTTAGCAGGAATGGCAATTGATCCTTCTTGCAGGACTTCCGCACTAAAGCTTGTGCGAATACCCAAACTTAAATCAAAGGCGGTTAAACTGACTTGATTAGTTTCGGCATCTGCTTGTAGTAGTACATTGGCAAGTACTGGATGTGTTGGACGCGACGGTACAGCACGGCTGGTGAGTGAGAGGTTAGTACTGAGATCACTTTGGGTGCAAACTAATTTCATGGTCAGATTCGGCTTGTGTGTTGGATATGGTAGCACCCTTATTGTGGAACAGGGAGATACAGAGGAAGAGGGGAGCATGCCATTTTTGAATAAGTAGTGTGTTCGCGAAGCGTGTGCTTTGCACTCACGTCTCGCTCACGTGATATACCTAGCGAGCAAGATGCTCGCACTACAAAATAAATCTACTAATTTATGGTCCTGTGGAAACTGTGGACAACTTGAAACATAATACAGATGACTGGCAGTTCCATAGATTCACAATTGTGGAAAACTTGTGGAAAAACTATGGAATTTTTCCACAGGGTAGTGACAACCAATAAGATTTTAAGTATCGAATGCATGTTTTCCACAGAATGCGTCTGAGTTTTCCACAAAGGATGCTTACGTTTTCCACAAATTTAGTTGATCTTAATCAAAGTTTATACTTCACTTAATTATTGCTGAGCAGCTACTCTAACCGTTGGGAAAGATGACGACAACATCAGTTGTGGAAAACTAAAAATCAAAGTGTCAATTTGATTTATGAGAACGGCTATTCATGTTAATGCGATCGCTCAATTGACGTAGTGTTTGTAATAGACTGGGATCAGCTTCTCGGAGTTGGGCGATTTTTTCACAGCTATAGATGACCGTTGTGTGATCTTTACCACCAAACTCTTCTCCAATTCTAGGTAAACTTAAATCCGTATGTTGTCGCATCAGATACATACCTATTTGACGCGCCCAACTAATTTCCCGCCGACGTGAATTGCTTTTAAGATCTTCAATTGAAACATCAAATGCATCAGCGACGATTGTTAAAATCACATCTGGGGTTGCTTCCACCTTCTCAATTGGTGGTTCTAAAACTGGTGCAATATTTTCTACAGTCATAGATAAACCCCAAATAGAAATATAAGCAAGAGAGCGAATCAAAGCTCCCTCTAATTCTCGAATATTAGAAGTGTAGTTAGAGGCAATATACTCGATCACATCTTTTGGTAGACGAATATTTTCATACTCAGCTTTTTTTTGTAAAATCGCCATTCTAGTTTCTAAATCCGGTGGCTGGATATCAGCAATAAGTCCCATAGAAAAACGAGAACACAAACGTTCTTGTAGCCGAGGAATTTGGTTAGGTGGACGATCAGAGGCAATCACAACTTGCTTACCAGCCTCATGTAAAGTATTAAAAGTATGAAAAAATTCTTCTTGGGTGTATTCCTTACCCTCAAGGAACTGAATATCATCGACTAAAAGCACGTCAGCAGCGCGATAATGCTCGCGGAAGCTTTGCATACTATCTTTGCGGATAGCAGTGATCAAATCATTCGTAAACTGCTCAGTGGAGACATAAAATATGTTTGAATCAGGACAAATTTCTAAGCGATAGTGACCGATCGCCTGCATAAGGTGAGTTTTACCTAAACCCACACCACCACATAAAAATAAGGGATTAAACTCTCTCCCAGGTGATTCTGCAACTGCCAACGCTGCTGCGTGAGCCATGCGATTGTTGGCACCAACTACAAATCTCGAAAATACATACTTCAAATTTAAATCAGTCGTTCTTGCCCTGTTTTTGACAACACTTTCAGGAGCAACAGCTTGGGCTGGCAAGCCCCAAGAAATGTCTCGTTCACTCAAAGGAGAAACTTCATCACCTTTGGCAACTGTTATGTAAATTTCTACTGGATAACCAAGAATATCTTGGACTACATTGGCTATTGTTTTTATGTAATACTTCTGTAGCCAATTACGGGCAAAGGGGTTAGGAGTACGAATGACCAAGCAATGATTGTCCAATTGCTCTGCACTGGCAGTTTTTATCCAAGTTTCAAAGGTGGGACGAGATAGCTCTAATTGCAAGCGCTCCAATACCTGAGTCCACAAACTTTCTATGGTAATTTCCATGATCTACACCAATGCCAGCAATGGTCATAACAGAAAATACAAGTCAGCGCCAACTTAGCAAACTATACTCTACTAAAACAACTTTTTAAGTTGTCATCATTCTTGGATTTCCCAGTAGGCAAGATTTTAACACCCACTCACACGGAGAAGCAAAGACAGATGAAGAAAACGCAACATGACCTGAAGCCAGTTATAAAAACTGATTTTTGCCTAAGCAGAGGAAGAACAGGGGTCAATTCTTGTGTACTGCCAAGATCTGTTCTGTCTATATTCATAGGTAGTATGATAGCTATGTCTTTAGGAAGTTGCTCTGTACCTACAAAGAAGCTTGTTGACACTCAAACACCTCAGTCTCAGACTCAACCCCAAGATGCCACTGAGGCTCATTCTGAAGCTGTTCCGCCCCCACAAAGCGTTGCGTCTGCGGGCGATCCCAACTTTATTGTCGCAGTGGTACACAAGGTAGGACCTGCAGTCGTTCGTATTGATTCCACTAGAACCATAACTTCTCAAGCACCAGATGAGTTGGAAGATCCTCTTTTGCGGCGATTCTTTGGAGACAGAGCTCCATCTGAACCAAGACAACAGATAGAAAAAGGTAGTGGCTCTGGATTTATTATCAACGCTAATGGTCAAATTTTGACCAACTCCCATGTGGTCAATGGCGCTGACACTGTAACAGTCAAACTTAAAGATGGTCGTACTTTTAAAGGGCGTGTGCAGGGAGAAGACCCAGTCACGGATGTTGCTGTTGTTAAAATTGATGCCAATAACTTACCAGTTATCGCTTTGGGTAACTCTGATGTTTTGCAGCCAGGAGAAGCAGTGATTGCGATCGGTAATCCTTTGGGTCTAGATAATACCGTAACTTCTGGGATTATTAGCGCTACAGGTCGTTCTGCAAGCGACATCGGTGCAAGCGACAAACGCGTCGATTATCTTCAAACTGATGCTGCCATTAACCCTGGTAACTCTGGTGGTCCCTTGCTGAATATTCGTGGTGAGGTGATTGGCATGAATACCGCGATCATCCGAGGTGCACAAGGACTAGGATTTGCAATTCCCATTAATACTGCACAGCGGATTGCTCAACAATTGATTGCTAATGGTAAGGTTCAGCATCCTTATTTGGGTGTACAAATGGTGACATTAACGCCGGATATTAAACAAAAAGTTAATACTAGCCTAGGTGTTAATTTAACAGTCGATCAAGGAGTTTTATTAATTAATATTATTTCTCATAGTCCAGCGGCGAATGCTGGACTACGCATAGGTGATGTCATTCAAAAGATCAATAACCAACCTGTTGCTACCATTGAAGAAGTACAAAAGCTAGTAGAAAACAGTAAGATAGGGGTTCCTGTACAATTACAAATACAACGCAATGGGCAACCTGCACAAATAGCGGTAACACCTGCACCTTTACCAGTATCGAGTCAAAGATAAATAAAGATCTAGTAATTGTATTTGTTAGGAGTATATAAACAATGGCAGAGTTACTTCCAGTCATTCAGTTAGGCAATCCAACGCTGCGGCGAAAAGCCTCTTTTGTAGAAGATATTCATAATGAGCGTATTCAGAAACTAATTGATGATTTAATGGCAACAGTTGCCCAGGCTAACGGAGTGGGAATTGCTGCACCTCAAGTTGCAGAATCTGAGCGTTTATTTATTGTGGCATCTCGTCCAAATCCCAGATATCCCAATGCTCCGGAAATGGAACCCACTGCAATGATTAATCCTAAAATTCTCGCAAATTCGACCGAAGTCGTTAAAGGCTGGGAAGGTTGTTTGAGTATTCCGGGAATTAGGAGTTTAGTTCCCAGGTATCAAGCAATAGAAGTGGAATATTTTGACCGCAATGGTAAGCTGCAAAAGCAAGAATTTACTGATTTCGTAGCTCGTATATTTCAACACGAGTACGATCATCTTGATGGGATTGTCTTTTTGGATCGCATAGAAAGTAGTCTAGACATCATTACTGAGCAGGAGTACCAAAAGCTGGTCGTAAATAATTCTAAAGAGTGATTCTTTAGCCAGTACTATTGAGTTAAAGTTAACCTATTGTTAACCTTTTGGCTTGAGTTCCCTATCGGGTAAATGACCAGAACCATTAGTAGTCGCGAAGGATTGAGTTCCCAGCAACAAAAGTCTTGTGACTTAATCTGTGTACAGCAGCAAAGCGATGAAGCCAGTGAACAGACGACTGAGGAACCTCCATCGTCAGCTAAACAAACACCTTCAAGAGGTATAGAGATTATCCATGCAACAACTGGGCGTGTACGCATCCGTGTCACTAACAGTGGTGATCGCTTAGTGCTGAATGCCATCTGCCAAAATTTACGGCAACAAGATGGAGTGCAAGAAGTCACTGCTAATCAACAGACTGGCAGTTTAATCGTTAAGTTTGACGAAAAGAGGCTGCCACTGTCAGTATTATTGGCAATTATTCAGCAATTAGGCATTCACCCCTCGACTTCGTCTCAGTCAGCTAGCAAGATTGATCCTTTTGCTGCATGGAAATCTCTTGATTTTTGGAAAGAACAGGGGATTTCTCTTATTCCATTGATGACAGGACTAGCAGTTACAGGCGGCTTAGGAGTGAGCGGCTTAGCGGCGCTTCCTGTCTACTTAATTACCGCAAATGCAACTCGTCGAGTCATTGGCTACCTTGAACCTCAAGTTGATTCAACAGAGAATAAGACAGCACTAGGAGAACATACGAAACAACGCGGGAAACAAGAAGTCACACAAACAAGCTCCCTCACTTCTTCACTCCCTTCCTCCTTAGCGCCACCTGGAAAGATAGCCTACAAAATAGTCCATGCTATTGAGGGACGCATCAGGTTTAATGTGCCTAGGATCGCGCATGATCGTGCTTATGCACGGCGATTAGAAAGGCTGTTAAAAACCGATAACCAAGTAATAAGTGTGCGAATGAATTGTGATGCTGCATCGATCGCCATCAGCTATGATCCCGGAGAAATACCAGTATCTCATTGGATTGGGTTGATACAGTTAGCGGATGAAGCCATCCCACCAACAATTCCTATCAAAATGACTGAGGAGTCAGAAAGTCAGGATACTGACACTCAACAGATGAAGCTTGAGACAACCCATTTATGGTCAGACTTCAAGTCTCCTGCACTCTCTGTCACCTTAGCTTTTATGGCGAATTTACCTCTAGCAGTCTAATTCAATTTGCCAGCAATGGAATTTTGATAGCAAATTAAGCAATTTAACCAACGACGCTTAGTCAGCGTTAAAAAATACTTTATTTCAGGGAAAAAAATGGCAAAAGCGGCAGCAGTGCAACGATCACTGCATCCACACCCAGTTTCACATGGAAGTGCGGTAGGGCAGAAGAGGCAATCTACTGTAGTGGAATGGAACGGTCACTCCCACAGCAAACCTCCAACAGTTACCCACAGCATTGTCCATGCAATTCCAGGAAGGATGCGATTTCGTGTGTATCGTTTGCGGCACGATCTGGATTATGCACAACGCGTCCAAATATTACTGGAGGCTGATGCCCTCATTAGTAGTGTCAGGATTAAGCCAGCAGCAGCATCTTTGACTGTTACCTATAACAAAAGTAAAGTTTGTGATGAAAAAATAAGAACAGTTGTCAGTCATCTGCTTCAAGCTGCGACTGAGGTTGTTGTTCTCAATCCCTCCAAGCTAGAATCGCAGACCGAGAAGGAAAAATCTTGGCCAGGGTTAAAACTTTCAACGGTAGCAACGGCTTTAGCTGTGTTGGGAGGACCGTTGGGATTTCCAGTTCCACCCATCATGGTGGCAGGAACTATCGCTTTGGCAACTTTACCCGTGGTCCAACGGGCATGGGATGGTATTCGCTTAGAGCGGAAGTTAAATATTGACTTTCTGGATTTTATCGCGATCGCCATTACGACTGTTCAAGGTCAGTTTCTCACTCCATCACTGATGCTGGGTTTAATTGAAATTGGTGAGAGTATTCGCGATCGCACTGCCCGTTCCTCTGCTCAGCAAACCTTAGATTTACTCAGCTCCCTCGGACAGTTTGTCTGGGTGGAACGCAATGGAGAAAAACAACAAATTCCTATCGAAGATGTGCAGCGAGGGGATACAGTCATTGTTTATCCTGGCGAACAAGTTCCTGTGGATGGTACTGTTGTGCGGGGTAAAGCGTTGCTGGATGAACAGAAACTGACCGGTGAGTCCATGCCAGTTTTGAAAAAAAAGGGACAAACCGTTTATGCCTCCACTCTAGTCCGAGAGGGACGGATTTATATTTTGACGGAAAGAACAGGTAATGACACCTGTGCTGGTCAGAGTATTAAGTTAATAGAACAAGCACCTGTTCATGATACTCGGATGGAGAATTATGCAGCAAAAATAGCCCAAAAGGCAGTTGTACCAACTTTGCTGCTTGGTGGAATTGTGTTTGCAACAACTCGCAACCCTGCACGCACAGCCAGTGTTCTCACTCTTGACTTTGCTACTGGTATTCGGGTGTCAGTACCAACAACTGTATTGGCAGCACTGACCTATGCAGCACGGCGAGGCATTCTCATCCGTAGCGGACGGGCATTAGAGAAGTTAGCAGAGGTGGATACCATTGTCTTTGATAAAACCGGTACTCTCACAAAAGGTGAGGTGAATGTAGTTAATGTCGAAAGTCTCAATCCAGCAACATCAACATTGCGGGTGCTAGAACTGGCTGGTGCTGCAGAACAGCGCCTAACTCACCCAGTCGCAGAAGCAGTGATGCGCTATGTCGCAAGCCAAGGAATCAATATTCCGTCCCGTGGTAAGTGGAATTACCAACTTGGTTTGGGTGTAGAAGCCGAAATTGATGGACAAACTGTTTATGTCGGTAGTGAGCGCTTTCTGCGTCAACAAGGTATTCTTTCAATACCTAGCAACAATACTGATACCTCACATCAAGTTCATCGTTCTTCAGCCATCTATGTGGCTAGCAACGGAGAGTTGCAAGGTAAGATAGAATATAAAGATATCCTCCGTCCTGAAAGCCAAAAAATCATCACAGCGTTGTTGACGGTCGAGGGTGTGGAAGTTCACATGCTGACCGGAGATAATAGGCGAGTCGCTAGCGCTGTTGCAGCAGAATTGGGCATTCCCCCAACTCATACCCACGCAGAAGCTTTTCCTGAACAAAAAGCCGCTGTCGTGCGTAAGCTGCATGAACAAGGCAAAACAGTAGCATTTGTTGGTGATGGAATAAATGATTCACCAGCTTTAGCCTACGCTGATGTTTCTGTCTCCTTCGCCAACGGTTCTGATGTGGCCCGTGAGACAGCAGACTTAGTGTTAATGCAGAATGACTTGCATGGTTTATTGGAAGCGATCGAGATCGCACGCCAAGCCAAGCAGTTAATTCAGCAAAATACGGGTATTATTGCCATTCCTAACTTAGCAGCATTAGTGATAGCCGTTCTGTTTGGTCTCAATCCCCTAGCAGCGACAGTAGTGAATAATGGCTCAACAGTTGTTGCTGGAGTGAATGGGTTGCGCCCAATTCTTAAAGAGGGAGTAGGGAGGAGCCACCGCGTTGCGGAGGTTCCCTCCGTTGTAGCAAGTGGTGTTAGGGAGTAGGGAGTTAGGAATTGGGTCATAATCATGACTAATAACTAACAATTATTCACTATCTACTAACTATTTAATACTCCAATAATTGTTCAATTCTTTAACAAGAGGTAAATTAACATGGCACCTAAAATTGTTGATTTTGTTGAAGACGCTGGAGCACCCGGGATCATTGCCGGTATTGGTGCAGTTCTGTTAGCACCTGTCGTTATTCCAGTTGTGGCTGGTGTAGGTAAACCAATTGCCAAATCTCTAATTAAAGGTGGACTGAGCCTGTATGAAAGAAGCAAGGGAGCATTTGCAGAAATTGGTGAAACTTGGGAAGACATTGTTGCTGAAGCACGAGCAGAACTTGCTGAGGAAAGACACCTGCCAGCAGTAGAAACCACTGCATCTGATGCTGCACCTGATAATGGTGCATAAGTTCTTATAAGTTTGTAGTAAGGGCTTTAGCGCTTACTACAAACTAAAATTTAGTCTTCAAGTCCTAGCCTAGGAGGACCAAAGAAGTGTTAATAAATGGTTCTGGTAATCAGGCTCACATGCCGATAAAAATGGAGCAAACAACTGCGGAATACCAACAGACACCTATCTATACAAAAGTTGTGAGTTCTACCCCCGAACGGCTAAGGTTGAGAATAGCACACTCACACCGTCAACCTCAGGAAATGCAACGCATTGCCAATGCTCTACAAGCAAATCCTAACGTTAAGGATGTCCGAATTAATCCTCAACACGGTAGTGTTACTATCTTCCATAAAGCTGATGAGAAAAGTCTAGAAAGCGTCTTCGCTACACTACAGGATCTAGACATTATTTTTGGTGCCCTTATACATGGAAATTCTGAAGCAGCAGTAGAAGTCTCTCAGGCTGTCATTGACTTGAATAAGCAAGTTCAGCTAGCAACAGATGGTGCAGTTGATCTGCGTTTTCTTTTTCCTTTGGGACTTGCTTTCCTTTCTATCCGACAGCTACTCAATAAGGGTCTACAATTGGAAATCATACCTTGGTATGTATTAGCTTGGTATGCTTTTGATAGTTTTATCAAGCTGCACGCAACAAGCCACTTGCAATACACAAAACAAGCACAAATTGTCATTAAACAGTGAAGTAAGTTGCTGGCTCTAAAAATTTCGCTAAAGTCTTGCGGAACCATTATTCTGGTTTTAGAACCCTTGCAAGCAGGAGCGACCAGAGTGTGAAAAAGCTGATCAATAAGCCCCTTGACTTTGTACGCGAAAGTCTAGAAGGGATGGCACTAGCTCATCCTGATTTAATTCATGTAAACTATGACCCAGCCTTTGTTTATCGAGCTGATGCACCTGTACACGGAAAAGTAGCAATTATTTCTGGTGGTGGCAGTGGTCATGAACCAATGCATAATGGTTTTGTAGGAATGGGAATGCTCGATGCTGCTTGTCCAGGAGAAGTTTTTACCTCACCTACCCCTGACCAGATGCTAGCAGCTGCTAAAAAAGTAGATGGTGGGGCTGGTATCCTTTATATTGTTAAGAATTATAGTGGCGATGTCATGAACTTTGAAATGGCAACCGAGTTAGCCTTTAGTGAAGGTATCCGAGTGCTAAATATCTTAGTTGATGACGACGTTGCAGTTAAAGATAGTCTCTATACTCAAGGACGCCGAGGCGTTGGAACCACAGTGCTAGCAGAAAAAATTTGTGGTGCAGCAGCCGAGCAAGGGTATTCTTTACAACAAGTTGCAGATCTGTGTCGCCGAGTCAACTTAAATGGACGGAGTATAGGGATGGCGCTGACGTCCTGTACTGTACCTGCTAAAGGAACACCTACATTTGAATTGGGCGATCGCGAAATAGAAATGGGCATCGGAATCCACGGTGAGCCAGGACGGGAGCGTACAAATATAAAATCAGCAGATGAAATCACTCAAATACTAACACTATCAATTCTGGAAGATTCGCCCTATAAGCGTGTAGTACGGGAGTGGGATGAACACAAACAAGAGTGGGTGGACGTAGAACTGATTGATCCTGTTTTTAACAAGGGCGATCGCTTATTAGCATTTGTCAATAGTATGGGTGGAACTCCCCTCAGTGAACTTTATATTGTCTACCGCAAACTAGCAGAAATTTGTGATCAGCATGGACTGCAAATTGTGCGAAACCTGATTGGTCCTTACATCACTTCTTTGGATATGCAAGGTTGCTCAATCACCCTGCTGAAGTTGGATGATGAGATGATTCGATTATGGGATGCACCTGTTAAGACGGCAAATTTGCGATGGAGTATTTGATTATTAAACGATGAGAAAGGAACAAATTTTGCAGTGGTTGCAAACATTTACGGATGAGATTGAACGGCATAAAGATTATTTAACTGAATTAGATGCAGCAATTGGTGATGCAGACCACGGGATCAATATGGATCGGGGTTTTAAAAAGGTGATGAGTCAGTTACCAACTGTTGCAGATAAAGATATTGGTAGCATTTTAAAAACAGTGAGCATGACCTTGATTTCCTCTGTTGGAGGTGCGAGTGGTCCTCTTTATGGCACTTTTTTCTTACGGGCAAGTACAGCAGTAGGGCTGAAGCAGGAATTAACTGCAGAAGATATGCGAGGAATGCTTCAAGCTGGGTTGGATGGTGTGCTTGTGCGTGGGAAAGCGCAAATAGGAGATAAGACGATGGTGGATGTGCTATCTCCAGCTGTAGCTGCTTTTGATCTGGCGATCACTGAGGGTAAACAGATCCAGGAAGCAATGCAACAGGCTGTAGCTTCTGCACAAGAGGGTATGAAGAACACTATACCAATGCTGGCAAAGAAAGGACGAGCTAGCTATTTGGGAGAAAGGAGTGTAGGACATCAAGATCCTGGAGCAACATCATGTTATTTAATGTTGAAGAGTTTGTTAGCTAGTTTGTGTTAATTCACCCTTCAAGTTGAAGGAAAAAACTCTTATCTGTTAAGATTTTCGTTGATCACCATGCCAGCATTTGCAATGGACGCCAACGACAGCGCAGCGATTCAAGCGGCACAAGAAAGAGTGGCTGTGTATAATCGCTCTCACTGGGGACGCATCAAAGTTTCTGATGATGATCGTCTTCGGTTCTTACACAACCAAAGCACCAATGATATTCAAAAACTACAGCCAGGACAAGGTTGTGATACCGTAATGGTGACATCCACAGCCCGCACTATTGACTTGGTAAGTTTGTATGTGCTAAAGGATGCGGTGTTACTTTTGGTTTCGCCTAACCGTAGAGAATTTCTCATGCAATGGCTGGACCGCTACATCTTCTTTTCTGATAAGGTACACTTAGAAGACATTACTGAGAAGACAGCGACTTTCAGTCTGATCGGGCCTGGAAGTGATGCCATCATCCATAAGCTTGGTGCGCAAGAGATGATTGGTCAACCCTTTGGTAATCATCAACTGATTTCTTTTCCTTCACACGAAGAGGGAGAAAGGGAAGAAGTTCGCGTTGCTGTTGGTAGTGGTTTAGCGGATTCTGGGTACACTATAATCTTGCCAGTCACTCTTGAGCAAAAGGTTTGGGATAAAATTGTCGAAGCTGGCGCAGTACCAATCAGCGATCGCGCTTGGGATACTTTACGAATTTTACAGGGTCGTCCAGTTCCAGAACATGAACTGACTGATGATTACAATCCCTTGGAAGCCGGGTTGTGGCAGACAATTTCTTTTAATAAAGGTTGCTACATTGGACAAGAAACTATTGCTCGGCTCAACACCTATAAAGGTATAAAAACATATCTTTGGGGAATTCGGTTGAGTGGTCCTGCTGTACCAGAAACAGCCATTACAGTT
>Ga0209062_1003936_pt1 | contig 16366 bp, 19 predicted proteins | sample Coa_R2_2_FD_187158 | JGI IMG/M metagenome (GOLD analysis project Ga0209062, IMG submission 187158) | Surface soil microbial communities from Centralia Pennsylvania, which are recovering from an underground coalmine fire - Coalmine... | ecosystem: Environmental > Terrestrial > Soil > Unclassified... | reverse complement strand
CCGGGCCAGCGCTCGGCAGGCACGGCGCGAGCCGCCGGAAACCTGGATGTCGATGGGGGAGGAAGCGCCATTGTTCAGGGCGTTGGACACCATGCCGCCGGTATCGAAGCTGACACGCAAGTCAGCGAATTGTTTGGTTTCCGCGAAGCGGCGCCGCAGCTCCACGGCCCATTCCTGAGCGCTCTTGCTGCGTTCCTCCTTGAGCTGAATGCGGACGACGACATCCTGCTGCCCGGAGTTGGCCGTGTACGCCGCCGACCAGTCGGGATCCAGTCCCAACTCGCTGACGACCATTTCCATTTCCCGCGTCGGAATGACATCCTTGACGAAATGCTCAAATTCGGCGACGCGCCTCTCGGTGGCGTCCAGGCGCATGTTGGAGGGCGCGCGGAGATAGACAGTGATCTGTCCGGCATCCACCTGGGGGAAGAACTCGCGGCCGATGAACGGGACCAAGGCGAGAGCGCCCAGGAAGAGGCCGAGAACGCAGCTGAGTACCACGAAGCGATGCTGCAACGCCTTGGTCAACAGATGCTGATACACGCGTGTGGCATTGTCCAGGAACGCCTCGATGCGATGATGGACTCGTCCGAAGAAACTCGTCGGCGCATGGTCCCGGTGTCCGTGGCCGGCGGCTTGTCCGGCCGCGCCGCGGCGATGCTCGTCGGGGAGAAACTTGGCGCACATCATGGGGACGAAAGTGCGCGAAAGCAAGAACGAGCTGAACATGGCGAAGGCGACGGCCAACGCCAGCGGGCGGAACAAAAACCCGCCCATCCCCGGCTGCAACGCCACCGGAGCCAACACGATGTTCGTGGTAAATGTCGCCACCAACACCGGCACCATGACTTCGGCGCAGCCGTCCAGCGCCGCCCGCACACGCGATTTGCCCAGGCTGTAGTTGCGGTGGTTGTTCTCCAATTCGACGATGGCGTCATCGACAAGCGGGCCGATGGCCAACGCCAAACCACCCAGCGACATGGCATTGATCGTGTTTCCCGTGATGTACAAACAGGTGATCGCGCCGAGCAGGGCCAAGGGAATGGACATGCTGGCGATGAGCGTCATGCGCCAGTTGCCCAGGAAGATGAGGATCATGATCGACACCAAAATGGCGCCGACGATACCTTCCTGAATCAAGCCGTGAATGGCCTGGCGGACGAATATAGTCTGGTCCATGACGAATTCCAGCTTGGTTCCCGGCGGACACTGAACCTGTTCGATGTCCTTCAGCTTGCTCTGCAGATCATCGACGACCGACAGCGAGCTGGCGCCGGACAGCCGGTAGACGGGCACATAGACCTGCTTTTTTCCCTCCCAACCGGTTTCCTTGCTGGCAATGCGGACGCGCGAAGTCTGAATCGTGGCCGAGTCCTGAATCTGGCCAATGTCCCGCAAGTAGACCTGGTTGCCCGGCTCGGCGCGGATGGGCAAGTCCATCAACTCGTCGATATTATCGACCATCATGTTGGAGTTGAGCAGCAGTTGGTTATCGCCGAAATAGGCGATGCCGGGCGTGGTCATCATATTGCCGGACTTGATGGCCTGCACGACCTCGGTGGCGGAGATGTTTCGCGCTTCCATGTCACTCGGGCGCAAGTAGACAAGGATGGTGCGGTCCTTGCCGCCGACAACCACGGGCGCCACGCACCCTTTGACCGAACCCAACGCATTGCGCACTTGAATGCGGGCCACATCCTTGACATTGGCTTCATCCATCGTGGGGTTGCTGACGGTGAGGACGCCCAGCGGGATGGTGGCGGTGGGATCGAAGGGCAGTACCACGGGCGGCAGTGTGTTGGGCGGCAACGTCGGCAGCGTGCCCAGGGCCAGCTGGCCCGTCATGGTCAAAGCGCCGTTGGGATCGATGTCATCGCGAAAATAGACGCGGACAATACTGACGCCCGGCACCGACTTGGAAGCCACGAGCATGGCGCCGGGGGACTGATTGACCCAGCGTTCAATGCGGTTGGTGATAGTCTTTTCGATGGAAGAGGCGGGCATGCCCTGGTAGTAGGTGATGACCTGCACGGCCGGCGACTTGAAGACGGGCAAAATATCGACGGGAATCTTGTAGAGGGAAAAGATTCCCAAAAAGAGAATCATGAAGACAATGGTCGCCACCATGTACGGATTACGTAGCGACGCCTTGATTAACCACATTCCGAAATTCCTTTCGAGAAGACCGCGAGGCCGTGTCAGCAGCCACCGCTCCACCGGCAAAAAGAGGCGTACCGGTCCACACAGGATGCGAAAAAGGCCGCCAAACGATTGCTTCCTCAGAAAGCTGGAGTTACCTGACTATACGGCTCTCCAGTCAAGCGCTCAGTTCGGACGGATAGCGCATGCTTGACGAGGGCCAAGATGAGGAGGACATGGATAGATCAAATCAGCAACGAACACTGGCTTTGATAGAGAGGTGTGTCGGGAGCATGCGGCGGTGTCAACCGAGCTAAAGCGTGCGAGACTTTCGCTTGATCGGTAAAGAATAGCGAGGAAACGAAGCACTTCGTACGCCGGACCCGTCGCGCTTCCTTTTCGTCATCGGGAGGCATCATGCCGAGCGTGTTATGGTTACGCGGGGCACGAAGGGCAGGCTGATGATGTCGGGACCGCCGTGGCAGGATAGTGGCCGGATGTTGTCCCCGCTCTCGTTCGCGACCTCCGGACGAAGAGCGGAATTGGCTTGCGCTAAGGAGCGTGCCGGGCAGGAGCAAACACATCACAACCGTATGCAGCAGCACGGCCGTGAAGGATTTCATACCTACCTCACCAGGCAAGTGGTCATCCGGGATGGGCTAAATCGATTTTACGCTCCTCTTGTAGCGCATGCCATGCCATTTACCATTACATTTTCGTTAGATTACGAAAAATTAACTTTCAGTAGAAATGAAACGAGCGTACAAAATCGAACGAGCCGGTAGCGATGGTACATTCCATCGCTTCGAGGCATTAACAAAATGCCCAACTAGCCCGGAGCGCCAGCGACGGACTTCCGTGACCCGTCGCTGGCGCTCCGGGCTAGTAAAGGGAAACTACGGGACGAGCTGCAAACAGAGAATTTCCGTCTTATCCCGAACATACAAGCGCCCATTGGCCAAGGCAGGATGCGCCCAGGTTTCGGGACCGCTGACCTTCGTTCGAGCCAGCTCGCGGTATTCCGTACCGTTCGGCTCCAACAGGACCAGCTCGCCGCCGTCGGTCAGCATCAGCACCTTGTCATCGCCGGTGCGCATCAGCGAAGCGTGATAGGTGCCGATCTTTTCCTTCTTCCATAGATCCTTGCCCGTCTTCACTTCGATGCAGTGCAGATTGGCCGATGGTTTCGTGAACGGGCCAGGCGTCGTGCCGGTCACCATGTAGATGTGTTCTTTGCCAACCGCCACCGGCGTCGAGAAGTATGAGGTCAGCTCCTTGTTCTTCCACACTTCCTCCGTGGCAGGCTTGCCGTCCTTCGTTTCCAATTTCAAGCCGACGCTGCCATAGGTGATGGAGCTGGCCAGCAACAGATCGCCGGCGCGGGCCGGCGTCGTCGAGCTTTCCATCAAGCGGTCCTTCAGCGGAAAGCGCCAGCACACGCTGCCATCGACCGGGTTGAGCGACGCCACGTTTGCTCCGGTCAGGAAGACGGCCTGGCGCCTATCGCCCGTGCCGAAGACGATCGGCGACGAATAGCTGGCCGGATCGTCCATGCTCTTCCAGGCAACCTCGCCATTGCCGCAATCAAAGGCGACGACCGAAGTGCCCTTGCCGCCGATATTCACCAGAACGCGCTCGCCGTCAAGCAGCGGCGAACAGGCCATGCCGAAGAACAGGTTCTTGGCGTTGAACTTCTGGAGCGTATCCACCTGCCAAATTTTTTCGCCCGTTTTTGTATTCAGGCACGTTAGAACACCGGTGATGCCGAAAGCGTAGAGCCGATCCTTGACGACGGCCGGCGTGGCGCGGGGGCCGTTGCCGAACAGACTGGTAAAGGCGGCGCGTTCGTACCTGGTTCGCCACACTTCCTCGCCGCTTTTGGCATCGAAGGCAACGATTTCTTCCTCGTTTTTGTTTTCCACCTTGGCGTGGATATAAACGCGGCCCTCGGCGACGACGGGCGAGCTATGGCCTTCGCCCGCCGGCTTGCGCCAGAGCACCGGGAGCTTGCCTTTCCACGGCGGCACTTTTTCCGTCGAGGAATTATCGCGGCGTGGGCCGAGCCATTGCGGCCAATCCTCGGCAAACGCCGGCAGAGCCACGAAGGGACAGATAAGCGCAGTCAACACAAGCGAACGCAGCCAGAGCATGAAGGTCTCCTTTCGATGAGCCGCGACCGTAAGGGAGCGGTCTTCCCCCCGCTCCCTTATAGACGCGGCTCAGATGCTGCTTCTTCGGGATGACGCAGAAAATGGTGCAAGGGCGCATAGCGCCACGGCACGTCATGAGCGTGGGCCAGTTCCTTCAATCGGCGCAGGAATGTTTCCGTGATTTCGTTGCCGGTATTCTGATAATTGGGATCGCAATAATAGACGCGACAGCCGAGCGGCCGCGGGTGTCGTGCCGTGCAGAGATTGCCGTGCTGAAACGGACAGAAATCCGGCGTCACGGTTTGCGGATCGTAGGGCGGCGCATCGTGTAGCAAAACCTCGGCTTCGAGATTGCTGAGAAACAGCGTATGGCCATATTCCTTGAAGCGACAGCAACGCCCGCTAGCGACGCACACCGGCCCCGCAGCCGCCACGGCGGCATCGACTTCCTGATACAGTTCCAGCACCTGACGGCGAAGTGTTTCCGACATGCCGGTCTCCTTCACGCATCTTGATTTCATTACAGAGGCAGGTATTCGAGACGGTTCATCATATCCACCGGATCATATATCTTGGCCATCAACTCCAGGTCTTGAACACATTGTCCGATGGAGACATTTAGCTGATGTGCATAGACAACACCGGCGAACGCTTGCCCGATTCTCTGTCGGCGGGCGACTTCAATCAAGAAGTCGACATCTTGTGTGAAAACGACATAGCCTAAGGACATCGCCCGATCGAGTAAATCAGGATCATCCATCGTTTTTGTGCTATCCACCTGGGCGGTCAGGACAGTGACACCGCGGAGGCGCAGTCCGCGTGTCACCCCGCTAGGCACATGCACGTCCATGTACAACGATAGGCTCACGGAATCTTCCCCAGAGCACGTAATTTCCGCCGACCGGGGGAATCGAGGGTTTGTGCCCGCAGCGCTTCGACCTCTTTGACCTGTCGTTCGATCTCGGCGTCAAACTCGGCCTGATGATCGTAATAATACGAAAAGGCCGCATGGATCTGCGCCAGCGTGAATTGCCCGGGGAATTCAGCGATGATTTGCTCGGCTCCCCATCCATAGGCAATCTTGTCCAGCACCATCTCGATGACTTTCACGTTGGTATCATCGATCCAGGCACGTCCCTGCTCGTCGAGAAGAATGTGAGCAGTGCCGCTGGGGGTAAGTTTTCTCATCGTTCGTCCTCCTCCGGCGCGAGCGGATGCGCCGGCCTATCTTCAGAGTGCTGCCCTTGCCGGCCAACAGGATCGGCAAATTATCACTTAAAGGCGGATGACCCTCAAGCGCCGCGTGATTTCTTCCTCGGAAAACAATTCGCCGTGTCCGGAGCCGGGGCAGACCTCGCAGGTGTGTTGCCAGGCTTCCGGCGTAATGAGGTTGCTTTCCCAGAACGGCCAGGTTCGGCACTGCGGCGGCCGCACGTCGTAAACAGTGCAGCCTTGTTCGCGGTCGTAGAAAACGCAATCACCGTTGCTCTTTTCGCGCAGGGTCCGGCCGCGCGATGTCCAGCGCGTGTACCGCGCTTTGACCTCCTCGAACGTTTCCCCGCGCTTCTGCGCGATGGCGGCCAGGTCGTCGTCGCTCACCCAGACGAATCCGGGTTCGCCGGTGCAACAATGACCGCAGCGCGTGCAGGTGAAACGCAAACCATCTTTGTACCAGGGTTCAGTCATGGCTATCGCTCAGGAAAGATTAACATCGCAAAGGCAAGCAAGCCTCTCTGCGAGAGAGTCATTTTTCAGTTCGTGAAACTGCTCGCGCCAGCGCCAGTTTCGCGACGTTCGCCAGAAAATCATAATCGAGCGTCTGGGGCGTATCCGAAACGCGATGATAATGCGGATTGCGGAACTCCGATGTGTCCGTCCACATGATGGCGGGGATACCGGCTGCCCAGAAGGGCGCGTGATCGCTGCGGAGCAGGTCTCGAAAGTATCTTTCCATTCCCAGGTATATTTTCAAGGCGAGAACGGGAAACTGCGGCAGATAGGTCGCCGCCAGGGCGAGCACCTTCTCGGCGATCGTATTGGAATAGCGGTTGGCGAGCAGGCCAAGGAAATCGCCGACATCGGGGGCGGCCACGCCCGGCAAACCCGGCGGCATCCTCTGCGAACCCGGGGCGCGATTACAATAACCCACCATCTCGAAGATGTGAGCTTCCTCGACCATCCCCGCGGGTTGGCCCGCAAGATGGGCCACAAACTCCTGGCTTCCCAACATCCCGTCTTCTTCCCGGTTGAACAGGACAACCATCGTCTTGCCGACTTCATTCTCTTTGAGCAGCCGCGCGCACTCCAGACAAACGGCGACAGCACTCGCATTGTCATCGGCTCCCGGACAGCCCGGCACCGAATCGTAGTGCGCTCCGAGAAGAAGAAATGGCCCGTTATCAGAGCTACAGGAGACGGCCACGATGTTATCGTAGCTGCCTTGAAGAACCGGGGCGTACCCAAAGCCACGGAGCAGCCGGAGCAAGAGATCTCGAGCGTGCCGATTGGCTTTTCGTTCCACAATATAGTGCCGCGGAAACGCCAGCACGTCCACATAGGCGCGGAGCTTATCCGCCGATACGCCGCGCAACACCTCGGCGATGGCCGCATCTGTCGCATTCGGGCGGCGATTCTTGGAGTGAGCGACAAGCATGATGGCGATTACTCCGATGGTTTAATGTGCATTACTTGTGTCCGAGCCGCGCATGCAGCGCAGCGGAGTAAGCGGCGGCCGCGTCTCCGCTGCGCTGCGTGCGCGGCTCGGAGAGGTTTTGCACACCCTCGTATTCCCATTTTAGCGATCCATCGCCTCCCTGCAGCTTGAGGATGGTTCTCCATTATCCATTCAAAGAGGACGTCTAGTCGCAATTTTCTCGGCAAAGGTCCGAGCGATGCCGAAGACCAATTCAGCTTGGGGCAATCTCTCCACGAATTCTTTTGGGAGCCTATGCAGCCCAAGCGCTGTACCGGCGACTTGGCCAGCGAGGGAGGCGTTGGTGTCCGTATCGCCTCCAGCAGCGATGATTTCCTCCAACATTCCCATGAAGCCAAGTTCCCCTACACGACTTGCGGCAAAGAGCGCAAAGGGGACGGACTCGACCACATAACCCGAAACCCCATAGTTTCGCGCCGCCTCCGCCAGTGTTGCCGTCGAGGGGAGGGCTGCATAGCTTGCCAGCCGGTCGCGCACTGAAGTTTCCGGCAGGCATGAAGCAATCCCGTCCAAGGTTACGCCAATTTCCTTCGCCGACCGAATCGCCAGCAATACAGCCAAGGCCCCGACGTATGCCTCATCATGGTGATGCGTGATTCGGCAAATGTCACGAATGAGTCGCCGAGATTGCTCAGGCATCGGGTCCATGCAGAAGGCCAGTGGCGCAATGCGCATGGCGGCCCCGTTTCCTGCTGCTCGTTCTCCCTTGCGCCCTGCCAAAGCCCAATGGGTGCCGATTTCCAAGTCGCGCAGCGCCTTCAAGGTGCTGGCCCCAAGGCCAGTAAGTCGGCGCGCTCGGAACCACCGCAGGAAGGAGGCGGCGATCAAGGCTGGATCAGGATTTCCCACGCCTGCTAGTGCCTCGCACGTGGCGAGAGTGAGCTGCGTATCGTCGGTTAACCGCCAATCCGCGTTAAGCAACGATGGCACCGCGGGACCGGCTTGCTTGCCCTCGAAGGCGGCCCCGGCAGCATCGCCGATTGCGCCGCCGATAATGCAGCCCAGGAGGGTATCGGCCACGCTAGTATCGTATGCCGCGACAGCCCCTTCCCCGAACCGCTTCGCCATGATGGTACTTCCTCCCTAACGAATAAGCTCACTTATCCCGGCGACTTCGGTGCTTGTTCACGTCTCAGATGATCCTTCATCCGAAGAAGGCGTCTCCGACGGCCCAGGTCGAGAGCCTGCAATTCGCCTCGCTATGTCGAGCAGGATGGCACCGGGAACGATTCCCACGATGTTCAGAATGTCCTCGCGCTCAATGCGTGTAAGCCAGGTGCATACCGCCGCACATTTCCGGTTCAGTCCCGTGCGGGGATGCCCTTGAGCATGCCAAGGCAACAACACATGATCGGCGGGCAATGGTTGCGGAAGACGGCTGGTGATCGCCACTACTTCCAACGGTTCTGCTGCAGTAAGCCGATCGTCGGGCGTGATAATGATGACAGGGCGAGTCTTGCGAACCCCATTCTCGTCAGCGACTTCGGCCCAGACGATCTGACCGCATCGCAACGGCTGCGTCATGACTGCGGCTCCGGGATTGTCAAAACGGTTGCGGTTCGTCGCCGTCAAACCAGCTTTGGGGAGGTGGCGAGGACTTGAGAAGCCGCTCCCAATCCAGCTGAGCGAGCAGTTGCTGAGCTTCCTGCCGTGCCAATAGGTCTTGCAACAATTCCAAGTAATCCAAAGGGACAACCGCGGCCAAATCCGCGCCGCTGCGGCGTACAATGATGGGTTTCCGCTCAGCGGCAACGCGGCTGAGTACTTCCGCGTACTCCGGAGCGGCTTGCGGTTCGTCTACATGGTCGGGGGGGAGCACGGATAAGGACATGAGTTTCTATCTCCAGGGCAGTGAGGAGACGCCTCGCATCTCGAAACTTTGTTTTCTCAATCAGTATAGCGGGGTAAAAGCGGAAGAATGCTTGGAATGCACAAGTTACCCCATCAAGCACTACTCCCAGCCGATTCCGTATTCCGATCGCTGTGGCCCGCCATCTCCTGGAGCTTGAGCACGGTGCGCCAATTACGTGTGGTCACGGGGGAGCCGACAAGCCGATCGAACAGCGCCGGCGACAGCTTCGACTTGGCCACGCCGCCTGAATAATGGACCCAGAGAGCGTCTCCCACTTGCACGATCCGCTCGCCGCTGACCGCGCGCTCCTGGAGCTTTTCCACGGCGTCCTTTTTCGGCATGGCCTTGGAGAGCGCCAGCATCACAAGGTTCGGTTCCTTCTGTGAGGCATCGGGATACGGGTTGTCCCGGACGTACTCCGGCCAAACCGCCGCCGCACGAACGATAATCGGGATCGACAGACCAAACCGGCGTTCAATCGCTTGCTCCAGCTCGGTCTCTAACTTCGCCGCCTTAGCACTTGCCTTGAACACCAGATTGCCGCTCTGGATATAACTTTGCACGTTCTCCCAACCGAGTTCGGCGCACAGCGTACAGAGTTCGCGCATGGGAATTTTGTTGCGGCCGCTGACATTGATGCCGCGGAGCAAGGCGATGAACGTTTTTGGAGACATTATTGTTCCTTTTCGAAAGACGAGGCGGCGTCATTGCCTTGCACGTCATCCTTGACGGCAACTTCATAGTGCCGGACTCGGCGGTCGAATTGGGTCAACAAGGCGGCGGCTTCCTCGGCGACGACCGCTCCTTCCAGGTCGCCCCCGGCAAAGCCACGGATCGAATCGAGCGACTGCCAGAAGGTGATAACGAGGATCTCAATCACATCAGAGACCGCGCGCTCCAGGAGCATGGACCCGCCGTATCCATCCAGCGCTCGGAGCGCCGGCAAGACATGGGAATTCAGGTGCGCGACGTAGGCGGGAGCTTGGGAAGGAGTGGTCTGCGCCGACCAGACACGCGCGATCATGTTACACCGCCTTCGGGCTTGCCTGAGATGTATCGCCCCCGATCACGACCGCCCAGGGCCGCACTTCCCATCGGGTCACCAGTCCGCTCGTGACATAGGGATCATGCCGGGCGAATTCTTCGACGACCGAGCGTTCCGCCACGCGGAAGACGAGAAGCGCTCGGTCGGCGGGATCAGTCAACGCACCCGCCAAGATCAGTTCGCCGCGGCGATGTGCCTCGCGCGCGAGCCGAAGATGCTCCTCCCGATACGCGGCTCGGCGCGAAAGGAAGTCATGGACCACGTCGTAGAACAGTGCGAAGTATGTCATGTTGCCGCCTTCCAAAGTCCCCACACCAAGGATTGAGGGTTATTGTACACCTTGAATAGCTGGGCTAGCGAAAATGCTACCAGAAATCATGCGCACACCTCCGGCGCCGGCCCTGAAAACCCCTGTCGGCCCGTTTCTTGCAATCCGGTAATCATCTCCCTATAGTTCAAACGTACCATCGGGTGATGGCCGGCGAGGAGTATCATGACGGCTCTGACAATGCGTCGCATCCAGCTGGGCCGCGGCGATGCCGCCGAGCAGCTCGTCCGTCTCCGCATCCAGCTCAGCGCTCAGGGCAACGTGGTTTCCGCGCGCGGACGGGAGCTGACCGAGCGCGTTTTCGGCGAGGCGCTGCCGCCGGCGCGCGTGGTCGAACGCATTTGCGAAGACGTGCGGAAACGCGGTCGCGATGCCGTCTTTCACTACACCGAGCAGTTCGATCGTGTTCGTCTCGATGCCTCCACGTTGCGCGTTGATCGCGCCGAAATGGCCGAGGCGCACGCTGCGGTGGAGCCGGCGCTCCTGGAGACGGTGCGGCGCATCCGGCAAAACATCCTCTCGTTTCAACTGGGCCTGCTGCACCGCACGGCGCGGCTGGCCGTGGCCGGCCGGCACGAGCTGCGGCTGCGCTATAGACCGATGCGGCGGGTCGGCATCCTGGTGCCCGGCGGCGCGGCGGCGTATCCCTCGACGCTGCTTATGACCATTTGTCCCGCCCAGGCCGCGGGCGTCCCGGAGCTGGCCGTCGTCATGCCGCCGACCAAGAGCGGCGCCTACAACAAGGATTTGCTGGCCATCTGTCATGAGCTGGGCGTCCGCGAGGTTTATCGCATCGGCGGCGCTCAGGCGGTGGCCGCCCTGGCCTACGGCATCGACGGCCTGCCTCCGGTGGACATGATCGTCGGGCCGGGCAACCTGTTCGTGGCCCTGGCCAAGCGCTACGTCTTCGGGCAGGTGGCCATCGATTGTATCGCGGGTCCGAGCGAAGTCGTCGTGCTGGCCGACGCCTCGGCATCGCCGGCCTTCGTCGCCGCCGACCTTCTCGCCCAGGCCGAGCATTCTCCCGGCGCCAGCATCCTCGTCACCTGGCACGAGCCGTTGCTCGACGCGGTCGAAACCGCCCTCCAGACGCAGCTAGCGCAGTTGGAGCGCGGCGAGCTGGCCCGCGAGAGCCTCGAACAATTCGGCGCGCTCGTACTGGCGCGCGATGAGAGCGAAGCCGTGGCCTGCGTCAACGACATCGCCCCGGAGCACTTGCACATCGCCACGGACAATGCCGACCAGTTATGCGAGCGCATCGACAACGCCGGTGCGATTTTCCTGGGCCATTACACGCCGGTGGCCCTGGGCGATTACGCCGCGGGTCCATCGCACGTCCTGCCCACCGGCGGCACAGCGCGTTTCGCCAGCGGCCTGTCGGCCAACGACTTCCTGCGCCGCAGCAGCGTGCTGTCATTCACGCGCGAAGGACTGGAACACATGGCCGAGGACGTGATCCGCTTAGCCCAGCGCGAAGGACTAACCGCTCACGCCGCCAGCATCGAAGTACGCATTCCAAAAGAAATTAACCACGAAACACACGAAATACACGAAAAAAAGACAATTGAGGACAAAATGAAATAGAGGATAAAATGAAAAAAAAGCATCATGAATGCTTACGGAATTTTTCTTTATTCTCTTTCTCTTTTTTTCGTGTATTTCGTGTGTTTCGTGGTTAATAATTCGAGGTGTCAGCGTTGATCGATTCGCTTCGTCCTTGTATCCGCGCGATGGCGGCTTACACTCCCGGCGAGCAGCCGCGCGACGGGACGTTCATCAAATTGAATACCAATGAAAATCCCTATCCGCCGTCGCCGCGTGTTTTCGAGGCGCTGCAAGCGGCGCTGACCGGCGATCGGCTGCGCAAGTATCCCGATCCGGTCGGCATGCACTTTCGCCGGACGGCGGGCCGCGTGCTTGGCGTCGATCCCGACGGCATCCTCATCGGCAACGGCTCCGATGATGTTTTGACCATCCTCACACGCGCCTTCGTGCCGGAAGGCGGGCTTATTGTATCGCCGACACCGAGCTATCTGCTGTATCAAACGCTGGCGAATTTGCAGGGAGCGCGGTTCATGACCGTGCCGTTCTCGCCAAACTGGAAATTGCCCTATCCGTGGCCGCTCCCTCATGCGCATTTAACGTTCCTCGCCAATCCCAACTCGCCCTCTGGGACGATGCTCTCGTTGGAGGAAATCAATCAGCTGCGGGCCGAGGTCGATGGGCCACTGGTCATCGATGAAGCGTATGCCGAGTTTGCCTACGACAATACCTTGGAGTTGGTGAAGCGCGGCACGAAAGGTGTTGTGATCACGCGCTCATTCAGCAAATCCTATAGTCTTGCGGGCATTCGCTTCGGCTTCGCGGTCGGTGATCCAGAGTTGATCCAACAATTATATAAGGTTAAGGATTCTTATAATTGTGATGTGCTCAGCTTGATTGCCGCAACTGCCGCGATTGAGGATCAGGAGTATTTTCGCACCGTCCGCCAGCGTATTCTGGGGACACGCGGCCGTATGGAAAAAGCGTTGATGGAGCTTGGATTTCTGGTTTGTCCAAGCGAAGCGAATTTCGTATGGTGCCGGCGCACGGATCGGCCCGTAAAGCCAATCTATGAGGAATTGAAAAAGCGCAATATCCTCGTGCGCTATATGAATTACCAAGGCTACGGCGACGGCCTGCGCATCTCGGTTGGAACAGATGAGGAGATTGACCGATTGCTGGCGGAATTGACGACGATTCTAGGCGAACGGCCGGCGTAAGCCGGCTGGTTGAGGCTTCACCAGCCGGCTTACGCCGGCCGTTCGCCGGAGGTTTTTCATGGCACGAACGGCACGCATCCACCGCGAGACCGGCGAAACGAAGATTGACCTGACGTTGGACCTCGACGGCTCTGGTCGAGCGGTCATCAGCACCGGCGTCGGTTTCTTCGATCACATGCTGACGCTGTTGACGCGCCATAGCCTCATAGATCTGACCGTGCAAGCGGCTGGCGATTTGCATGTGGATGCCCATCACACGGTTGAAGACGTGGGCATTTGTTACGGCCAGGCGCTAGCGCAGGCACTGGGAGACAAGTCCGGCATCCGCCGCTACGGCGACGCCACCGTGCCGATGGATGAAACGCTGGTGACGGCAGCCATCGACCTGAGCGGCCGGCCGTTCTGCGTCTGGCGCGCCGAGGTGCCGGGGGAGATGCTGGGCACATTCAATGCGCCCTTGGCCGAGGAATTTTGGCGAGCGGTGTCGTCGAATGGGGCACTGGCGCTACACATCGTTTGCCATTATGGACGCAATACACATCATATTGTCGAAGGGATTTTTAAGGCGGCGGCGCGGGCGCTTCGCCAGGCGGTCGAGATCGATCCGCGCGTGAGTGGCGTGCCTTCGACAAAGGGGGTATTATAACTTGTCGAAATGCCGGGAGACATTGATATGCGACACGACTACACTGTCGTTTATCAACCCATCGAAGACGGCTGGTTCATGGCCACGGTGCCGGAGTTGCCTGGCGCGGTGACGCAGGGAGCCACGCTGGATGAGGCGCGAGCGAATATCAAGGATGCTGTGGAGCTGTTGATTCAATCGTACCGCGACGATGCCCTACGGGAGGCGCCAGCGGGAGCAATCGTGGAAACTCTTGCCGTAGATCCGCTATGATCCTACCAGCCCGCAGCGCAAGCAAGGGACGGAATATCCCTTGCTTGCGCTGCGGGCTGGTAAAATCCTCACTCCACAAATTCCACATTCACCGGGTTGGGAATGATGCCAGTGCGATGGCCCTCCGCCAGCAGGCGGCGCACCGCTTCACGGCCTCGCTCGCCGTAATCCAGCGTCCAATCGTTCACGTACATACCCACGAAACGATCCGCCAGCGATTTATCCATGTCGCGCGCATATTGAAGCGCGTATTCCAAAGCAGCGTCGCGGTGGTCCAGCGAATAGCGGATGCTCTCCTTGAGCAAGCGGCTTATAGTGCGCATCGTCTGAGGGCCGAGGTCGCGGCGCACCACGTTGCCGCCAAGCGGCAAGGGCAATCCCGTCTTCTCCTGCCACCAGACGCCGAGATCGACGACCAGATGCAGCCCTTGATTTTGAAACGTCAGCTGCCCCTCGTGGATGATGAGTCCGGCATCGAAGCGCCCTTCCGCCACCGCGTTCAGGATCTGGTCGAACGGCAGCACCTCATGCGTGAATCCGTCCGGCAATAGCAGGCGCAACGTGAGAAACGCCGTGGTCAGGGTGCCGGGGACGGCGATGCGCGCGGTCTTGAGCTGCTCGACGGTCAGCGGCCGGCGCGCCACGACCATCGGGCCGTAGCGATCGCCCATGCTGCATCCGCTGGGCAAGAGAGCGTACTTGTCCAAAAGCGACGCATAGGCGTGGATGCTGACCGCCGTCACTTCCAATTCGCCCCGCAGCGCGCGGCGGTTGAGGGTCTCGATGTCTTGCAAGACATGGCGGAATTGCAGATCGCCGGTGTCCAGTTTGTCGTGAGCCAGCGCGTAGAACATGAAGGCGTCGTCGGGATCAGGACTGTGGCCGACGGTAATTAAACGTTTGCTCATGGAATTGCCTGATGGTTCCCAAGCGAGAATAAACATCCTACCGACAAAACCGCGAATTGAGGAGCGCGATAACCGTTACTGAAATGCCGATTTCACGTCCGGGTTGAGCAGCACAACGAGCGCCCAAATGCCGATGCCTTCTCCCACACCGCAACACGCCATACACGACAGGCAAGGGACCATCGCGGAAACGGCCCCACACACGGAGAGCGCGTAGGACTTCAATGACAACATGCGAATGCCGCCGAGGATGGGCAGAACGGAGGCCACGAAAGCGAGGATGGCCACGGGATAGCTGACAATTATCCCCTGCATCTGCAACTGGTCGGGCGTTGCGGCCTGGTTTTGAAGCGCTGGAGAGAACCGTTTCTCGGCGTTGATGATGAAATCGGGCGCGACCGTCCAGAGGATGCCGTTGGCAAGCATGTACAATGCCCAAAAAATGTTCAGGATCCCCACGACGATAAGGCAAATGGCGGGCGTCTGAACGCGGGCTTTGACACTCGCCAGATCGCCGGGCGTCGGCGCGGAGGGGCCATCATATTCGGAAGGCGGTTCGGAACTGTAGCCATAAGGATCATTGCTCATCGGCGCATCTCCCTCGCTTAGCCGCGAGCGCTCGACCGGCGAGACGCCGGTCCCACCGCGCTTCGCTGCGCGTCGCGGCTAAACACAAAGATTGTACGATTTCGACGAAGAAAACGAAGAGCGCGGGTTCGTCCGAGCCGCGCACGCAGCGCAGCAGACTAAGCGGGCGGATCTACCGCTTACTCCGCTGCGCTGCGTGCGCGGCTCGGAGAACATCCCTGGACAGGATTTCGTCAGGAGTTTAGAGTAATATATAAGAACAGAAAGAGAACGAAATGACGCAAGTATGCAAATGTTCCGTGTTATGGGAGATTTTGTTTGACGACCGCAATGTTGGTGGAGCCGTGCGACGGCTTCCATGAGTTATCGCTTTCTTCCCCTTTGCTGCAAGCACTCGATCGAGCCGGCTACAGGCAACCCACCCCGATTCAGGCCGCCTTCATCCCCGAAGCCCTCACCGGACGCGATGTCATTGGCCAGGCCCAGACCGGCACCGGCAAAACCGCTGCCTTCCTGCTGCCTTTCCTCAACCATTGGCGCGACGACAACCGCCCCGGCCCGCAAGCCCTTGTGCTAGCGCCGACGCGCGAACTCGTTGTGCAGGTCGCCGAGGAAGCGGCCAAACTGTCACCCAATCGTCATTGCCGGACCGTGCCCATTTACGGCGGCCAGCGTTTCGGCTCGCAATTGTCCCAGCTCAAACGCGGCTGCAACATCGTCGTCGGCACGCCGGGCCGCGTTCTCGACCACCTGTCGCGCGGCACCTTGACGCTCGATCATGTCCGCTATGCTGTTCTCGACGAAGCCGACCGCATGCTCGACATCGGCTTCCGGCCGGACATCGAGAAGATTTTGCGCCGGTGCCCCCAACAGCGGCAGACTTTGCTGTTGTCGGCCACGCTGCCGCCGCCGGTCTTGCGACTGGCCCAGCGCTACATGGTCGAGCCGACGAACATCAACCTGTCGCCCGAAAAGATCACCGT
>Ga0209062_1003935_pt1 | contig 16369 bp, 14 predicted proteins | sample Coa_R2_2_FD_187158 | JGI IMG/M metagenome (GOLD analysis project Ga0209062, IMG submission 187158) | Surface soil microbial communities from Centralia Pennsylvania, which are recovering from an underground coalmine fire - Coalmine... | ecosystem: Environmental > Terrestrial > Soil > Unclassified... | reverse complement strand
ACAGATGCCGGAGATCAGCGATTCGATGCTGGAAATCATCCCTGACGCTTCAGTTGTCATCCTGAGCCGAAGGCGAAGGACCTGCTTTTCCAGGACTCGGAAGTCAGAGTTAAGCTGGGTCCCTTAATCACAACTCAGGGACGACACTGGATAGATTACTGCTGTTGGGCGTCAGCCTGAGCGACTGCTCTTTCTGCTCCCTGGAAACCAATTTTTGAGTGTGTTCCGTCACAGAACGGCTTGTTTGTCGAACCGCCGCAGCGGCAAAGCGAAAACGCCGGCTTGCCCGTAAGGTCCCACTCTTTTCCATCCGCATCGACCAGTTTGCATGGGCCTTCCACGCGATAAGGGCCATTCGGTCGCACCGTAATCCTGACTTCGTTTTCAGCCATTTGTTTCTGCTCCTGAAATGAAAGTTTTGTTCCGAGATTATTGTCCTGACATCACAATCGGCAGCGTAGGAGTCGTAGCTCCCTGCGCATCTTCTACTGTTACGCCAAAGGCTTTTGCTTCTATACCCGCGGGCAGCGAAGGAAGAACAACGCTGGCGCTGCCATTCACATCCGGCCGGAAGAGGCCCGCGGGAATGGGCGCCTGTCCGTTTGAAGGAATGAGCCACAGCTCATACGTCTTATTCGCCTTCACCGGACGAAGATCGCTGGCGACAAAGATAAGCGCGCCCTTGTCCTTTGCATAGATCACATGCGCTGAGGGTTGCGCCGCCGTTTTCACCTCGGTTAGCCGCACGCGCCGAGCTGTGGGCGAATTGAGCAGATCGACAATCTGCTGCGTGCGCGACAGTTGGTTCGTAATCTGCACGTTCTGGTAGCGCTGAGCATCGAGCTGCTGATGCAGGTTGTGCGCATTGTTACCCATGTAAGCGGCAAAGAGTAAAGCTGCTGCTGCCGCAACCCATCCCAGGCCGCCGAACCAATTGCCGGCGCGCGCCGGCTCTTCTTTCTTTCGAATAGGCTCCACAGGTTTTGCCTCGTCTCGTAATCGCTGCAGGAATCGCTCACGTGCGTCGGCAGGAACCGGCTCCTGCGGCACAGTGAGACTCACAAGAGACAGATCCCCCAGAATGTCGGCCAGTTTCCTGCGGCATTCCCCGCATGTATCGAGATGCCGCTGCACTGTCGCCGTTTCTTCAAACGAGAGCGAGCGCATCGCGTAGAGCGCGAGGTCTTCTTCTGAAATGTGGTCGCCGTGAATCAAGCCTGCAATGCCTTTCGTATCGAAATTAGAGCAAGGCGAATGCGTGTTTTTACCGTGCCCAGCGGGTCGCCGGTCTTCTCCGCAATCTCCGAGTGCGTCATGCCTTCAAAGAAGGCGAGCTCTAGCGATTTCTGTTGCTCTTCTGGCAATTCCCGTATAATCACGCGAAGTTTTTCCATCAGTGTATTGCGCTCAGCTTCTCCCGCCAGATCCACAGATGTGGGGAGAATGACCTCATCGACCGGGTCTGAGGGATGGCGGCGGCGAAGCACATCGATGGCGCGATTTCTGGCAACGACAGCAAGCCAGCCCATCAGCGATCCACGCCCGACGATGAAGCTCGATGCGCCGCGCCATACCTGCATCAGCACATCCTGCATCACGTCTTCCGCTTCTGAGGGATCATGCAGCACGCGCAACGCAACGGAATAGACAATCTTTGCATAGCGATCAAAGAGCAGAGCCATGGCCGCTTCGTCGTGCTGCGAGATGCGTGTCAGCAGCTCCGCGTCAGCTGGTCCCTGAGTGCTCCTATCTTCCATACGAGCCGCGTCGCGCTCCGGATTTGTTACATTCTCAGTCATGCAACGTGTAAGCAGGTATTCTACAGGTGCGGTGGGGGTTGATGTCGACTACCCCGCGTTTCTAGAACTTTGTAATGAAGATGCGTCTCGACAAGCTATTGCTGGCCCGCCAACTGGCCCCTACGCGCGAAAAAGCGCAGGCGCTGGTGCTTGCCGGCAGAGTGCTTGTCAATGAACAGAAAATGGACAAGCCCGGAAGCAGCGTTGCTGAAGATGCTGCCATTCGTATTCTCGGCGATGATCTCCGCTATGTGAGCCGTGGCGGGCTCAAGCTTGAAGCGGCGTTGCGCCATTGGAACATTGATCTCTCAGGGCGATTCTGTCTTGACATAGGAGCCTCCACCGGAGGCTTTACCGACTGCATGCTGCAGCACCGCGCAGCGCGTATTCTGGCTATCGATACCGGCTATGGGCAGATCGCGCAGAAGCTCCGCTCCGATCCGCGCGTCATATTGATGGAGCGCACGAATGCCCGTCATATTCAGCCTGAAGACCTGCCTGGCGGGATTACCTTTCTCGGTATGGATGTCTCCTTTATCTCTGCGACGCTCCTTCTGCCCGCCGTCATCCCGGCGGCATTCAGAAAAGCCGGAGCTGCGGCGGAGTGTGTCGTGCTGATAAAGCCTCAGTTTGAGGCGGGCAGGGAACACGTCGGCAAGGGTGGCATCGTGCGCGATCCTGGAGCCCATCAACTCGCCATCGACAAGGTACGCTCCTGCATCACAGCGCTGGGCGGCGAAGCTATGGATATTACAGACTCGCCAATTCTCGGAGCGGAAGGCAACCGCGAATTTCTTCTCTATGCCCGCTTTTCGCTGAAGCAGAACGCATAACCCTGTCAGAATAGAAGCACCCTGCGGTTACACTGAAAGCCTGATGCGACGCATAGCCATAATCTCCAAGCCGCAAAAAGAAGAGCTGGTCACGCTGCTGCCTGAACTGATTCTCTGGCTGCGCACGCGCGGCTTTGTGCCGATTCTCGATCCGGTCAGCGGTAACTACGCGCAGGAAAAGAACGTCGTCCCGCGCAACGATCTTCCGGGTGAAAATCCTGATCTTGTCGTAGTGCTTGGCGGAGATGGAACCTTGCTTGCCGCGGCCCGCGTCTTCGCGAAAACGCAAGTGCCCGTGATGAGCGTGAATCTCGGCTCGCTTGGTTTTCTCACTGAAGTCCGCCTGGCCGACATTTACTCCACGCTTGAAGCCTGGTGCGACAACTGCAGCACCATTGACGCGCGCGTTATGCTGCACAGCGAGCTCTGGCGAGACGGCAAGGTTTTTTCCGAGCACGAAGCGCTGAATGATGTGGTGGTCGCAAAGGGTGCCATCGCCCGCATGGTCAACTTCACCATCCGGCTCGACAATCAGCTTGTCGCATCTTTCCGCGCTGACGGCATCATCGTTTCTACACCAACCGGTTCGACTGCATACACGCTCGCGGCCAATGGTCCCATCGTCGTCCCTAATGTCGATGCCCTCATCGTCACTCCGGTCTGTCCGCATCTGCTCACGCTGCGTCCTATCGTGGTGCGCGGAGATTGCAATCTAAGCCTCATCGTCGAAGGCATTCCCGACCAGACTTATCTCACCGTAGACGGTCAGGAAGCCATTCCGCTCAAAGTAGGCGATGAGCTGCGTTGTCGTCGCTCTGAACATGCCGTTCGGCTTGTGCGCCTCGGCACTGCCGGATTTTTTGATGTTCTCCGCTCCAAGCTGAAATGGGGCGAGCGCTGAAATTTGCGGACGCTTTTGCGCCCGTGGGCGTCTAACAACAAAGACTCAGGAGGACCGCAACCATGCGAAGCCTTTTCCAGAACGTGATTGAATCCCGTTTACAGATCAGGCAAACGGCTGCGTTCTCCATAGCACTGCATGCGTTGCTGCTCGGATGCATTGTGATTGGCACGATTCATGTTCGTCGCGCGGTAATCTTTCGTCCGCTGGTACGCGGATCATCACAACAGGTGGCCCTTGTCGCCGCGAGCCGCGGCGCTCTGGCTTCGATTCTGGCAAATGAGCACCCGGCGCTCCCGGAAAAGAACCAGCCTCAGCCGCCGCGTATATCGCGCCATCCTCTTCCCAAACCCGTAAAAAGCACGCCAACACCTCAGCAGACGGCACAGCCCACTCAGACAGACGCGACAGCGCAGGGTTCTGTCGAAAAAATCAACTCAGGCGTTAGCGGACAGGGAAGCGATACGCAAAATATGTATCCGGCTTATCCAACCATCTCTCCTTCGCCTCAGGTCAGGGACCGCTCGCTTCTGCCCCAAACAGATCAACGAGTCATCGTGAATGTAAGTCTTGGTGCCGATGGCCGCGTCGAGCAGGTAACGCTGGTAAGCGGTTTGAATAATGCTCTGGATCAGCTTGTGCTTGATACCGTGCGCACGTGGCAATTCCATCCTGCCACGGTCGATGGCCGGTCAGTGCCTTCGCAAATGGAACTGGTATTCCCCTTTAACAGGAATTACCCACTCGCCGAATAACTTACTTCTTGTTGGTAAGCTCGCCGAGCAGAACGCTTGCTTTTTTGGCCAGTGTTTGCGCGCCGTCCAGATCGTTTTCCGCAAGTGCCTGTTTCGCCTTTGTCAGAAATGTCCTGATCTGTGTAGACGTCAGCTGCTCGTCACTGCTCAGTGTGCGCTTGATTCCATTCAGCCCGTTTTCAGTATCAGTAATGAGCTTCTCAATGTCCGAGCGTCCCTGAGAATTTCCGTCTTCGCCGCTCGATGAAAGCTGCCCGATTGGCGACGATGCCTCTGGCACAGGATTGGTCGCTATCTGGGTCTGCGCGGCTTTATCCGTAGGCGGTCCGTTCTCTGTGGCTGCCGATTTTGCTGCCGCCGGCTTTCGCCGAGTCGTTTTGTGCGGATGCGAGGGTTCTGGATTCTCCGGCTTTGTGCTCGCTACCGTAACGTTGCCCTCAGGCGGAGGTGGCAGCGCCGGAAGGTCCGGAACATGGACCATCTTTGATGTTGGAAGGACCGGTGCCTGCGCCTGGGGAGGGGGTGGCGTCTTAGTCTTCTTCTTGCAGCCCGATAAGGGCAGAAGCAACACGATCGCAACCGCAATTTTGTTTGCGGTGTTCATCCCCAAGGCTCCTTTGAAATAACCGTGCCAGTTGCGGCGTCCGTTTCCAGATATCCGCGGAATTTTGTTTCTGAAGGGTTCACGACTGGAATTTTTAAAATGAATGTCGTCCCCTGGCCCGTCTTCGATTTTACGTCAACCTGGCCATTATGAAGCTGAATAATTCTGTAGGTCATGGCCAGGCCAATCCCGCTGCCTTCTTTTTTGGTTGTGAAGTAAAGATTGAATATCTTGGAAAGAATCTCTTCCGGAATGCCTTCACCCTCATCCTGGACGCTCAGTAAGGCCCAGCGGGAATCTTCTGTCAGACGCACCCGCAGGATTCCTCCGGAAACCATGGCCTGCGCTCCGTTCAGGACCACATTGAGGAGAGCCTGCCGTATGAGATCAGCATCTACTTTGACCATCACCGGGCGGCTCGGCAGCTCATTGATGACGCGCACATCGCGTGTCTCCAGTTCCGCGGAAGCCAGCATCAGAACGGCATTCACCACCTGCCGCAGGTCCTGTTCGTGCAGCTTCAGCTCCACCGGACGCGAGAAATCAACCAGCGTCTGCACAACGCGGTCCAAACGCTGAATCTCATTCTGAATCACATCCAAATGACGAAACGCAGGCGCGTCCTGCGCGCCCATTTTGTTCCGCAACAGCTCCAAATGCACGACAATGGCGTTGATCGGATTCTTTACCTCGTGGCCGACGCCGGACGTAAGTTGTCCAATGGCCGCCATGCGCCGGGAAAGCTCCAGTTCAGACTCGATCTCCTGTACAGATTCAAAATCATGCAGCGTTAAGAGTGCGCCCAGACCCTGCCGCTGCTGTGGCGCGCGCTCGTCATAAATAAAGTCAAGCGAAACCTCCACGCGTCGTCCGCTCTCGGTGGTGACTTCTTCCTGAACGAGCGAAATGCCACGATCAAATGCTTCCCGCACGATCTTTCCCAGCACTGTGCTGCTGTCAAAAATTTCCGTTACTTTCGCGCCAAGTACGTGGTCGCGGTCCACCCCCAGGAAGCGCTCTACCGAGCTGCTTACCAGCACCGCGCGCGCATCCTGCGTAAACAACATAATGCCGTCCTGCAGGTTTGAGAGAATCTGGTCCAGATTCTCCTTCAGGGCAGAAAAGACTTCTTCCACATTCCGCATGCGGCGGCCCAGGCGTTCGATTTTGTGCGAAACCTGTACGACCGTATCGCCGGAATCCCCTGTCTCTTCTTCCGCATCGCCTGACGTCAGCTCTCCCGAAGGCCCGGACTCCGGTATCTGCAATTGGCTCAGAACATCCAGGCGGCGGCTGATCTGCTCAATAGGCTGGAACGCAAGATTCGCAACGAAAGCAGAAATGATGACCGTGAAGACAATCGTCAGGCCGATCAGCGTGAGTGCTTTTTCAATCCACGGACGAAAAGTAGCGCTCAGAAATGTTGTGCGGATACCGATGCGCACCGTCGCCAGCGTCTGCCCCTGTCTTTCCAGCCCAAGAGACACGTTGTAGACTTGGGGTGGCCCGAAAACTACCCTCAGGATTTGCCAGGCCGAAGCTTGGCGCAACATATCATAGGAGGGTCGCGAGGGCAGTATTTGGTCTTCCTGCGTCGGATCGGTCGTCAGATAAGCGCGGCCACTGCCATCCGCAATCGCGATATCAAACACCGTAGGTGAATAGCTGATGACCGAATTGAGCAGCGCGTTCAGACTCTTGTCTTCCCGCAATGCCGTGGCTACAGCAGCCCGCAGCTGGACCGGATCATTCGCATTGATGACCAGATTTCGCGTGCCGTTTTCAATTGCCTGCCTTGTAGCAAATTGAAGCTGATGCGCGATGATATCGGTCGCGCTATAAGACTGCTCGATATGCTGTTGCAGCAGCTCCCCGAAATACACCCATGACAGCGACATTACCAGTACGAACACGAGTACGGTGATGGCCACCACGAGTTTGGTCTTGAGCCGCATGCAAGTTCAGGAGCGATAAGCCGCTATTCTTCGACTGCATCAGAGCCGGCGTTCGCGCTTCCATACTCCTTCAGCTTGTTGTGCAGGGTCTTGAGGCTGATTCCGAGAATTTCGGCAGCCTTCGTCTTGTTATTGTTCGTCGATTCGAGCGTCTTCAGAATCAACCGCCGCTCGGCTTCATCAACAGTGGTGCCAACTTCCACCTGAATGGCGTTGGTGTCCTGATCAAAGGACGGCTTGACCGGCTTCGTGCCGAATCCCGGTGGCAGATGCCGCGCATCCAGATATCCCTCACCGCACAGTATCACCGCCCGCTCTACTGTATTACGGAGCTCGCGCACATTGCCCGGCCAGTCATAAGCCATCAGCCGCGCCAGCATTTCTTCATTAATGCCAACCACCTGCCGGTCATGCTTCTGGTTCATATCGCGCAGCATCGAGTCTACAATTGCCGGAATATCTTCCTTGTGCGCGCGCAGCGGCGGCATGTGGATATTGAATACATTCAGACGGTAAAAAAGATCGCCGCGCAGATGACCATCCGCCACAGCGTCATCCGGATTCTTGTTCGTTGCCGCCAGCACCCGCACGTCGACCGGCGATTCAACCTTGCTTCCCAGCCGCCGCAGCTTCCTGTCTTCGAGCACGCGCAGCAGCTTGGCCTGCGTCCCGATGGGCATTTCGCCGATCTCGTCCAGCAGCAAGGTGCCTTCTTCCGCCAGCTCAAAACATCCGGCGCGGCGCTCCAGCGCTCCCGTAAAAGCGCCTCGCTCGTGACCAAAAATCTCGCTCTCGATCAGAGTCTCCGGAATAGCAGCGCAGTTCACTGCGACGAAAGGCTTGTTTTTACGCGGGCTCAAGTCATGCAGTGTCCGTGCGACAAGCTCCTTGCCTGTGCCGCTCTCTCCGGTAATCAGCACCGAGACGTTGCTTGTCGCCACGCGCTCAATAAGCCCGAAGAGCTCCTGCATCTTCTTCGATGAGCCCACGAGCGACCCAAGCACACCTGTATCGCGCAGCTTGCGCCGAGTGACTTCCAGTTCCTGCTGCGTCTCGCGCTGGCGGGTCGCATTGGCCAGGATCGTCCGCAGACGGTTCGGATCAATCGGCTTCTGAATAAAGTCATACGCGCCGATCTTCATCGCCTCGACGGCCTCGGCAATGCTGCCCTGCGCCGTGATGACGATCACCGCCTGGTTCTGCTGTTTCAGTTCGCCCAGCCGCTCCAGAAGCTCAAGACCGTCCATGCGCGGCATTTTCAAATCGGTAAGGACGATGCCCGGGTGCCAGGCCTGAGCACGCTCCAGTCCTTCCAGGCCATCGCGTGCCGTGTCCGTGCGATACCCCCAGCCGGAGACGAGTTCCGCCAGCCCCATAAGGGCATTTTCCTCGTCCTCAACAATCAATACTTTTTCCTGATTTGGCATTCTTTCCGGCGTACAACCTCAATTCTGGGGAACTTCTTCGTTTGTAACACGGGAACGGGACGATTGACTCGCAGTAAGAACACCGAAGGGCCACTTTGATGGCCTTTCGCCTCATCCGGCTTCTCCGTCCGCCTGTCGAGACAATCCGTTCAGAACGGCGAATTTAAGGTGAAAAGACGCTGCGGCTAGCTAGACTAAGGGGCGCAATGAAACAGACCTTGCTACAAACGCAGAAAAAGGAAGAGTTATTAACCCAAAATCAGCAGCCGGCCCTGACCTTTTTCGCCGCCGGATTAATCGGCCTCGGCGTTCTGGCCCTGATCTACGGGGACTTTGCACTCGTCTGGCAGCCCGTTCCTGCCGGACTGCCCGGACGGACTGCCCTGGCCTACGCCTCCGGTGTCCTGATGCTCGTTTGCGGGATCGGTCTGCTTTTCAAATCGACCGCCGAATCATCTGTTCGCATTCTCTTCCCCTATTTTATTCTCTGGGCCTTGCTCAAAGTCCCCGCGCTCTTCGTCGCTCCGCAGATCGAAGGCGTCTGGCTGGGCTTTGGCGAACTGGCCATGCTCCTCGCCGGAGGATGGATGCTCTTCGCCCGGATGGCCGGCATCCGGGAAGGATCTAAATTGGCCTTTACCGCTGGCGACAACGGCGTACGCATTGCCCGGTATTTCTTTGCTCTCTGGGTCATACCTGTCGGGCTTTCGCATTTCTTCTATCTCCAGGCAACCGTGAATCTTGTTCCCGCGTGGTTTCCTTTCAAAGCCGGATGGGCCTGGCTGACCGGAGCCGGACACATCGCCTGCGGCCTCGCAATTTTGTTCGGCATCTTTCCCCGCATAGCCGCCCTGGCCGAAGCCGCCATGATCGGCGCCTTCACGCTTCTCGTCTGGGGTCCGAAGATCATAGCCACACCGCATGCCCGGCTTCCCTGGACCGCTTTCTTCATCTCCTGGATCATCGCGGCCGCTGCCTGGATCGTGGCAGTCAATCTTCCAGCCGAAACCCTGGTTCCATCCGGGCAATTACGGCGTAAAATTTCCGCTTAGAGCAAATTTGGATTTGATGTGAATCTAAATGAGTTGTCATCCCCGACCGGAGCGCAGCGTCGTGGAGGGATGTGCAGTTTATTCCGCCTACATTATTTCCTAATTTGCCATAGAGTTTCTGAACGCGCAGGATGTAGCCCGTAAGCAGTACAAATTCCGACCGGGAGAAGTCTGCTATGCCGAATTCCGCCTGGGCCCACCGCTTTTCTACTACTCTGCTCATTTCAACCCTGGTTCTTCTACCAAATACAGAAGCCTGCACTCGCGTTGTCTATCACGGAGCTGAAGACGAAGTCATTACCGCCCGTTCGATGGACTGGAAAGTCGATATCGGAACCAATCTCTGGATTTTTCCCCGTGGCATCGAACGAAGCGGCGAGGCAGGCCCGCACTCGCTTCACTGGACCTCAAAATACGGCAGCGTGATTGCCAGCGGCTATGACATTTCCACAACCGATGGAATGAATGAGAAAGGCCTGGTCGCTAACCTCTTATGGCTGGCCGAATCCGAATACCCCAGGCCCGATCCTTCAAAGCCAGGCCTCGCGCTTTCGCTCTGGGCGCAATACATGCTCGACAACTTCGCCACCGTACAGGAAGCCGTCGATGCCATGAGCAACGAGCCATTTACTGTCGTTACCGCCAATGTTCCCGGCGAGGAAAGACTCGCCAACCTCCATTTGTCGCTCTCCGATTCGACTGGCGACAGCGCCATCGTCGAATATGTTGCCGGCAAGCAGGTCATTCATCATGACCGCAAGTACCAGGTCATGACTAACTCTCCCACTTTTGACAAGCAGCTTGCACTCGAAGCCTACTGGCGCGATATCGGCGGCACCGTAATGCTGCCCGGCACCAATCGCGCCGCAGACCGCTTTGCTCGCGCATCGTTTTATATCAATGCCATTCCCAAAGATGAAAATCCCGATCTGGCCGTAGCCAGTGTCTTCAGTGTCATCCGCAACGTCTCTGTACCATACGGAATCACCACGCCCGACCAGCCGAATATCTCATCTACCCGCTGGCGGACTGTTGCCGACCAGAAACGGCTGATTTACTTCTTCGAATCCGCAATCACACCAAATACCTTCTGGATCACACTCAAAGACATCGACTTCTCCGCCGAAACGGGAAAGGTCATGAAACTCGATCTCGGCAAAAATCAAAGCCGCACCTATGCAGGAAATGCCACTAAGAATTTTGTAGCAGCGAAGGCGTTCAAGTTTATGGGTATTCCATAATCTGAACAATACGGGGCCGTTAGCCCGATTGTGGAATGTTGTAAAATAATCACAGCGAGTCCGATGTTCTTCCGCTCGGCTTAGGGTACGCAAAAGAGGTTTTTTCGGTAGAAGCAGGCCTTCAGACCGGTGAAGCAGAGTATGAACCGAAATGGGCTTTAGCCCCGGCATAGTTCTTCACCAAACGAAAAACTTCCGCTCCCTCTGAGACCGGGAAGTCCGGCCGCCCAGGCTTTGTTGGCGCTTCCCAGATTCAGATTTTCTGAAAGCCCCGAGAACAAGCAAAGATTTTGAAGAGGAGACAGAGTTTCCATGGCTAAGATCGCCAAAACAGCAGACCGCAAGAAGGTAATGGACACGTCCAAGAGCACCGATTGTCCCAAGTGCAGCAAGCCCACCCGCATTGTCAAGCGGGTCAAGGACCGTGAGCGCGGCATCCCGGGCGGCGTGTACATCTCCTGCTCCGCCTGCGATTTTTACGAAAAGCTCTAAGCACTGATACCGGCCCTGATGATCGGTCCCCTATTTGTTCGTGGGTCACTGAAGAGGTAATAGTAGGTTTGTACCAAACATCAAGGAAGCTCGCAGCCCTCATCGTCTTCGGGCTTCTGGTTTTATTTCAATCTGATCTTCACGCCTCAAAAGCCAAATCCGGGCAGTTGCCCCAGCTCTACGATCACTGGCTGAACGAAGAAGTTAACTACATCATCACCGACGCCGAGCGCGACGCCTTTCTTCGCCTGACCACAAATCAGGACCGCGACACTTTCATTGACAACTTCTGGAAGGTTCGCAATCCCGATCCCGATGCTCCTTCCAACAACTTCAAGGACGAGCATTACCGCCGCCTGCAATACGCGAATGAAAACTTCGGCGGGCGCAATCAGGAAAACGGATGGCGCTCGGACCGCGGCATGGTCTACATTACGCTCGGTGCGCCCAAGCAGATCGCGCGTTATCCCAACACAAAATATCTGCGTCCGATGGAGGTCTGGTTTTACCAAAGCCCCAGCCCCGGTCTGCCTGCATACTTCTCGCTCATCTTCTACAAGCCCAGCATCTCAGAGGACTATCGTCTCTACTCCCCGTACTCTGACCGCCCGGAAAAGCTTATCGCCAGCTCAACCGGCGTCAATGATGAAGCGCGCGCCGTCCGCATCATCGCAGAAGACCTGAACGATGAAGTGGCGCACCTTTCGCTCTCGCTATTGCCTGACGAACCGGTCGATGTCCACGAAGCGTATCCGAGTCTGCAGTCGGACATTCTGCTCAGCAAAATACGCAACTATCGCAATCTTGACGAAAACAAGCGCCTGCTGGAACAGCGAAAGTCTGTCCTCGAAGGCGTCACGCATCGCGTTCTGCTGGGCGAGCAGTTCAGCGCGCTCGATGTCATGGCCACCAGAGACCCTGACAATAAAACCAGCATTCATTACCTCTTCCGCTTCACGCATCCCGCGGACTTCGCGCTTGCGAAGGAGCCGGACGGAAGGACCTACTATTCGCTTTCAGCCAAAACTGAATTGTCCGACTCATCCGGCAGGGTCGTTTATCAGAACGAAAAGGAACTGAATAATTACCTTTCCGCAGAGCAAGTGGCAGCAGTCCGCGATAAATGCCTCGGACTGAAGGGCCGAATTCCGGCCGATCCGGGCAAATATCAGCTGGAAATGATAGTTACCAATAAGTTAACTAAGCAGAGTTTTTCACAGCGCCGCATTGTGCTCGTGCCCGACTCTAACCGCAGCCTCAGCATGAGCCAGATTATGCTCCTTTCTGCCGATACTCCAACACGCGATGCAACCTCGTTGCTGCCGTTTACATTCTCAGGAATAGAACTGCATCCGATAGGTTCGGACAACGTGGCCATAAAACCTGGTGTGCCTCTGCGCCTGATCTTTCAGCTATGGGAAGATGCTGCCAATCCTGCTTCGCTTCAGGGAAAGACTCTCGACATTACGTATCTGATCGGAAACATCAGCACGTCCGCCCGTAAGCAGGATTCGCAAACGATTGATCGAAGTGGATTTGACAGGAATGGCAACCTCATCGTCGGCAGAGACATAGCAACCGATGGGCTGCCGCCCGGAAACTACCGCCTGGTGGTAAAGATCACAGATCCTGAAACGCACGCATCTGCCACACAGGCATTGAGCTTTCAAATCATAGCTTCAGATGCTTTTCCTCTTTGGACGCTCAGTCTTGCAGCAGGCCAAAATGGTATAACTAATAAATAAACGCTAAGATAACTAGTAACTAATGAGTAATATTTCCGGAATGGGGTTTTATAAGCTGGACCACAATGATGGGTATACAGAACGTTTATTATCGCTAAAGATAATATTTATATATCTATAAATATCCTCCATCTCCCATTGTCCAATTAATAATTTTAATACTGTTGCATCACAGCGGAACTTACGCCTAGAATGCAATGTTTTTTGCATTTGTGTATTAACACTGAAAGAAACCTGATCGCCAAAACATATTGGTCAGGTAATAACCAAAGCTTTTTTGAAAGCAAACCTGGTAGGAGGCAATATGAAGTCGTATTACAAAAGAATCCTGCTGTGGCCGGTAATTCTGCTGGCTGCCGCATGGATTGGCCAGTCAACGCTTGCCGCGCAGGAACTCTCCAGCGTGAAAGGCGGACTGGGTGGCGTTGTTACTGACAGCACAGGAGCAGTCATTCCTGGAGCTAAAGTGACCATTTCCGGTGATGCAGACAATCGCGAAGCTGTCACCGACGAAAATGGCCGATTCACCGTTACGGGATTAACACCCGGACAGTACAAGGTCAAAGTCGAAAAAGAAGGTTTTTCAGCGACAGAAGCGAAAAACGTTGAGGTGGTGATCAACCGCATCTCGTCGCTTGATCTCAGGCTCACCACCGGCACCGTTTCCCAGACAATCGAAGTATCGTCCAACGCCGTGCAGATCGATACCAGCACCACTGCAGTCGGCGCCAATCTTACCGATACTTTCTATTCGCAGGTTCCAGTCCAGCGTAATGTTGGCAGCTTGTTCTATGTAGCTCCCGGCGTAGTAAGCGGCGGAGGCACAGGCACCGCGAACCCATCCATTGGCGGCGCAACCGGACTCGAAAATTCCTACGTTGCCGATGGCGTCAGCATCAATGACGCGGGTTACGGCGGCCTGGGCGTCTATAGTCCGATTTATGGATCACTGGGCACCGGCATCAATCTATCGTTCATTCAGGAAGTCCAGGTCAAGACTGGCGCATTTGAGCCTAAGTATGGCGGAGTAAACGGCGGCGTTGTGCAGATTGTCACTAAGTCAGGTGGCAGCCAATATCACGGAGCCGTATCTGCTTTTTTTGCTCCCGAGGGAATGTCGGCAGCTTATAAATACGCGGACAATTTCCGCGCATTTGCCGGGACTGGCTTCCAGCAAGGCTACATATTTTCTCAGCCGGCATTCGATGGCAGCCTTGAACTGGGCGGATACGTTCCTATCCAGGGCCTGAGCGACAAGCTTTTCTTCTTCGGCGCATTTAATCCTTCTTTGAACCAGGTAAAGTACCATGCGCCGAATACTCCTTTTGCCGCAAACCTCTTCGCTCACGGCCCATTTACTACCTCTATTACGACATATAACTGGGCCGGTAAGCTGACCTACAACATTGCGTCAGGAACTTCGCTGGAAGCTTCGGCATATGGTGACCCTTCGCAATCGAATAAGGCTTTCAACGATGCGTATGTGAATCTCTATCCCAACCTGAACCAGCGCAACACGACTTCATTCAGCCGCTGGGATTTCGGAACCCGCAGCGTTGTCGCTCGCTTGAACTCGAGTCTTTCTCCGACTGCGCTTCTCAGCATTGCAGCCACGGCTAAGACCAGCCACTTTCTGGAATCCGGATTTGCCGATCTCTATTCGATCAGCGATCGCACCGCCGGAAGACAGCAATTTCAGGGCCTGGGCAACTTCCAGAATCCTCAGAACCACAGCTACGGCATCAGCTTCGATTTGCAGAAGATCGTACCCTTCCATGGCTCGCATACCTTCTCCGTGGGTTGGGCCTTCAGCCGCAACATCTATGACGCAGTCCGCGATTACAGCGGTCCCCGCTTTGCTTTCCCGGCAACGAACGTAGATGGAACGCCGATTGAGCAGATAGGCGGCCAGGCCGGTCTTGCCGGCGCGCAAGCGAGTGCTGCTTTCTATCTCTCTCCTGTTCCTTCGACCGCTACATGCCCGGTGACACTATGCCCGAATTATGTCACCAGCAATGGGAATACTGAGCAGGTTTACCTTCGTCAGGTTCGTGGTATCTACAGCTCCCAGAATGTGAATTCCAATGAAGGCTACCACGCTATCTACGGAAATGATTCGTGGGCGTTCAATCGTTATGTTACCGTCGACGCCGGTGTTCGCTGGGAGGAAGAGCAGCTCGGCGGTCCGAACCAGGCATACGTCTTTACAGACAATTGGTCGCCTCGTCTCGGCATCAACTACGATCCGTGGGGCAACGGTAAAACAAAGCTCTTCTTTAACTGGGGCCGTTATACTCAGGCTCTTCCCACGGATGCCGCGATTCGTGAGTTGAATCAGGAGTTGGATATTCAAGCCCGGTGGGCCGCTCCTTCAGATGGCGCAGGCAATCTTGCTGTCAACCCGGATGGAACCATCACTCCGATTCTGGATGGAGCGCATTTGCTCTCCGGTTCTCACGGCTTCTCCAATATCGCGGCGAATCCTTCTACACCGGAACTCATTCACTCCGGAACCAAGCTCAATTTCGAAGAAGAATACATGATCGGATTTGAGCGTCAGTTGAGGCAGGGACTTGTCCTGAGCGCGCGCTACAGTGACCGCCGGTTGCTTCGCATCATTGAAGATATGGGCGGTGTCTCTCCTGAAGGCGCGAATGCCGGCTTGCCTCAGATTTTCGTCATTGGCAATCCCAGCAAAAGTGCAGATTACTTTGTCAACGAACAGGAAGTTGCGTACACAGGCGCTGTTCCCGCGCAATGCAACATCGACTATGGTCCGCAGCAGGACAGCCTTGGCAACGACCTTGGATCAGCATGCGCTGAAAACGGCAGCCTTGATCCTGTCCCAGGTACGGCTGGCTATCCCGAATCCGATGGCAAGCCGGATGGTTTTGCCAATCCGAGCCGTCATTATCAGGCGCTCGAAATTGAGCTGAACAAGAACTTCAGCCACAATTATCTGATCCGTGCGAACTATCGTTTTGCCAAGTTGTATGGCAACTACGAAGGTCTTTTCCGGAACGATAATGGGCAGTCAGACCCCAGCATCAGCTCGTTGTTCGACTTTACAACTGGCATTCTCGGTTTGTTGGGCAGCCAGTTCTCACCCGGTTATCTCAATACAGATCGTCGGAATGTAGGGAATATTTATGGGGCCTATACGGTACCCAATCACTTCGCTCGTGGCATGACGCTTGGCCTTGGCCTACGTGGTTCTTCGGGGACTCCCCTCAATAAACTGCTCTCCCACCCTGTTTATCAGAATACGGGAGAAGTTCCATTTGGCGGTCGTGGAACTGCGGGTAGAACCGCTTCCACACTGCAACTCGATCTTCATTCGGATTATCCAGTTTCTCTTGGAGAAAAGTTCAAGCTGAAACTGGCCTTTGATGCGTTCAACGTTACCAACTCCCAATTCATTACCACGAAAAATCAGGACTATGATACCGGTTTCCAGACGGGAACTGATCCAACATATACGACTCCGACGTCGTTCCAGCGGGCATTCTATGGCCGGGGTTCAATCCGTCTGGAATTCTGATCACCAATCAACAGCAAAGGGAGG
>Ga0209062_1003933_pt1 | contig 16372 bp, 17 predicted proteins | sample Coa_R2_2_FD_187158 | JGI IMG/M metagenome (GOLD analysis project Ga0209062, IMG submission 187158) | Surface soil microbial communities from Centralia Pennsylvania, which are recovering from an underground coalmine fire - Coalmine... | ecosystem: Environmental > Terrestrial > Soil > Unclassified... | reverse complement strand
GCGATGATCTGCACCGCCCACAACCTGCTCAAGCTCGCAAAGACGACAGAATGAAGCCATGACCCTTGCCACCCGCACCTGAAACACCCGTGCTCGTCATTACCAGCACAGGCTCCTAGGCCTTGTTGCGGCGTCGGCCGAGCAAGCCCAATCCCAGGAGCCCGGCGCCGAACAAAGCCATCGTCCCAGGCTCGGGCACCCGGCTCGGATCCGCCGGCCCCTGGCTCAATTCGAGCCTCGCATCGATGGCCACGCGGTTGTTGCTGCCAAACGTCGTGTCGCCGAGGGCGATTTGAAGGGCCGAGCCGCCGGCAAGGTCGATCGTGAGCGGGTTGTTCCACGACACGCTGCCGCTGTCGCTGATGATCCCGCCGAAGAAGAAGGACTCGGTCTCGCTCCCCGATCCGCTCAATGTGCCGCCGCCGAGGCCCGGTTGGGTGAAGTTGAAGGAGACCGCGATATTGTCCGTCGCGCCGACCGTGCCGAAAAACGCAAAGTTCGTGTCGGTGGCCGTGATGGTCAGGAAATCGGCGATGGTGACCGGCGTCCCGGCAGCCAGGTTCAGATTGATCGCCCCGCCATTGGCGAATTGGCCGGAGAAGATGAGGCCGTTCCCCGCGGGGCCGTTATCTTGGAAGGAGGCCATCCCCACCACCGGCGTTGCGCCGGCGGGCAGCGTCAGCCCGAGCGACACACAGAATGCCGCCGAAACGATCCATGCACGCTTTTCCATGTTCGGGCTTCCGCTTCCTTACGTTAACCTTACAGCATGAAGGTTTACGCAAAGCGCGTGCCATCATCGGAATGGCCGAAATCCGCCATTGCCGCCCGCCAAATCGGCATGATTCGTAAAAATCTGCGAACAATCGTAAACCTTACCGGCAGTTGCCGGCCGGAGTGGCCGGTTGACCGTCACGCCGGATCGGCGGGCAGCCGGGCCAGCATTTGGCAGAGCGCCAATGACCGCCGGGCGCGCATGGCCCAGCGCGATGAGGGATCGAGGAGCAGATAGCGCTCGTAAAGCGGCGCGGCGGAAGCGGGCTCGCCGGCCATGAGCAGCAAGCGGGCGAGATTGTAGATCGCATCGGCATAGCGCCCATCCGCCGCGACCGCGCGTTCGAGGCAGGACCGTGCCGCCGCCACGTCGCGCCGTGCCTCCTCAAGATGCGCGAGGTTGTACCAGGCTTCGGCGAAGCCGGGATCGAGCGCCACCGCGCATCGCAGGCTCTCCCGCGCCGCCGCGTCGCGGCCTTGGGCGGACAACACATTGGCGAGGTTGAACCGCGCCACGGCATCCCGCGGTGCGATCGCGGTGATTCGCCGGTAGAGCGCCTCCGCCTCAAGCCAGCGCTGATCCTCTTCGGCGATACCGGCCCGCTCGAACAGCATGTCGATGCTGGGATTGCCGCCATCGTCGATGGGCAGGCGCAGTTGGCCGTCGATCTCGGCGACATAATCGCCGATGGCGCGGGCGAGCTCGCCATCCGCGAGCAGCGTCAGGCGCGCTTCCGAGAACAGATCGTCGCCGGGTATGCGGCGCTGGGCGGCGATGAAGGCGCCGATGATGTCGGCGAGCGCGGCACCTCCGGCCATCAGCCGCCGCACCTGGCGCGCCGCCACCAGATCGCGGAAGGCGAAACCCTTCGCCTGCTCGTCGATGATGTCGAAGAGCGCCAATAAGCGAAGCGCGTCCCGGTCGAGTCCCGAATGCTGCATCAGCTCCTCGGCCGTCATCGCCTCTGCGGAGTCGGCGGCGGGGCCGGCGGCCAAGCCGAGGAGACGCATCGCTTGGCGCTCGCTCAGCGACCAGCGGCCGGCCCGCTCGGCCTCGCCGAGTGCGGAGCGCAAGGCGGGAAGCCGCGCATAGGCGCCATAGCCCACGATCAAGCCATGGGCATTCGCCGCGCGATAGGTGAGAATGCCGCCGCGCCGCGCCACCTCGCCGGCGAGGCGCCAGCGCGGCAGGCGGCACAGCCGGCCGATGACCGCCACCGTCGCACCGGCAAGCTCCATCCCCTCCCCCTCTTCGGCGCCGTGACGCGGTCTGCCATCCCGCAATGATCGCGATCGTCACGCCGCGCGCAGGCGGCGGCGCAACATGGCTGGCAGCTTCTGCTTCAGCTTATGCAGATCGTGCCACGGATCGCGAGTCAGCGCCGCCAGCCGTTGCGGCAGCGTGATCACGGTGAACGCATCGGCGCGCGTCCCGTTCTCGACCTCCTTCCAGGCGAGCGGCGCGGCGACCGGTGCGCCCGGCCGCGCGCGGGCGGAAAAGGCGGCGATCGCCGAGGCGCCGCGCTGATTGCGCAGATAGTCGATGAAGATGCGGCCGCGGCGGGCCTTCTTGGCGAGCGACGCGGTGTAAGCGTCGGGCGCCCGGCGCACCAGCTCTTCGGCGATGGATTTGGAAAACGCCTTCACCTCGTCCCAGCCGTAACGCGGCGCCAGCGGCACCACGACGTGCAGGCCCTTGCCGCCGGTCGCCTTCGCGAAGCTGTCGAGCCCCATCTCCGACAGCAGGCCGCGAACGGTCATCGCGGCCTCGATCATGCGCGACCAATCGAGTCCGCGGTCGGGGTCGAGATCGATCGTCACGCGGTCGGGCCGCTCGACATCGCGCCATTGCGCGCCCCAGAGATGGATCTCGAGCACGCCCATCTGCACCAGCGCAATCAATCCCGAAGCGTCCTCGATGGCGAGATAGGGTGCGTCGTCGCCCGCGATCTTGAACCGCCGCAGCGCGTCAGGAACCGTGTCGTTCGCATGCTTCTGAAAAAAGCATTTGCCGCCCTGCCCGTCGGGGCATCGCACCAGCGTCAGAGGCCGCCCGCCCGCCTCTGCCAGCATGCGGTCGGCGACTGTCGCGTAATATTGCGCGAGATCGAGTTTGGCGATGCCGTCGGCGGGATAGAGCAGCTTTCCCGCATGCGTGAGCCGGATCCCGGCGATCTCGACCGTGCTGCGCGGCGTTATCTCCGACGCTGCTGCCGGAACGGGCTTCGCCTTGCGGTCGAGCACGACATCGCGGCCGCGCTTGTCGTCGCGCAGGCCGAGAAAAGACGCATGCCTGAGGCGCCCATCGGCCGTCCATTCGCCGAAGCGCAACTCCGCGACTAGGCTCGGCGAAACCCAATGCGCGCGGCGGGGCGCCAGTGCCGCGATCTCACGCGAGGGCGGCGTCTTGCGCGCCAGGCGGTCGAGCCGCCGACGCAACTCGGCAAGCATCCGCTGATCGAAGCCCGTGCCGACGCCGCCGGCGAAATGCAATTTGCCCGTGGGATCATAATATCCCAGCAGCAGCGAGCCGAAGCCCTGACGCGCGCCCGAGGGGTCGGTCCAGCCGATGATCGCCAATTCCTCGCGCATGAGACATTTCATCTTGACCCATAGAGCGCTGCGGCCGGCGCGATAAGGGCTGTCGGCACGCTTCGATACGATCCCTTCGAGCGCCAGGCGGCAAGCCTCGCGGTGAAACCCCTCGCCATTGCCCACGACATGCTCGCTGAAGCGCAGCAGCGGCGAGGCCGCCTTTTCCGTGAGCTCCTTGAGCAGCGCCTTGCGCGCATCAAGCCGCGCCTCGATCAGGCTGTAGCCATCGAGGTGGAGAAGATCGAAGGCGAAGAAGACGAGATCGTCGGTCGACTCCTCCGCCAGATCCTGCTTCAGCGCGCCGAAGGAGCTCACGCCGTTCGGCAGCAAATGGACGATTTCGCCGTCGATCACGCCTTGGCGCAGCGGCAGCGCGCCGAAGACCGCGGCGAGACGCGGAAACTTCCCTGTCCAGTCCTTGCCGTTGCGGCTGAAGAGGCGCGCCTTGCCGCCGCTGATGCGGGCGAGCATGCGGTAGCCGTCGAATTTGATCTCGTGAAGCCAATCGCCGCCCTCAGGCACGGCCTCGACCAGGGTGGCAAGCTGCGGCGCGAGCTTGGTTGGGAGCGCTGCCTTTTTTGCGCCCGCGATCGATCCCACATCGACGCTCGCGGGAGCGCTCGCGCGGTTGGAGCGCCACACGCGGTCGCGCGATTTGGCAATCCCTGCCAAGCTGCGGCCGCTCAGGACGCTGCGGCCATGACGTTCCGTGAGCTCGTCGCCGCTTCCCGGACGGGCGGCGTCGTCATGCTCCTTGACAAGGAGCCAGTTCCGGTCGCCGTCGCGGGCATGCATGCGGACCAGCGCCCACTGGCCATGCAGCTTCTTGCCGTGCAGTTCGAATTTGAGCGAGCCCTTGCGGTAATCGGCGGCGGGATCGGCGCCGAGCGGGAGCCAAGTCCCGGTGTCCCACACCATGACCGTGCCGCCGCCATATTCGCCTTCGGGGATGATGCCTTCGAAATCGGCGTAGTCGAGCGGATGGTCCTCGACCGCGACGGCCAAGCGCTTCACGCCGGGATCATTGCTCGGCCCCTTCGGCACCGCCCAGCTCTTGAGCACGCCGTCGAGTTCAAGGCGGAAATCATAGTGAAGGCGGCGTGCGGCATGCTTTTGCACGACGAAGCGGAGCGTGCCGCCCCGTCCCGCGGACCGCCCGCCCCGCGGTTCGGACGTCTTGGCAAAGTCGCGCTTGCGACGATATGGCGCCAGCCGATCTCTCATGCCCGCGCCGTCGCGCTATCTGGCAACATCGATGTCCTCCGATTTCCTCAACGAAAGCGACAATCGCGTCATCCACTCGCTTTTCCAAACGACGATGCGCGGCGGGAGTTGCGATGCAGTTTCAGAAAAATACAAGAACAACCGGAGGAAAATTCGCCGTCCGTTGTTGGATCAGCGGCTCCTTCACTAAAGCGCGGTGCAGGCGCACAAACAGGACGGAGCCATATTTCCTCGATCTCTGTTTGTATTGAGCACATGTCGGCCTGACGAAGATGTCGGTGCGCGAGGACTGGATCCGCTATGGAGTTTTAGATGTGATGACTTCCCTTCATTCCCCAAACCGCGAGTTGCGAGACCTTGGGGCCTACGCCGAACTCGCCCTCTACTATGCGGTGATGCGGCGCGACCCTCATCTTTCGCCGGCTGATTTAGCGGATCTTGTCATCGTTCTGCGCGACCTGCTCGCCGACATCGCACCGTCCGCCGCCGCCGACCGCGAGGTCGCTCGGGCCTATGATGCCGCCCGCGAGCGCGCAGCAAGGCTCGGGATCGATACGAGTTTCTGGAAAAGCCCCTGTCCCTGGCGCCTTCAAGACCTCGTCGAAACGCTCTCTGCACTTGCCGAAGAACTCGGCGCGCCGGCATCCCCCACCCTCGTGAAACGCGAATTCATGCCCCACCGCAAATCTTCTGCGCGAGGCGGCGCTCTCGGTCAACGGCCGGCGGCAAGCCGACGGCGCGCGCGTGTCAGGTGAATCATGGCGCCTCGCCCCAGTTGGAAAGGCTATCTCCGTCTGTCGCTCGTCTCCTGTCCCGTTCGCCTCTATCCCGCGACGACGCGCAGCGAGCGGGTCTCCTTTCACCTCCTCAACCCCAAAACCAACAACCGCATCGAGCTGCGGCCGCATGATGCGGAGACCGGCGAGGAGATCCCGCGCGACCGATTGGTGCGCGGATACGAATTCGACAAGGGCCGCTACGTCGTCGTCAAGGACAGCGAGATCGAGGAGCTCAGGATCGAATCGTCGGAGACGATCGATCTCGCGCGGTTCATCGATGAGAAGGAGGTGGATCCGATCTTCTTCGCCACTCCCTATTACATCGCGCCCGAGGGCAAGGTCGCGGACGAGACGTTCCGCGTCATTCACCAGGCGATGATCGAGGAGCGCAAGGCCGGCGTCGGCCGGTTGGTTCTCTCGTCGCGCGAGCACCCTGCTCTCCTCATGCCGCGCCATCGCGGCATGCTGCTCATGACCTTGCGCGCCGCGGACGAGGTGCGTAGCGACCGCGAGTATTTCGCCGATATCGAAAATGTGACGGTCGACAAGGAGATGGTCGAGATGGCGCGGCGCATCATCGCGCAAAAGGGGGGCGCCTTCGATCCCGAAGAACTGACCGGGGACCGCTATCAGGCCGCCCTGCGCGAGTTGGTCGCCGGGAAGGTGCGCGGCGAGAAGCCGAAGGCGGGCAAAGCGCCCGCGCCCAGCAATGTCATCAACCTGATGGACGCGCTGAAACGCAGCCTCGCGGAGGAGAGCAAGGCCCCGGCGCCCAGCCGGAAGAATGCGCGGGGGCCGAGCCAGCCGCGCAAGCGCGCGCCCCGCCGCCATTCGACACGATAGGATAGGGCCTTCCCGTTCGCCCGCGAGTGCAAAGCAGCCGCAAGAAATAGCGGCCGCGCCTTCAGCGGGCGAAAGCGAGGATCCGCTTCACCCGCGCCGACAGGCCGTGGCGCAACCGCTCGCGGCGGACCACGCGGTCATTCTCGACCCAATTGAGCTGGATTACCCGCCGCGGTCCGCTGACGGGAGCGTGGCCGTGCCAGGAATTGGGCGTGACGCGGAAGGCAAGCAGCGTCCCCGCCGCCGGCGGCACTTCGGCGATGACGTCCTCAATGTCGTCGGGCGAGCGCAGGAGGCGCAGCCTGCCGCCCTCTGCCTCCCAGGATTCGTTCATATAGATCAACACGGTAATGAGCTTTGTACTGCTATCCGTGTGGATGCGCCCATCGGCGAGGCGGGCGTGGCCGCGCACCGTGATCATGGTCGGACGGCCATCGAGATCGAGGGCAAATTTCTCGGCGAAGGCGTGGCGCAGGGCGTCTCCTTCGAGTTCGGCAATGAATTGGCCGAAGGCCGGACCGAAGGCGAGATCGCCGAGGGGGAAGCTGCCCGGCCCCTCGATCCGCGGGAAATCCTGTTCAAGCTGCGCTCTTGCCGCCGGCTTCACGAATCCGGGAACGATGAGGTGCGGGAACGGCATGGTTGCAAGCGGAACCCGCCGGAACGCCTCCAAGTCGAAAAACCTCACCCCTTGGGGGGTGATTGCCTGCTCCGCGGCCACATATTTCTCCTTTTCTTCCCTCGCCGACCTTGCCACAAAACGCCTCCCCGTGAAACCATGTACAAAGCCATTGCCGGGTAGCAAAGCGTGGCGTATCCGTCACGGCGTTAACCCTACGTTGACCATAATGAGGGCGATGTAGCGGTACCGAGAAAGGCCACGGGCGCGGAATGACGGAACCGTTGATCGCGACGAGGGCGAGGGCCGCGATATTTGCGGTGCCAGGCGTGCTCTTCGGCTTGGCCGCGTGCAGCGATGTCCCGCCGCCGCAGCCCGTCGCGGCTCCGCCCGTTCTGGCGGCGCCCGCGGCGGCCGCGGAGCCGTTGCCGCCGCCGCCCAGGCGCAAGCCGCCGCCGCCCGCGCCCACGCTCGCGCGGCTGCCGCCCGTCGGTGCACCCGAGGTGCCGGCGCCGGGCGAAATCGAGCGTGCGCCGCCCTTGGCGGAGGGGCTCGATCGGCTGATCGGGTTGGATCAGCCGCATACGATGGCGCTGATCGGCGAACCGCAGCAGCGGGCGGAGGCTGCGCCGGCGACGATTTGGCGCTATATCGGCCCGCTCTGCGAAGTCGATGTGTACTTTTATCTGGACCTGAAGAGTCAGGCCATGCGAGCCCTTCACTACGAAGTCAGGAGCCATGACCCACCAGAGCGACATGCGCAGCGATGCTATGACGAACTCGTCAGCGAACGCCGGGCCGGTGCCGAACCTACCGCAGACACGGATAGTGCTCGTCGATGACGATGATTCCTTTCGCGAATCGCTCGGCCTCAATCTGATCGACGAAGGCTTCGCCGTCACGAGCTTCAGCAGCGGCGCGCCCGCGCTCGACTATTTCGCGCAAGGCGGCGAGACCGATGTCATCCTGCTGGACTGGCGGATGCCGGGGATGAATGGGTTGGAGGTGCTGCGCCGCTTGCGGCGCGCCGGGACGACGACACCCGTCATCTTTCTGACGGCGCTCAGCGACGATATCTACGAAGAGGCGGCGCTCGAAGGCGGGGCCGTCGATTTCATCGACAAGTCGCGGCGGCTCTCGATCCTGGTGAAGCGGCTCAATCTCATCACCGAGGGCATGCGGCCCTTGCCGGAGGCGGAGCCCGGCCGCCCGACGAGCGACACCATCCGCATGGGACAGTTGGAGCTGCGCTTCGACATCAACCGCGCCGCCTGGGGCGGCAATACGCTCGATCTCACCCTGACCGAGTTCAAGATCGTGGCGCTCCTGGCGCTGCGCTCGGGCGAGGATGTGGGATATCGCGAGATCTATGACCTCGTGCACGGCAAGGATTTCGTCGCCGGTTATGGCGCCGAAGGGTATCGCGCCAATGTCCGCACCTTCATCAAGCGGATCCGCAAGAAGTTCCGCGACGTCGATGGCGAGTTCGACCAGATCCACAACTATGCCGGATTCGGGTACCGCTGGATTGCCGGCAGCTAGCCGGCAGGAAATCGTCCTGACGGAGCCGGCGCAGGGACCTACGCCGCGCCCGCGCTTCTATCGCTCGCTGACGGCAAAGGCCGTCGTGCTCGCCATCATCTTTCTCGCCGTGCCGATCATCGTCTACGACCAGTTCCGCGCCGCCGACAAGGCGCAGCGCGCGGTGCTGCTGCGCAGCGTGCGCGAGCATGGTCATGTCATCACCGCGGCGCTGGCGCCGCTGCTCTCGACCGGCGAGCGGCCGGCGCTGCCGCAGCTCGGCCGCGAGCTCGCGCGCTTTGCCGATGATTTCACCAATGTGAAGCTGCTGTTCGCGCCCGCGGATGCGCCCGGATTCTTCTATGTGGCGTCGTGGCCCGTCGTTCCCTCGGCGCAGCTCGACACCGAGCGCGAGACATTGCGGCGCCAGGGCATCCTCGATCAGCTCTCGACAAGCTGCGACGGCGAGCTGCCCGTCGCGTTGCGCTACACGACGCCTGACGGGCAGGACGAGGTGGTGACATCGGTGACGCCGCTCAAGACGCCGGCGGGATGCTGGGTCGTCGTCACCTCGAGCTCGGCGCTGTCGCTTCCTGGCTCCCGTCTCGGGCGGCCCTATTGGGCGAGCTCCGAGGTGCGCGTCGCCGCCGCGATCTATCTCACCATGGCGCTCCTCACCTTCACCACCTTCTGGAGCATCCGCCGCGGCTTGAGCCGCTTCGCCGAGCGCGCGCAGGCGATTCGCGAGCGCCGCTCGGGCGGCGGCTCGTTCCGCGCACAGAACGACATTCCCGAGCTGGCCGATGTCGCCGAGGAGTTCGACCACATGGTTGAGGTGCTCGACGCCTCCGCCCGCGACATCCGGCGGGCGGCGGAGGACAATGCGCATGCCTTCAAGACGCCGATCGCCGTCATTCGCCAGTCGCTCGAGCCCTTGAAGCGCGCACTGCCCGCCGACAATCAGCGCGGCGCGCGCGCCATTGGGTTGATCGAAACATCGCTCGACAAGCTCGACGGGATCGTCGCTTCGGCGCGCCGCCTCGACGAGGCGACGGCCGATCTCATGGACATGCCGCGCACGGATATCGATCTCTCGAGTCTCCTCGCGCGCCTGCTGCAAGCGCATGCCGATGTCTTCGTCCAGCGCCGCTTGACCCTCAAGGGCCATATCTCCGCGCGCGTCGTGGTGCACGCGAATGAGGAGATGGTCGAGACCGTCATCGAGAATCTGCTGGACAATGCCGTCTCCTTCTCGCCGATCGGCGAGGGCATCGGCGTGCGGCTCGAAGCGCGCGACGGCATGGCGGAGCTGCTCATCGGCGATAGCGGACCGGGCGTGCCTTCCGAGAATCTGTCACGCATTTTCGACAGATACTTTTCGCAGCGGCCGCCGCCCGCGCTCAGCGATGATCAGGCGACGCATTTCGGCATCGGGCTGTGGATCGCGCGGCGCAACATCGAGGCGCTGGGCGGCACGATCCATGCCGAGAACCGTCGGCCCAACGGCCTGCTGATGCGCGTGAGATTGCCCCTCGCGGAGGTAGCGCGGCTCAGTGTGAGCCCAACCAAAGCGCGCGCCTGACACATATTTGACGCTCCGTCTTTGGAACGATCCTCGATAGCGTTTCCCATCACCGAAAAACGCTATAGGGGCGGTCGACCATGGATCTGGCCAAGCTCGTCGCTATGCTTCAGAGCGCCAAGGAAGGCAGCGAGTATCTTGACTACGCGGTTCAGCGGCTCTTCGGCACGGCGAAACCGGTGCCCCTCTATACGCGCTCGCTCGACGCCGCGCTCACGCTGCTGCCCGAGGGTTGGACGATCCACCGGTTGAGCCAGATCACCAATTGCCAGGGCGGCTTCGGCGGCTGGATCGGCGAGATCTATCGCGCGCGCGACGCGATGATCCCCTATCCCTCCTCCGCACCCGCCGCCTCGGCGCCGCTTGCCATCTGCGTCGCGGCCTTGCGCGTCCGCCTCGCCGAGGGCGCTGAGGATATCGGCATGCGCGCCCCCGCCACGGACGGCCGCTCGCAGCGCATCGGGAGCTGAGCCGCCGGGACTCGACGCGCATCGCTTTTGCGAAGCACGGAGCGACATGCTAGAGCTGCCCGCCGATCGTTGACGGCTGGTGGTGTCCTTGGAACCTTCCTCCTCGCTCTCGCGTGACGACGCCGTCGAGATTCTCGAGCAAGAAACCGTCTACAAGGGCTTCTTTCGCATCGATCGCTACCGCCTGCGGCATCGACTCTTTGCCGGCGGCTGGAGCGCGGAACTCTCGCGCGAGGTTTTCGAGCGGGGAAGCGCCGTCGCTCTGCTGCTTTATGATCCCGATCGAGACGCCGTCGTCCTGATCGAGCAATTCCGCCTCGCGGCCCGGCTTGCGGGATTCTCGCCCTGGCAGATCGAGGTGGTCGCCGGCATCCTCGATCACGAAGGCGAGGCCGAGGAAGCCGTGGCGCAGCGCGAGGCCATGGAGGAAGCAGGACTCGCGATCGATGGCCCGCTGCTGCCGATCCATCGCTTTCTCACCAGTCCGGGCGGCACGACCGAGACCGTGACGCTCTTTTGCGGCCGCGTCGATTCGCGTGAGGCCGGCGGCATTCACGGCCGAGCCGATGAGCATGAGGACATCAGGGTGGTGGTCAAACCCTATCGCGAGGCGATCGGGCTTCTGCGCCAAGGGAAGATCGAGAATGCCTTCGCCCTTCTGGCGCTGCACTGGCTCGCCGCCAATCGGCGCCGGCTGCGGCGGGAATGGCGATAATCCGCCCTCGACTTGATCGTTGTCAGGTACTGCCTATAGTCTCGTGGAACGATAGAGGCGGCTTGCAGCCGCTCTTCACGGCGGGATCGCTTCGGCAGGATCATGCAGATTCGCAACGGCTTCACCGACACCATCGGCAACACGCCCCTGATCCGCCTCGACCGCGTGTCGGAGATGACCGGCTGCACGATTCTGGGCAAGGCGGAATTCCTCAATCCCGGCGGCTCGGTCAAGGACCGCGCCGCCCTCTATATCGTGCGCGACGCGGAAGAGCGCGGCACCTTGCGGCCCGGCGGCGTCATCGTCGAAGGCACGGCGGGAAACACCGGGATCGGGCTCGCGCTCGTCGGCAACGCGTTGGGCTATCGCACCGTGATCGTCATGCCGGAGACGCAGAGCCAGGAGAAGAAGGACATGCTGCGGCTGTGCGGCGCCGATCTCCGCCTGGTCGCCGCCGTGCCCTATGCCAATCCGATGAACTACGTGCGCTATTCCGAGCGGCTCGCCCAAGAGATCGCGGCGCAGGAGCCCAATGGCGCGATCTGGGCCAACCAGTTCGACAACACCGCCAACCGGCGCGCCCATTACGAGACCACCGGCCCCGAGATCTGGGCGCAGACCGACGGCAAGGTCGATGCCTTCGTCTCGGCGGTAGGAACGGGCGGCACGCTTGCCGGCGTGGCGCTCGCCCTCAAGGAGCGCAACCCCGCCGTGAAGATCTATCTCGCCGACCCTTTGGGGTCCGCGATCTACAATTATTATGCGCGCGGCGAGCTCAAGGCCGAGGGCAACTCGATCACCGAGGGGATCGGCCAGGGGCGCATCACCAAGAACCTCGAAGGCGCGCCGCTCGACGGCTGGTTTCAGGTCACCGATGAGGAGATGCTGCCCATCCTGTTCGATCTGGCGCAGCATGAGGGCCTGATCCTCGGCGGCTCCACGGGCATCAATATCGGCGGCGCGATCAAGGTGGCCAAGGAGCTGGGACCCGGCCACACCATTGTCACCGTGCTGTGCGACTACGGCAGCCGCTACCAGTCGAAGCTGTTCAATCCGGCCTTCCTGCGCGAGCGCAAGCTGCCGGTGCCGGCCTGGCTCGACAAATGACCGAGCTCCTGTTTCGCGAAGACGCTTATCTCCGTGCCTGCGAGGCGCGCGTCACCGGCGTCGATGAGCGCGGCATTCGTCTCGACCGCACGGTCTTCTACCCCCAAGGCGGTGGGCAGATCGGCGACATCGGCACGCTTCGCTGTGCCGATGGCAGGGTCATCGACATCATCGACACCCGCAAGGGCGACGGCGCCGACGAGGTGCTGCACATCGCCAAGCCCGGCTCGCCCGCGCTCTCGCCCGGCGATGCCGTGACGGCCGAGATCGATTGGCCGCGCCGCTATCGCCTGATGCGCATGCATAGCTGCCTGCATCTGCTCTGCGCCGTCGTGCCGGGCGCGGTGACGGGCGGGCAGATCTCGGATGGCCGCGGCCGGCTCGATTTCGATGTGCCGGGCGATGCGCTCGACAAGGACACCATCACGCGGCGCCTCAACGAGATCGTGGCCGGCGATCATCCGGCGATGCCGCGCTGGATCAGCGACGAAGAGCTGGCGGCGCGCCCCGAGCTCGTCCGCACCATGTCGGTGAAGCCGCCGATGGGACAAGGGCGCGTGCGCCTCCTCGACATTGCCGGTATCGACCTCCAGCCTTGCGGCGGCACGCATATCCGCCGCACCGGCGAGATCGGCCGCGTCGAGGTCGTGAAGATCGAGAACAAGGGCAAACAGAACCGCCGCATCGTCATCGGCTTCGTCGAATAGCCGACCCGGCTCCGGAGGAAACCCCCATGTCTTATGCCAATCCGGATTCGCTGGTCAGCACCGACTGGCTCGCGGCGCATCTCGACGCGCCCGATGTGCGCGTGGTCGATGGCTCGTTCAAGCTTCCCGGCGTCACGCCCACGGCGCGCGAAGACTATGCCGCAAGGCATATCCCGGGCGCCGTCTTCTTCGATATCGACGAGATCGCGGACGAATCAAACCCGCTGCCGCACATGCTGCCGAGCCCGGAGAAATTCGCCGCGCGCATGCGCAAAATGGGATTGGGCGACGGCCATAAGATCATTGTTTATGACGGCGCCGGGCTCAATTCGGCGGCAAGGGTGTGGTGGACGCTCCGCGTTTTCGGCCATCGCGACGTGGCGATCCTCAATGGCGGCTTGCCGAAATGGCTCGCCGAAGGCCGCCCGGTGACGGACGAGGTGCCCGTGCCGCGCGAGCGTCATTTCACCGCGCGGCTCAACACGCTTCTCGTCCGCGACAAGGCGCAGATTCTCGCCAACCTCGCGACGGGGCGCGAGCAGGTGATCGACGCGCGCTCGCGCGGCCGCTTCGCCGGAACGGCGGAGGAGCCACGTCCAGGGCTGCGGCCAGGTCACATTCCCGGCAGCCTCAACCTGCCCTATGACGAGCTCACCGATCCGAAGACGCGCGTCCTTCTCCCGGCCCAAGCGCTGGCCGCGCGCTTTGCGGCGGCGAAGCTCGATCGCGGCCGGCCGGTCGTCTGTAGTTGCGGGTCGGGCGTCACCGCCTGCGCTCTTGCCTTCGGCCTGCATCTCCTCGGCTGGCCCGATGCGGCGGTCTATGACGGCTCCTGGTCGGAATGGGGTCTCCCCGGCGACACGCCCGTCGCGACCGGGCCGGCTTGAGCTTTCGCGTACCGCCAAGGCAGTACCAGCGATTACGGAACCTCGCCCGCTTCGCGACCGTTCCACGGTGGGGATCAACCTATCTTATCACCGGAGGAAGGGAATGCGGATGCTGGTCCACGCTCGAAAAGACATCGCATCGGCACTGCTTGCGCTCGTCGTGCTCGCGGGTGCCGCCGCCACGCTCAGCGCGTGCAACACGGCGGCAGGCTTTGGCGAAGACATGGCCGCAGCCGGGCATGCGGTGGCCAATTCCGCCGAGAAGCTCAAAGGCGGCGAGTGACGCATAGCGTCTCGTTGTCGAGCCGAGCACCCCGTTCAGTCGCGGAGAATCTGACTTAGAAAGAGCCGCGTTCGCTCGCTTTTGGGCGCACTGAAGAATTCCGCCGGTGGCGCCGTTTCGACGATCTCCCCGCGATCCATGAAGATCATGAGATCGGCGACGCGGCGCGCGAACGCCATTTCATGCGTGACCACGATCATCGTCATTCCGTCATCGGCGAGCCCGACCATGACGTCGAGCACCTCTTTGATCATCTCGGGATCGAGTGCGGAGGTCGGCTCGTCGAACAACATGACCTGCGGTTTCATGCAGAGCGAGCGCGCGATCGCCACACGCTGCTGCTGGCCGCCGGAGAGCTGGCCCGGGAATTTTCGCGCCTGATCGGGGATTCTCACCCGTTCGAGATAGTGCATGGCCAGCGCCTCGGCCTCCCGCTTCGGCATCTTGCGGACCCAGATCGGCGCCAGGGTCAGGTTGTCCAGCACGGTCAAATGGGGAAACAGATTGAACTGCTGGAACACCATGCCGACCTCGCGGCGCACCGCCTCGATCTGGCGGATGTCGTCGGTGAGCTCGATGCCGTCGACGAAGATCTCGCCCTGCTGGTGATGCTCCAAGCGGTTGATGCAGCGAATGGCGGTCGATTTTCCCGAGCCCGAAGGGCCGCAGATCACCACGCGCTCGCCCCGGCGGACCGACAGGCTCACATCATTGAGCACGTGAAAGGCGCCGAACCATTTATGGACATGGCGCAGCTCGATCATCGGCAGATCGCCGGCAGCGGTGTGCGAAAGCTCGCTCATCTCCCCCTGCTCAATTGCGCTTCGAGATAGCGGCTGTAGCGCGACATGAAATAGCAGAAGACGAAATAGATCGCCGCGACGAAGGCATAGCCCTCGACATAGGCGCCGCGCCAATGCGGGTCGTTCATGCCCGCCGTCACGTCCTGCAAGAGATCGAAGAATCCCACGACGGTGACGAGCGCCGTGTCCTTGAAGGCGCCGATGAAAGTGCCCACCAAGGCCGGGATCGAGATGACCAGCGCCTGAGGCAGGATCACGAGGCGCATCTGCCGCCAATAGCCGAGGCCCAGCGCCTGCGCCGCCTCGAATTGGCCGCGCGGCATCGCCTGAAGCCCGCCGCGGATGACCTCGGCCACGTAAGCGGCGATGAAGAGCGCGAAGACGATGTCGGCCCGCCAGAGCTTCGGTATCGTCAGATTCTCCGGCAGGAAGAGCGGCAGCATCACCGATCCCATGAAGAGAAACACGATGAAGGGCATGCCGCGGATGATCTCGATGTAGAAGACGCAAAGCACCCGCACCGCCGGCATGCCGGAGCGGCGCCCGAGCGCGAGCAGCACCGCCAGCGGAAAGGAGAAGGCAATACCGGTCACCGCCAGGATGAGCGTCAAAGGCAAGCCGTTCCACAACTCGGTCTCGACATAGGGAAGACCGAAAATGCCGCCCCACATGAGGATGCCGATGACGACGAGGCCGATGATCCAGAGCACCGCGAGCCGCCGATGCCACAGGCGCCGGTCCGAGCTCGCGAGCAGCAGCGCGATGAAGATGACGACGGTCACGGCCGGCCGCCATTGCTGGTCATAGGGAAAGCGGCCGAAGAGGATGAAGCGGTACCAGTCGCCGATGAAGGCCCAGCAGGCGCCGCCCGATTGCCGGCAGGCGGCGTAATCGGCGGCACTGGTCGATGCGCGCAGCACGCCCCAATCGAAGAGCGGCGGCACGGTGACGGCAAGCCCATAGAGGATGAGCAGCGTCAGCAGAGCGTTGACGGGCGTGTTGAAGAGCCGGGCGCGGACCCAGGCCACGGCCTTCGCCATCTAGCGCTCCACCAGCGCGACGCGGCGTCCGTAGAGGTTCATCAGGAAGGACGTGCCGAGATTGACGGCCTCGTAGAAGGCGATCGTCAGCACGAAGGCTTCGATCGCTTGGCCGGTCTGGTTGATCACGGTATTGCCGATGGCGACGAAATCGGGGAACCCGATCAAGACGGCGAGCGAGCTGTTCTTGGTGAGGTTCAGATATTCGCTGGTCAGCGGCGGAATGATGATGCGGATCGCCTGCGGCAGGATGACGAGGCGCAGCACCTGGCCGCGCCGCAAGCCGAGCGCCAGCGCCGCCTCCTTTTGGCCGCCGCTCACCGCCTGAATGCCGCCGCGCACGATCTCGCCGATGAAGGCGGCGGTATAGGCGACGAGGCCGAAGAGCAGCGCGGCAAATTCCGGCGTCACGCTCTCGCCGCC
>Ga0209062_1003932_pt1 | contig 16372 bp, 11 predicted proteins | sample Coa_R2_2_FD_187158 | JGI IMG/M metagenome (GOLD analysis project Ga0209062, IMG submission 187158) | Surface soil microbial communities from Centralia Pennsylvania, which are recovering from an underground coalmine fire - Coalmine... | ecosystem: Environmental > Terrestrial > Soil > Unclassified... | reverse complement strand
GGATTTCTCTCAGCCCGAGTTCGCGGGAAAACCTCGTGGCTGTGCTGTTGCTCGATTGCTTGATCATCAACCCTAACTCGTGGCGGGTCGTCGCGGGCAGGTTCGCAACCAACTCGGGATGCGACTGAAAAAAGGCGAGCAATATCCCGATTTTGGAAAGGCTGGCGGCATACATCATTTCGTCCGGGCGCAACCATGCGAGGCGAACCGCTTGGAGGTCCAGAATCCCAACAGCGGTCTGGGACGGGTTCATGGAAAACCTCGCGCGCAACTCCCGATCGACTTGTTCCAGCGCCTTAAATAAAGCGGGGTCTTGAGGGGTGGCGGCATCCAGTTGGAACCGCCGCCACGATGGAATGGGCCCATCACTCATTCGGCGATTAACCTTTCAAAGCTGTAATGTCCGGGAAAGTTTCCTGTCATCCCGCTGTGGTTAACTGGTCTTAGGATTTGAAAACAAAATAGAGCAACAAGCGACGATTTAACCAGTATGAACAACATCTTCAAAAATGTGAGTAATCGGATGGCAGCCATCGCAGTCGGTGGCGCCGTAGTGCTGGCCGGGTCCGCCCTGGCCTTTACCCAGAAACCAAAGTCGGAACAATTCAAAGCCCCGCCGGTTGATGAAACGCCATTGGTCCGCGACGTGGGGAGCCATTCGAGCTTCGCACCCGTCGTCAAGAAAGTGGCTCCCGGTGTGGTGAAAGTCTTTACCACGACCAAGCTGCACAACACGGCGTTCAATGGGGCGCCGGACGGGATGGACGACCTGATGCGGCGCTTCTTCGGGGATCCATTCCAGGGCCGCAATCCGCGCCATCAATTCGGCACGCCGCGCCAGGAAGGGATCGGCTCGGGTGTCATTGCCACAAAGGACGGCTATATCCTGACGAACAACCACGTCGTGGATGGAGCCGACGAGGTGAAAGTCGCGTTGCAGGACGGACGTGAATTCACCGCCAAAGTGGTAGGACGCGATCCCAAGACCGACGTGGCCGTGATCAAAATCGACGCCAAAGATTTGCCGGCTGTTCCCATGGCCGACAGCGACAAAGTGGAGGTGGGGGACGTCGTGCTGGCGGTTGGCAATCCTTTTGGAATTGGCCAGACCGTCACGACGGGAATCGTGAGCGCAACGGGCCGCGGGGGAGCTATCGGGCTGGACTATGAAGACTTCATCCAGACCGACGCGGCTATTAACCCGGGCAACTCGGGCGGCGCGCTCGTGGATGCCGAAGGCCGGTTGATCGGAATCAATACAGCGATCCTCAGCCGCAGCGGCGGCAACCAGGGCATCGGCTTCGCCATCCCGGTCAACATCGCCCGCGATGTCATGGGCAGTCTTGTCAAAGACGGCCACGTCACCCGCGGTTATCTCGGCGTGATGATCCAGGACATTACTCCTGCGCTGGAAAAGGAGTTCAAACTTAAGGACACCAAGGGCGCGCTGGTCGGAGACGTCACTCCGAAAAGCCCGGCTGAAAAGGCCGGGTTCAAGAGCGGAGACGTAATCCTGGACTTCAACGGCAAGACAGTGACCGACAGCCGCCATCTTAAACTGGAAGTGGCGCGCACTCAGCCCGGGGAAACGGTGCCGGTTAAAATCCTGCGCGACGGCGAGAGCAAAACCATCGACGTGACCGTGAAGGAACTGCCGGGAACCGAACGGCTGGCCAAAAACGACAGCAACAGCAACCCGGACGACACTGGAACGCTCAACGGCGTGTCCGTCTCCGACCTGGACAACGACGCGAGGCAGCAGTTCAGCCTGCCTAGCAACGTCAAAGGCGCGGTGGTGACGCAAGTCGACCCGAACTCACCGTCGGCCGAAGCGGGCTTGCGGCCGGGCGACGTGATCCAGGAGATCAATCGCAAACCGGTTAAGAACGCCCAGGAAGCCGTTCAACTGACCGAAAAAGCAACCGATGACAAGAAGACCCTCTTACGCGTCTGGCGTGACGGCGGCAGCCACTATGTCGTCGTAGACGAAAGCAACGCGGGCTGATTTCCCGCTCAGTGCATACAACCAACCCTCCCGCGACCGAGCACTCCGGCGCGGGAGGGTTCTTTTTGTTTCCCGACAATCGCCCTGTCCGTCCTGAAATTTTTTCACTATGCTAGACCCGATGCGAATCCTGGTGGTCGAGGATGACAAAAAGATTGCGTCCTTCGTGGTGAACGGACTGAAGCAAAGCGGCTTTGCGGTGGATCATTCATCCGATGGCGAAGACGCGTTGTATCAGGCGCAAACGATTCCGTACGACGCGGCGATTGTGGACTTGATGCTTCCGAAAGTAGACGGGCTGAGCCTGATCGAGCAGTTGCGCAAACAGGGTGTGCGCATGCCCATCCTGATTCTTAGCGCCAAGGCGAGCGTGGATGACCGGGTCAAGGGGCTGCAATCCGGCGGGGACGATTACCTGACCAAGCCGTTCGCATTCTCTGAACTGCTGGCCCGGGTGCAGGCCCTGATTCGAAGAGCCAGTCAATCGCCGGAACCGACGCGGCTGACGGTGGGGGACCTGGCGTTGGACTTGCTGAGCCGCGAAGTTCGCCGTGGCGGTGAGAAAATCGACCTTCAGCCCCGTGAATTCGCGTTGCTCGAATACCTGATGCGCCACGCCGGCCGGCCGGTCACCAAGACGATGATCCTCGAGCATATCTTCGATTACAGTTTTGATCCGCAGACCAATGTTGTGGACGTGCTGGTGCACCGGCTGCGCAGCAAAGTGGACAAGGACAAGGCCATGCTGCACACGGTTCGGGGAGTGGGTTATGTTCTCAAGCCTGCTTGAACCGTTTCGGCGCAACATCGCGTTGCGGCTGAGCCTTTGGTACGCGCTGGTTTTCTCCGTGAGCGGCCTGGCGTTGCTTGCCTTTGCCTACTACCTCCTGGCCGCAGCCATCGGGGGCAAGGACCGTGAGGTGCTCGAAGCGCGGTGGAAAGAGGTCGCGGCGGTGTACGAAGCGGGCGGCGCCATGGGATTGAGAGCCTGGTGGGACAGCGAACCACCCCAGGTGCAGCACACGCTTTTGCTGCGGGTCGTCAATCCGTTTGACATCGTGACGTTCGTCCGGTGGCCGGAAGACTGGGTGACCGTGCGCGATGTGCCGATCGGCCGCACCGGCCTGCGCTGGCCGGTGGGCGTCATTCGGATTCCGCAAAATACCGAGCGAGATTTTATGCTGGCCGGCGACGTTCTCCCCGACGGCTCCCTGTTGCAAGTCGGCCGCACGACCAACAGCCGCACCGCCGTTTTAAACCCGATACGCCGCAACTTCATTTTCACCGGCAGCGCCACGGTGGCCCTGGGTTTCCTTGCCGGCGCATTCTTCGCCAACCGCGCAATGCAGCCCGTGCGCCAAATCGTCGCAACCGCGCGTTCGATCATCCGCACCGGTCAGCTGGATTCCCGTGTGCCGGTCCGGCGATCGGATGACGAACTCGACGAGCTGGTGCGGTTGTTCAATACGCTGCTCGACAAAAACCAGGGCCTCATTCGAGCGATGCGCGAGTCGCTCGACAACGTCGCTCACGATTTGCGCACGCCACTGGCTCGGTTTCGCGGCATGGCCGAAATGGCGCTCCAGCCCGAAGCCCCGCCGCACACGGCCCGTGAGGCTCTAGCCGACTGTGTCGAGGAATCCGAACGCATGCTCAGCATGCTCAACGCGCTGATGGATATTACCGAGGCCGAGACCGGCATGATGAAGCTCCAGCGGGACTCGCTCGACCTTTGCCAAATCGCGCGCGAAGTTGCCGACCTTTACCAGTATGTGGCCGAGGAAAAGCAAATCACTCTTGAAACAGATCTGCCGGCTCCGTGCGAGGCCAAAGTCGATCGCACCCGGATGCGGCAGGTGTTCGCCAACCTGCTGGACAACGCCATTAAATATACGCCTGAGAAAGGGCGGGTCATCATCCGGATTCGATGCGAAGAAAAACACGCGGTCGCGATTTTCGAAGATACCGGCATTGGCATTCCGGAGGAGGAACGCGACAAGGTTTGGCAACGTCTCTATCGCGGGGACAAAAGCCGTTCTCAACGCGGACTGGGGTTGGGTTTAAGCCTGGTGAAAGCGGTGGTTGAAGCGCACGGCGGAACCGTTGAAGTATCCAGTGAAGTCAACCGCGGCTCGGTTTTCACGGTGCGCCTGCCCCGGTAAACCCTGGCGCTTGGAAATTGTGCCGGCCTGTTAATTTTTATGAAACAAGGCGGGCGGTTGCGGTGTTCTGGATGAAACGGGAAATGGTGTCGGGCTGCGAGGAAAACGCCGCGGCGCCTCCGGAATTAAAGGTTGCGCCAGAAAAGTACGAAGGTTCGAGAGACCCGTGGCGTTTAACCTGAATGTAGCGGAAGTAGTAAGATTCATATTATCAGAGTTTTATTTCACTTGCGCCGTTGGAGCGCTGCACTAGATTTTCGACTATGAAGCCCATCCGGATTATTACGGCGGTCTTAGTGGCGGTTGTGCTTTGGGGAGGGTACCGGGCGTACCGAGCGCATGAAAACCTGGTCACCCTCAACGTGCACAACATGGAAGTTCGGCGGGTTGTTTCAAAGCTCCGATGGCAGACCTGGGAAAACATCATTGTCAGCAAAGATGTGGGCGGGAGGGTCACTTTAAACGTCCACAATGTCCCCCTGGATGAGGTTCTGAACATCGTTGGGCTGCAAACGGACTCGCGCTGGACAAAGTTGTATCCGATTTATCTAACAAAGAAATCGCGAGCACAATTTAACCAGGTGCTGGAAGGGGCCGTTCCGGCTCAGGGCAATGGCTGGGCGGCATTACAGCAGCTGGCCGCATGGCAACAGATCAACCTGGGCGGGTTCGCCAACACGTTGCGCAGTGAAAACAAGCTGGTTTCGGCCCAGCTGTCGGGAAAAGACGCCCCGTATGCCGCATTAGCCCTGTCGCGATTCTCCAAAGCGCAGGTCGTGCCTGAGGACGGCATCAACGGCACAGCTACTGTTACGTTTCAACAAGTCCCCTTCGACAAGGCGGTCGCCAAACTGGCCAAACAATTCCACCGAAACTGGGACCGCGTTTATACACTCCAGCCGCTCAATGGCTCAACTTTTGTAAAACGCGCCGTGACCGTCCCCGCGAACGCCGCTCCGGATGACACCAACCAGGTTGCCGCCGCCCAACCGGTTGAGACGATCCCGCCGGACCGCGCCCTCGAAGCGCTGGTCTCAACGATGTCACCCGAGGAGCGCCAGCAAACTCTGGAGCAAATTGCCACTGCAACGCAAGGTGCGGGGTTTGGCGGAGGCGGAGGTGGAAGCGCGGGTGGCGGAGGCGCGGGCCTCAACGGTGGCGGCCAACCGCAGGGCCAGCCTGCCCTTTCGCCCGCGGCGCAGGCCGCTCAACAGGCGGATTTGGAAACCCGAATTGAGAACCGGCTCAAGGATGGAACGATTGACCAGCGCCTCGCCCATGATCGCCGGGTTCTCTCTGGAAAGCAAAAGTAATGAGCCGCATGCTCTCACGTCACCTGCGCTGGAGCACCGCTTTCACTTTGATTGAGTTACTGGTGGTCATCGGGATCATCGGCGTGCTCACCGCCCTGCTAATGCCCGCTTTCAGTCGCGCCAAGGGAAAGGCGCTCGATACCAAATGCATCAGCAATCTGCGCCAAATCGGAATCGCCCTCTCGATTTATGCCGACGAAAACCAGGGAAGACTTCCCTACGCCGAGCGGCTCCCAACCCAACCAGTCAATCCCACCAACGTGTATCCCCGCATCGTCGACGTTCTGTCCAATAACGTCGCCGGAACCAAGCAGATCTTTCATTGTCCGCGCGATGGGCAAAAGTTTTTCGAGCGCGAGGGTTCCAGTTATGAATGGAACTACCAAGCCAATGGCCAGCCCATCGTGTTGCCCGGCGTCATTCAGGGTGTGCAGATGACGGCCGTCAAAGCGCGTCTCATGTACGACTACGAGAATTTCCATCCCGGCAGCACTAACGGCACTAAGAACGTGTTGCACGGCGACGGCCACGTCGCCCCCATCCCCTAGCGCTTCGCAGCCGCCGAGAATGCGGCGGATGCAGCACCCAAACTCCTAACGTCCTGGATCTTATCCTGGTCACAACAAGGCTACTTGACACTTGATTTCATTGTGATATCATATCGATAACATAGTTTTAACCGAAAGGCTCCTTATGAATCAGAACTCTTTGAATCCAAATCGCGAGCTTCCTCGCTCTGTCCTGCCGGGCGCAGTCATGCTGCCTCTGGTCATTCTCCTTGAAGTGGCGAGCATAGCGGCCTTTATCACGTCAATTGCTTTGACCAACAGCAACGGCGGCCATCCTGTCTGGCCTTTATTCATCGCGGGCATCGTCGGAATGATCCTGGCGGTGTTTCTCATGCCGGGTTTCTTCACTCTCCAGCCCAACCAGGCGCGGGTGCTGATTTTATTTGGAAGATATAAAGGGACCGTGCGCGACAGCGGATTCCATTGGGGCAACCCGTTTTACTCGAACGGGCTGAAAACCGGGAACCGTGTTACGGCATCGGAAAAGGGGCGTGAAGCGGAAACAGGGTTGCGCCACGGATCTCGCAATAAAATCTCGTTGCGGGTGCGAAACCTCAATAGCGACAAACTGAAGGTGAACGACAAGCGGGGCAACCCGATAGAGATCGCGGCGGTGATTGTGTGGCGCGTGGAGGACACGGCGCAGGCGATGTTTGATGTGGACGATTACGAGACGTATGTGCGCATCCAGAGCGAATCTGCTATTCGCCACCTGGCCAGCGCATTTGCATACGACCACGGCGAGGAAAACGAGATTACTTTGCGCAGCGGAGTGGACGAAGTGTCCCAAGCCTTGCGGCGGGAATTGCAGGAACGATTATCCAAAGCCGGTGTGGCGGTGGAAGAAGCACGGCTGACCCACCTGGCGTACGCGCCCGAGATAGCGCAGGCGATGCTGAGACGGCAGCAGGCCGAAGCAGTGATTGCGGCCCGCCAAAAAATCGTTCACGGCGCGGTGAGCATGGTGGACATGGCGCTTCGAGAACTCGCCGAAAAGCACGTCGTGCAGCTGGACGATGAACGCCGGGCGGCGATGGTCAGCAACCTGATGGTCGTTCTATGCGGCGAATCCGAAGTTCACCCCGTCGTCAACACCGGCACGCTCTACTCCTGAGCCCATGGCCGAGCGAAAGGCATTTCTGCTGCGGATCGACCCCATGCTTTGGGCGGAGCTGGAAACCTGGGCCGCGGACGAACTGCGCAGTGTGAATGGCCAGATTGAATACATCCTGAAACAGGCCGTGAACAAAAGGAAGGGAGGACCGACTCAGGGTCAATCGCCGCCTCCCGCCGACGAACCGGCGTGAACAAATAACAAATGGAACCGCGACGACCCTGCACCGTAAACCAAGCGGTTGAAACCTTGGGCTAGTGCCATCCGTCCCTTTCGGGACGGAAAACAATGCCAAGGCTTGCGCCGAAGCATCGTTTTTGCAGCGTGGACAGCCGTTTGCCTTTGCCTGGGCAGTTTTCCGTCGCCAGGCGGTATCCCGACTGTCCCGGAGGGACAATTGCAAATAGCCCAAGGTTTCAACCTTGGGGGTACGGTGCGAGGGCCATGAGTCCCGAAGGGACGGCTGCGGGGTTAGTCCCACAGGAACCTTCGTGGTAGGGGAATTCTGTGTTTGAAAAGCACCGTGAGGAATTCCTCCTCGGAGGGAACTCTCTGGTGACGTGTTCCTGGTTGATAACGGACATTTAACCGGTGCTGAGGTCCCACAATCGGCCCACGATTCCAGCCGTCCCTTCGGGACTTATCGACTTTGTACAGTGGACCCAAGGTTGAAACCTTGGGCTAGTGCCATTCGTCCCTTTCGGGACGGGAAAACAATGCCAAACCCCCGGCCCGAGCATCTTTTTGCACCGGGGACATCCGTTGCCTTTGCCTGGTCAGTTTCCGTCGCCAGGCGGTATCCCGCTGTCCCGGAGGGACAATTGCAAATAGCCCAAGGTTTCAACCTTGGGAGTGCGGTGCGAAGGGCATGAGTCCCGAAGGGACGGCTGAGGGGTTTAGTCCCACAGAACCTTCGTTGTACGGGATTCTGTGTTTGAGGAGTTCCTCCTCGGAGGGGACTCTCCGGTGAGTTGTTCCTGGTTGGTAACGAACATTTAACCGGTGCGGAAGTCCCACAATCGGCCCACGATTCCAGCCGTCCCTTCGGGACTTATGTCGCGGGCTAATGAACCCAAGGTTAAAACCTTGGGCTAGGGTCATCTGTCCCTTTCGGGACGACGGGAAACGATGCCAAAGCTTACGCCCGAGCATCTTTTTGCACCGGGGACATCCGTGTGTCTTTGCCGGGTCAGTTATATTCCGTGGCCAGGCATCTATCCCGACTGTCCCGGAGGGACAATTGCAACTAGCCCAAGGTTTCAACCTTGGGAGTGCGGTGCGAAGGGCATGAGTCCCGAAGGGACGGCTGAGGGGTTTAGTCCCACAGAACCTTCGTTGTACGGGATTCTGTGTTTGAGGAGTTCCTCCTCGGAGGGGACTCTCCGGTGAGTTGTTCCTGGTTGGTAACGGACATTTAACCGGTGCGGAAGTCCCACAATCGGCCCACGATTCCAGCCGTCCCTTCGGGACTTATGTCGCGGGCCAATGAACCCAAGGTTAAAACCTTGGGCTAGGGTCATCCGTCCCTTTCGGGACGGAAAACAATGCCAAACCCCCGGCCCGAGCATCTTTTTGCACCGGGGACATCCGTTTGCTTTTGCCTGGTCAGTTTTCAGTCGCCAGGCGGTATCCCACTGTCCCGAGGGACAATTGCAAATAGCACAAGGGACGCGTGAAAAAAACCCCTCAACCGTCCCCTCGGGAGCAGAGAATTCCTCACATTCGGGCATGCCTGCCGAAGCACTCGAAAATCCCGTGTCACCGAGGGGCGCCTTGTTGCATCTTGCTTTCAGTGAGAAGCGGAACAAAAAACGCCGGGAAAAGCGACGCGGAGGGCGCGACCGACGCCGAACTGGTGAGGGCTGCGCGGCGCGGAGACAAGCGGGCGTTTGTCGAGATTGTGGCGCGGCACCAGGCCATGGTTTGCGGCATCAGCTACTCCATTCTTTGCAATTTTGCCGCCAGCGAAGATGCCGCCCAGGAAGCGTTCCTGACCGCGTGGCGGAAGTTTCACGATTTGCGCGAGCCTGAACGGCTTCGTTCATGGCTTGGGCAAATCGCCCGCAACGCTGCGTTAGGTCATCTGCGGCGTGATAAGGGCAACGCCCCCCTGCAAGACGCGCCGGAACCGATCGACAGCTCGCCGGGTCCGGACGAAGCGGTGGCGAACACGGAGGAAGCGGCGTTGGTTCGCGAATCGCTCTCGCGTCTCCCTGAAATCTACCGGCTCCCGCTGATACTTTACTATCGCGAGGGTAAATCCGTGCGGGCGGTGGCGGAGTCCCTGGCCATTAGCGAAGATGCGGTGAAGCAACGGTTGTCGAGGGGCCGGGACATGCTACGGGAGCAGGTCTCGACCGTCATCGAATCGGTCCTCACTCGTACTGGCCCGACGGCAATTTTCACGATGGCCGTGGCCGTGGCCGTTGGCGCATTAGCCGCGCCCGCCGCAATTGCGGCCGGTGTTTTCAGCGCCACAGCGATGGCGGGCTCAGCCTCCGCTGCCAACACCTCCACACCTATCCTCACAGCCATGAGTACTTCCAAAGGACTTCTCGTAACCGCCGCCGTTGTGACCCTGCTTTCGATCCCGATCGGTTACAAGGCCGGCGCAAGCAAATCATCGACGACAAACACGGCCGCATCGGCGCCCGTTGAAACACCGGTCGTGGCAACGCGCGCGACTCCGTCATTCGAGAACAGCGCGCTGTTTGCTGAGTGGCGCAAACTGCACGAGAAATACGGAACAAATGCGGCCGCCATGCCGGTTCTTTACAAAGCGATCAGCGAGATAAAAGACGCCATGCAACGACGGGCGTTCAAGGCCGCCTTGCTGTCAGAATGGGTCCAGGTGGACCCGCCGAGCGGGTTGGGTTTCCTCCTCAATAAAGGTCACGATCAAGCGGAACGGAAGGAATTCTTCCTGGAATGGCTTGAAACGGATCCGAGGGCGGCGGTAGACGCGCTGGTGACAAGCGGAAACGGGTGGGAACAACTCGCCCGCGAATCTTTAGTAGCGATTGCAAAAAGCCTGCCCGCCCGCGTGCCCGCCATCGTCTCGCAGTTGCCGGCGCCCGAGAATTTCTGGGATTCGAGCGTGCGCCAGGCATTCGCAATTGTTGCCGGCGATAACCTGGACCAGGCCCGCGCCGCGGCCCTTGGGCTGAACGGTCCAAACCGGGAACAAGCTCTAGCGGGGGTGGCAAGCGCGTGGGCAAAGTCCGATCCGCAAGCCTCGATTAATTGGGCCAAATCGCTGCCGGACGGAACGGACAAGGCCGAACTGATACGTTCGGCGCTCGTTGGGCTGGCCGGCGTCAATCCAACCGCGGCGCTCGAGCAGGTTGGCATTGTGCCACCGGGCGGAAAACAGAGTTATTTTGCGAGCACAACGGGCGCGCGCGTTCTCGAAGAGGCTGTGAAAGCGGATTTCGACGGCACGGTTGCCTGGCTGGCCGCCAACCCTGGAAAGCTGACCCGGGAAGACCTTTTAGGAATGGCCGGAGCGGTAACCGATCGCCTTAACGCTGACCCTTCCGGGTTCCTGACCATGCACGCGGCGGACGGTTCTTTGGCTTCAATCCTGCCAGCGATCGGCAGCGCTTTGCTGAACGGTTCCACCGACCGCCAAGGAGCGGTTTGGGATTGGCTTAAAACCCAGCCCGAAAGCGAGACAACAAAAAACCTCCGGCAAGACGTCATTAACGCCATGGCGTGGCAAAGTCCTGGACAGGCGTTGAAACTGGTCGGGGACCTGCCGGCAGGGGCCGAAGGTGACAGCCAGGTAAAGCAACTTGCCCAAAGCCTGCTCAACGGAGGTTCGATGATGTACCGTCTGGACACTCTTTACAGCCAGGCGCCGGCTCGATTGCAGCAACCGTTGCTGGAAACCGCGTTCAGCATGTTGCGCGGCGACAACCTCGACGACCCTCAGACGTGGATTGCGCGTCTGCCGCTTCTCTCCGAGTCAAGCCAGTCTTCGGGAGCAGTTTCGATTGCGCGCGCCTGGGCGGAGCGCTCGCCGGAGGATGCAATTGCCTGGATCCAATCGATGCCGGCAGACACCACACGCAGCGGCGCGGCGGCCGCGATCGCATCCACATGGGCCGCAACCGACCCGCGCGACGCGACGCAATGGGTTTCAGCAATGGCCGCCGGGCCAGAGCGCGACCAAACCAGCAAAGCGATTGCCTTCGCTCTTTCAGAAACCGATCCGCGAGACGCGTGGAATCTTGCGTTGGGAATCGCCGACCCAGCGCAGCGCGATGCCGCGGCCGCGCACGTCTCCAAGATGATGGCCATTCGCGACCTGGCAACCGCGCGTCAGTGGATTGAGGCCGGGCCGTTCACTCCGGAACGAAAAGCCCAGTTGCAGGCATCGCTGAACAACAGCGCATCGACCGGTCCTTAGGCTGGCTACCCGATCCTTTCGAATGAAATTGACAGCCCCTTTGTTTGCGGTCCTGTTTGGAGTGGCCCTGGGAACGGCCGCGGGTATTGGTTTGCGCCACTCGGGAGTTCTGCGTGGCAACATGGTCATTTCGGCATCTACAACAAACTCGAACGCAGCGCGACCCTCTTCCGGTTCGAAGGTGAGTTCTGAACGGAAAACTCACGGTCCGGCGCAACCGGCCGGCGAGCTGAATCTTTCAATGACAAAAGGCGTGACCCGGTGGCTGTACTGGTGGGACGCGATTGAGAAAGCTGGCGCTGCGGATTTTCCAAGGCTGGCGAGGCTGGCCCAGGGCAACCGGGTCGCGACTCGGCTCGTTGCGGAGCGTTGGGCGGAGCTGGCGCCGAAACAATTCTTTGAAGCGCTGCGCTCTGCGGCGAAACAGGGCAACAAGTTTTCGGGCGAATTTGCCGACATCCTTTTTTCGAGCTGGTTGAAGAAGGATAAGGCGGCGGCGATTGAGGCGCTGAACGGGCCGGAAAACTTTCCCGAACGCAACAGTTGGCGGCAGCAGGTTGCTTCGACCCTGATGGATTCCGACCCGGAGACGGGCTTGAAGATGATGTCGCAATGGCACATTGAGAATTATGGGCCGAATATGAAGGCGGTGGAGTCATGGGCAAAAACGGACCCGCGCCATGCCGCGGAGTTCACGCTCGGTTGTCCGGCCGGCTACGCCTCGGCGCAAGCCCTGAGAATAATCGGTGAAGCCTGGTCGAAAATGGATCCAGCCCAAGCGCTTCAATTCGCGACGGCTCAACGGGGTGATTTGGGAAAATCGCTTGCCGACACTGTTCTAAAATCGTGGGCGGAGCGCGACCTGAACCAGGCCGCCGACTGGCTGGCGAATGCCGATCTTGCGACCGTCAAAAAGCTCAGCCCCAGCTTTGTCGAAGCGTGGGCCAAGCAGGATGCCTCCGCCGCCCTGGCCTGGTGCCAGGCAAACCTGGCCGGCAGCACGCTCACGGAATCGGTGCGGGATTTATTCAATGGAGCCGCGCAAAAGGACCCCGCCGCGGCCGCGGCGCTGGTGAGCTCGATGGAGCCGTCGCCGACGCGCTCACAGGCTGCCGCTGCCGTAGCCGACAAATGGTTCCCCAATACGTTCGAAAGCAAGCGGGTCCCGCCCGAAACCATTGCCTGGCTCTCGAGCCTGGATCCGGATTCGATCCGCAGCGCGGCGGACAAAGTTTCCTGGAAATGGATAGAAGCCGATCCGTCCAGCCTGGCCGCTTTTCTCCAATCCTCTACCAATGTCACATTTTCAATGTATGCGTACCAGAACCTTGCACGATCGATGGCGCGAAACGACCCTGCGGCCGCTCTCGATTGGGCAAACCATTTGCCGGAGCAATTGGGCATGACGGCCGGCGGCAGCGCGTTTGGCGAATGGGGCGTTTCGCAATTCGATGCCGCGCTTCAGTGGTACAACCAATTGCCCCCTTCGGATCCTCGCCGGGATCCGTTCCTCACCAGCCTGTTGCAGCAACTGGCCTGGGATCCACAGGCGGGTGACCGCTTCGCGCAAGCAGCGGCTCTCGCGCCGTCTTCGGCTCGATCGGTTCTCAAGGGTATGGCTTTACCCGATGACCGAAGAGCTGCGCTCCTGGCCCTGGTTTCCCCCCAAACCGGAAAGTAAACTGAACCCGAAGGGCTTGCGTTTGACGCGGCGGGAATGCACAGTGCCTCGCGAGTTACAATTTCGAAAGCATCGACTGAATTTATGCCAAGCACCCGCTCTGACAAAGCCCGTTACATCATGATTGGGGGGTTCCTGGGGGCAGGAAAAACAACCGCTGTAGGCAAACTGGCAGCGCATCTGCAGAAGTCGGGCTTGAGGGTTGGCCTGATTACCAACGACCAGGGCAGGAATCTGGTGGACACCGCAATGCTGCGCTCGCAAGGGTTTGCCACTGAAGAGATTCCGGGAGGCTGTTTTTGCTGTCGTTTTAATTCTTTGGTGGAAGCAGCTCAAAAACTAACGGCGGAAACCCGGCCGGATGTGTTTGTTGCCGAACCGGTCGGCAGTTGCACGGACCTGGTGGCTACGGTGACCTACCCGCTGCGCCGCTTGTATGGCGAGGATTTCACGGTCGCCCCGGTCAGCGTTCTGGTGGACCCGGTTCGCGCGTTGCGGGTATTCGGGCTGGAACAAGGCGGCAACTTCACGGACAAAGTCATTTACATTTACCTGAAGCAGCTCGAAGAAGCTGACATTGTCGTGATCAGCAAGGCCGACCTGGTGAGTCCCGAACGCATCGAATTGCTGAGAGGCGCGCTGGGTCAAAAGTTTCCAAACAAGAAAATCCAGGTGGTATCCTCAAGGAACGGCGCGAACCTGGATCAATGGTTTGACCAAATTACCAGGGACGAACAACGGGGGGGAATGGCCATGGACGTGGATTACGAGGTCTACGCGGACGGCGAGGCGTTGCTGGGCTGGCTCAACTGCACGGTTGAAGTCTCCCGAACCGGAGGATTTGATTCGGAAAAATTTCTGCAAAAACTCGCCGGCGAAATACAGGCCCGGTTGAAAGCAAACGATGCGGAGGTAGCGCATTTGAAAATGACCCTGAGTCCGGACGGAAACGTTTTAGGCGAGATCGCGGTGGTTAACCTGGTGCGCAACGACTTTGTGCCTGAACTTTCGATGAAGCTGGAGATTCCGGTCGAGAGTGGCCAACTGATAATCAACCTAAGGGCGGAGGCGGCGCCGGATATCCTCGCCGGTGTGATGCGCCAGGCCCTTGAAGCAACCGAGAAGTCCATACCCGGTCTGAAAGCTAGCTTGGATCACCTGGAGCATTTCAGGCCGGGCAAGCCGAGTCCAACACACCGCTTTACCGAGGCTGCGCTCTAAAGGATTTCGAGGACGGTGGCAGAATGGGGACACGCCGACCGTTACTGCGGTTGATGGGAGGCGTTTCGAGGTTTGGGACCGCGGCATTCTGTCGAACACTACGGCAAGAGCGGCTCAGGAGGTGTGGGCGCGTTGGCTACGGGAATCTTTTCCGGAACCAGACCCCGTTTGATGGCGTAACGTGTCAAACCAGCCACCTCGTGGATCCCGAGCTTGTCCATGACTTTCTGCCGGTGTTTCTCGACGGTTTTGATGCTGATTCCGAGTTGGGCGCTCACGCCTTTGTTGGGAAAGCCTTCCGCGATGAGTTGCAGCACTTCTTCTTCGCGGGTCGTAAGTGCGCACGGATTACATCCCGGCCGGGCCATCCTCTGGGCGGCAAGCTTGCGCCGCTGCAACGCTTTGGTTATTTCGGCGCTAAAATACTCCTTGCTTCGCCGCACGGCGCGAATTGCGTCCGCCAACTCGCAGGCTGCGGCTTTTTTGCTCAGGAATCCTTTCGCGCCCGCCTCGATGAGTTTCTCGACGCACTCCCAATCATCGTACGAGCTGAGGACCAAAACCTTGGCCTGTGGGACGGCCCTGGCGATTTGGCGCGTGGCATCCAGGCCATTCAAGCCGGGCATGCCGATATCCATGACAATAACATCGGGGCGACTCGACTTGGCAAGCTCGACGGCCTGCAATCCGGTACTGGCTTCCCCGATAATCTCGATGTCAACTTCGGGCCGCAACAAGGCGCGAATTCCCTCCCGAACCACACTGTGGTCCTCGGCCAGCAAGACTTTGACCTTTTCCATGACTCGTTGGCACCGTGGCCCCTGGCGTTCGCTTCAGAAATGGGGTGTCGCGCCACTTCACCATGGAAAAACTGCTCTTCCAAGACGACAGACTTGGAAAACCGAGGCTCTATCACAACAAATTCCGGCGAGTTCCACCTTGAGCGCATTTCGGCAGGATGCAACAATCAACGCCTGTGAAAACGGCATCCATCTTCGAGGCCCATGGAGGGCGATTTCGCGCAAGGACAGCAGCCGGTATTGGCGTGGCCATCACCATCACCGCCTTCTCGCAACTCGCCTGGTCAGGCGAGACGCCGGATTTGAATGTAGTGCATCAGATCAAGGCCGAAGCCTTCAAGAATTCAAAGGTCATGGACCATTTATTTTACCTGACGGACGCCAACGGGCCGAGGCTGACCGGTTCTCCGGGATTTGACTCCGCGGCGGCATGGGCCCAGAAAGTTCTGAAGGATTACGGGCTGGAAAATGTGCATCTTGAGCCGTGGGGAACATGCCCACGGAGTTGGACGATCGCGAAATTCGAACTCGCGATGACGCGTCCGGTTTATACTGCGCTGCATGGCACGCCTAAAGCCTGGTGTGCGGGGACGGCGGGCGCCGTTCGAGGGCCCGTCATAGCCACTTCCCTTTTGCGCGAAGACGAGAATGCGAGAGAACTCGACCTCGCGACTCTGCGCGAACGCATTGGTGAATACCAGGCGCTGTGGAAAGGCAAGTTGAAAGGAAAAATCGTCTTGCTCGGATCGCCGCGTGATTTTGAAGAACCGCTGCAGCCTGAAAGCACGCGGCTGGACGAGAAAAACCTGGCCAGCATGGTTAAAGAGCCCGACTTGAGTCCCGCCCCCAAACCGGCATGGATACCGGACACGCTGCCTCGTAACTCGAAAAAACGGGAGGCATTGTTCCGCAATTTGCCGCTGGAAATGTCGGCGGATTATTGGAAACGCCGTGCGCGCGCTTACGAGCCCCTCGAGAAGTTTCTACACGACGAGGGTGTTTTGGCCGTGCTGCAGACCGACAGGCGCGGCGCCGGCGGGATCGTCTTTTCCGAAGCCGCGGCGGACCCCGACACAGCGGCTCCGGTGCCGACCAT
>Ga0209062_1003930_pt1 | contig 16375 bp, 13 predicted proteins | sample Coa_R2_2_FD_187158 | JGI IMG/M metagenome (GOLD analysis project Ga0209062, IMG submission 187158) | Surface soil microbial communities from Centralia Pennsylvania, which are recovering from an underground coalmine fire - Coalmine... | ecosystem: Environmental > Terrestrial > Soil > Unclassified... | reverse complement strand
CTGCAAACTTTGGGATTTTTCTTGCGGCGCGCGCATTTGGCCGAGTTAGGCGCGGAATTAGCTCGCGCCTGCCCGCGCAATGTGCTTTATGCGCCACGCGGCGTGGTATTCCTGATTCCTCCCGGCAACGTTCCGGCGCTGATGGCGTATTCCTGGCTATTTGCCGCAATTTCCGGCAATATTACGATCATTCGCTTGCCTGGAGCCGCCTCCGCCGACGTGGATCTGATTGTTTCCTGCTTTGAGCAAATATTTTCCGGCCAGCCGCGCCGGACCTTTTTTATCCGCTATCAGCACGATGACGACCTGACCGCCGCGCTTTCACAGCTCTGCGACGTTCGTGTGATTTGGGGCGGCGATGAGACGGTCCGCCGTTTTCAGAGCATTCCTTTGGCGCCCGGCGCGCGGGATCTGGCCTTTCCGGATCGCTATTCTCTCGCGGTGATTTCGTCGAATCGTTACCTGGAACTAAGCGCCGCGGGCCGCGATGCTCTGATTGCGGCGGTTTATCGTGACCTGTATACCTTCGATCAGGCCGCCTGCTCGTCGCCGAGGCTTCTGATTTGGGTGGGCTCTTCCGAGCAATCGCAGCAAGCCAGCTCCGAATTCTATCCCCGGTTGTCGGCGCTCGCCGCCTCGCGATATCGCTGCGAGTTGGCCAACGTCATTTCGAAAAAAGTGTTCACCTGCGAGGCGATTCTCGACCAGGGCGTTGATTCCCAAAGTTTCTCCTCGAACCAACTGACCGTTCTGCGGATGGATCGCCTTACGGACCTGACCAGGCGGCATTGTGGAGGCGGCCTCCTGTTCGAACACTTCGCCGAAAGCCTCAACTCGATCGGCAATTTTATTTCAAGGAAAGATCAAACACTGAGCTACTTCGGTTTTACCTCGGGCGAGCTCGCCGAATTCGCGCGAAACGTCGCAGGCAAAGGACTCGACCGGATCGTTCCCATCGGCGAGGCGCTCACCTTCAGCCATCTCTGGGACGGCTACGATCTGCTTCAGGAATTCGTGCGCCGCGTTCACATTGTGCCTTCGCCGTCGGCGCTCTCTGAAACGGCGGCCGCGTAATTACTCACTGGCGAACCGGCGGAAAAAGCTGTCCGGCTTCCAGTGCGGGCGGTCCTTGGCGTTCGCGACCCGCTCCCCCAAATCCAGCAGAATGCGATTGAACTGCGCGGCCGCCGTCTTGTCCACGGGCTGGCTTAAATCGTCCGACGGAGCATGGTAGCGATTTTTGATCCAGTCCTGAAAAGTTTTTTCCTCCGGGCTGCCGGGAATCCATCCAAATTTGAAGGCGAGCGCGGGAACGCCTTGCTTGATAAAACTGTACTGATCGCTGCGGATAAAGCGGTTTTTGTCCGGTTCCTTGTCGGCTTGCACCTGGACGCCCGCTTTTGCGCAAACCGCGCGAATGTCATCGCCCAGCGTCGATTCCGCCAGCCCTTGCACTTCCAGATATTTCAGCGGAAACAGCGGCAGGAACATATCCATGTTTATATCGGCCACAATCGCGGACTTTGGCACGGTCGGGTGGGTGGCGAAATAGAGCGACCCCTGCTCGCCCTTCTCCTCTCCGGTAACCGCCAGAAAAAGGACGCTCCGCTTAAGATGCGCATTCGCTTCCTTCATCAATGTCGCGATCTCGATCAGCGATGCGACGCCGGAAGCATCGTCCATCGCGCCGTTGTAAATACGGTCGCCGTTGATCGGCTCGCCCATCCCCAGGTGATCCAGATGCGCGGAAAAAATCACGTACTCGTTTTTGAGCGCCGGGTCCTCGCCCGGCCGCAGCCCGGCGACGTTTTGCGATTCGACGCGCGACCGGTCGATTTTGACGTGCGCCCGGAAATTCAAGCCGAGCGGGAACCGCGGCAGCTTCTGGTCCGCGTCGGCCAGCTTCAAAATTTCGGCGAAAGTATGGCCGGATCCGGCGAAAAGCTTCTCGGCCCGCGCCGGATTCACGTTGATCGCGAACTGCTCGCCGCGCGATTCCGACGCGGATTCATCGGCCAGGCTCATCATCGGATTCAAACGCGCCAGCCGCGCCCGCTCCCACGGAATATCCATCGATCGCGGATTCGGAATCGATGCCAGGCCGATCGCGCCGGCTTTCTGCATCGCTTTCCATCGCTCCGCGGCGGAGGAGTAGTGCGCCTTTAGAGCGCTCGGAATCGAGGATGGCCCCCCGGTTAGAAAAACAGCGATTTTGCCCTTCAGATCGAGTCCGGCCAGATCGTCGATTCCCTTTTCGGGCACCACCAGGCCGAAGCCGACGAACACCGCGGGCGCGTCCACATCGGGCGCCAGATCCGCGCGCAAGCTGAAAGACGCATCGTCGCCCAGCACCAGCGGAGTCACTCTGCCCTTGCGGACGATCGCCAGACTCGAGGCGGGCTCATCGAGTTTACGCACGGCAAATTCGACTGGCTGAATGTAGCCAGACGTTCCCGCCGGCTTAAGTCCTGCCCGCTCGAACTCGGTGGAGACGAACTGGGCCGCCTTGCGATGGCCTTCGCTGCCGGTGTTGCGGCCCTCCATCTTGTCGTCGGCCAGAACCTGGACGTGCGACCACCATCGCACTCCCTCCCGCGCCAAATCGGCGGAAAAAAGCGTCATCGAAGCAAGCAACAGCGCCACCGTTCGAGGCATCACGCCGTAATTATATCGACACCTGGAGGCTCGGGATGACGCGCGAGGTGCGCGCGCACGAACGGGCAGGCGGCGATCACTTTCAGCTTTTCGCGCCGCGCAAAATCGAGCGCCGCTCGAACCAGCGCCGCGCCGGCGCCGCGGCCGCGCAACTCCAGCGGCACTTCCGTATGGCGGAGCGTGAGATCGCGTCCGGCGAGCTGATAATCGAGAAACGCCGTTTCCCGATGCATGGTCAATTCAAACCGGTGCCCGGCGGAATTGTGGATTACCGCTGCTTCAGTCTCTTTCCCCATCGTCCAGGACGGCGCATCGCTCGCCGGGAACGATTCTTCCGAAGCCTCCTCGACCGGATCTATTTTTTCCGCCATAAGTTCTCCTGATCCCAGCTTATCGCCGCCCGGGCAGCGCAACGCATTCTGGCTTTGCGAAGCGGTTAAATACCGGCGGCGCGAAACACGCCGTCCCGGCTTATGTCTCACTACCGTCCATCCGACCCGAAGAGGGAGATCCCTATGGCCAACGCTTTCCATGTTTGCTGGCGATTGCAGGACGACGATGAAGACATCGACCAGCTCGAAGACGACGACTTAGAGGACGATGATCTTGACGAAGACGACCTGGAGGAGGATCTCGACGAGGACGAGGACCTCGACCAGGATGAGGAAGAAGAGGAAGAAGACGACGAGGACGAGCCTTAGTGAAACACCGCAAGCGCGCCGGTTTCCGTCAGCCGGTCGCCAGCGATGCCGCCGATGTGCACATCAATCAGACGGTTTGCCGGCCGCGGCGATGCCAGTGTGATTTTCAGATAATTTCCGCTCAGCGCCGCCATGCCGCCGTCGAGCGTCACCGCGGAAAGTACGCGTCCGACCATGGCCCGGCGGAACTCCAGGTTCTTGCGCGACGCAAGTTCGCGCAGGACGCGCGTCCGCTCTTTTCGTATTTCGACCGGCACCTGCGGCATGGACGCGGCGGGCGTGCCCGGGCGCTCTGAATACGTGAACACGTGCAGGTACGTGAACGGCAGTGCATCGATGAAGGCGAGCGATTCGGCGAACTCGGCCTCCGTTTCGCCGGGAAAACCGGTCATCACGTCGGCGCCGACCGCGCAATCCGGCATCAGCGATCGCGCCGCCAGAATGCGGTCCGCGTAATGGCGCGGCCGGTATCTGCGGCGCATCCGCCGCAGAACCGCATCGCTGCCCGATTGCAGCGGAGCGTGAACGTGTTTCGCGATTCGATCCGATTCGGCCATCAGGCGGAGCAATTCGTCGGAAAAATCCATCGGTTCCACCGAACTGAGCCGCAGCCGCTCGACTCCGGTCTCCTCCAAAATCCGGCGAATCAGATCCGCCAGCCGCGCGCGTCCCGAAAAATCGCGCCCCCACCGCCCCAGATTGATTCCGCTGAGCACGATCTCGCGATATTTTTTCGCCAGCGCGCGAACCTGCGCGATCACGCTTTCGGCCGGCGCGCTGCGGCTGCGGCCGCGCACGGAAGGAATAATGCAGAACGAACAACGATTGTTGCAGCCGTCCTGAATCTTCAAATTGGGCCGCGTGCGATCCCCGGCGGCGTCCTCGACCGGCGCCGAAAGAAAATCCCGCTGCTCGAAAATATCGCCGACGGCAATTTCGCCATGATAATCGTTAAAAACAAGGTCGGGAATCTTCGTTTTATGCGAATTTCCCGCCACTAGCGCCACCCCATCCATCGCCGCGATCTCTTCCGGCGCGCGCTGGGCATAGCATCCGGTCACCACGATTCGCGCCGACGGGCTCTGCCGGTGAATGCGGCGGATCGTCTGCCGCACCTCTTCATCCGCGGTGGACGTAACCGTGCACGTGTTCAACACGACCACTTCGGCCTGGCGAAAATCGCTGACCGAAGAGAGCCCGCGCGCGGCCAGGCCCGCTTCAAGCGCCGCGCCGTCGGCCTGCGAGGCGCGGCAGCCGAAATTTTTGATCCAGAATGTACCCAAGAAATCATTCTCCCACGCCGCAGCCGGCGCGGCCGTTGCGAGGTGGTCCGCTGATCGGCGATTATGCCCGCTCATCGCTGATATCGGCCCGCTCATGCGATTTAGATACGACCTTTGCCGCGCGCTTCGGCAAAATAGGGGATGTGTACGTCCGTTTGTACGTTTTCGCCGCCCTCCTCTGCGCCGCGCGCGGCTTCGCCCAGGTCTCCACCGGAGCGGGAACCGTCGAAGGCACGGTGGTTGATCCGACCGGAGCCCTGGTCCCTTCTGCGACGGTAACTCTGTCCAATCCCGTGTCCGGCTATACCCGCACCGTGACCACCGGCGAGGATGGATCGTTCGCGTTCCACAATATCCCACCCAATCCGTATCACGTTCAGGTCACCGCCCAAGGATTCAGCCCGAAATCGCAGGACGTCGAAGTGCGCAGCAGCGTTCCGGTGACCATCAGTTTCAAGCTGGAGCTGGCCGGGGAAACCACGCAGGTGAACGTCGAAGCGACCGGTCAGGATTTGCTGGAGACCGTCCCTTCCTCGCACACCGACATGGACGCAAACCTGTTTAATAAAATGCCGCTGTCGGCCGGCTCCGGCATGGCCGATCTGATCACGCTGGCCAGCCCCGGCGTCGTTGCCGATTCCAACGGCTTTTATCATCCTCTCGGCGATCACGCCCAGAGTTCCTTATATGTCGATGGCCAGCCGATCACGGATCAGCAATCCAAGCAATTTTCGACGCAGATCCCGATGAACGCGATTCAGTCGATGGAGCTCACCACATCGACGCCCAGCGCGGAATTCGGCGATAAAACCAGCCTGGTGGCGACGGCGGTGACCCGCTCCGGCCTCGGCTCCGATCATCCCTTCGGTGATCTGACGCTGCACTACGGCACCTTCGGATCCTACGGCGAGGATTTCGACTATGGATTCGGGCTGAAGCGATTCGGATTCTTCATCGCCGCCGATTCCAATCGCACCGGCCGCTTTCTGGACACGCCGGAACTCGATCCGATGCACGATATCGGCAATAGCGAGACCATTTTTTCGCGCCTCGATTATCAGCCGGGGCAGAACGATTCGGCGCACGTCAATCTGTTCATCGCGCGCAACTGGTTCCAGATTCCGAACACCTATGATCAACAAAGCGCCGGTCAGGATCAGCGGCAGTTGACGCAAACCTTCAGCATCGCGCCGAACTGGGTGCACACGTTCAGCCCATCCATGGTGCTCACCCTAAATCCCTACGTTCGGGAGGATTTCGTCAATTATGATCCCAGCCGCGATCCGCTCAACGATCAGCCGGCGACGATCGGCGAAAAACGCTGGCTGAAAAATTTCGGCTCGCGCGGGGACGTGAGCTGGGTCAAGGCCTCGAATAATTTTAAAACAGGCGTCCAGATTGAGCGCACGGCGCTGCATGAGGACTTCAGGTTTGCGATTACACAGCCCGGCTTTGTCGATCCGGCGACCCAGCCCGGCCTGGTTCCCTTCGATCTGACCGAAGGCGGCCATTACCTGACGTTTGCCGGCGACGCCAATATCGACGAATATTCCTGGTACGCGCAGGATTCTCTGACGCTCGCCAACTGGACGCTCAACGGCGGCGTGCGAGCGGATTTTTATCGCGGCATTTCGCACGCAAACGCCTTTGAGCCGCGCGGCGGCGCCGCCTATCATCTGAAGCGCACCGGAACGGTGTTTCGCGCCGGATATTCGCACACGCTCGAAACGCCGTATAACGAAAATCTCATACTTTCCAGCGAAACGGGCGTCGGAGGGTTGGCCGGCAATTCGTTTGGCGCCTATGGACAAACCCCGCTCAAACCCGGCCGCCGCGATCAATACAACGTGGGTCTGGAGCAAAGCATCGACAAAAAGATCGTCATTTCTTCGGATTATTTCTGGAAATATACGCATGGTGCGTTCGATTTCGACAGCCTTCTCGATACGCCGCTGGTATTTCCCATCTCCTGGAACAAATCGAAAATCGATGGCGTCGACGGCCGCATCAATCTTACGCCCACGCATGGATTCAGCGGATTCATGTCCTTCGGTCACACGCGCGCCCGGTATTTTCCGCCGGAAACCGGAGGATTGATTTTCAACTCACCGGTAAATACGAGCGTATTCCGCATAGATCATGACCAGGCGTTCCAGCAGACCACTTATCTTCGCTATGAAGCTCCGATGAAGAAAAAGCCGTGGATCGCCCTCACCTGGCGCTACGACAGCGGCGAGGTTGCCGGAGCCGTGACGGATCTCGCCGATCTGCTGGCGCTCGACGCGGATCAGCAGGCGGCGGTGGGGTTCTATTGCGGAGCGCAGGTGGCCGCGCTGGGTCATCCTATCACCTCCTGCAATTCAGCATTCGGCGCCGCGCGCTTGGTGATTCCCGCGCCGGGAACCTATAATCCCGATCACAATCCCACGCGCGTCGCGCCGCGCAACCTGCTGGATCTGGGAGTCGGCACGGATAATCTGTACACGCGCGAGCGTCTGCATGTCAAGTTGCAACTGACGATTACAAATCTGACCAACGTGGACGCGCTCTATAATTTTCTGTCGACGTTTAGCGGCACGCATTTTGTAACGCCGCGAACGTTCGAAGGCCAGATCACATTTTCGTTCTAGCAGCGCCACTCCCGGCGTTGATTAAAGTCCGCCCTCCTCAGGTTTCCGTTTATTCCATCCCTTGATAAACTGAGATGGGCACATGCTTACCAGCACAACCACCTCCTCCGTCCAGCCGACCAGCCTCGGACGGGAAGAACTCATTCGCGCTTTCAGAATCATGTATCTTTCCCGGCGCCTTGACGACCGGGAGATTCTCCTGAAGCGCCAAAATAAGATTTTTTTTCAGATCAGCGGAGCCGGGCATGAAGCAATCACCTGCGCCGCCGGTCTGGCGATGCGCGCCGGCCACGACTGGTTTTATCTCTATTACCGCGACCGCGCCATGTGCCTCGCGCTCGGCGTCACCGCCGAAGAAATGATGCAGGGCGCCGTCGGCGCGGCGGCGGATCCCGCCTCCGGCGGGCGCCAGATGCCCTCGCACTGGGGATCGAAGCGGCTCAACATCGTCACCGCGTCCTCGCCGACCGGAACGCAATTTCTGCAAGCCGTCGGATGCGCCGACGCCAACCGCCGGCTCGATCCCGATTCGGACGCGATCACGATCGTCACCACCGGCGACGGCGCCACCAGCGAAGGCGAATTTTGGGAGTCGCTGAACATCTCCTGCCTGGAGCGCCTTCCAATCATTTATCTGGTGGAAGATAACGGTTATGCGATTTCCGTTCCGGTGGAAAAACAAACCGCCGGCGGCAATATTTCAAAGCTCGTCTCCGGATTCCCGGACCTCAAGGTTTTTCGTTGCGACGGAACCGACCTGGTCGCCTCCTACGCCACCATGTCCGAGGCGGTCGACTGGTGCCGTTCCCGCCGCACGCCGGTTCTGGTGCATGCCACCTGCATCCGGCCCTACAGCCACTCGCTTTCCGACGATGAAAAGCTCTACAAGACCAAAGCCGAACGCGACGCCGAAGCGGCTCGCGACCACATCGTGCGCTATCCCGAGTGGCTCATCTCGGAAGGCATCCTGGATCGGCACGGCGTCGAGCTGCTCACCCACGAAGTCGATGTCGAGGTGCAGGAGGCGACCGAGCGCGCGCTAAAAGCCGCGCCGCCCGAAAAGGGCTCTTCCCTTCGCTATCTCTATTCCGATCGCGTCGATCCCACCTCGCAGGAGTTTGAATCCGAGCCGCAGTTCTCCGGCCAGCCGCGCACCATGGTCGATGAGATTAATCTCACGCTGCACGAAGAGATGCGCCGCAACGAGCGCGTCATCGTGTTCGGGGAAGACGTCGCCGACGCGAGCCGCGAGGCCAACCTGACCGAGGTAAAAGGCAAGGGCGGCGTGTTCAAGGCGACACAAGGGCTGCAAATTGTTTTTGGCGCACAGCGATGCTTCAACACCCCGCTCGCCGAAGCCGGCATTATCGGCCGCGCGATCGGCATGGCGGAGCGCGGGCTGAAGCCCGTCCCCGAAATTCAGTTTTTCGATTATATTTGGCCCGCAATGATGCAGATCCGGGATGAATTGGCGACCGTTCGCTGGCGCTCGAATAACGCCTGGTCCGCGCCGGTCGTGATCCGGGTCGCCATCGGCGGTTATCTCAACGGCGGCGCCATTTATCACAGCCAATGCGGCGAATCGATTTTTACTCACATTCCCGGACTGCGGGTCGTGTTCCCGTCCAACGCTCTGGACGCCTGCGGGCTGCTGCGCACCGCGATTCGCTGCGACGATCCGGTGATGTTCCTCGAACACAAGCGCCTTTATCGCGAGCCCTACAATCGCAGCCCGCACCCCGGCCCCGATTTTACGATTCCCTTCGGCAAGGCTCGGCTGGTGAAGCCCGGCTCGCATCTGACGATCGTGACTTACGGCGCGCTGGTCCAAAAATCGCTTCAGGCCGCCACCCAGATCGAGCAGCGCCGCCCCGGTACAACCATCGAAATTCTCGACCTGCGCACGCTGGCTCCCTACGATTGGGCCGCCATTCGGGCAAGCGTGGAAAAAACCAGCCGCGTGGTGATCGCGCACGAAGACGTGCTTTCCTTCGGATTCGGCGCGGAGATCGCGGCGCGAATCGCCAATGAGCTTTTCACCTCGCTCGACGCCCCGGTGGGCCGCGTCGCCGCGCTGGACACCTGGGTCGGCTATCACCCGGTTCTGGAAGCCGAGACTCTCCCGCAGATTGAAACGATCGCGCAGGAAGCCGAGCGCATCCTGGCGTTCTGATTCACTTCAGCAAGGGCGAGGTGCAAAAAGCGCAGCGCCGGGCGGCGATCGGAATCACGCTCAGGCATTCCGGACATTCCTTCGTCGTCGGGTCCGGAGGAGCTTCCCCGCGCCGCATTTTCGCCAGCAGCGCGTTGATGGGAAGAACAACGAAGAAATAGACCGCCGCGCCGATGAGAATAAACGAGACCAGCGCGTTGATGAAGTCGCCGATCAGGAACCTGCTGGAGTTGACTTCAAACTGTAGGGCCGAAAAATCGGGCTTTCCGATGATCGCCGCGATCAACGGCGTGATCAGATCCTTGACCAGAGCCGTGACCACCGCTCCAAATGCGGCGCCCATCATCACCGCCACGGCAAGATCGATAACATTGCCGCGCATCATGAATTGCTTAAAACCCTTCATATTGCCCTCCCTTGTGCAACCTTATCACTTATGCGTAGATACCGAATGAAACGATAATGGAATCGAAAAGAAGACGGCGGCGGTGCCTTTTCGAGATCGGCCCTCCCGCCGTGGACGCTAAATCAGTCCGATAACGACCTTCAGCCAGGTCTGGTTGCAATCTGACAATCTTGCGGGTGGGCAATGTGATAAAATTTTGCCCATTGCCGGAGAATGCGCCGCAATAAAGCAGCGGCGCTCAGAGGAGGGGTTGAGGAATGAAAGTGAATAAGGGATTCGCCGCGTTGTGCCTTTTCGTGGCCTGGGCCGCGATTTGCGATCAGGCTCGCGCGCAGATCAGTTCGTCGACCGGCGCGATTCAGGGCACCGTCACCGATCCGCAGAATGCGGTCATTCCCGGCGCTCAGGTCGAGCTCATCAACCGCGATACCGGCGCGACCAGCCAGACCACCACGCAAAATGACGGCACCTACGTATTTCCGCTCGTCGCGCCCGGCAACTACCAGATCAAAGTGACGGCGCAAGGATTCGAAACCACGCAGCTCAACGACGTGCGGGTGGATGTGACCAAGGTCACCAACGCTTCGGTGAAGCTGAAGGTCGGACAGGTGAGCACGGTCGCCGAGGTCACGGAAAGCTTCACGGCAGTCGATACGCGCACGGCGACCACCGGCGACGTCATCACCGGAACGCAGATCCGCGACATTCCGCTGCCGACGCGCAATTTTCTCGATTTGACGGCGATGCAGGCGGGCACCTCCGCGCGCATCCAGAGCGCGGCCACGGTGGGACGCGGATCGCCGATTCTCGATGTTGCCGGCTCTCGCGCGACCACAAACAATTTCGTGCTGGACGGCATCGACGCCAACAATTTCGGCAGCAACAGCCTGGCGAGCGTACCGGTTCCCAATCCCGACGCAGTTGGCGAATTTCGCGTCAGCACGAGCATGTACGATGCGAGCCAGGGCCGCGCCTCCGGCGGGAATATCAACGTTGTGCTGCGCTCCGGCACCGACAAGTTTCACGGCGGCGCGTTCGAATTTTATCGCAGCAACGACATGAATGCGAATGAGTTCTTCGCGAATCTTTCGGGCAAGCCCGTGCCGGTGCTGTTGCAGAATCAGTTCGGAGGCGAAGTCGGCGGACCGGTTCCGAAGCTGAAAGATACGTTCTGGTTCTTCTCCTATCAGGGGACGCGGCAAAAGAACGGCGTCTCCAGCCTGATCAGCGGCTCTCAACCGGTGCTGCCTTCGGTCCGCAATGCGTCGACACTCGGCGCCGCGTTCGGCATCAATCCCAGCACCATCGATCCGGTGGCCGTGAATATTCTCAACGCCAAGGGTCCCTATGGCGGCTTGCTGTACCCCTCCGGCGTCTGCGCCGGCGTGCCGAATTGCACCGGCCCGGGAAGCATCGGATCGATCGTGATCTCCGAGCCGACCATCTACAACGAAGATCAGGAAGCGCTGTCGCTTGATCGCAATCTGTTCCGGAACAATCATCTTGCCGGCCAGTTCTTCTACGCCAACATTTCTCAATTCAATCCGACCGGAGGCGGCGTCACCCTGGGCCAAGGGTTGAATTCGCCGGCCAAGAACAATCATCTGGCGCTCACCGACACGGAAACGTTCTCGCCTTCGCTGCTGAACGAGTTCCGCGCCGGCTTCACGAATGTCAAGTCCATCAACGAAGGAGTGGAAAACGTAAAGGTCAGCGATATCGGCGAGCAGAAGTGGGACGCCGCAGCGTACCCCGGAATTCCGGCGTTTTCCGTAAGCGGCCTGCTCAGCTTCGGCGGTATCGGCGTGAACAGCTTCACGCACGGGGGCACTACGACCATCACCATCGGCGACACCGTTTCCTGGACCCGTGGAAAACACACCCTGCGGCTGGGCATCGAGAATCGTCGCTACGGCTGGAATTATGAAAACGATTACGGCTCGCGCGGCAGCATGAGCTTCCCGAACTTCACGTCATTTCTGACCGGCACGCCGAATCGTCTTCAAATCGACGTCGGTTCGTTCCCGCGCAATTATCGCGCGCAGGACGCCGTCGGATTCGCGCAGGACGATTATCGCATTACCCGCCGGCTCACGCTGAACCTCGGCCTGCGCTACGACTATCTCGGCTTCCCCTACGATTTGAACGGCAAGGTCGGCAACTTCGATCCGAGCCGCGTCACCCCGGCTTGCGTCGCCGCCGGAGGTGGAAGCTGCGTGCAGGCCGGCTTCGTTTCCCCGGCCAGCCTGAAAAGCTCGCTCGCCACGCCGGGCGTCAGCAATACTACGCTCACCAACAGCAACAACACCAATTTCGCGCCTCGCGTCGGCGCGGCCTACGATCTTCTGGGCAACGGCAAGATCGCGCTGCGCGGCGGATTCGGCGTCTATTACATCCGCACCTCCGGCCAGACTTTATTGCAGTTGATCGCCTCCCCGCCGTGGGTCGAGCAGTATCTCGCCTCCGGAACCGCCGTCGTCGGCAGCGATGTTCTCGCCAATCCGTGGCCGGCGGGTTTGCCGCAGCCGAGCCAGTTCCCGATTCTTCCACCCATCGGCCAGTTCAGCGGAAAATTCAGCGCGGCCGGCGCGCCGATTTTTGTAAATTCCGACGGCTCGACCGCCGTGTCGCAGTCCCTTTATGGATTCTCGCGCAATCTGGTGACGCCCTACGCGCAGCAGTACAACTTCACGGTGCAGACGCAGCTCCCCGCCGGATGGGTGCTCGAAACCGGCTACGTCGGCTCGCGCGGCGTGCATCTTCTGGTTGAGCCGAGTTTGAATCAGGCGCTGCTGGTGAACTCGTCGAATCCGATGACCTACAGCAATTCGCTCATCGCGGCCGCTGGATTTGCCAACGGATATTCGGTGTCGCAAAACTCCAACGCCAACGCGTCCATTCGCGTTCCGGTCCCCGGATTCTCACCCGCCGGACTGAATCTGGTTACCAATCAGGGCTATTCGCATTACAACGGCCTGCTGATTGAAGCCCGGCACGCCTTCGCCAAGAGCTTTCAGTTCAAGATGGACTACACCTTCTCCAAATCGACCGATGACGACTCCGGCCCGCAGACGTCGGATCTGGACAGCTTCACCGGCAACCAGCTCGTTCCCGCGCTCAACCGCGGCGTCTCCGATTTCGACCTCACGCACCGCTTCGTTTTCACCGGTTTGTGGGATCTTCCCGGACCGAAGACCGGTTTCCTCGGACAAACCATCGGCAACTGGCGTCTGGGCGGTGTCTGGACCATCCAATCCGGCCTGCCATTTTCGATCACCAGCACCAACGGCGGCGGCCTGGCCGGCTTGAACGGCTCGGTCACCATCCGCGCCAACGCGGGCGTCTGCTCCACCATCAAAACGCCCGGATCCGTCACGCAAAACATCAACGACTACATGAATGCGGCATGCTTCGCGGTGGTTCCGAATCTTCCCGCCGGAACGGTGCTCACCGGACTGACGCCGCAGCAAGGCTCGGGAAGCGGCACGTACGTGATCGGCAACAATGGCGTGAGCGGCGACAGCGGCGTGGGTTCGCTGTTCGGCGGCCTGGGACGCAACATCCTCCGCGGCCCCGGAGCGGAGCGATTCGACCTGGCGATTTCGAAAATCTTCCCGATTCGCAAGCTGGGCGAGCAGGGCAATCTCATGTTCCGCGCCGAAGCGTTCAAGGTTTTCAACAACCCGATCTTCTCCAACCCGAACGCGAACATCAGCAACTCGAATTTCGGCCAGATCACATCCACCGTGGATAGCACCGGCCGCATCTTGCAGCTCGCCCTGAAGCTGAATTTTTAATCGGTGGCGCGCGGCCCCTACAGTTTTCCGCTCAGCTCTTCGTACACTTTGCGGACCGCGATCGGACCTTGCGAGCTCGCCAGCGTCCACGAGGCGTATTCGCCCCAGTTGGCCTGCTTCACCGCTTCATCCACGGGAACGCCGGCTTTGTACAATCGCGTCGCTTCCTCGATCACCGCCTTCAGCGCGCGATGATACTCATGCAGCTCTTCTTTGGAAACCGCGGCCTGTTCTGTGAACCCGTGTCCGGGAATATAAATGTTCGCGTCGATCTTCTCCGCCTTATCGAGCGCCTTCAGCCACTCGCTCGGATACGCCGACCGCATCGCCGGAAACACACGATTCAAAAACGTCTCGCTCAGGAACAGAATTTTCTGGCGCGGCAGATAAACGCTCAGATCCCCGCCGGTGTGCGCGCGCCCGAGAAACAAAATCTGCACCCGTTCCCCGCCGAGATTCAGATCTTTTTTATCCGGAACCAACACCGCGTCCGCCGGCAGCCTCCAGCTCGGCGGACGTTTGGCGTTCGCCGCCTGCCGGTCGAGAATCGCCTTTGAATTGGGATGAATGAAAAACGTGATGCCGCCCGGCAAGGAGGAATTGCCGCCGGTATGATCGCCATGATCCGATGCGATCACCACCCATTTAATCGGCTGCGGGGTGATCTTGGCGATTGCTTCCACTTCCTTGCGCGTCGCCTCAGCATCGCCCTGGGCGTCGCAGAGCAGAACGCCTTCGCTCGTCACGACAAACATATTCGTGGTCGTGAACTTTTCCGCGCCGGCGTGAAAATCCTCGTAGGTGTAAACGTTCGGCGACACCTGGACGGTTCGCGGGAAATCGCTCAGCTTAAATCCGCGCTTGATCGGATCGGCGGTCCGAACGACATCTTGCGCCATAGCGGCGCTCAGCAGAAGAAAAAAACCTAGCCTCATCGCCTTTGATCGTGGCTCAGTCGCGGCGCTAAACGACGTCGACGCCCATCGATCGCGCCGTACCCTTCACCGAATTCATCGCCGATTCGAGCGAGAAACAGTTCAGGTCCGGCATCTTGATCTTGGCGATCTCTTCCACCTGTTTCAGCGTGATCTTGCCCACGCGATTCTTGTTCGGCTCAGCCGAGCCTTTCGCCAGGTTTACCGCGCGCTTGATCAGAATCGGCACCGGCGGCGTCTTGGTGATGAACGTAAACGAACGGTCCGAATAAATCGTGATCACCACCGGAATAATCAGGCCTTCCTGATCCTTCGCCGACGTCTTGGCGTTGAACGCCTTGCAAAACTCCATGATGTTGACGCCCTGCGGACCAAGAGCGGTGCCCACCGGCGGCGCCGGAGTCGCCTTGCCCGCCGGGATTTGCAGTTTCACCTGCGCAGTAACTTTTTTCGCCATGGTTTAAATTTTTTCTACCTGTAGAAAGTCGAGTTCCACCGGCGTCGCGCGGCCGAAAATGGTCACCAGCACGCGCAGCGTGTTGCGCTCCGGATTGATCTCGTCCACTTTGCCGGAAAAATTGCTGAACGGTCCATCGATGATACGCACCGTTTCATTCTTTTCAAACGTAAGCTTCGGCCGCGGCCGCTCAGCCGAGCTCGCCTGCCGGTACAGAATCGAATTCACCTCATCGGCGGAAAGCGGCACCGGCATGTTGCCGCCGCCGACAAATCCGGTCACGCGCGGCGTGGCTTTCACGGCATGCCACAGCTCATCGTTCATGTCCATCTCCACCAGCACGTAGCCCGGATACAGCAGCCGCTTGCTGGTGACCTTCTTGCCGCCCCTCAGCTCAACGACCTCTTCGGTGGGGATCAGGATCTGGCCGATCTGGTTCGCAAATCCGAACGCTTCCGCGCGGCTGCGCAGCGAATCGGCCACTTTCTGCTCAAATCCCGAGTAAGTGTGAATAATAAACCACTTTTTGGTCGATTCTTCGGGCAAAGCCTGCTCTTCGGGCGCGGCGGGTTTGTCCGCCTCAGGCGCTTCGCCGTCCAAATGATCCTGTTCCTCGGGGGTAATCTCGTCTGGCATGGATGCCTTCATTTCGTAAACGTATCGAAAAGCTTGTTAATGATGCGGCTGATGATATTGTCCACCACGAAGAAGTACGCCGAGATCAGAAAAACAAAAGCGATCACCACCGCCGTCGTCGAGCGCACCTGTTTCCAGGATGGCCAGGTGACCTTGCGCATTTCCATCTGCAAATCTTCGAAATAATTCTTCACGCGCGCCGGCCAACTCGCCGCCCGCTGCGGAAACGTCATCTCTTCTGCTGCCATATCTCTAGTGCTGCTCCTGGAAATCCGGTCTCGCGCCTCAGCGCCGCCACCGCGGGGCGCGATGGCAGGGGCGGAGGGATTCGAACCCCCACTCGCGGTTTTGGAGACCGCTGGTCTGCCGTTAAACCTACGCCCCTACACCTTTTAGTCTACTTGATCTCTTTGTGGGGATGGTGCTTACGGCAGAACGGGCAGAACTTTTTCAACTCCAGGCGCTCTGTCGTCGTCTTTTTATTTTTCATGCTGCTGTAATTCTTGCGTTTGCACTCAGTGCATTGTAGCGTGATCTGCTCGCGTGGCATAAAACCTCGTTTCTTGGACCCGAAACTACTCCAAAATCTCCGTCACCGTCCCCGCTCCCACCGTACGGCCGCCTTCGCGGATCGCGAATCTCAGGCCCTTGTCCATCGCCACCGGAGTGATCAACTCCACCGTCAGGTTCACGTTATCGCCC
>Ga0209062_1003929_pt1 | contig 16383 bp, 14 predicted proteins | sample Coa_R2_2_FD_187158 | JGI IMG/M metagenome (GOLD analysis project Ga0209062, IMG submission 187158) | Surface soil microbial communities from Centralia Pennsylvania, which are recovering from an underground coalmine fire - Coalmine... | ecosystem: Environmental > Terrestrial > Soil > Unclassified... | reverse complement strand
ATCGCTCCCGTGAGCGATGATCCCATCGTCATGCTGTCGGCTGTGCCGGCAGCTTGACGACACCGGCCAGCTCTGCCGGAGAACGCGATACCGCCGCAGCTCTTACACCACGCCTCGGGACACGATCCCCATATGATAGAGTTGGATCGAAGGGAGCTTGCCGGCAGTTCTGCGTCACGCCGCACGTATCGGCTGATCCACCCGCTTCTCGAAGGAGGCTTCAATGTCCGACCTCGTCTATCCCGCCGCGTCACCCGAGATCGCGCGAAAGCGACGGGAGCTTGCTCCCGACATCCAGGCCGCTTTTGATGCGTTCAGCCAAAAGGTTTTTGCGGACGGCGCCTTGTCCGCCAAAACGAAGCAGCTCATCGCCGTTGCGGTTGCCCATGTGACGCAATGTCCCTATTGCATCAAGGGACACACCAAGGCGGCCTTGCGGCGTGGAGCCACGCCGCAGGAGTTGATGGAAGCGATCTGGGTCGCCGCCGAGATGCGCGCTGGCGGCGCATACGCCCACACCGCGATCTCGCTTGCGACGATCGAGGAGGAGCAGGCATCGCGCACGAAATGAGCGTCGCGGCAGCGCGCGGAACGCAGCGATCATAGGCTTGCAGCGTTGGGAGATCGATGGCGCGGTCGTCCAGTTGAGCTATCATCGCCGCGCGTTGCGAGAGTGGCGTCACCTCTTCCTTCGCGGACATACGCATGACTCTCGATCCGGTTCTGCTGTCACGCCTGCAATGGGCCTGGGTCATCGCCTGGCATATCCTGCTTCCGGCTTTCACGGTCGGTCTTGCGTCGTATATCGCTGTCCTCGAAGGGCTCTACTTCATCACGCGACGAGAGATCTGGTTCCGCATCTCCGGTTTCTGGATCAAGATCTTCGCCGTCTCCTTCGGCATGGGCGTCGTCTCCGGCATCATCATGCCGTTCCAGTTCGGGACGAATTGGAGCCGTTTCACCGATGCCACCGCCGACGTCCTCTCACCCATGATGGCTTATGAAGGATTGATGGCGTTCTTTCTCGAGGCGTCTTTCCTGGGTGTTCTGCTCTTCGGCCGGCGTCTGGTCCCGACCTGGGCGCATTTCTTCGCGGCGGTCATGGTGGCCTTCGGGACGTTGCTGTCTTCGTTCTGGATTCTAGCGACGAATAGCTGGATGCAGACCCCGAGCGGCTATCGCGTCGTCGATGGCCGCTTCCTGCCGGCTGATTGGCTCGCCATCGTCTTCAACCCGTCTTTTCCGTACCGCTTGGCGCACAACGTTACTGCCTTCTACATCACGACCGGTTTCGTCGTGCTGGGCGTAGGCGCCTATCTGCTCCGCCGCGAAAAATCGCCCGAGGCGGCAAGGCTGATGATCAGGATGGCGCTGGACCTGCTGATCGTGCTGGTCCCGCTACAGATATTCTTCGGCGATAAGCACGGGCTGAACACGCTCGAATACCAGCCGGCCAAGGTCGCCGCGATCGAAGGGCGCTACGACACGATCCGGCCGACGCCGCTGACGCTCTTCGGCATTCCCGACGACAAGAACGCGGTAATGCATGACGCGATCGAAATCCCGGCGCTCGGCAGCCTCATTCTCACGCATTCGTGGGACGGGTCGATCAGGGGCTTGAAAGAATGGCCGGCCGATGAACGTCCGCCGGTCGGCCCGCCCTTCTTCGCCTTCCGGGTCATGGTCGGTATCGGCATGATCATGCTGGCCGTTGCGATCGTGGGCCAGGTGCTGCTGCGGGCAGGCGGACGGATCTATCAATCGGCTTGGTTCCTGCGCCTCTGTCAGGGCACGGCACCTCTGGGTTTCGTTGCCGTCGTCGCCGGCTGGATCGTCACCGAGGTCGGACGGCAGCCTTGGACCGTCTACGGGCTGCTGCGTACGGCGGATTCGGTGTCTCCCTCGCTCACCGGGACCGATGTCGCGATCTCGCTGGCATGCTATGTCGTCGTCTATCTCATCATGTTCCCGACTGGGATCGCGTTCATGGCCGGACTTGTGCGGCGGGGGCCGCAAGAGGGCGAGCTTGAACCCTCGGCAATCGAGAGCGGCCGCCCGGATCGCCCGTTCGAGAATATCGCCCGGCAAGTGCAGGATCGATAGAGACGAGGACCCCGATGGCGCTCGACCTTGTCCCGATCTGGACGATCCTCATTGCCCTTGCGGTGTTTTACTACGTCGTCTTCGATGGGTTCGATCTCGGTGTCGGGATACTCTACGGATTTGCTCCTGACGCGGCATCCCGCAGCCTCGTGATGAATTCGATCGCGCCGATCTGGGACGGCAACGAAACCTGGCTGATTTTCGGCGGTCTGGGCCTGCTGGCCGCCTTTCCTCTGGCCTTCGCCATCATCATTCCGGCCGTCTACTTTCCGATTCTCATCATGCTGCTGGCGCTCGTGTTCCGCGGGGTCGCCTTCGAGTTCCGCTTCAAGCGGCCGGCCTTGCAGCGCTTCTGGGATCGCGCCTTTTGCGGCGGCTCGGCCGTCGCGACCTTTGCCCAAGGCGTCGTCCTCGGCACCTTCATTCAAGGCTTCGACGTGCAGGGACGGGAGTATGCGGGGACCTCCCTCGATTGGGTCACGCCATTTGCCCTGTTGACGGGGGTTGCGCTCATGTTCGGGTATTCTTTGCTCGGCGCGGGCTGGCTGGTGCTGAAGACCGAGGGCGCATTGCACCAATGGGCGCGTCGCGCCGGCCGCATCTGCCTCGTGGCCGTTCTCATCGCCGTCGTCGCCGTCAGCATCTGGACGCCCCTGGCCGATCCTGGCATCGCCCAGCGCTGGTTCTCCTGGCCCAATATCGGGTTGCTCGCGCCGGTGCCGATCGTCACGGCGCTGATCGCCGTCGCAGAGTGGTACGCGCTCAGCCATGACTATGAGCTCGTGCCCTTCCTGGGCGCGATCGGGCTGTTCCTGATGTCCTTCATCGGCATCGCGATCAGCCTTTGGCCGATGATCGTGCCCTACCACTACACGCTCTGGCAGGCCGCATCGTCCGAAAGCACGCAGGCCTTCCTGCTCATCGGCACGCTCCTTCTGCTGCCGATCATTCTCATGTACACGGCGTGGTCCTATTGGGTGTTTCGCGGCAAGGTGCGCGGCGACGTCGGATACCATTAATCGCGATCGAAGCGACACTTGGTCGCTTGTGTCGCCGCGCCCCTGCTGCCGCGGAACGGGATCCAAGCTTATGCAGTCTGCTCGTCGCGAATGACGCTGCGGATCTTCTGAGCCATCTCGGATGAAATGCTCTGAATTCCGTGTTCGTTCTTTGCATGCGCCGCGGCCTTCTGGAGCACCTCGTCCTCCGTCGCACCGCTGGCGACGAAGCCGCAGCCCTTCATCAGATCATCGCAATGCATCGTCTTCATGGGGAACCTCCGTTTCACTCGTGAGGTTCGTCGGACGCCATGCCCGCAGTGTGGGCCGATCGCCCGCGGAACTCAACGCCGCGCGCAATGCGGGCTCGCGGCTGCTGCTAGCCCGGAATTTTTCTGTACCGCTCGTGCGCTTCGCGATAGATTCCCGATAACGCCCGCTCGCAGATTTGACCCAGGGAACCGGTGGTTCTGCCGGGGCGCACCTTAAAAGAGGCGACCTTCTCATCGATCGCCGCGGCACTGTCGCGGCGAGATGCGCGCTTGCATTTAAAGGAGGAGGCGAATGCTCAAGCTCACTGTAAATGGCCAAGAGCACGGCTTCGACGGCGATCCCGCGATGCCGTTGCTTTGGTATCTCCGCGACGAGCTGGGACTGACTGGAACGAAGTTCGGTTGCGGCGCGGCGCTTTGCGGTGCCTGTACCGTCCATATCGATGGCCAGGCGACGCGTTCTTGCGTCACCGTCATGAGCGATCTCGCCAATCGCTCGGTCGTGACGATCGAGGGGCTCGATCCCCAGGGAAATCATCCGGTGCAGAAGGCTTGGCGCGCCTTGAACGTCCCGCAATGCGGCTATTGCCAGGCGGGACAGATCATGCAAGCCGCCGCCTTGCTCGCTTCGACCAAGAACCCGTCGGAAGAGCAGATCAACAGCGCCATGACCGGCAATATCTGCCGTTGCGGCTGCTATCAGCGCATCACCGCCGCTGTCAAGGCGGCTGCCACGGGAGCGTGACATGGGCACCCATTCCGTCGCCACCCAACAAGCCATCATCGAGAATGTCAGCCGCCGCGGCTTCCTCAAGGGAGTGATCGCGGTCGGCGGTCTCGTTGTCGCCGCCGAATTCCTCCCGACGCGCTCGGCACTCGCCTACGCCACCGGTGCCGCGGCCATGCCGCATGGCGTCGTCACCGACCCTCATGTGTTCATTGCCATCGACCCCAGCGGTCTCGTCACGATCGTCGCCCATCGGTCGGAAATGGGCACGGGGTCGCGCACCAGCCTGCCGATGGTCGTCGCCGACGAGCTCGAGGCGGATTGGGCGCGTGTTCATGTCGTGCAGGCTCCGGGAAACGAGGAGAAATACGGCAACCAGGACACCGATGGTTCGCGCAGCTTGCGCCATCACATCCAACCCATGCGCCAGATGGGCGCCGCCGTTCGGCAGATGTTGGAGCATGCCGCGGCCAAGCGCTGGGGCGTCGACCCCAGCGAGGCCGTCGCGCAGAATCACGAGGTCATCCACAGAGCCTCGGGCCGCAAGCTCGGCTATGGCGAGCTTGCCGCCGACGCCATGTCGATGCCGACGCCGCAAGGAGATCAGATCAAGCTCAAGGACCCCGCGGCCTTCCGCTACATCGGCAAGGGCACGATACCGATCGTCGATCTCTTCGACATCACGACCGGGCGCGCCGTCTATGGCATCGATGCCAAGCTGCCGGGCATGAAGTTCGCGGTCGTGGCGCGCCCGCCCGTGTTCGGCGGAAAGATCGTTTCCTACGACACTGCCGCGGTGATGAAGGTGCCGGGCGTCGAAAAGGTCGTCGTCATCGAGGGAACGCCGGCGCCGGCGAAGTTCCAGCCGCTCGGCGGCGTCGCCGTCATCGCGCGCAATACCTGGGCGGCGATGCAGGGGCGAGACGCGCTCAAGCCCGTGTGGGACGATGGCCCCAACGCTTCTTACGACTCGGCCGCCTATGCCGCCCAGCTAAAGGAGGCAGCCAACCGCTCCGCAAAGGTCGTGCGGAACGACGGCGATGTGGAGAAGGCGCTTGCCTCGGCCGCATCGGTCATCTCGGCGGATTACTACATTCCTCATCTCGCCCATGCGAGCATGGAGCCTCCCAGCGCCACGGTCCGCGTTGCCGACGGCAAGTGCGAGGCTTGGGCCTGCGTGCAGAGCCCCGGAGGCACGCGTGACGAGCTCGCCAAGAAGCTCGGCCTCAAGCCGGAGGATGTGACGGTCAACGTCACCCTCCTCGGCGGCGGATTCGGGCGCAAGTCGCAATGCGATTTCGTCCTCGAAGCGGCCCTTCTCTCGAAGGCAATGAATGGCGCGCCGGTAAAGGTCGTCTGGACTCGCGAGGACGATATCCAAAATGGCTATTATCATACCGTGTCGGCAGAACACCTCGATGCGGGCCTCGATCAGAACAAGCGTGTGATCGCCTGGCGGCATCGCAGCGTTGCGCCGAGCATCGCCTCGATCTTTGCGCCAGGACAGAAACACGAGGCGCCCTTCGAACTCGGCATGGGGCTCGTCGACACGCCCTTCGATGTGCCGAATATCCGCTGCGAGAACGGCGAGGCCGAAGCGCATACCCGCATCGGCTGGTTCCGCTCCGTGTCGAACATTCCCCACGCCTTTGCGGTACAATCCTTCGTTGCCGAGATCGCAAAGGCGACCGAACGTGATCCCAAGGAGGTTCTCCTCGAATTGCTCGGGCCGCCCAGGATCGTCGATCCCCGCAAGTCGCAGGATGTCGCCGATTTCTGGAACTACGGCGATCCCTTCGAGACCTATCCGATCGACACCGGCCGGCTCCGCCGCGTCGTGGAACTCGTCACGGAGAAAGCGGATTGGGGCAAGAAGATGCCGGCGCGTCACGGACAAGGACTCGCCGTCCACCGCAGCTTCCTGAGCTATATCGCCACGGTGGTCGAGGTGGCTGTGGACCAGAAGGGCAATCTCAGCGTGCCACGCGTCGATACCGCGATCGATTGCGGCTTCGCCGCCAATCCCGAGCGCATCCGCTCGCAAATCGAAGGGGCGGCAGTAATGGGATTGAGCCTCGCGCTCTACGGCGCGATCACCTACAAGAAGGGGCGGGTCGAGCAGGGCAATTTCAACGACTACAAGGTCATCCGCATCGAGCAATCGCCACCGGTCACCCATGTGCACATCGTCGCCAACGGCATCGAGGTGCCGTCGAGCGGCGTCGGCGAGCCGGGCGTTCCGCCCTTTGCGCCGGCGCTTTGCAACGCGATCTTTGCGGCGACGGGCAAGCGCATTCGCCAATTGCCCATCGCGGATCAGTTGTCGATCTAAAGTGATACTGACGCCGCCACCCGCTGTCGCGGGTGGCGGCAAGGTCTCGATCGGCTTCAGGGATTTGGCGGATCGCCAACGCGGCTAAGAGACTGCCGCCTTGGCGCCAAAGTTGTGGACGGGAACCGCGACGATTCCGTCGGTTTCGACGTCGATCAGATGCATGTGGCGCATATCGGCCATGAACCGCATCCGCTCTCCGGGAGCGACGGCGCTCTCGGGGCTCACCCGCGCACAGACTTCCGTTCCGGCAACCGTGAAATACACCATGGTCTCCATTCCCATGGGTTCGACGACGTTGGCCGGGATGGTGAATTCGGCGCCTGCGCCGTAGGATCGCGCTTCGGTGACATGCTCGGGCCTCAAGCCCAGAACGAGCTCGCGCCCAAGATAGGGTTGGTAGGCGCCAAACCGCTCCGACGGCACCGGCAGGACGAGGGCATCGCCGAGTTTCACCGAGACCCGACCCGAATCTTCGATCAGCCGGCAGGGAATGAAGTTCATCGCCGGTGAGCCGATGAACCCGGCGACGAAGCGCGTTCTTGGCGCGTGGTAAAGCTCGTGCGGCGTGCCGATCTGTTCGATCCGGCCGCCATTCATCACCACGACGCGGTCGGCAAGCGTCATCGCCTCGACTTGATCGTGGGTCACGTAGATCGTCGTGGTGCGCACCTGTTGATGCACCTTCTTGATCTCGGTGCGCATCTGCACGCGCAGCTTGGCGTCGAGATTGGAGAGGGGTTCGTCGAACAGGAACACTTTGGGATTGCGCACGATCGCGCGACCCATGGCGACGCGCTGACGTTGACCGCCCGAGAGTTGGCGCGGCCTGCGGTCGAGGAGCTCGGTGATATCGAGAATGCGCGCCGCATGCTCGACCCGCCGCTTGATCTCGGCCTTCGGAAACTTCTTGAGCCTGAGACCGAAGGACATGTTCTCGAACACCGTCATATGCGGGTAGAGCGCATAGTTCTGGAAGACCATCGCGATATCGCGATCTTTGGGCGGCAGGTCGTTGACGACTTGGCCGCCGATCAGAATCTCGCCCGCGCTCGTCTCTTCGAGACCGGCGATCATGCGCAGCGTCGTGCTCTTGCCGCAGCCGGAGGGCCCGACCAGCACGACGAATTCCTCATCGGCGATGTCGAGATCGATGCTGCGCACCGCTTCGGTCTGGTCGAAGCGCTTTACCACTTTGCGCAGGATGACTTCGGCCATGGGATTATCCCTTGGTCGCGCCGGCGGTGAGGCCGGCGATGTAGTAATCCATGAGGAAAGCATAGACGACGAGCGGCGGCGCGGCGGCGATCATCGCCGCAGTCATGATCATGCCCCATTGATAGACATCGCCCTTGACGAGCGTCGTCACCGTTCCCGCCGTCAAGACCTGCTGATCGGAGCTGAAGATGAAGGCCATGGGATAGACGAAATCGGCCCAGGACACGGTGAAGGCGAAAATGGTGGCGGCGATGAGGCCGGGGAGCGCCACGGGTATGAAGATCTTGAACAGCATTTGCAGGTGGTTGGCGCCATCGATCAGCGCGGCTTCATCAAGCTCCTTGGGAATGCTTTGGAAGTAGCCGATCATGATCCAGGTGCAGAAGGGCACGGTCAGCGTCGGATAGACCAGTACCAGGCTCCAATATGAGTCGAGCAAGCCAAGCCAGCCCAGGATCTTGAACAGCGGGATGAAGAGCAGCGTCTCGGGCACGAGATATGTGAGGAACACGCCGGTGGCGAGGATGCTCGATCCCCAGAACCGCATGCGCCCCAGCGCGAAGGCCGCCGGCACGGAGACGACCATCGTGATCGCCACGACGCAGAGCGTCACCACGACCGTATTGCGCAGATAGAGCGGGAAATCGGTCTTGTTCCAGAGCGTGTCGATGTTCTCGGCCGTGGGTGGCAACGCGGGCAGCCAGGGCACGGTGTTCTGGTTCGAGATCTCGGCGCTGGTCTTGCTCGCCGTGACGATCGTGTAGTAGGGCGGCGCCAGGAAGAAGATGGCGAAGAGGACGAGGCAGACATAGGAAGTGACCAGCGCCCAGCGCCGGTTGCGCGACAAGCTGCCGAAGAAACGCGGACGCGGTGCGGCGATCGCTGCGGCGTCGGCGGTCATCAGATCTCCCTTCCGCGCTTGCGCACGCCGCGCAGGATGAAGATCGCCGAGGCGCCCATGATCGGGAACATGAAGAACGACACGGCCGCGCCCAGAGGAATATCGCCGGAGGTAATGCCGACATTGAACGCCCAGGTGGCAAAGATATGCGTGGTGTTGTAGGGCCCGCCGCTCGTCAGCACGCGCACGATGTCGTAGTTGGCGAAGGTGACGATGAGCGAGAACAGCACGGTGATGGCGATGATGTTGCGCATCATCGGCAAGGTGATATGGATGAATTTCTGCCAGGCATTGGCGCCGTCGATGGAAGCCGCCTCATAAAGCTGCTCCGGCACCGATTTGAGCGCCGCTAGATACATGATCAGGAAGAAGGGCGAGCCGAACCAGACATTGACGAGGATGGTGCAGAATCTTGCCCAGAAGGGATCGCTCAGCCAAGCGATATGAGGGCCGCCGAGCCTGACCAGGAGCCAGTTGAAGGCGCTGTAGGTGGGATCGAACATCCACCACCAGCAGAGCGTGCTGAGCGACAGCGGGATGACCCAGGGCACGAGCAGCATTCCGCGCCACTTGCGCTGTCCCTTGCTCGGCAGATTGTTCACCAGATGCGCGGTGATGACGCCGATGATCGCTTTGAAGATCACCGCGGTCACGGCGAAGATGGTGGATTGCTCGACCACCATCCAGAAGGTGTCGCGGGTGAAGAGAAAGCGATAGTTGCCGAGCCCGATGAACCGCGTCATCGACTTGTTGAGCAGCGACAAATAGATGGCGTAGAGGCCGGGATAGATGATGAGGCCGATCACCACTAGGAGAAGCGGCGTGGCGAAGAGAAAGGCCACCGTCGAGCGCCGCCGCGCCAGGCGATAGAGGTTGCCGCGCGGGCGCAACGCCGGTTGCGCCGGCGCGGCGATGGAGGGTGAGGTCAAGACGCGCCGGATCGAGTCGTCCATGGCATCGTCGCTCCCGTTCGAAATGCCGGCGTGAAGCTAGCCCCGCAGGTAACCCTCGAGCTCGCCTTCCGCCCATTTGATCACATCATCGACCTTCTGTTTTCCTTGCGTCGCCTTGGCGATCATCACAGTCTGCAGCGCCTGGTTGTAGATCTGCGACGCGACATCGGGCCTCGCCGGATAGCCGGCAATGCTGAGCTCTTCATCGCCACGCGGCGGATAATTGTAGACCGTGCCCGGCGGCGGCTCGACCTTCTTCCAGGTCTCGAAATCGTAGTAGCTCTTGAAGGAGGGCAGATCATAGCCGTTCGACGCCGCGACCTGCCGGCGCGCTTGCGGCTTGTCCACGATGTAGTGGATGAGGTCCTTGGCCGCATTCTTGTTTTTGCCGAAGCTCCAGACGCCATAGAAGAATGGCAGGTAAGGCGCGAAGCGGCCCTTGGGGCCGCGCGGCATGTCATGCGTCCAGCACTGCTCGGCGACCTTGATGTTGTCGCGTTTGGCGACCGACCAGGCAGAGGGCGGGTTCATGATGCCCGAACCCTTGCCGGAGATCAGCCAACGGTTGTTGCCGGCATCGTCCCAGGCATAGACGTCCGGCGGATTGACGGCCATGAGCTTGCTCGCATATTCGAGCGCGGCGCGCGTCTCCGGCGAGTTGACCTTGATCGCGTCCTTCTCGTCGACAAAGACCGCGCCATAGGAGCGGAACAGCGCCCCAACCCAGTCGATCGCGTCGCTCGTCTGTCCCATCGGCAGACCGACAGGGTATCCCGCCTTGAACAGCTTCTCGGCGGTGGTGAGATAGAGGTCCCAATTCCATCCATCGACGAGCGCCTGGTCGCGCTTGTCGCCGAACGGAAAAACCTTGGTGACGTCGACGCCGGCATACTGCTTGTAGAGGTCGATGCGCGAGCAGCAGGGCTTGACCTGGCTGCCGACAATGGTGGGGACGCCCGTCCACTTGCCGTCATGCTTGGCGAGATACTCGCTGATCGTGTTGACCGGTCCATGGTCCTTGACCAGGCGGGCGATGACATCGTCCATGGGCTCGAGCACGTTGCGATGCACCTGCACCTGCCAGGAGCGATGCTGCATGATGTCGTGCCCGGTATGCGCCTGGGCCTCGGCGCTGGCCGTGAGCATGTCCTTGTCGCCGACCGAGGTGATGTAGTCGATATGCACCTCGACGTGATTCTTCTCGCCCCACTCGTTGCAGATGGCGGTGAGCGTATCATTGGCGCCGGGAACCCAATGGTCCCAGCAGCCCAATGTCAGCCGTCCCGCCGCGTAGGACGTCCGCATATAGGGCAGGGCGACCGCCGCCGTGGTCGCCAGTGCCGCCCGTCGCAGGAATTTGCGGCGGGAAAAGGTGGTGCTTCCCATGCGCTTTCCTCCCGAGCTAGGCCCGCTCTTGCCGGCGGGGTTGTCTTAGAGAGACGTCAACGACTGCTGGCGCCAGCCCATGGCTGCCAAAGTCTTCACAAACGCTCAGCGATACCATGATGATCCGCAAATGCTATCGCGACAAGCCCTACCGCCCGAGATCGGACGTGACAGGTTATCAACAATAAAAATATGTAAATTACGGATACATTGACTCCATAGTTTCGTACTTGTAGAACAATTCACAGCGCCGATTTGAGCGACAGCTTGCGGGCGCTTTAGAAATGCAGCTAAAGCGGGGACCTCCTTCCCGAAAATGCTGCGGAAGGAGTGGCCATGCTGATTTCTCACAGGCGCGAATACCCGCTCAAGACGTGGGGCGGCGGCCGCTCCCTCCCCCTCGCCCTTGCCGCATCATTGCTCTTGTCTCCGCTCGCCCAAGCCTATGGTGCCGACGCCGTCAAAATCGGCGTCCTCACCGATATGAGCGGCGCTTACGCCGACGCCGCGGGGCAAGGGTCTATCGTCGCCGCCCAGCTCGCGGTCGAGGATGCGGGCGGCGCGCTCTTCGGAAAGCCGATCGAGATCGTCTCTGCCGATCATCAGAACAAACCCGAGATCGGCGCCACCATCGCGCGCCGCTGGTACGACCGCGAGGGCGTCGAGATGATTACCGATCTCACCAATTCGGCGGTGGCGATCGCGGTGCAGAACGTGTCTCGCGAGAAACACAAGGTCGATCTCGTCACCAGCACGGCGACGACCGCGATCACCAACGAGGAATGCTCGCCCTGGGGCGTTCATTGGACCTTCGACTCCTATGCGCTGTCGGTCGGCACGGCCGGCGCGCTCGTCCGCGAGGGGGCTAAAACCTGGTACTTCATCACCGCGGACTACACCTTCGGCGCCAATCTCGAAGCGACGGCGACGCGCGAGATCCTGGCGGGTGGCGGCAAGGTGCTCGGCCATTCGCTGGCGCCGCTCAACACGACGGATTTCTCCTCGCAGCTCATCGATGCCAAGGCATCGGGAGCCGATGTCATCGGTCTCGCCAATTCCGGCGCGGACACGGCAAATGTGGTGAAGCAGGCGAATGAGTTCGGGTTGCGGCAAAAGCAAAAGCTCGCGGCTTTCCTCCCCTTCATCACCGATATCCGCAGCATGGGCCTCGACAATGCCCAAGGTCTTATCCTGACCACCGCGTTCTATTGGGATCGCGACGATGAGGCGCGCCGCTTCGCCGAGCGCTTCTACGCGCGGCATAAGGCGATGCCGACCATGATCCAGGCGGGCACCTATTCCGCCGTGCGGCATTATCTCGCCGCCGTTGCGGCGGCGGGCAGCGTCGATGCGGATCAGGTCATGCAGTGGATGCGCGACACCCCGGTCAACGATGCGGTCTTTCACGGCGGCAAGATCCGCACCGACGGGCAGATGGTTCATGACATGTATCTGGTGCAGGTGAAGACTCCGGCGGAATCGACCCGGGATTGGGATTTCTACAAGGTACTGCGCACCATCCCCGCCGACCAGGCGTTTCCGCCGCTCTCCGACAGCAAGTGCCGCTTCGCAAAGGCGAGCTGACGACGCGCGCGACGGCGTGAAGCCGGTGACGAGAACCGCTCCATGATCGCGGCGCTGCCGAGCCAGGCGCTGATCGGGCTCATCAACGGCGCGTTCTATGCGCTGTTGAGCCTGGGCATGGCGATCATCTTCGGCATGCTCAACGTCATCAACTTCGCGCAGGGCGCTTTCTACATGATCGGCGCCTTTCTCGCCTGGATGTTGCTTCACTATTTCGGCGTTTCCTATTGGACTGCGCTGCTCGCCGCTCCGCTTGCCGTGGCGGCGCTCGGCATTTTCGTCGAGCGGCTGCTGCTCTCGCGCGTCTATCGCCTCGACCATATTTATGGCTGGCTCGTCACTTATGGCCTGGCGCTCATGGCGGAATCGGTTTTCCGCTTCTTCTATGGCGTATCCGGCAAGCCATATTCACCGCCCGCCGATCTGCGAGGCGGCATCGATCTCGGCCTGATGTTTCTGCCGACCTATCGTGGATGGGTGGTGCTTGTCTCGGCCGTGCTGTGTCTTGCGGTCTGGTTGGCCATCGAGCGCAGCAGGCTGGGTGCTCATCTTCGCGCGGCTGTCGAGAATCCGGTGCTGGTCCAGGCCTTCGGCATCAACGTGCCGCGCTTGCTCACGCTCACCTATGCCTTGGGGGTCGGCCTTGCAGCTTTCGCCGGCGTGCTGGCGGCGCCGATTTATCAGGTGACGCCGCTGATGGGTTCGCAAATCATCGTCGTCGTCTTCGCCGTCGTGGTCATCGGCGGCCTCGGTTCGATTCTCGGGACGGTCGTCACGGGCTTCTCGCTCGGCTTGATCCAAGGCGTCACCAAGGCCTTCTACCCTCAGGCGGCCGATCTCGTGATCTTCGTCGTCATGGCCGCGGTACTTCTGGCACTGCCTGCCGGCCTCTTTGGCCGCCGCTGAGCATGACGCGGATCGGCACGCCCTTTGCCATCGTCGCCGCCATCTCGGCGGCGATCGCCGCACCTTATCTGATCTATCCCGAATTCTTGATGCAGGCCCTGTGCTTTGCGCTTTTTGCCAGCGCCTTCAACTTGCTCTTCGGCTATGCCGGGCTTCTCTCCTTCGGTCATGCCGCCTTCTTCGGTGCGGGAGCCTATACCGCCGCCTATCTGATGACCGCGGTGTCAGAATCGCCCCTGATGGCGCTCGGCGCCGGGATGATGACGGCAGGCCTTCTCGGCGCCGTGATCGGCGGCCTCGCCGTCCGCCGCAGCGGGGTCTATCTCGCGATGATCACGCTGTCGCTCGCCGAGATCGTCTATTTCGTGGCGCTCCACGCGTCTTTCACCGGCGGCGAGGACGGGCTCCAAGGCGTGCCGCGCGGCCGACTGCTGGGCATCGTCGATCTCGACGACGCACGGGCGATGTATTTCTTCACCCTTGCCGTCTATGCGGCGGGGACGGCTACGCTTTATCGCATCGTTCATTCGCCCTATGGCGCGATTCTCGGCGCGATCAAAGCGAACGAGCAGCGCGCGCTCTCGCTCGGCTACCATGTCAGCCGCTACAAGATGCTGGCCTTCATCCTGTCGGCAGTGCTTTCCGGACTTGCCGGCGCGCTCAAGGCGTTGTCGCTGCATTTCGCGTCGCTCGGGGATGTCTATTGGCACACCTCGGGCGACGTGATCCTGATGACGCTGCTCGGCGGTGTCGGGACGCTCGCGGGTCCGAGCGTCGGTGCGTTCATCGTCGTGGCGCTGTCGGATGTGCTCGCTCAATTCGGCGAGTGGGTGAACTTCATTCTAGGCGGCGTCTTCGTCCTGTGCGTTCTGCTGTTTCGGCGCGGCATCGTCGGCGAAATCTTGGCGCGCTTGCCGGCGGCCGCCGCGCCCGCGGCCAAGTGGCGTCGATGGCAGTCGGTGGAAGCGAGGGAGCGATGAAAGAGATCAGGCTCAATGCCTTCGAGATGAACTCGGTCGTGCATCAATCGCCCGGTCTCTGGTCCCATCCTCGCGATCGCGCCGAGACGTATCGGCATCTCGACCATTGGACGAGCCTCGCGAAGCTTCTCGAACGTGGCAAGTTCGACGGCATCTTTCTTGCCGACGTGCTCGGCGTCTACGACGTTTATGGCGGCTCGCCCGATGTCGCGCTGAAGCACGGCGTTCAAGTGCCCGTCAACGATCCGCTGATGCTCATTCCGGCGATGGCTCACGTCACCGAGCATCTGGGGTTCGGCGTGACCTGCGCGCTCTCCTATGAGCCGCCTTATTCCTTCGCGCGGCGCATGTCGACGCTCGACCATCTCACCAAGGGCCGCATCGGCTGGAACATCGTCACTGGATATCTCGACAGTGCCGCCCGCGGAATGGGATTGAAGGCGCAGCTCAATCATGATCAACGCTACGACATGGCGGACGAATATATGGAGGTCGTCTACAAGCTCTGGGAGGGAAGTTGGGAGGATGGCGCCGTCCGCCGCGATCGTGCGGCGCGCGTCTTCGCCGATCCCGCGAAGGTGCACAAGATTCGCCACGAGGGGGCCTATTTTCGCGTCGAGGCAATTCATCTCGCAGAGCCGTCGCCGCAGCGCACGCCGGTCCTTTACCAGGCCGGCGCGTCAGGGCGCGGGCGCGATTTCGCCGCGGCCCATGCCGAATGCGTATTTGTCAGCGGACCGACAAAGGAGGTGGTGGCGCCCTATGTGGCCGATATACGGCGTCGCGTGCGGCGAAGCGGCCGCAGCCCCTCCGACATCGCCGTCTTCGCCATGGCGACCGTCATCACTGGGCGCGACGAGGCCGAGGCCATCGCGAAGCATCGGGAATATCTCCGCTATGTCGATCACGAGGCGGCGCTGGCGCTTTTCTCGGGCTGGACCGGCATCGATTTCTCGAAATATGCGCTGAGCGACCCGCTTCGCCATGTTCAGACGGAAGCGATGCGCTCGGCGATCGAATTCTTCACCTCCGCCGATCCCAAACGCGCCTGGACGGTAAAGGAACTGGCCGAACATGTGGCGATCGGCGGCCGCGGCCCCGTGCTGGTGGGTTCGCCCGCCCAGATCGCCGACAAGCTGATCGACTGGATCGAGGCGACGGATATCGACGGCTTTAATCTCGCTTATGCGGTGATGCCTGAGACCTTCGAGGATTTCGTCGATCTCATCGTGCCGGAATTGCAGCGCCGTGGGGCCTACAAGCAGGACTATCGGCCGGGCTCGCTGCGCGAGAAGCTCTTCGACGGCGGCGCACGCTTGCCCAAGTCTCATCCCGGCGCCAAATATCGCCGCGGGGCTTAACGCGCACAGGAGCCATCATGCCCGATAGCAATGCGGCCGCCGCCACGACGGATCTCTTCGACGCCGTGGAGCTCGGCCCTTATCAATTGCAAAATCGCATCGTCATGGCGCCACTGACGCGCTCGCGGGCGGGGGCAGGTGACGTTCCGAGTCCATTGGCACCGGAATATTACGGCCAGCGGGCGAGCGCCGGCCTCATCATCGCGGAGGCGACGCAAATCTCGCGGCAAGGGAAGGGTTATGCGTGGACGCCCGGCATCTACGATGCGGCGCAAATCGAGGGCTGGCGCGCCGTCACCGGGGCGGTGCATGGCAAGGGCGGGCGGATCTTCCTGCAATTGTGGCATGTCGGCCGCATCTCGCATCCGTCGCTCCAGCCCGACCACGCCCTGCCCGTCGCCCCGTCCGCCATCGCGCCGCAGGGGAAGGCCTTTACCGAGAACGGCTTCGTTCCCTATGTCGCGCCGCGCGCGCTCGAGACGGGCGAGATCGCGGGCATTGTCGAAGATTACCGCCGTGCTGCGCGCAATGCGCTTGCCGCTGGCTTCGACGGCGTCGAAATCCATGCGGCCAATGGCTATCTCATCGAGCAATTTCTGCGTGACAGTACGAACAAGCGAACCGACCACTACGGCGGTTCGCGCGAAAATCGCGCCCGGTTT
>Ga0209062_1003928_pt1 | contig 16387 bp, 11 predicted proteins | sample Coa_R2_2_FD_187158 | JGI IMG/M metagenome (GOLD analysis project Ga0209062, IMG submission 187158) | Surface soil microbial communities from Centralia Pennsylvania, which are recovering from an underground coalmine fire - Coalmine... | ecosystem: Environmental > Terrestrial > Soil > Unclassified... | reverse complement strand
GAATAGGACGGCGGACATAACCAGGGATTTGAATAGCTTTCAGTCCCAGGACCTTGACTGCATATTCCAACTCTTCAATTGCCTCTTGAGGTGTATGCATGGGAATTGCAGCAATTGGTGTGAGGCGGTCGGCATAGGGGCGGAAAATATCAGCATGGTAATTATTAACTGCTCGGCACACAGCCCGTCGCATTTCTTCATTACCGATATTCGGAGCCATAGTTGCCAAGTTGGGATACACGACGGCAAAGTCTGTCCCTGCATGTTGCAAGCGTTCGTGTAGCAACTTCGGTAAGCTGATGGTAGCCAAATTTAGAGTGTTTTTGGTTGGACGACCCCACCAGTTAGGACGGTTAGTGCGATAAGCGAAGCGTTCTTCCCAAGTTTGCCTATACCACTTGAAGCGAGAAGCTCCTGGTAAATGTTCTTTGAAGCGTTCAACAATTGCGGTTCCAGCCACTTGCTCTAAATAATCTAAGACAGCTGGTTCAAATTCCTGGGTATGAACATCAGTATCAATAACCGGATAACCCAGTTGTTCACGAATTTGAGCAGACTTGGTTTTTTGGGTTGGACGTTCTAAAGCAATCGTCATGATAGTTTGCCTTTGCTTTTTCAAGTATGAATTTTGAATTATTTTTTTGTAGTAAGGACTTGAGTCCTCAACAACATGAGGGCTGAAGTCCTCACTACGAACTTTTCTCAAAGTTGACTTGCCAAATATTCATCTGCCGCTTTTTCCACAGATGTGCCCTTGAAGAAGTCACGATTGAGGCTGGTATACAACTCCAATGGGTGGATGGATAGGAAATAGTGCAGGTCTTCTTCACTGATAATGCCGCGTTCGACAAGGGAGTAGGCGTTAGTAGCAACAGCTGTAATATCGGGTACATCCCAGTGACCAGAATCAGAACCCAAGAAGGCTTTAATGCGATCGCCGTAGGGATTGGCTTTGCGGTTAAAGGCATGGGCGACACGGGTATCATCTGACTCTGTGCCGAAGTAGAAGTGATTTAAAAAGCGTGCACGCACATCTTCTGGGTTCTTCACTCCTGCTAACGCAAATTCATCTTGGTCGCCTGGGTCAATAGGAGATACCAAGTTTGCATGAAAGCCTAGACCGCTACCTAGTTGTTCTAAACGACCATGTACTAATTCGCCACCGTACCGAACGTAATACTCTAGTAGTGCTTCGCGATCAATTTTGGCGGGATCATTATTTTCTAACAAGTGGTCTTTGTTGCGGGTTTCCCAGTGCCAAATCAAATCAGCATAAAGACTTGCACCCCAAGCTGAACCACCTTCTAAGAAAGCAAACTTTAACGTGGGAAAGCGGTAGGTCACACCACCAAAGAATAGTGATTTACAAAGTGCTTCACCAGCCGAGGCAAAGTGACCAATGTGGTTGTACTGGTAGTTAGAAATCGAGCGCCGATTTATCCAACCCATGCCAGAGGAGTGAGTTGTCGGTACAACTTTGAGTTCTACACACTTCGCCCAGAATGGGTCATAGTCATATTTGCTATCTAAACCGAAGGTATCAATCCAGATGGCTTCATTCGCGACTTCCTCGCCATACTTCTCAAAGGCAGGAATTGGACGGCGAATATGACCCGGAATTTGAATTGCTTTCAATCCCAGAACTTTCACCGCATATTCCAACTCTTCTATCGCCTCTTCGGGTGTATGCATGGGAATGCTGGCGATTGGTGTTAAGCGGTCAGAATAGGGACCGAAAATTTCAGCGTGGTAGGTGTTGGCTGCACGACACACAGCCCGCCGCATTTGTTCTTGGCCAATATGCGGACCCATAGTTGCCAAGTTGGGATACACAACCGCAAAGTCTGTACCTGCTTCTTGCAAGCGCTCATGTAGCAACTTGGGTAAGCTTATAGTGGCTAAATTTAAGGCATTATCGGTAGGACGTGTCCAAAATGGAGGACGTGTCGTGCGGTAAGTCCGGCGTTCTTCCCAAGTCTGCTTGAACCAGCGAGAACGTGACGAACCAGGTAAGTGCTTTTGGAACTGTTCTGCGATCGCTGTTCCACCAACCTGTTCTAAATAATCTAAGAATGCTGGAGGAAATTCCTGGGTGTGGACATCAGTATCAATGATAGGATACCCAAGTTGTTCCCGAATCTCTGCTGAGCGTGTTTTCTTCTTGGGACGTTCCAATGCAATAGTCATAATTATTTCCCTGTGGTTGTATAACTCATTGGCATTCGAAAGATACACCTATATATATGAGGTGGCGAACACTGCCCAAAATCAAAGGACATGGCATCGAATGCAGATATCATTTTGCAGATTTATCTCGTGCTGCAATGGTTACAGACTTTTAAAATACCTTTCATTGGTCGACTAACCGTTGATTTATTAGCAGTATTGCATAACATTCTGGCAAAATACAACCCCTGTAAATAAAATATACGTTTAGCTAAAGTTATGAATATCTAATTATTAGCTTAGCTAAACATATATAAGATTATGGATCTGAGCGATCGCTTGTCACTCTGTGCTATTTGGTCACGTCCAGTAGATCAGCAGGCATCAAGACTGTAGAAGGTTGCAGCGTTACTTGGATGAAATTCAAGACTGGCATTTCTTGCCAGCAGTATCGGCAGAACCAGTAAACTTCAGTCTTACGTACATGTCGTAAAAGGAGAGTGTTACAGCAAGGACAATGACTCATTTTAAGGTGCTCTCAAAAAAAGTAAGTTTTGTGTCAAATAATTTGCTTTATTCTCTTCAATAATTGTGTGTTTTCTATTAAAAATCTTCCGAAATAGTACAGAACCTCAGACTTTAATAGATGGAAATTCACAGTGTAATCACTTAAGTATATTTTTTGCTTATAAGTATTATTCAACTCATATGACTGCTTTCTGTGAGTACCAATACTGAGTTTGTTTTGATAACTTGCTTTTATAATGCGTATTTGTCTTTTTATGTCAACCTCTATTGCCAAAATGTTAAACTCTTGTTCTCAGCCTAATACCCCATGCCCCATGCCCGACCTTAACAAATAATCGTTTCTTCTCAAAATATTATGTAGTATAAATTCATGAGCCATAACCCGTTCACATCACTGATAGGACAACAACAAGCAGTAGATTTACTAACGCAAGCTGTAGAACAAAATCGGGTTGCACCAGCATATCTATTTGTTGGACCAGATGGTGTGGGAAGGAGTTTAGCAGCACGTTGCTTTGTCGAGTTACTGTTTGGTGGACATAAAAATTTTGCGAGTCAAGGGAATCACCCAGATTTATTGTGGGTACAGCCAACCTACCAACACCAAGGGCAAAGACTGACAGCAATAGAAGCAGCCGAGAAGGGACTCAAGCGCAAAGCACCACCTGTCATTCGTCTAGAACAAATTCGGGAAATTACTGAGTTTCTTAGCCGATTGCCATTGGTAGCACCAAGGAATGTGGTGGTCATCGAACAAGCTGAAACAATGGCAGAAGCCGCAGCCAACGCTTTGCTGAAAACGCTGGAAGAACCAGGCCAGGCGACTATTGTCTTAATTGCACGTTCTCCTGAATCCGTCTTACCAACATTGGTATCACGCTGTCAAAAAATTCCTTTTTATCGTTTAGATGTAGCAGGTATGGCGCAAGTGCTGACGCAAACCGGATATGAAGAAATTTTGCATGATTCGGCAGTGTTAAATATTGCATCGGGTAGTCCAGGAGAGGCGATCGCATCCTACAAGCAAATGCAAGTCATTCCTCCTGAGTTGCTGAAAACTGTCACTAAAATTCCTTCTTCCTACCGAGAAGCTTTAGAATTGGCAAAACAAATTGATCAAGCGATCGATACAGAAGCACAGTTGTGGTTAGTTGATTATCTCCAACAATGCTACTGGCAGAAATGGCATCAATCTAGCATGATCAATCAATTAGAACAAGCCCGCAAAGCATTACTCTGTTATGCCCAGCCACGCTTGGTTTGGGAGTGCACATTTCTATCGTTATATCAGGGGCTTGTAGAGAAGCTATAAAGGTAAAGAATAGAGGTAACTTCCTGTAAAATTAAAGCTTTCAAAAGCTACGAGCAGACTATAGTAACCATAGGCTACAAAAACTAATTTTGTTGAGGAGTTTATTATGTTCCGGCAGAATCAAGTGTTTATCATAACTGCAATTAGCCTACTAGTCTTGGTAGGATGCAGCAACTCAGAAAAATCCTCCACACCGCAATCCTCATCTGCAGCTAGCCCTGCTGCGGAGACAACAGCATCTCCAGGAAAAGGCAACTTTAAAGGTTTACTAAGTGTTGTTACCAATACCAAAACAGCAGTTGCCGCTGGAAACTTTACCAAAGCCAAAGCAGAATTTGGCAAATTTGAGGGTTTCTGGTCACAGGTTGAAGATGGGGTAAAGGCCAAATCTTCTAATTCTTACAAAGCAATTGAAGATAAAGCTGATGAGATTAAAAGCGGACTCAACACTTCTTCGCCAAACAAACAGAAGCTATTAGCCGCGTTAGATTCTCTTAACAAAAACATCACGAGTGTTTCCAAACTTTGAAAGTGAAGAGGTATTTCAATATACCTATCAACTTCTTTTTTAATTAACATTAACGATGACTTAAACATTTTCCCCCACAATCCCTGGTATATTAAAAGATTAGTGGGGGATTTACTCATTTTACTACTTAAAAAAAAAGCACCAGTAAATTACTGGGCTTCATGTCAAGCGTCAAACTAAAGCTGATTTGATATCCAAAATACTCTCTCGAGAATTAAATGAGTTGCCAAATTGCCAAATGAAGTACTTGCAGTATTTCGGCTAAATCATTTCAAACTCCAAGTTGTGACTTTTAAGAAAATCGTGAGTGAAATGGTCCACTACATTCGTATCACTCAATTCTAAATTGTAAAAATTCACAACCTCATGCTCAAAATACGGTCCAGCATGCCAAGTACCGACTTCTAGCTTGATAAAACAATTGCCTGGAATGCGAAAAGCTGCAATATCTTCTATAGCTGGTTCATTAACATCATTAGGAGGGCACACTGCTATTAACCAGTCCTTTCCTTCCAGAGAACCCAGACATTGAGTACACTGCACATGACGAGTGATGGTATGGAATTTCCGTCCTCTGCTTTGCAGTTGCATAATGTAAAAGCGAGGAATACCTTTGTCAAGTACCAATTGAGCATCTTCTGCATCAAAGGATTTGCCATCTTTACTAGGAAAAATCACTTGTCCATATCGACGAAAATTGGCTGGTGTAATCAATTTAGTTTGTAATTGTTGCACCGTCTTTGATGTACTCATATGAAATCTCGCAAACTCTCAATTTTTACTCTTTACCCTTTTGAGAAAAAGTTCACAGAATGAACTCAGTTTAACTCCAGCATTTCCTTAGATATAAGAGACTTAGGAATGATTGAAGCTTGTGTATCTAAATCTGTTACTTTTGTATACCACCAAGCCCAAGCAATAAAAACCGCTTGAAAGGGAAGTCTGACAACTTGTACCCAAGGTGAATCGGGTATATGGTCAATATGAATATGATTGACTGCCATGTTGATGTTAGCAGGGTAAACAGCGATAAACAAAGCAATCAGACCCCATGCAGCAGCTTGACTAACAGGCGGGACTAATAATCCGATACCACCTAAAATTTCATAAAAACCACTTAGGTAAACTAATCCCAACGGATAGGGAAGTTGCGGTGGAACTATTCTAACGTATTGATCTGAAACGACAAAATGCGTTATTCCAACTATGATGATAGATACTGCAAGGATGACACGAAAGAGTTCCTTGAGATTTTTCATATATTTATTCAACTTTTTACTTGTCCGACTTCTTTAGTTTCTTTGGCTGAATCTCACGGTGTCTTCAGTCAACAGTCGGAAAAAACAGAAGAGTCAATGGTGGGACTTTTGACAACAATTTACTTCAAACCATCTATAAATCATTTGTTGTACGGTCCCACCATCAAAGAGCAATCAATGCAAGTTATCGATTGACGGCACTCATATGTTGTGTTGGATAACGCTCACCTGCGGCAATACCCTTAGGTGCTACCTCCTCAATCCGACGTAAATCATCAGGAGATAGAGTGATTTCTGTTGCTGCAATATTCTCTTCTAGATACTTGCGGCGTTTTGTGCCTGGAATAGGAACAATGTCTTCACCTTGAGCAAGTAGCCATGCTAACGCCAGTTGACTTGGTGTTACTCCTTTTTCAGTGGCGATCGCTTTCACTTGTTCTACAAGTTGCAGGTTCTTGTCGAAGTTTTCTCCTTGGAATCGTGGTGAGTTGCGGCGGTAGTCATCCTCTGCCAAATCCTCAGGGCGGGTAATAGCCCCCGATAAAAATCCGCGTCCTAAGGGGCTATAGGCAACAAAGCCAATCCCTAGTTCCCGTACAGTAGACAAAATTTCATCTTCCGGTTCCCGACTCCAAAGGGAATACTCTGTCTGCAACGCAGTGATTGGATGCACTGCTGCTGCACGCCGAATTGTCGCAGGAGCAGCCTCTGATATACCGAGATAGCGCACCTTACCTTGTTGAACCAACTCTGCCATTGCCCCAATTGTTTCTTCAATAGGCACTGTAGGATCTACCCGATGCTGATAGTAAAGGTCTATCACGTCAACTCCCAAACGTTTGAGTGAAGCATCGCATGCTTGTCGCACATACTCTGGTTTGCCACTCACACCCAAAAAACCTCCGTCTTCTGAGCGAACATTGCCAAACTTGGTTGCTAGAACCACTTGATCTCGACGGTCTTTGATCGCTCGTCCTACCAACTGCTCGTTAGTAAACGGACCATACATATCGGCAGTATCCAAGAGAGTGACACCAAGGTCAAGAGCACGACCAATTGTGGCGATCGCCTCTTGTTCATCCCGCCCACTGTAGAACTCAGACATACCCATGCAGCCCAGTCCCAGTTCTGAAACCACTAGTCCTTGATTGCCTAGCTTTCTTGTTTTCATCTCAACCTCTGTTTGGTTCTACCATATTCCTGTCCAACAGGGTGATTTTGTACAGTTTAATGCTGTCAAAATACCCCGCTTTTATGTTAGTCTTTTAATTCCTTGCGATAACATATACTCCAAGTGTTGTTGGTATATTTACCCCAACACTCACAGTGCTTAAAGCCTGCTTTCTCGTACAGTGCAATTGCCTCAGGTTGGCGCATACCTGTCTCCAGGATGAGAGAAGTGTAACCAAAAGAGCGTGCAACTTTCTCCAACTTGAGGAGGATTTGCTTCGACTATTAAATTGTATCTGGATCAATATTTAACTCGCGTAGCTTTGCTGCCAACCGTTCTGCGGTTTCTTCAGGTGTTGGTACAAGCTGCCCAAGTGGTGTAAAAAAGCGTAGTAGTCCCTGATGAATTCCCAAATACAAACCTAGCTGATGACTCCATAGAAGACTTATTTTAAAGCTGCTCCCTCGTTAGTGTTTGATGCATCGCTTGCTTACTGATTCATGTTAAGTTTGACAGCTACTAGCCTCACTAACTCAACGTCTATTCCTAAAGCCTCAGCTATTTGTTCTAAAGTTGCTCCCAAGCTTAACATAAACGGGACAGCCTCTAGTTTGCCTTCTAGTTTGCCTTCTAGTTTGCCTTCTAGTTTGCCTTCTAGTTTAGCTTCTTGATAAACTCTAGTTTGCTTTAACTCACTTAATCCCAACATTTTTTCTATTTCCTCCCGACTTTTCTTGGGAAATTTATAGATAATAATTGTCTCAATTAATTCAAGAAATTCCCGTTGAGTAATTTCATCAGTTATTTGTTGTTTGGTGAGGTTTATTAACTTTCTCGCTTTTTCTGCTGCACTAGACTCGGGCTCTATAACTAGTTTAACTGTACCAATACCAATTGACTGTTCTGCAGCAGAGTCTAATTCATCAAGATAAATACGCCTAATTCGTCCGGATGTGAGTAATTCAATATACCGTTCAGTCTCTGCGATATCAACACTACTGCTTGGATAAACCACAACTCCACGCCAATTGTTGGTCAGTTCAGTTTTATCCAGGTAAAGAAAAATTTCCGTAAAGAAGCGAGAGTAGAATTTTTTATCAGGTTGGAATTGAACTTCAACAAAGTAAATGGGAGAAGATGCATTACTTTTGGGGAGAAACACACCATCAATGCGGAAAGCAAGTTGTTTGACTTCGATGGATGAAAACTGGTAGGTATCAGCAGTTTCTGGGGGTTGGTTGATCAGTTCAAAAAAAATGCTGGGGAAGCTTTGGAATAGGCGATAGAATATTGTGTCTGTTTTCACGTTGATGGAAGCTGGATTGGTCGTCAAGAGATAATGCGTGAGCATTCAGCTAGGACTTCACGTTCCAATCCTACTACACATGAACCACACAACGAAAACCAATAAGACATGTTGAAGTGTGAATGAATTTAATTTTGTCTAACTAAGTAAGGCGGTGGAAATAAAGCCAACTATGTTAACGAATTTTAAATCTCTTGTTTTCTGCCCATGCTCCATGCCTTATGCCCGACCTTAACAAATAATCGTTTATTCTCGATGACCTACTTACTTAACTGAGAGTTTCAGTTTCATCAACTACAAATAGTCTACTTGCCTGACGAACAGCAACGGGATTGTGAACTTGTAGGAACCTTAGCACTCCGATGCCCAGCAATAGCCAAATCAAAGCGACAACTGGTGCTAAGTGAAGCGGTGCTGGTGGAGGGGGATAAAGGATACCAATTAAAATACAACTAATCGCAATTATTGAGAGCCAAGGTAACAGAGCATGACGCAACCAATCAAAGCGATTCGTAGAGTTTTGCTCTAACTGAGTGCGGCGTTTTGTCGAAAAATATCGAAAACATGCCAAACTAACTAATCCATAGATCGCCAGAGCAGCCAGTGTTAAGACTGTTCCCAGAAAGGTATATGCCTGAATCGGTGTCCACAGCATTCCCAACCCTAACCCCACAAATGCAGAACAACCGCTTAACGCAAGAATGGCATTTGTTGGTGTACGATAGCTGGGATGAATGTGCGCCAACCAACGGGGAAATAGTTCTTCTCTACTTATGGCATAGACAATCCGAGCAGCACTATTTAGAAAGGCAACGGCACAGGTATATCCGGCAATAATTCCTGCAAAATCAATCAATAAGGCAAACCCATTGCCCCAAACGTGGCGAGCGATCGTGTTCAAGGGGGCAGCATCTTGGGCAAAGGCTGCCATGTTATGGGTGCCATATCCTAGGGTTGCTACATACGACATCAGCACATAGAATACACTGACAGAAGCTAAGGCGATCGCAGTTGCTTTTGGAATTGAGTGTCGGGGCTGTTGAACTTCTTCACCCAATGTGGTTGCGGATTCAAACCCGATAAAACTGAAAATAGACAAAATGACACCGCCAACTAGGTTACTGTGCTGTGGTAATCCCGTCAGCGTGAAGGGTACGAGCGTCAGTTGTCCGGTTTTGCTAGCTTGCATGAGCACAATGAGCGCGAGCAACAGACAAACGCCGAGTTCAAACATAAATAGCGTCAGATCCAATTGCAGCGAGAAGCGAATGCCGAGATAACACACTGCCCCGACGATCAAAGTGAACAAGCAATACCATACTATCCAGTTTAAGTGGATGTCCAGCCAGTACGGTATCAGTTCTTGAAAATTCGCACTCATTGCTACAAAGATAGCAGGAATAGCCACGATACCAAAGGTTAAGCTCAACCAGCCAGTGAGGAAGCCCCAGGGCACTCCTAATCCTTGAGTCACAAAGGTATACAACGAGCCACTCGTGGGGAACTCGGCTGCCATAATGTTGATTTGATGAGCAACCAGCAGAACTACCCCAAAACCAATGATGTAGCACAATGGCATCGCTGCACCGACGAGTCCCGCTTGTGGAATGGTATTGTAAAATATGGAACCTACTGGAGACATCGCAGCGACTGCCATGATCATCGCATGGCGTATTTGTAGTGTATTGCGTTGCAGCTTTGGGGGTTTGTTTGAAGGATTTGTCGCAGGTGTCATATCAAAGGGTGGTTTTTTGCTGATACTGCTTATCATCCAGCAATGGAAAAATCAGCGCAACTTATTGTCGCCCCTGGTAACAGCTTGTGTGATTATACTCAAGCTTCCGGCTTATCGCCCAACAACCTTGAAAACAACGTTTGTATCATATTAAGTACAGGCTACTTTGCTCTTCCTAACTGCTTCTGTGACTGTACCTTAGTACCTTAATATCGTTTAATGATGATATCTACTGCGTTTTACATGACGCAATGAAACAGCAAAAAACATGACGCAATCGGAGCGTAGTACTCACCCTTCAAGGCTGAGATAAGCTCCAATCTGCAGTTTGTTTCAGGTGAAGCGAATGAAACAACAAAAAACACGACGCAATCGGGGCGTTATACTCACCCTTCAAGGCTGGGATAAGCTCCAATCTGCAAAAGTTACAGCCGAGTTAGAAGAGAATGGTGGCAACAATTTTACTTTGGAGGAACTGAGCGATCGCACTCATTTAGCCATCCACACTATCTCTAGAATACTGGGGAGAGCCGAACCTGTGGATCGGAGTTCGTTGCAATTTGCCTTCGCTGCTTTTAATTTGGAACTTTCCAAGAATGATTATACCCAGCCAACCGCTGCTTGTGAAGAACTAGAAACTCGAAAAGTAAACCCACAGCATGACTGGGGAGAAGCGCCGGATGTATCTGTATTTTATGGTCGCAGTGATGAATTATTGCAGTTACGGCAATGGGTTTTACAAGAACGGTGTCGTTTAGTTGGGCTGTTGGGGATTGGTGGGATTGGCAAAAGCACTCTAGCAGTAAAATTGGGGCGACAAATTCAAACTGACTTTGAGGTAGTCGTGTGGCGAAGCATGCAAAATGCACCACCAGTAGAGGACAAGTTAACTAGCATACTGCAATTTTTGCTATGGTCATTGAGAGAAGACATGGTGATACCTGAAAGCTTTGATGGAAAACTATCGAAGCTGATGGAATGTTTGATAAATCACCGTTGTTTGCTGATTTTAGACAATTTTGAGACAATTTTAAGTAGTCATCAAGTAGGGCAGTGTCGTCCTGATTATGAGGGGTATGGGCAAATACTCAAGCGCGTTGGGGAAGTCCCATCAAAGAGTTGCGTCTTGGTGACTTCCAGAGAAAAACCAAGAGAAATGATCCCGTTAGAAGGAGAGGGAGCAAAGGTTAAATGTTTGCAACTAAGAGGATTAAATTTTACCGAGGGACAACAGTTATTTCGGCAAAAAGGACAATTCACGGGTACAGAACAAGAATGGCAAGTACTCATTGAGCATTACGGGGGTAATCCCTTAGCACTCAAGATGGTAGCAGCCGGAACCCAAGAGCTTTTCAATGGTAAGATTGCTCCCATTTTGGAGTATATGCAACAGGGGACAATAATTTTTGAGGATATCGGTGACTTGTTAGAACGCCAGTTTCAGCGTTTGTCGGCGGTAGAAGAGGAAGTCATGTACTGGTTAGCAATTAATCGAGAGCCAGTATCCCTTGCGGAGTTAACTGAGGATATAGTAACATCTTCCTCCCAGCGTCAATTGCCGCAAGCTGTTAAATCCTTATTGCAACGCTCATTAATTGAAAAAAGCGGCGAGCATTTCTTTCTGCAACCAGTCGTGATGGAATATACGACACAGCGATTGGTTGAACAAGTTAATCAAGAATTAGTAAGAGAAACGTCTGTTCGTTTACGCTTGTTTCAAACCCATGCTTTCATCAAAGCAACAGCCAAAGACTATATCCAGGACACACAAAAGCAACTCATTGTCAAACCCTTGCTTGAGCAACTGTTAATAGAATTGGGCAGTCAACAAAAGCTTGTCGTTTTATTGCAGGATGTTATAAAACAGCAAAGACATCAAGCTGCAATATTAGCAGGGTATGCTGGGGGGAACGTCCTGAACTTGTTAGCGCATTTGCAAGTCAATTTACAAGGGTATGATTTCTCAAATTTGAGCATTAGGCAAGCTGACTTACAGCATGTCAATTTAGCTGGAGTGAACTTCCAAAATACAACTTTTGATCAGTCTGTGTTTGCGACAAGCTTGAAGAGTAATTATGCACTTGCCTTAAGTCCAGATGGAAAACTGTTGGCTACGGGTGATATTGATGGGCAAATTCATTTGTGGCAAGTGGCGGATGGAAAAAACTTGTTGACATTTCAAGGACATGAAGGTGTGGTTTGGACAGTTGCCTTTAGTCCTTCCGGGCAAACCCTGGCAAGTTGTAGTCTAGATAAATTAGTCAAATTGTGGGATGTACAAACGGGGGATTGCTTAAAGATTTTAGATCAACACACAGATGTTGTTTGGTCTGTAGCTTGGAGTCCGGATAGTCAAATTTTAGCAAGCAGCAGTAGTGATAATTCAATTAGATTGTGGGATATCTGCTTAGGTCAGTGTCTCAAAGTGCTGTACGGTCACACTAGTGAGGTATTTTCAGTCACTTATAATCCTGATGGTTGTACCCTAGCAAGTGGTAGTCTAGATGGCGAAATCCGCTTATGGGATATTACTCAAGGTATCTGTATCAAAACTTTGCAAGGTCATGTTGGTAGGATATGCTCGGTTTGCTTCAGTCCAGATGGTAAAACTCTTGCCAGTGGAGGTGGCGATCGCGCTGTTCGGTTATGGGATGTGAGTCAACATACTTGCATCAAAATATTCCACGGTCATCAAGATTGGGTGTGGTCAGTTTGCTTTAGTTCAGATGGTCAAACTATAGCTACGGGTAGTTTTGACTCCACTGTGAGGTTGTGGAACGTGGAGCAAAGTGCTTGCGTTAAAATTTTCCACGGGCATACTAGTCAAGTGTTCTCAGTCAGTTTTAATTCAGATGGTCGAATCTTAGTGAGTGTTGGTAAAGATTCCAGCGTGCGTATATGGGATGTCAGTAAAGGTGTGTACGAGAGAACTTTAAAGGGTCATTCCAGTGGGGCGCTTTCGGTCAGCTTTAACTGTGATGATAGTATGTTGGCAGCAGGTAGTTTAGATGGTTCAGTTTGGCTATGGAATGTTGCGTCTGGGTACTCTAGTAAAATTTTACAAGGTCACACAGGTTGGGTATGGTCAGTTAGCTTTAGTCCAGATGGTTCCATATTAGCAAGTGGCAGTGATGACACAAGCATTAAGCTATGGGATGTCATTTCTGGTCGTTGTATGACAACCATGAAGGGTCATAGCAGTGCAGTAACATCAGTTAGCTTTAGTCCTGATGGTCAAATCTTGGCTAGTGCAAGTCAGGACGCAAGTGTAAAGTTGTGGTATCTTCTCAAGTATAGATGTATAAAAACATTAGAAGGACACACCAATATCATCTGGTCAGTGAGCTTTAGTCCAGATGGCAATATTTTAGCTACAGGTGGTGAAGATTACTTGGTTAAGTTATGGGATGTGGGTGAAGGTAAATCCATCGCAACTTTGCCTGGTCACACTGATGCAATCTGGTCAGTCTCTTGGAGTCGGGATGGTAAAATGCTCGCAAGTGCTAGTTTTGATGGCTCAATTCGACTTTGGGATACCAGTAACTTTACTTGCATAAAAGTGTTGGAAGGACATACGGCTGGTGTTTGGTCAGTCTGTTTTAGTCAAGATGGTTACACTTTGGCCTCCGCCAGTTTTGACCAAACAATTCGTTTGTGGGATATGAATAATTTTACTAATGTCAGAGTCTTGCATACTCATAGTAGTGGATTATCCAATATTTGCTTTAATTGTGTTGGTAGTATTTTGGTTCATACGAGTCAAACTGATGTGGTAAAGCTGTGGGATGTGGAAACTCTTGAGTGTGTAAAAACCCTGAAGGTGGATCGCCTTTATGAAGGGATGAACATCACGGGGGTGACTGGGTTGACAGTGGCTCAGCGATCGTCTTTGTTGGCTTTGGGGGCGGTGGAAGGTATGGGGTAGGTTTTATTGTTGGCAATCACTTCTCAGAGATATTTGGTGAGGGGGCGATCACACTGCGCAAGTTCCGTAAGTCCTGAATCTTTTTTATGGTGTATTTGTGTATCTATATTGTTCTCGTTGCAGTTGTTGTCGTCGTTCTTGCTGTAGTTGCTGTTCTATTTGTCTTTGTTGATATTGTTCCTGATTTGGCTTATTCATCATATTTACAACCGCAGGAAAAACAAATTTTAAAACAAGTAATCCTATCACCCAATAAAGCCAAGCAAAACTTTTTTTAGACTTCTCTTTGTTATCTTGGTTAGACATTTCCCTATTACCTTTAATCTTTGTGTTTTCTTGTTTGCAATTTATCTTTACAGATGCAAGATATAACTTTTGACCAAAGTTCAAATACAAGTCAAAATGATGTAGTAAAGCTGTGGATATGGAAACTCTTGAGTGTATAAAAACCCTGAAGGTAGATCGCCTTTATGAAGAGATGAACATTACAGGTGTGACTGGGTTAACAGCAGAGCAGCGATCAGCTTTATTGGCTGTGGGGGTGGTGGAGTGTCTTCAAGTTACAAAAACGCATCTACACAGCTTCATGTTGTAGTGATATTCAGGCGAGTCAAAAAACAAAGCGCGAACATTAATGAGATCCATTTTAAATTACAACGATAAACGTATTTTAGCGGGTGAGAACGCTTAAAAATTTGACAAATTTTTGCTAGACAAGTCAACTTGTTTAGCTGGAAGTTAACGAAGTTTTCATGCTATAGTTGTATTATTAGGGGGCTTGTTGGTATCTATTTGGATTAGAATATGTTGGAGGTTGCTGTGGTACTTGTTGATATTCATTTGGATTAGAGTATGTTGATGGTTGCTGCGGTAATCCGAAATTATAGACAGAAATAATGAGGTTGTAGAAAGCAATAATAAAGACTGTTACTGCTCCCAATAATCCCAATCCGCCTAAAACTTTTGGAGTTGTTGGAATAGTTACTGGCTCCATCTCCATCTGGGTAAAATGCTCCAGCAACATCCGATGAATGAAAATGTAACCACCGCCGACTTTTTGCAGGAAGATGCGTTCGGCCGCATAGTCAAGAAAGCGGGCATAGTTCCAAGGCATAAACCCCTTGTAGTAAAAAATAAGACGTAAGGTGAAGTGTTGAATGCTGGCAGAACCACCGAAAAAAAATCCAACACCTAGCGCTCCAAACAATCCCAGAGCCAGCCCTGTAAATAGCCCATCAAGTCCTTGACTCGACCCAATCAGTCCTCCAATCAATCCTCCAACTATCTGCAAAATTATAGATCTCCTTGCAGAGATCTGAATCCCCTGATTTGGAACCGTTTTTGTCTCTATATCTGAAATTACAAATCCATACATCGGCAGAAAAATCGACCCAATAAACACCCCAATAACCACCGCAGAAATGAACCAAACGAACAGATTAAATTGCTGTAGAGCCAGCATAATAAACAGCACTATAATCAGCCCCACAATCAGACCAATCTTAAACATCCTTATAAACTCAGATAGTGCTTTTTGCCAAGACCATTTAAGGGTTTCAACTGTTTTTATCTCTCCTCTACTCACTCCAATACCAAAAAAAATTAGCCCTCCAACCCGCTCAAAATCCATTTTTCCATTAAGGATAAGAACCAGGATCATAGCTAACACAGCAAATAGCCCACTTCCAATTCGGTAAACTATTCTTTGAGCTTGATTGTCCAACCAAGTAGGCTGCATTCGCTCAATAAGAAATACTGTTTGAGACTCCTGAGACATTCTCTGCGCTAGCCAAATCAGCCAACGTTTCACTTGAACTTTGGAATATTGCTGCTCACCCTTGCGCCTCAACATCCGTTCAATATAGGCATTGAATAGGTGCTGGCGGCGTTCTTCTAGTGAACCTGTTTGGGATAGTTCTTCTACAGTCTTGCCTTGATACGCCAAAGTCATAATGCTGAGTGTCAAAGGAGACTTTGCTAACTCTTGAAGTTCAGTATCTTCCTGCAGCAGCATTTTTACCGCTTCCAGTTGTTCACCAGTTTTATTCAAAAATCGATCAACTTGCTCGGAAGTTAATGAACAAATGTATATAGCACCTCGTAATTGTAAGCGGATAGAAAGGGCTTCATAGTCTCGGATACGGCTACAAACTACAATTTCTGTTTCCCCGTGCTCTTGCATAAATTGGTTGATAGCTTGAACGCAAGCCTCCCGATGTTCAGCCTTGACCTCGTCCAGACCATCCAGCAGTAACAGCAGTTGTTGATCTTCGATCCAAGTTTTCCCAAGCTTTTTAGAAACTTTATATTTACTATTCAGTTCCTCGACTAGCCAATTAGCAATTGTTTGCCGCTTACTTCCCCAAGAAGATAAGTTAAACATGACCGGAATCAGCCGACTCAAATCTTCTTCAGCACGAGTAATCAAATTCTGTGCTAGTTTGAGCAAGGTTATC